>TBL_comb47_HYPODRAFT_10007639_pt1 | contig 11273 bp, 34 predicted proteins | sample TroBogypolimnion_40_FD_10682 | JGI IMG/M metagenome (IMG submission 10682) | reverse complement strand
TGCCGACGGTATAACTGCCTGTCGTACAACTGGGGCTTGTCTGGAAACATTATGGCCCTATAGTATTTCTAAATTCGCAGTCAAGCCTAACACAGCCGCTTATACAGATGCCGGACATCGCAAAATCACCACTGCCAGCAAATGTGCTAATTTTGCCAGTGTCAAAAACGCCTTGGCTACGAATAACCCTGTAGTCATAGGGTTTGATGTTTATTCTAGCTTTGAATCTGGCACTTGGTGGCAACCTCGAGGCACTGGGCTAATGCCTTATCCTAATGTCGCAAGAGAACCACTTTTAGGTGGACATGCTGTTTGTCTAGTAGGATACAATGATAACTTGTCAGGGCCTGCTGGGCGTGGCTATTTTATTGCTCGCAACAGCTGGGGTACTAGCTGGGGTCAACAGGGTTATTTTTTCATGCCTTATCAGGTGATTTCTAATACCAGTATGAGCAGTGATTTTTGGGCCATCTCCAGCGTAACAACAGGTTAACAGTGCCAGATGTAGATTTTATCCTGTTTTTTCTTGCCCATTTTCTGCCCCAATTGCTGTAGCAAATCCTCTTCGTCGTCACAGGCAGGTAATCCAAATTTAACAGCATCACTATACATCTTGGGACTGATATTAAATGCCACGTGTCCGCCTGGTTGAATATTCGCACAGCATTTTTGCCATAGTGGAATTAAAAATGTTGAATAAAATAATTCATCATTGAGCCACGGGGTCATATGGCCATATAATTCCATATTAAGATAAGGGGGCGAAGTTAATACAAAATCATAGTCAATTTCAGCAAAATTCACAGTTAATGCGTCTTGCCAAATCATATTTAATCGACTGGGGCTTTTAATCTGGAACAATTTATTGCCAAAATAGACTTTATCACTGAGATGATTCATCATGCCATCATAGGCTGCACACATATCCACATTGGTATCTATGCCGGTATAATCAATGCCCAAGCTCCAAGCACCTAGCATACGACCGCCCCAACCAGCTGTAGGATCTAATACAGATTTGGCTGAATACTTCTTATAGAGATATTTGGCAGTGACTGCTTTAAACATAACGATACTGCCGGTATTGATACGATAACATTCAAATACGTTGTTGGCCGGCACACGCCCGCCTCTATTTCTCTTACGTGTCTGTTCAATTAGAAAAGCACGTCTATCGGGATCGGCCCACATGTCATAGATTGTTTCACGAGGTTTGCCTGCCCGCTCGCGAGTACAGTGTAGTAAATTAGCAAATTGAAAGTGATACAGAAAAGGATTACCATAGAAATTATTGGCATTAGTATCTGCTGAAAAACTGTTTAAATTAAATAAATCTCGATTTAATGCTTCTTCAGAAATTCTTTTATGATTGACGATATCATCTATGGTCAGTGATTCTAAATTGTCGTTTACAGTTCGTTGTTTAGTCATATTGTTATTATATATTCTAACGGCCAAACTTCAAACTGAAAAAGGTAGCATCTGATTCTTTTTCAAATTTAAACTCATAGAGATATACAGTATCTCCAGTATCTTCATCGGTGCCTTCTTCCATGTAAAAACCCCTGAAACTGGGACAGTGCTGTCTTGCCCAGTCGAACACATAGATGTCATCCAAGACATCATCACCGGTATCTAAATCTGTGATGGACACTGTAAAAATCACAGCGTATCCATTGTCTGTTGTACCATATCCACCATACTACTATAGCACGTAGGGCAAAAAGCCACGGGTAGTATACCAAAATACCCCAGAATACCACCCTCATCTTCGGTAAACTCACACGAACATACGTTGCATCGATGATCTTCACCAACATGATTAAATCCATCAATCATTCTTCAACTCCAAAATGTTTCTTAATCAATTCACAAACATGTAGATTATTTCCGTTACTCATTAGGGCAACATGAGCACATTCCTTGACAATCAACTCGGCGAACTTTTCTTGAAAGTCATCTTCGAAAGTGTTTTCATAATCTTCGTCTCCGTCATGGTCGTTTGCCTTGTTCAAAGCATATTTTTCGGCTTCATATACCAGGCTTTTAATTCGTTCGTTCATCGTATTACCTCTTTAATATATCCCAGTCTAATCCATACCATGGTTTGAAGCCAATGCCCTTGCCCATCCAAGTTTCAACATCGTCAACAATTTCACTCCATTCGTTCTCGCTATCACGATAGACCACACGAATATTTTTACCATGATGTTCTCGGCACCATTCCAATACTTGTTCAGCATCATTAGTAACACTTCTACGACCAAGGTTTAAATCCTGAATAAACAATACTCCGGCTTTCTTTTCAAGAATTGTAAAATCGCTTTGTGTTTTCATTCTTCAACTCCGAAATGTTTCTTGATATGATAACTTGGCCATTCAACTCGCATAGTCACTTGTGCCATGCCTTCATCAGCAGCCTTCATACATTCCCGAACAATCAACTCGGCGAACTTTTCAATCAACTCGATTTGTTTTGTGTTCGTCAAATAATCCACGCTAATACCAACTTGTGTTGCTAGTTCTTGAATTCGTCGGTTCATGGATTATTCCCAAAATAAGTGCTACGATTTCTCAACTGTTGATCAATACCGGATTCTTCAACTCCAAAATGTTGTCGAACCACACCCAAGCATCCTTGATGATCTTGCCACGGACTTCTCGTACGGTGGCGTCTTGACGTTTTCTCAATGTATCGAATATAACATCATAGTCGTCTAGGGTCAATTCAGCGGCTTCTATGGCCCTTGTGATTTCTTCGACTGTTGGTTTGGCCGGTTCTAGGACGATATCTTCCTCGGTCATTCTTCTTCCTCTGCGTAATCACCATAGCCCATATACTGTGAGACCATGTCGCACATACATGAGAAACAGGTTGGACAGAATGCCATGGGCAAGATACCAAAGTCTCCTTCTACCCCGCCTTCATCATCTGTGTATTCACAGCCACAGGCATTGCACTTGTGATGACCTGGTTTCTGCTCTTTGCCATACTTCTTCACCATTGCGTAAAGAGGATCTTGATGATCCTGGAATATCTGTGGAGCCAGATCACTAGCCAACTCCATATCGTAGGCAGTGGGATAGTGTCTCAGAGCATGTTGGGCACGCTGTCTGATTGCCGTAGGTACACGTGGTGTACGCTGTGGTACCACTAGATCTACCAGCAGTTGGTAAGTCTCCAAGACAGCACGGTATCTTTCATCTGGTAGCGTCATCGGCTTCTTTCTTTATTTCTGCCCTGACTAGTGTTTCTAGGTCTCCGATCTTTGACAGGAGTTTCTGTCCTTCGATAGCATGGTACCAAGCATCGCTACGAATGTCTGCAATGATCTTTTCAAGTTCTTTTAGGTTCATAATATGTCATTCTTTAAGCTATCGGTTACGAATTCTGCACGTTTCTTGTTGCGGGCATCCTGGCAAGGTTCGCAGGTAGTGTGTACCCAACCACTGTTCCAATCTGTTTTAGCACCAGATCCACAGGACTCGCAGGTGACCTCTGTCATGGATTCTGCCATGGATATCAGACCACGGACGTAGTCATCTCCGCCTCTATAGTAGAATCTCAAGGTGCCAAACTTTTCTTTCACCTGTTCTACCACTACCTGGGCCACTACTTCGATGTCTCGATTCTTCCAATCTAGATGACGTTGTATGTTCTGGCACAGTTTATCCAATATATTGAACCAACCATCTCCGCAGGCAAATCCCCAACACATACAGGTTTCGGTCGCGGGCAGGTCACGCTCTATGAACAGTTTTGGATACTTGTTACACAGATAGTCATCTAGTTCTTGTTTCATATCGCCACTATCTCCATAGTTCCCATACCGTTTTCTTCTAACTGTCTCTTGTAGGTTTCGAATACACCACTGGTATATCCGCTCATGCCTTCGGCACCTTTGTAGCATTTATAGACTGATCCTGATGATCCAACCACATCATAGTAGTCACCTTGATCGATCACTTGTTCAATGCCCGAGTTCATCCTCCAGCTGTCTGAACCGGCATATCCGCCGTACCACGATGCTAGGACCTTGCGTATGCGCCCGTGTTTGGCACTGTTGATTTCTACTACGACCCAACGGTCTGGTGTATATTCGCTCATGCTGTCTCTCTCTTGATATGTATAATACAGGATGGAGTCATAGCAGGCTCTACCCAGTTACGCAGAGCACCTGAGTTAACTCGGCTGGCATTGCCTTCAACCGGACCGGCCAAGGCGCCACGCTGGACTGCGTTGTAGTAGATGCTGTTGTGTCCTGGATATACGGACCAATTTGGATACCAAAAGTTTACAGGATTAATCTTCATAGTATTATTATAACAGATTTTTTACTCTTTGTCAAACCAGACGTCAAAGTATTTGTTCAACAGTTCAGCGGCATCATCATAGCCGTTGGCTCGCAATTCACGCTGGCACTCCTCTACTACACCAAAGCCATAACGCACACTCTGTTGATGCCACAAGGGGCTGTAGTGGATACCAAAATGTGTTTTAATTAATTCTATACTATCTGATTGTCCACGGTAGTAATCATCACGTTTTCCTCTACTCATATGGTCTTGTATAGTATCAACACATTCTTGAATAATCAACTCAGCGAACTGTTCAACATCGAGATCTAATGTTCCGTAGTCGGTCCATCCACTTCGTTGCATTACATCTGCCCCGGCTTGCCTGGCAAGTTCTTTGATCTTCTCGTTTATCAGAATGGCAAGTCCTCTTCGGTATCGTGCGTGTCTTTCAGCGTCTGCATCAACCCTTGGTTACGCATATCCTGTTCCTTCCTGGCACGTTTTTCATCATCGCTGAGATCGATCAATTGGTCATACATTCTGGCCCAATGCACTCCCTTGACCCAACATTCCAGATCTTCTAGAGTGCCAGTGAACAACGCAGCGGATTGACTGTACCCAGGCAAGCGGTCGTCCTCCTTGGCCACAACCTTTATTCGATCATTATGATTGGCTGAGATAAGTTTGCAACCCAATCGATCTATCTTGTCTTCCAATATCCTAATTCGATCAATGATGCCCCATCCGCTCATGCTATTTTCCCCAGTTTTTGATAGATCAACTGATCCAGTTCGGACTGATAGGGCAACCCCATTCGGCGCCGTTCATAGATTGTGGTTAGCAATTCGTTGCCCTCGATGGAAAACTCCAACAGGTTGCGATGTCGCATTTCTTCAATGATATCCTCGTCATCGATGTCTTCCAAGTCAATGTCAACGTCGATTTCTTTGTAAACTGTGGTGATCCTGGTCATTTGCCTGCTCTCAAGTCGTTGTAAAAGTTGCGGAGATTTGGAGGTAACCGGTCCTCGGGATACACACTGAAACGATGTAGTACGATGGCACGTACAGCATCTTTATGATCCCGATCCGCATTGACGTAATCCATTTGGAGATTTTCCAAATCACGGATCATTCCATCGTTGTACTGCTCGCTTTGTTTGAACACTTCGTTGTCCACAGCACGATATCGAGGCGCAAAGTATTGATAAGACCAAAAGCTACCAAACATAGCGACAATAACAAATGCGATCCATCCTACCACAACAGCTGAAATTTCTTTGAACATATCGACCTTTCTTGTAAAATTATTGTAATGCGATTGGGCTTACGATAATACGTGGCTCAACATAAATTGGTTTGGCCTTGCCGTCTTTGTGATCCACACACAGGACCCATGTACCTTCAGCTGAAGCTGGTGAGTACAATCCATTTGGATCGGCTTGTGGCAATGTTACATAGCCATGACCATCACCGCTGATACGCATTGGGTTAGTATACTGAGTAGCGTAAGGCAAGCCATAGCCAACTGAGTCACACAATTTGGTCAATTGGTTATTCATTCCCACCAGGTAAGTTGTAGTAGGCACACTACGGTCACGCAGTTCAAGAATGTCTTTGAACATGCGCTTTTCAGCAAAATTAGTGATTGCTGGCATACCAACTGACTGTACAGCCTGTAGGCTCAATTCCTCTTGCTTTTTACGTTCAATCTGTGTCGAGCTTTCTGGTTGTGGGCCACAGGCTGTTAGACCTAACGTGCTTACTGCTACTGCTAATAATAGTCGTTTCATTTAGATTCCTTGGCGATTAATTGTTGTTTAATTCGTTGGTTCATTTTGTTATTTCTTCATAACAAGGTACACATACTGTATTATTGTCGCCTGGTCCCCCCATACTTGATATCGGATCTCGGCATTTTCCGCAAAGCATCATAGCCGCCGTAGTCAAACCCACATAACCTTCTTTTTGAATAATTGGTTCCCAAACATCTTTTGCAATTTTGCGATACCCTAAAATCTCATCAGTCATTTAGATTCCTTGGTGATCGACTGTTGTTGAATTTGTTTTTCGACAACGGTTTTATGTTCAAAAAATAAAGTTTCATGCCCGTTTGAATACAAGTAGGCTTCACAGATCACGTACACAGACATAAAGATCCAAAATCCCAACCATCCTGTGTTGATTGTTTTATTCATTCTTCAACTCCCTTCATTCTGCGTAATTCTTCTGCCAGGGCTGTAAAGTTTGGGCTCATGTAAGCATAAGCCTCAGCACGGCGGGCACATTCTCGCACAATCAACTCGGCGAATCGTTCTAAATCAATAGCCGCATACATCTTATCACCAAATTGTGGATAGACATCATCTGCCCATTTAACTCTGCCCCAATTACCGATTGTGGCAACAGGACCCAATTGTTCAGCAAGTGGTCGAATTCGTTCGTTCATTTTATTTCCTTTCATTGTTTCTCTCCAAAATGTTCTTTAATTTTTGCCATTAGGTTAATAATCTCGCCCTTCTTGCCCACCCTGATACCTATGTCACGGGGGCTTTCGTCTGCAACGGCGGGTTCATTATTTAAATCATACCATTGTTGTTGTAGCAATTTGATATGTTCTCTAACAATCAACTCGGCTAATTTGTTGGCACGGGCTGCCATTTCAGGTGCCGCATAACCGGCTTGAAGCATGAGTTCTTTAATCTTCTCGTTCATTTCAATATTTCCATAATCGTTATAATGGTGTGTAAACTAAAATACAATGCTAAAGCCCAAAAAATACTCGACCGATACCAAGGCACATATTCAATATTCAACAGCTGACACACTTCTCGTTCATTCATTTTGCTTACATCAATGTAATGCACTTTTATTCCATTCATTATTCAACTCCAAAAAGTGATCTAATATCTTGAGCACAATGCCTAGGTTCTGTTGCAGGAATATCTTGATACCTATCACACAAGTTGGCACATTCCCGAACAATCAACTCAGCGAACTTTTCTTCATTCAATACATAAATGTAATGACTTTCACCTTCTCTGGCACGGTAATCAAATTTCTTTTCTCTAGCCTGTTCAGCAAGTTCTCTAATTCGTTCGTTCATTCTTCAACTCCGTATTCTGCTTTCAAATCATCCAACGCCTTACGGACTTTTTCTGCTACAGGGTGATACTTCACGGGATGAATAGGATGATATGTCCAACCCATACCACCCCACACTTTACTACCATCTAATAATTTGTCAAGTTCGGCAAGTAATTTAAACCTAGGGTCAGCCCACATCTTTTTTACTTGTTCGTTCATTGTTCAACTCCGAAATGTTGTTGGATTCTGCGGGCGAGGATTCCCACCAGCTCAGGAGGTTCTGCTTGGGGTGGATTGGTCTTTCCAACCCATACGGCACAATCAATACATTCTTTCACAATCAACTCGGCGAACTTTTCTTTAAGAGGATTCGGAACAATGAAGGTAGCGTATTTGTGTTCGGCCGAGAATTCTTTAGCAGCCTGTTCAAATAGTTCATTAATTCGTTTGTTCATTCTGCTGTCTCGTAGGTTTGTTCAAAGATATCCGCCTTACAGGCATAAAATTCGCCTTGCACACCTTTAATGATCCAATCACCTTCAGTTGCGATATGTTGTACCTTCAAATGGATACCATCTTCAAGTGTACCTATCTCTGCTTCGCCTTTGGCGCCTGGGTGACGTTGTTTGCTGAACTTGCCTAATGCACTACCACAAAATTGTTGAAGCTCATGGATACCACGCTCGCTGTATTCAAATTGAACAGCTTCGATTACTACTGGTTTCTTTCTAAATTTCATTTGTCAACTCCTTATTGCTTACTATACTACTATTATAACAAAAGGATTCGGTCGGGTCAACCGTTTTTAATCCTTTAATGATCCAATCACCTTCAGTTGCGATATGTTGTACCTTCAAATGGATACCATCTTCAACAGTACCGTCAGTATCGATGATAACTCGAACGATCTCGTCAAAATAACTACCAATATCGCGATCTTTTTCAGAGCTTATAGCACGTTTGATACGATCTTTAATATTGGTACTTTCTAAAGAACTGGCGATTCTATTTAATAAAACGACATCGTCAGTTTTATCAATTTTCTTTTTGATACCTTGCTTTAAGTACGCCAAGTCTGGGGCTGTTTCTTGAAGAATGAATTCGATTATTTTCATGATATACTATTTACCCAATTTCAGGGAACAGTATCTCATCTACGAATTTACGTATCTTTGCTTCTTCAGTGCCCATGGCAACCATGCTACGCACCACATGAGGGTTCTGTTTCTGCCAGTGGCAGTAGTTGTTCTGATGCCGAGCGGTATACATGTTTTGCCAATTGGTCCTGTATACTGTATCTAAATAGTAATCTAGACTATCTTGCGCCAGCTGGACCAGACTGTCTAGTTCTGCGCCTTCTTGCACATTACCTGCTGCCACCATGCTGGGACTGAATATCTGTCGGGCCCATTCTGGCAGTTCTCTTGGCCTGTTCCACTCTAGATCTTTCACACGTTGAGCGAACCATGATTCCATTTCTTCACAGCCTCCCGCCCAGGAAAAATCATGGAATGCTCCTGTGATCTTGTTCTTGCCGCAGACAGCATCAAATCCCCATATGGGAGCAGGATTGTGAGTGTGTGGAAATATGGTGGTGTGTAGGATATAGATGCCATGACTATCACGCTTGTCCACTATCTCTATATGAGCGCGACGGAAACGACTGCCGCTATATATGGTATTGTGCCAATCATAGCAGTCATCTGTTGATTCTGCCGTCTCACTGGCTTGACCTATCTTCTCTTCAAAATAATCAGCCAGTGCTGATATCTTATCCCAGACTGCTGTCATAGCTCTCCAGTATCTTGATGGCCCAGTCAAAGGCTCGATTGGCTTCGTCGGCCATAGAATCGTCTAACATGCCACGCAGGACGAACATGAGGTCCTTGGCATTTTCAAACTCTAGATGACTATATGTCATGGCACCTGCGAAATCGTTGGCCAGTACACTGGTAAAGAAACTGCCTGGTTCAAGACCGTGTACAAGATAATTTGTCACAGGAAGGGAATAATCATCATAAACCTGCCACGCATTAAAAGTTTTTTGTAATTTGTGTATGCTGAATTTGCTTAACTTCATTTCTCTCTCGCTATCTTACCAATGTTGAATGCTATGTCCGATCACATAAGACTCGCCATCTTTGTATTTCTCGGGCAAAAAAGCCTCCGTATAAGCTGTATAGGAATAGTAACCTTCTTCTGTGATGATCAACTCAGCGTCCATTGGTAACTTGGATAATGCTTCGATCATTTCTTTTACCGTCATTTTATTGCTCCTAATTATTAACTATACTAATATTATATACTCGGTAATACCCGTGTGTCAACCACTACTACCACTCTTTCTTGTCGCCGTATTCTTCGTTCCAGTCGTAGCCAGCGTGGTATGCCGCTACTTCTTCTGGGGACAGGTCTGTGATCTCATCCCAGCCCATGGCACCACCAGAACCGCCCTTGTGCGGACTGCGCCAGCGTCCGTAGTAGCTGTCTGCGGACCCGCGATCGAAGGGTGACCCGTGTGATGTATCGTATTCGCCGATTAGTCTTTTTACTGCTCCCATTGTCTACTCCTTGTGTTTGACTGTTTAAGTGTATAGTATAGCAGGTGTTTTACCCGGTGTCAACCATACCCAAGCGGGTGTTGTATTTTTACAACACTCATTCCCCTTGGATTTCGCAGACGATTAACCAAATCGGTCGTCCCTTGTATTCAACGTAATCGCCCAGTTTGAACTTGGCGATATTACGCCCACTTCAACGCCGACATCACAGTATCCTGTTCATGTTTGAAATAGAAAAAATCTTTTTTACTAATTTCACTATTCCACCCATATCGCCATCTATACTCCTCTTTACGACCGCCTGAGCCAAAAACAGCAAAGCACCAATCGTGGATCTCACTCATTGTGTCCTGAGAGTATTTGTTAGAGTCCAGACTCACCCGCCCGTCATCTTTGCTATTATGTTTTTCTATCATAACCACCTCAACGCAAACCAACCGTATTCTTGTTCGGGAAACATCAGTACTATCTTTGTATATTTGCCAACTGTACCGGAACTGAAATCTAACTCAGCACCAAACCATTTTCCGTCCGTGCTCCAAGTCTCGGGGTCTGCTGTTCCGTACATTGTACCAAATGAGTCTTGACACCATTTAATCATCTCGCGTAGTGTTGGAGAATTGACATCATACACGACGGGTCGCCATCCTTGTGATTTAAGTTTGCTTGCTGTACGCATGTCAGCAAAATTTGAATAACCATTCAACATGTCAACCTGTTTTTCTATCATGACCACTTCAACAATAATAATGTTAATAATTTTGGAGTGATAACATATCTGTACGACGACGCTGTATTAACATCTGGTTTCCACTCGGTTACCGCCTGTTGCTCAATCCAAAGACTGACGGGAATAGTAACATCTACTCGCTTGTGATTGGGCCATTCCCAATGATCCTCTAAAATAACATAATTGGGCAGACAGTCGGGATTTGGTAATGGCGGAGTTGTCTTAACCATTATGCCCGCCTTCTGCCAGCATCTTTTTTTTCTTCTAGATAATCTTGTGTCGACAGGGTCATGACCACCTCAACTTAAACAGAAGGGCTTTTTTTGGACAATCAAATTCCCATCGTTCGCCCATACCGCGTTCTCGCCAACCACAACGGTCGGCCCGATCGCCCCACTGTTCAACACACCATTCAAAACGACGCATATATTCAGCCACTGCCTGATCCCACGTCCAAAATCGAGTCACTTCATGGCGGGCTTGACGCGAGCAATAACGCCACTGTCTACGATCCCGTCTGCGTTGATGGCTGTTCATGACCACCTCAACAAAAACATAGTACGCATTGATTCCTCTCGAAAATAATAGTTTTCTTTG
>TBL_comb47_HYPODRAFT_10007637_pt1 | contig 11274 bp, 10 predicted proteins | sample TroBogypolimnion_40_FD_10682 | JGI IMG/M metagenome (IMG submission 10682) | reverse complement strand
ATCGGAGGGGGTTGGTTGGTGGTGAAAATCGGGGTCGTTATGAGGCTGTCGGCGTGTTCATGGCGGCGATTTTACCCGCGCATCCCCACTTGGCAACAACTTTTTTCAACGAAATGACAGAGTAGAGGTAATGGGCCCACCACGTTGCGTAGGAACGCTCCCACGACCCGAGCAGTGCCGGATCCCCGGCGCTGGCGGGCAGGAAGCGCCCGGCGTCGGCCACGCCACCGGGCGTCAGGTCTAACAAACACGGCAGGGCCCGCATCAGGCCGCCGCGGGGGTAGTCGCGGCACGGGCGGATCCACGCGCCGCGCTTGAGTCGGTCGCGCAGGGCCAGGGCCAGGTTGCGGCGCAGCGGCGAGTTGGGCAGCACGCGCGGCGTGGCGAGATAGGGGGGAAAGCCGTCCAGCGGGCGATTCAAGCGCTGCGCCTCGACGGCCAGGAACAGCCGGCCCCAGGTCTCGCCCAAGCGGCGGGATTCCGCCTCGAGTTGCGCCCAGCCGGCACCCCCGGCAACCGGGTGGAACTTGAAATCCACGCCCTCCGCATGCCACTGGCGCAACTCGGCGAAGGCGGCGGGAATGGCCGCGGCGGCCAGGCGCCGGGCGCGCTCGCGGCAGCGCGACGTGTATTGGCCCTGCCAGCACAGCCAGGCATCACCGAGGGCGAGTTTGAGTTTGGCATGATTGCGCATGACGAAGGGCAGCTCCGCGTCGCGGCCCATGCGGCAGCGGGCAAACAGCAGACCGCTGCCGCGATTCCACAACAAGCGCGTGGTTTCCTCCGGCGCGATGCGCGCAAAGTCCAGGCCGTCGCGCAGTTGTGCCAAAAAGCCTGCCTCCCCGGCCACCACCACATGGCCGGCCACCAAGTCGGCGAACATCATCGAGCGGCTCGCGTCGCACACCGCCGCGGCTCGCAGGCATTTGATCTCCACGTCGATGCCCAAGGCCGCACTTTCCGCCCGCTCGATCTGGCGGCACCATGCCGCCAGGCGCGGTGCCGCCGGCGCTTCGTCAAACAGGAAATAGTCAAGATCGTTGGAAAAAACCACGCCTGCCGGTCCCTCCATCACGCCGCCCTCACCCCGACCGTAGCCCCCGCCCAACACCAGGGCGCCGCGCCAGCCGTGCTCCTCGAAGGAGCGACGGACCCTGGCAAAATGCCCCTCCAGCCGGGCTTCCAGCTCGGGATGAGTCCCTTCGAAATAACAACCCGTCATCACCGTGGCGGGGTTGCTAGGATCTGGGTTCCAAGGCAAAGATGCGATGCACTTGCATCAACTCAAGGAGCGTCAACACCTTGATGCCCAACTGGGTGAGGCGCACCGGACGCCGCGCTTCGGGCAGCAGGTTGTGCGCATGCAGCAGCGCTCCCAAGCCCGAACTGTCCAGAAACTCCACCCGCGAACAATCCACCACCACCGCTCCGCTGGACGTCGCGATCGCTGCCGCCGCGCTCGCCCGAAAGCTCGGGGCATTGCTGCGGTCCAAACTGTCTGTCAGGACGGTAAGCACCACGGTGCCATCCGGTTCCATGCTGGATTGAACGATCATTTGATTGTGAGTATAATTTGTGAATGCAACGTGAAATTACTTTCAGCAAAAGTGCGTAGTCAGCCCCGCAAAGGCAATCCCATATTTTACAAACCTTAAAAAATGCAAATCGATCCGGCAACGTACTGGAGCCAAACCGCGCAGGATGGGACGGTGGAGCGCTGGAGTCGCAACGCGCGGCGCAAGATCCGGCTGTGGCGCTGTACGCTGGTGGTGGCGCGGGTGCTCAAGCGTGGCCTGGACATCGGCGGCGCGTTGGCGGCCCTGTGTCTGTTTGCGCCGATCTTTGTGCTGACCGCCCTGCTGATCAAACTCGAAGACCGCGGGCCGGTGTTCTTTCGGCAAAACCGCGTCGGCGCCGGCGGCCGGCTCTTCGGCATGTGGAAATTTCGCTCCATGCGGGTGAATGCTGAGCAACTCACCGACCTGCTGCTGCAAACCAACCAGCACGGCCAAGCTGGCGTTACGTTCAAAATGAGAGACGACCCGCGCATCACCCGGGTTGGCAAGTGGATCCGCAAGCTTTCCATTGACGAGTTTCCCCAGTTCTACAACGTGCTGCGCGGCAACATGTCGCTGGTGGGGCCGCGCCCGCCGCTGCCACGTGAAGTGGCCGCCTACAAAGCGTCCCACCTGCGGCGCTTGCGCGTCAAACCCGGCATCACCTGCCTGTGGCAGATCGGCGGCCGGGCGGACATCGACTTTGAAGGCCAGGTGCGCCTCGATCTGCAATATATCCGCTCCTCCAGCGCGCTGTATGACCTGGTCATCCTTTTCAAAACCCTGCCCGCCGTCATCTTCGGCAAGGGCGCTTACTAATTCTCGCCAGCCCTCGCCCCATGCCCTCCGAATTGCTTGAACTCGTCCTGCCAGACTGGGGCGGCCTGGATACCGTCCGCCGCTCGCCGCTGCCCTTTGGGTTGTGGACCATCGGCGACCAGTGTCTGCTGCACCACTGGCTCGACCACGCGGTGAACCAAGGGGTCAGCCGCGTCCATGTGTTTGCCGCGGACCGGCCGGCCGCCGTGCGCCGGGTTGTGGCCGAATCGTTGCTTTGGCCCCTGACCCTCGAGTTCACGGCCTTGGCCACCACCGCCGATGCCCCGGCTGGGGCCACGCTGGCGGACTGGCTGCCCGGCAGCAGCGCGCCGCCCGCCCCGACTCACGGGTGGGACCTCATCGAGCGCGCCGCGGCCATGCAACGCGCATGGCTGGAGCGCATGGCCTGCGAGCCGGACTATGCGCTGCTGAGCATTGGCTTCACCTGCCGGATTCACCCGCACGCCAAGCTCATTGCGCCGTACTTCATCGGCGACGGGGTGTTCATCGGGCCAGGCTGTGAAATTGGCCCGTATGCGGTCATCGGTCCGGGTTCGGTGCTTGCCGGTGCCAACCGCGTGGCCCACTCGCAATTGACCGCGCGCAGCTTCCTGGGCCCGGTCACGGCTCTGGACCACTGCCTGCTGGATGGCGGGGTGCTGTTCAATCTCAAACACCGGAGCCGACTCGACCAGTTCGAGCCGCACCTGCTCGCCACGATGGAACAATCCGCGCCCCACGTGCCGCTGCGCGATCGGCTGCGTGCCTTGCTGCTGTTTCTGTGGCTGGGCGGCAGCCGCGCCAGCGCCGGCACCGCGACGAGCTTCGAGACCTTCGACGGCCGGCGCTTGCCCGGCGACCCCCACGCCGGCCTGAGCAACCGCAGGGCCTGGCTGCCCCTCGTGTGGCAAGGCAAACTGCCGCTCTACGGCATTCTGCCCCGCACCACCGCGCAATTCGAGCTGCTCAACGGGGATTGGCAAAACCTCATCCGCCACGCCCCAATCGGCGTGTTCGCCTACGCCGACAGCCAGGGCTGTCACACTCCGGAGCACCCCGAGGAGGCCCTGCACGCCGTCTATCAAGCGTCGCTGCCTCCCGCCACCCTCAACTCGGCCATCGCCCAATTCAGCCGCACCCTGCCATCCGCCAGCTAGTCACGTCCCGTTCCCCACCGGCATGAGTTCAGCCTCACTCCAATCCTCGTCCATCAGCGTCGTGCGCCACTCGTGCGCGGCGGATTCCGCGCTGGTCGCGCCGCTGCGCGAAACCTTCATCGAGACGCTCTCCACCGTGGGCCTGAGCGAAACCGACCTGACGCAGTGGCGGCTGGTGTTCAGCGAGCTGATGTTCAATGCCATCGTGCACGGCGCTCAAAGTGATGCGAGCCAAGCGATCCTCATGGAGTGGAGCATCACCCCCAATTCGATCATTCTCGCCGCCCAGGACCCAGGCGCCGGACCGCCCGACGCGGTGTTGCTGGCCCCGGCGCTGCCTGCCGATCCGACCGCGGAATCCGGCCGTGGGCTGTTCATCATCGACAGCTTTGCCGACGAACTGCGCCCCTGGCGCAACCCGCAGGGCTTCCGCCTGGAAGTGGTGAAACATTACCCGGGCCAAGGCTTGGCCCTGCCCAGCACCCCGGAACTCGACTCCGTGCTCGACGAACTGTCCTCCTGCTACGAAAGCCTCACCGTGTTCCACCGGCTAACCGGCAATCTGATCGGCAGCGGCAATTTGCGCGACTTCATCGGCACCTCCCTGCTGGAATTCGTCTCGCTGCATCCGCTCGACCGGATTTTCTTCCAGGCCTCCCCCGCCATCCCCGAAACCCTGAGCAACATCCTCGGCACCGCCGCGTGGTTCCTCGACCCCAGCGACGCCGATCCCACGTTGCGCCGGCTCGGCGCCCTCACCCGTGAAACCGTCTGGGAAACCCCGCTTGACCTCGCCCGCCAAGACATCGATGTCCAATCCCTCCACTCGATCGGTGCCGGCTGCGTGTTTCCCATCGTTGCCGGGGGCATCCATTTCGGCGCGCTCATCGTGTTGCGCAAACCGGGGGTCACCGAGGCCAAGAGCCGCACCCTGGGCACCCTGCGCACCCTCGCCGACCTCTGCGGCATCGCCTGTGCCAACACCCACCTGGCCAACCTCCGCGACGATTCCCAAAAGGCGCTGCATGAATTGGAAATCGCCGTGGAACTCCAGAAGGCGCTGCTGCCCATCCTGCCGGCTCCAACCTCGAACCACTGGCAGGTGTCGATCTATCAGGACAGCTCGCTCACCATCGCCGGCGACTATGCCATCGCCCGCAACGACGCCGCTGGCAACCTCGTCGTCGCCATCATCGATGTCATGGGCAAAGGCGTGTCGGCCGCCTTGCTCGCCAGCATTTTCCGCACCGCCTTTGACATGTGCCTGCACCTGCCCGCGTCAAACACCATGCTCGAAACCATCAACCGCACCCTCTGTCACCAGCTCGGCGAGCTGAGCATGTTCATCACCTGCGCCATCGCGCGGGTGTCCGCCGACGGCAAAGGGCTCGACCATGCCAGTGCCGGCCATTGCCCGACGATTTTCTATCAGGCGGATGGCGTCCGCGGCTTCTTCAAGCCCTCGGGGCCGCCACTGGGGATTCTGGCGGCCAGCCGCTACGCCAGCGAGCGGGTCAACTTGTGCGGGGGCGAACGGCTGGTTTTCGTCACCGACGGGTGCTACGAATGGGACCGCCACGCCGAGGGGTCGGGCTGGCAGCGCTTTGTCCAACACATGGATGGCCACCGCCATTCCCCGCCGCCGGAATTGTGGCGGCACCTGCGCCAGCGCATCGCCAATCCCTCCGGCCCTCACCTGGAAGACGACTGCACCGTCATCACCCTGGATATTCTCCCATGAAAACCGTCCTTGTCGCGGAAGACGACTTCGTTGTCTCCAAACTCTACCAACTTCATTTCCAGCGCAACCGCATCCACGGCGGGTTTTTCACCGATGGCGCCGGCGTGATCGAAAGTGCCAAACTCCACCGCCCCGACCTGGTGATTTTGGATTGCGACTTGCCCGGCCTCAGTGGCCACGAAGTCATGCGCCAACTGCGCCAAATCCCCGGCTGCGAGGACCTGCCGGTGATTTTCGTCACCGGGCGGGCCACCCCCGAGGTGGTCGAGACGCTGCGCGATGGCGGCGCCCGCGAGGTGCTGGGCAAACCGTTTTCGCCGCTCCAACTCATTCAGCTCATCCAGCGGCTCACCGCATCCGGACCCGCATGAAGTCGCGCATCGACCTGTTCATCTTCGCCGACGCGCTGGGCTGGGCGCTGGCCTCGGGCCGCCGCTTCGCCGAGCAGTTGCTGCCGTTGCGCAATCGCTGCGAGACACTGCTGGGGTATTCGGCCACCTGTGACCCGACGATTCTAACCGGCACGCTGCCCTCCGCCCACCGCCATTTCTCGTTTTTCGTCAAGGCCGCCGGCCACTCGCCGTTTGCCGCGCTGCGCCCCTTGGGCTGGCTGCCGGAACTCCTCGCCGGCCATCATCGCATCCGCAACCAGGTATCCAAATTCATCGCCCGCCGCCACGGCTATACCGGCTATTTCCAGCTCTACAGCGTGCCGTTCTCGAAGCTGCCCTATCTGGATTACTCGGAAAAGAAGGACATCTATCAACCCGGCGGCATCAACGGCGGCCAAGCCACCATCTTCGAGCACTGGCAGCAGTCCGGCAAACCCTGGGCCCGTTCCGATTGGCGCCTGGCCGACCCCGACAACATCGCCCACGCCCGCCGCGAAATCGACAAGGGCGAGGTCGAATTGCTCTATCTGTTCACCGCCCGCCTCGACGCGGTCATGCACCGCCACGGCGTCAATCACCCGCAAGTGGATGCCGCCTTCGACCAGTTCGGCGCCAATCTCCAGAGCCTCGCCGACCTGGCCGCGCGCCATTATCGCGACGTGCGCCTGCATCTGTTCAGCGACCACGGCATGGCCGACGTGACCACTTGCTCCAACCTGCTGGCGCGCTGGGAGAAACTCGGCTTCAAATTCGGCCGGGACTATGTCGCAGTGTGGGACTCGACCATGGCGCGCTTTTGGTTCTCTAACGAAGAAGTCCGGCGCAGCGCCACCGCCTGGCTGGGCGAACAGCCGGACGGCGAGATCCTAACAGACGAGCGGCTGGCCGGTTACGGCTGCCTGTTTGACGATCGCGCGTACGGCGAGTTGTTCTATCTGTTGCCGTCCGGCTCGCTGTTTGTGCCGTCCTTTCTCAACCAGCGCAAGGTCACCGCCATGCACGGCTACGCCCCGGAACACCCGCACAGCGCCGCCGCCTGGCTGTCGAATGCCGAAACCCTGCCGGTGGCCGCGCTGCCGGACATTTTCCCGGTGATGCGGGCCGCCGCACTCTAACTATTCTTCTTTGTTCGCCACCTGTGTCTCCCAGCTCTCATCCTCTTTGTTTAGAAATTAGATTTTAGCATTTAGTGCTTTTGTCCCCATGTCACGCATTCTGCATGTTCCGCGCCGCTTCGCCCTGGATGAATGGGGTGGCACTGAGAGCGTCATCTACAACCTCTGCAAACAACAGCAAGCCCATGGCCAGCGACCGGAAATTCACACCTCGCGCGCCCTCGCCGCGACCCCGCGCGAAGTCTGGCGGGATATCCCGATTCGCCGCTACCGCTACAGTTATCCGTTTCTCGGGCTGTCGCAGGCGGACATCCTCGCCCTCGACCGCAAAGGCGGCAACCTGCTCTCGCTGGATCTGTTCTGGCACCTGCTGGCCGCGCGCGACGTGCGCATCTATCATGCCCATGTGCTCGGCCGCATGGGCGGTGCGGTGCTCACCGCCGCGCGCTTGCGCCGCAAACCCTTTGTCACCACCCTGCACGGCAATGTCTTCGATGTGCCGCCCGCCGAAGCCGCCTCCATCGGCGAGGCCCAACGCGGCCACTTCGAGTGGGGCAAGCCATTCGGCGCGCTGCTGCGCTCGCGCCACTTGCTCGATGAGGCCGACGCCGTGCTCTGCGTCGGGTTCTCGGAAACCGCGCAAGCCAAGGCCGCACTCGGCCATGACCGCGTCTATCACCTTCCCAACGGCGTCACCGCCGAGGCCTTCGCCGCGGCTGACCGCACCGCCGGTCGCCAGGCGCTGGGCTGGCCGCCGGAGGCCATCGGCTTCGGCTGCCTCAGCCGCATCGATCCGCAGAAAAACCAGTTGTTGTTAGTCGAGGCGTTTGCCGCGCTGGTGGCCGCCATGCCGCAGCGGCCGTGGCGCTTGTTGCTTGGCGGGCCGGTGACCGCGCCGGCCTATCAGCAGGAAATCCGCGACCTCATCGCGCGCCACCAACTGGAGGCACGCGTCACCGTGCATCCGGCCGTGGTGGCCGAATCCAGCCTTCATTGCAACCTGCTCGCCGCCCTCGATGCCTTCGTCCTGCCCTCGCGTCACGAACCCTTCGGCATCGTCATCCTCGAAGCCTGGGCCGTCGGCCTGCCCGTCATCGCCGCCGACGTCGGCGGCCTCCAACAACTCGTCAGCCATGAGCGCGACGGCCTGCATTTCCCCAGCGGCGACGCCGCCGCCCTCACCGCCGCGATGGCGCGCCTTGGTGCCGAGCCGGGCCTGCGCCACGCCCTCGCCGCCGCGGGGCGCAGCAAGGTGAGCGAGCACTACACCTGGCACGCGGTGCACGCGCGGCTGGAGCGGATCTATCAACAAGCCGAGGCCCGCCACCGATGACTCCCATGCCGAAGGCCGTGTCCGTGATCATGCGCAGCTTCAACGAGGCCTGGGCCATCGGCGACACCATCCGCCAACTCTTCGCCCAGAAGTTTGATGGGGACATCGAACTCGTCGTCATCGATTCGGGCTCCAGCGACGGCTCTCTTGAAATCATCAACCACGCCCGGCCCGCCAAGCTCATCACCATCCCCCCCGGCACCTATGTGCCCGGCGTCGTGCTCAACCGCGGGGCGCGCGAGGCTGCGCACGAGTGGCTCGTCTATCTGAATGCCGATGCCACGCCGGTGGGCGACACCTGGCTAACAGAACTGCTGGCGCCATGCCTGGCCGATGCCACGGTTGGCGCGGCGTTTTCCCGGCAGCTTCCCCGGCCCGATTGCGAGGCGGTGTTTGCCCATGACTACGACCGCTGCTTTGGCCCTAACCGCGAGTCGGCCAGGTGGGAGCATTTTTTCAGCATGGTGAGCTGCGTGACGCGGCGCGCGGTGCTCGACAAGCATCCCATCCGCGAGGACCTGCAATATGCCGAGGATGACGAATGGACCCGCCGCCTAATTGCCGCCGGCTATCAGATCGCGTATGCCGGGAAATCCGTCGCCATGCATTCACATAACTACACCCTGGCGCAGGTGCGAAAGCGCAGCCGCGGCGACGCGCTTGCCACGGCGATGGCGGGCAACGCGCCGCTCCATGGCAAAAGCTTTCTGCAGCAAGTGGCGCTGGGCGCGGCGCGGGATTGCGCCCGCGATGTGGGATGGTGTGTCCGCCATGGAAAGCTGTTAGATCTGCCTTTCGCCGGGCTCGCCCGCATCTGGCAACGCTACGGTGCGTGGGAGGGCTTCAACCTAGGCCCCCAGCCATGAGTCTGCTTTTCTACGATGACAGCCCGGTGTTTGGCGGCCACGAGGTGATGGCTCTGTTAGGCTTGGAGGCCGTGCTGGCGGAGTATGCCGGGCCGGTGGTTTTTTTGGCTGCCGCCGCCAACGTCAAGCTCTGCGCCAAAGTCGCCGCGCTCGCCGCCACCCATCCCCAACTGCGGCTCGAAACCCTGGAATACCATTCGTCAAAACTCGAGGCACTGCGCAACCAACTCCAACCGTCCCGCATCCGCTGCCTGGCAAGGCGCTTCGAGCAACTGCGGCCCGCTCTGGTGGTGGCCATTCAGGGCAATATCGAGCACTCGTCGCTCGCGCTGCGGGCCGCCCGCCACGCCGGATTGCCTGCCACCAGCTACATTCCCGTGCCACATTCCAACGCCGCGATGGGCGCACGCCTGGGCACGCTACGCGACGTGTTCGCCAGGGGCCTGTTCCAAGTGCCCGACTCGTTCATCACCATCAGCGATGAAATGGCCAGACTGCTCAAACAGCGCGGAGCCACCGCTCCCATCCACATTGTTTACAACGGCGTGGACACGGCGCGCTTCCAAGCAGGCGACCCGGCCGCGGCCCGCCGCCAACTTGGCCTGCCGCCGGACAAAGTTTTGCTAGGCATGATCGGGCGCATCGAGTTCCGCCAAAAACAGCAACATCTCCTCGTTCAGGCGCTCGCCGCGGATGCCTCACTCGTGGACCGCTGTCATCTGGTCTTTGCCGGCGACGGACCCGACGCCGGCTCGCTGCAATCCCTCATCGCACGCCACCGCATCCCCGCCACCCTCCTGCCGTGGAGCGATCCGGCGCTGCTCTATCATGCCATCGACGCCCTGGTCATTCCGTCCCGCTATGAAGGCCTGCCGTTGGTGATGTTGGAAGCGTTGGCGGCGGGCACCGCCGTGCTTGCCAGTGATCGCGATGGCATGAGGGACCTGCTCCCATCAGCCTGGCGCTTCGAGCCTAACCAACCAGCCGCGCTCGCCGCCGCCCTCGGCCGCTTCATCGCCCAAGGCCGGTCCCAACCCGCTCCCGAGTTGGTCGCCAGGGTGCGCGACTCGATGTCGCTGGCGGCGTTCCGCAAGGCCTTTGCCGCCACCATCCGCGCCCTCGCCAGCCCCGCCTAATCCTTCCACCCAAACCACCCAGCCATGCGAAAATTGCGCGTCCTGCTCCTTGCCGAAGCTGCCAATCCTGAGTTGACCAGTGTGGCGCTCATCGGCTACTCGCTCAGCCAGGCACTCGCCGAGGTTTGCGACGCGCATCTGGTCACCGAGAGCCGCAACGAGCACTCGCTGCTGCAAGCCGGCGTCAGCCCCGCCGCATTCACCGCCATCACCAATCCCGCCCAGCGCGTCGCCTTCCGCCTCTCCACCCTGCTGCGTGGCGGCTCCAGCCTGGGCTGGACGATCCACTCGGCCCTATCGACATTGGCCTATCCGCTCTTCGAGCACAAGGTGTGGCGGCAATTCGGCGCCCGCCTGGCAGCCGGGGAGTTTGATCTGGTCCACCGCATCACCCCGCTGAGTCCCACCACCCCGTGCTACCTCGCCAAGAAACTCGCCCGTCTCGGCGTGCCCCTCGTCCTCGGCCCGCTCAATGGCGGCATCCCCTGGCCCCCCGGCTTCGGCCAAGTCCGGCGGGCCGAGCGCGAATGGCTGGGGTATTTCCGCGACATCCACCGCCTCCTGCCGGGTCGAACCGCGACGCGCGACCACGCCGCAGCGCTGGTCCTGGCATCCCGCCATACCTATGGCGAAGTCACCGCCAAACTCGCGCGGCGCGAAGCCAAAGCGATTTGGTTGCCGGAAAACGCCATCGATCCGGCGCGCTTCCCGGAGGTGCTCGTCGAACCGCCCTGCCCACCCGCGGGCGTGCCGCCACGCGTCGCGTTTCTCGGCCGCCTGGTCCCCTACAAGGGCGCCGACATGCTGTTAGAAGCGGCCCTGCCCTTGCTTCGCGACGGCCGCATGACCCTTGAAATCATCGGTGACGGGCCGCAACTGGCGGACTTGAAAGCACGGGTGGCCGCAGAAAACCTGGCTGCCACGGTGGATTTTCCCGGCTGGGTTGCCCACACGGAAGTGCGCCGCCATCTATCCAAGGCGCAAATTTTCGCGTTTCCAAGTGTCCGCGAATTCGGCGGCGGCGTGGTGCTGGAAGCCATGGCCTTGGGACTGGCGCCTGTCGTCATCGATTATGGCGGGCCGGCCGAACTCATTCCGCCTGGCTGCGGCACGCTCGTGCCAATGGGCAACCGCGACGCGATCATCCGCGAGTTCCAGC
>TBL_comb47_HYPODRAFT_10007636_pt1 | contig 11275 bp, 10 predicted proteins | sample TroBogypolimnion_40_FD_10682 | JGI IMG/M metagenome (IMG submission 10682) | reverse complement strand
GATCGGTGTTAGACGCGCTGTCCGCCACCGTCAATGACACCCACAAGGGACTGCGGGCCATGCCGGCACCGGCCACCCGCCAGTCGGAGGGCGGCGAACTGCCACGCGACTGGGCGCTGGCGCTGGTGGAATTGGCCGACCGCATCGAACGCATATCTAACGGATTCGCCCGCCCCCCGGCCGCCCGCGCCGGATGGTGGCCGGGCGCCCGCAAGGCGCAGGCCGCGTGGCGTGAGGCGTGGGCGATGCAAGCCGATGCGCTCGGCATTCTGCGCGGCCATCTGGAGGTCCTGCTGCAGCGTGCCGCCCTGGAGCGCCTTGACGTGGTGGGCAAGCCGTTCGACCCGAACACCATGACAGCACTGGATTCCGCGCTCGATCCGGAGCGGCCCGACCACACGGTGCTCGCCGAACTGCTTCCCGGCTGGCAGCATCGCTTTTCCGGCCAACTGCTGCGCCCGGCTCAGGTCCGGGTGTCGCGCGCCGCCGCCCGCTGAAATTTTTCCTAACATATACCGCTTCCATCCATGAATCCTACCCCGCAAGTTGTCGTCGGCATCGACCTCGGCACCACCAATTCCACCGTCGCCGTGGTCCAGGACGGCGTGCTTTGCGTCATCCCGGTGCGCGGCCAGCCCACCATGCCCAGCGCCGTGGGCATCGACCCCGCCGGTCGGCTCATCGTCGGGCAGGCCGCCAAGAACCAATCCGCCTCGGCACCGGAAAACACGGTGCTTTCCATCAAACGGCTGATGGGCACCGAGCAAAAAGTGCAACTCGGCGGCAAGACGTATCGGCCGGAGGAAATCAGCGCCCTGATCCTCGGCGAGCTGAAACAGGCCGCAGCCGCGCACTTGGGCCACGCCGTGACCCACGCGGTCATCACCGTGCCGGCGTTTTTCAACGAACGCCAGCGGCTTGCCACCCAGGACGCCGGGCGCTTGGCCGGCCTCGAGGTGTTGCGCATCATCAATGAGCCCACCGCCGCCGCCCTCGCCTACGGGGCCGGCCAGGCCGCCGACCTCAAGCACGAAACCCTGCTCGTCTATGACCTCGGCGGTGGCACCTTCGACGTCTCGGTTGTTCGGGTGGAGAATGGCATCGTCGAGGTCCGCGCCAGCCATGGCGACATCCACCTCGGCGGCGACGACTTCGACGAGGCGCTTGTTTTGTTAGGCGAGGAGCGGCTCCGCGAAAAGCACGTTGCCGCCGTCGGCCCGCTGCCCGTCACCGCCCACCGCCGACTCAAGAGCGCGATGGAAATCGCCAAGATCCAGCTCTCTGACGCGCCGTTTGCCAGCGTGCGCGAGGAGTATCTGACATCCTCGTTGCATTTTGAAACCGAACTCGCCCGCAACGACTACGAGCGCTTGATCGAACCGTGGTTGCACAAGACGCTCGACTGCCTGCAGCAAACCCTGGCGGACGCCGGGATCACGGCCAACGAAATCGACAAGGTCATGCTGGTCGGCGGCGCCACCCGCACCCCCTGCGTACAGGCCCTGCTGCTGCAACAACTCGGCATGGAGCCGCGGCACGAAATCGACCCGGATTTGGTCGTGGCCATGGGTGCCGCCATCCAAGGCGCGACGCTCGCCGGCCAACCCGCCCCGGCCATCCTCATCGACATCTCGGCCCATACCTACAGCGTGCTCGCGGTGGTCGGCCAGGACATGTTTGGGGATGTCTTGGAGTGCTGCCCGGTGGTGCGCCGCGGCACCGCGCTGCCGGTCACCAAGGCCGACTTGTTCACCACCTCCAGCCACCAGCAGCCCACCGTCAAAGTCCGGGTGTTCCAAGGCGAAAGTGCCCGTCCGGAGGAAAACCTGCGCCTCGGTGAATTTCAAATCCAGGGCTTGTCCGAGGTGCCCGCCGGCAATGAGATCGTCGTGCAATTCCGCATCGACCTCAACGGCTTGCTCACCGCCACGGCCACCGAAAAACGCACCGGCCTGGTCAAGTCCGTGACCATCGACACCGCCGGCCAGCATCGCATCAACCTCGACGCCGCGCGCACCAATCTGGCCGCCCTGTTCGCCGAACAAGACTCCTCCCAGCCGCATCCCATCACCCAGCGCTTCCGCCCCCAAACCTTCGCCATCACCGACGAGGACGAGTTCGGCGACGCCGGGGAAGATGATGACGATGATGACGACGACGATGATGACGATGATGATGCCGTCATTGACATCGGCGGCAACCGTGACGCCGCCGCAGGCCTGTTAGCCTCGGCCAAGAGCTTGCGTTCGCGCGCCGAGAAACTGCTAGACCGGGGCGTCGCCGAATCCGATGCCGCCGCCATCCGCTCCAGTCTGGCCGAAGTCGCCCCGGCCATCGAGGCGCGCGCCTGGCCGCGCCTGCGGAACATGTTAGACACCCTCAGCGACCTGCTGTTCTATCTCGATGATTAGTGGCTTAGGGACTGGCAGCTCAACTGGATGGCTGCCTTCTCGAATGCATCACGAATCTCGTCAAACCGTACCCGAGGCGACTCCTTTTCGGCATCCCGATGCACAAACAAAACCTCGCATGGATAAAGGTCAACGGCCGTCACCAGTCGTTGGGTTATGCTTTTCGGCTTCTCTGGCAATCGCCATAATTCCGCCTGCACACCTTCTGATAATTCAATGCCAGCCGCGTGCTTAAGCGTCCAATTGATAATCGGAATCAGGTTCGCGTCAGTCCGTCCATCTGACACCAACGTGTGTCGCGCCACCTTCATGGTGTTATGAAGGGGAAAAAAGTTTGCAGTTCGGGGAGGTCGATCACACGTCGCGACCGCTCGGCGGTTGATGATTCCCGCCGAATGACCGCCGCCGGATTGAGATACCCAAGCATCTCGCCCTTGGTGACGATGGTCTGTTTAGGATCTGCCTTGGCACGCCAGTTGTTTTGTAAGCAAGCAAAGGCCACCTTGGCAAACTCCTTGCCATCGCGAATATCCTTGGCCGGCTTCGCCAACAAGATCGAGCTATCAGGAACCGCCATCACCACCGATGGCGAGTGGGTATTGACAATCACCTGCCTCAAGGGATTGGATTCGTCCGCAGGTTCCTTAGGATCGGTCGAGATGTCTTGAAGGAGTTCGAGGATTGCGGGAATTCGGTCCGGGTGAATGCCATTCTCCGGTTCTTCCAGGCAAAGCAACCCTGGTGTTTCCGGGTCAAGCTCAAGAACTGAGAGAGCCAGGAAGCGCAATGTCCCGTCAGATAGGGCGCGGGCAGGCAGTTCTGTTCCATCGCTACCAGTCATCATCAGTGTTAGCAACTCACGTTTCTCATCACGATCCACACGGATTCCGCGCACGCTTCCAATCAGCCCACTCAAGCGGTTGGCTAGTTGGCTATAGACGCGTTCGGGATCGTCGCGCGTGGTGAGTCGGGCCAAATTCGATCAAACAACAAATGTTCGTGAGCGTCACCCTTTTTGATATGCTCCAATNTCTCGTGAATAATCTCCAACGGATTCGCGCCTGCGCCATTCCCCAGACTGGACCTAAGGCGAATGACCAGCGAGTAACGCAGAAAGGTCGTTGTCGCTTTGCCGGCTTGGCCAAGATCGTCCACGGCTTGCGGTGGAACAATCATTTCGGCTTCAAATGAGATTTGCCCGGTGGATTCAGAGCCGATCCGATGAAACAGGCCCCGAATCTCGCTATTTTGCCCGGCATCGTCGCGGACACGAAGCGCCGATTCTAGCAACGAATGGTTCGCGGTAAGACTTAGGAATCGAATGGCATCGAACAAATTGGATTTTCCAACCCCGTTGGCACCAGCGCGACAAGGAGTTCGACGGTAGTATGCCCGCCGATAGATTCCCGCCACTTAACTCGCTGGCACGACTTGATGAAAGGTTCTCGCGGCGGATGACGTAATGGTTGCCTGTATTCCGCCAATTGCGATTCGCGCCCTGCCATCCGGTCCATGCCGCGCGGCTGGCAAGCAGCCGTAGTCAAACGTCAAAACCAAGTCCTATGATCCGCACTCTAACACCCTCATCCGCGCCAACCCCGCAATCCGAAGTTGCTCCAAGAAGAGCCGTTGCAGCGATGGCCGCGCTGCTCGCCCTCGCCGCCACGCCACTGGGTGCCAGCCCGGCGTCGCGCACGGTCTGGGATGGCGCGACCCTTGCCAAGACCCCGGCCGTGCACCCGGCCACCGAGCGTCCCGCCACCGGGATGCGCTCGTTGTTTTACGAAGGGGCTGACTACAAAGGCAAGCCGACCTGGGTGTTTGCCTACTACGCGGCCCCGCAAGGCACGCCGCCGGCGGGTGGTTGGCCCGCGGTGGTCTGCGCCCATGGCGGTGGCGGCACCGCCTATCCCAACTGGGTCAAACATTGGACTGGCCGCGGCTATGCAGCCATTGCGATGGATTTGGAAGGCCATTTGCCGGGCGGCAAGGATCATGGCATGGAAGGCAATCAGCCGCTTGGGGTCGTCAATCAGAACGGTGGGCCCGCGCGCAAGGAGTGGTTTGGCGACCGTGATGCGCCCGACAAGGAACAATGGTTCTATCACGCGGTAGCCGACGTGATCCGCGCCAATTCGCTGCTGCGCTCGTTCCCGGAAATCAACCCCAAGAAAATCGGCCTCACCGGCATTTCGTGGGGTGGAACGGTGGTGAGCACGGTGGCTGGGGTGGACTCGCGCTTCGCCTGGGTGGTGCCCGTCTATGGCTGCGGCTTCATTCATGAGACCGACAATCCGGGCCTCTCGCAATGGTTCCCGCCGAAGAACATGACTGCCGCGCAATTCAGCGACTACCGCACCAAGTGGGATCCTTCCGCGCATCTGGCCTCGGCGAAAATGCCGATGCTGTGGGTCACCGGCGTGGCTGACCCGGTCTTTAACATCAATATCTTCGCCAAGTCGGCCAAAACCGCCGGCGGACCCAGCAGCCTATGCTTGCGGCCGTTCCTGGCCCACGGCCACGGCAACGGCTGGGAGGACGCCCCGGAAATCGACACCTTCGCCGACAGCATCGTGAAAAACGGCCCGCCACTGCCCCAGGTCGCGCGGCCGGAAACCCAGAATGGGATCGTGCATGCGAAATTCAAGGGCGAGTTCACCGAGGCCTGGGTTTATTTCACCACCGCCGGCGGCCTCTGGAAGGACCGCAAATGGAATTTCATCCAATGCAACCTCGCCAACGGCGAACTGGTGTCCAGGTCAGGCCTGCCCCCGGCCACCACGGCCTACTTTGTCTATGGGTTCCGCACCCAGGGCGGCGGGCGCAACAACCATGCCGCTTCCGATCTGGTGATCCTCAAGCCCTAACAGGGGCACGGGCGGCCCGCCAGGGAACGACACTTGCCAAGTGGCGCGGAAATGGCATGAACCACCCACCCAAATACCCTTCCGCCAGAGGGCACAAACGGCTCGCCCGTGAGCCAAAGAAAACCCACGGGCGGGCCGCCCGTGCCCCGCTTGACGCGCGGTCCTCTTCGCCCTGCGCCCGCGAGCGAGTTTCACAAAAGTTTTTGCTGGCCTTGCCCGCAGCGTTCGGCTAACCAACGGCCATGACCGCGCCCACTCCTGGCCAGCCCCCTGTTCCGCCCGCGAAAAATGGCATGCCCGTCCTCGGCTGGGTCGGCATTGGCTGCGGCACGCTGGTGGTCATTGGCGCAGTGGCGATGATCTTGCTGGTCGGGTATTGCAAGCGCAAGGTCGCCGAGATCGCCAAGAACCCGGAAAAGGTAACGGCGGAATGGATCGTCCGCGCGAACCCCAATCTGACCCTGGTTTCCCAAGACGACACCAAAGGCGAAATGACCATCCGCACCAAGGACGGCCAGGAAATGACCCTGAGCTACAAGGACATTTCCAAAGGGAAACTCTCGATGCGGGACGCCAACGGCAACCTCGCCCAACTCGGCGACGCAGATCTATCCAAACTGCCGGCCTGGGTCCCGCGCGTGCCCAAGATGAAGAGCGCCACCAGTTCCTTCCAGAACCAGGTGAATGGCAAGATGTCCGGCAATTACACCGCCACGTCTAGCGAGTCGATCGGTGCTCTTGAGGCCTTTTTCAAGACCGAGGCCGCCAAACACGACATGCGCGAAACCAGCCCACCGACCGCCCCCGTCCCCGGCTTGGAGACCCGGATCCTCTCTTACCAAGGCCAAGGCCGCCAGCTCAACATCGTCATCAGCGGCAAGCCCGGCGAGGACGTGCAGGTCAATGTGAAATACGAGGAAACCAAGTAGTCAGGCCGCCCACGGTTGGACCTGCTTGCGGATGGCTTCACCTATCTCGCGCTCTGTGCGCATGAATTCATAATCGAGCTGAAGGTTCATCCACATGCCGGGGGTAATGCCAAAGAAGCGGCTCAGGCGAAGGTCGTACTCGGGAGTGCAGCGCCGCTTGCCTTGCTTCATCTGGCTGAGATGAGGCGCGGGAATGCCACTTCGGCGCGCAATCTCCGCCTGGGACAAGGCTGCTTCCTCAAGCGTCTCGCGCAGGGTTTCGGCGAAAAAATTCAACAGCGGAATCAGTTCGGTTTTCTTCTTCATGGCAGCGGGTCAGTGGTAGTCGGTGATTTGGACGGCAGTAGCATTTCCTTCCTCCCAGCGGAAAACGATACGCCATTGCTGGTTGATACGGACGCTCCAAAAGCCCCGCCGGTTGCCAGCGAGTGTTTCGAGGCGGTTGGACGGTGGGACGCGGAGTTGTTCGATGGATACGGTGCGGTGAATTTGGCGAAGTTTCATCAACGCGCGGGCTTGGATGTCGCCGGGGAATTTCCGTGACGGCTCACCACGGAAAACTTTGGCGGTCTCTTTGCATGCGAAGTCTTCGATCACTCCGACGCAATGTTATCGAAATTGGTAATGAGCGCAAGCGCAAAGTCGCAGGCCAAAGTCGCAGTCACCCACCGGGGTTAGATCCGAATTTGGTTCAAACATCTTAAAATTAACATTCATCTGCGGTTCATTTTTCTTTCAAGACTTACCAGACCGCAGTGCCCAAACCCCGATCCACAGACCCTCTGCTTCCTCTGCTTCCTCCTGTCAAAACTCTTTCAGCCGAAGGGTGGACCCGGAGCAAGCGAAAAGGGACAGCGAAAAGGGCAACGGCCTGCGATTCCGCGTTTGCGCTTGGCAGATGCGCTGGGTCAGGCATGCTGCCGACCCGCTCCCTGCCCATGAAGCCCGTTTTCCCCACCGCCCTCCCGCTGCTTGCCGCCGCCCTGCTGTGCCACTGCGGCGCGCCCCAGGTGCCGCGTTGCACCAGCGTCCCAATGGCGTCGCGGGCACCCGCCAGCGCGCTCACCGCCAGCGCCCACGAGGGGTGGCGCATTCTCGCCAATCCCTCGCGTCAGCGCGATTGGCCCAACGCCCAAGCCAACTACAACGCCAGCGTCGCCAAACTCTTCGACCAACTCCGCTGCGGCCCGGGCACCTGGGACAGCCGTGCCGCCGCTCTCGGCACCCGCATCGCCCGCCCCGATACCCTCCACGTGGATTTGTCCGAATTGGACGCCCTGTTTCCGGCCGCCACGGTGAACACCCAGAACCTCGGCACCCGCCACACCACCGCCGGCCTCGGAGTCCCGCTGGTCGGTTGGAAAAAAACCACCCCGGTCGGCGTCCCCCGGCCGCCGTTTCTCCCACCCACGGGCGTGCCCTACCTGCTCACGGCCACCTTGGACTTTGACGGCTCCGGCGCACCGGTATGGCAATTCATCAAGCGCTGGCAGCTTGACGACATCGCCGTGGGCACGCGCCGCCAGCCGCTGGCGGCCGATTGGTCCGCACCCAACGCGTTTTACTGGTACATGTGTCACCTCGACGAACAGAAGCTCCTCAACATCGTGCTGCCCGAACTCTACACCGAGGAAACCGCCCTGTATTTCCTGCAACCGTACGATCCGACAAAAATTCCCGTCGTCCTGGTCCACGGCCTGGCGTCCTCCCCGGATACGTTCAAAACCACCATCAACGACCTCGCCCCAGACCCCTGGTTCCGCCAGCACTATCAACTCTGGCTCTACAACTACCCCACCGGCAATCCCTGGCTGTTTAACAGCATGCGCTTCCGCCAGCACATGCGCGAGGCCTGCGCATACGCCCGCACCAAGGGCGGCGACCAAAACCTCAAGCGCATGGTCGTCATCGCCCACTCCATGGGCGGCTTGATCGCCCGCTCCAGCGTCACCAAGCCCGGCACCGCCCTCTATGACGCCTATTTCAAACAACCCGTCGAGCAGCTTCAGACCTCGGAGGAAAGCCGCCGCGTCATCCGCGAGGAGACTCTCTATCAACCATTGCCGGAGCCAAAGCGGGTGGTCTTTCTGGCCGTGCCCCAGCGCGGCAGTCCCGCCGCCGATTTCACCATCTCCGTGCTCATTTCCAAGCTCATCAGGCTGCCCAGACAACTCTCCGTGGATTTGCTGGTTGCCACCGTCCAGAAGGTCGGCAAGGTGCTCGACGGCAGCTCCAAACCGCCCCCGCTGCCCACTTCCATCAACTCCCTCGAACCCACCGACCCCTCCATCCTCGCCCTCGGCCACCTCCCGCTGCCTCCCACCATCACCTTCCACTCCATCATCGGCGACCGCGGCAAAGGCGACACCCCCAACAGCAGCGACGGCGTCGTCCCCTACTGGTCGTCCCACATCACCCCCGTCGCCTCGGAGAAAATCGTCCCCTCCAACCACAGCGTCACCCGCTGCCCGGAAACCAACGAGGAACTCAAACGCATCCTCAAACAGCACCTTAAAGACACAAGACCCAAGACTTGAAGACGCAAGACAAGAGTTATCGCTTATCGGTTATCGGTATTCGTGATCAATTATTCTAGATCCACAATTCGCTATCACCTTCGTCAAAGCCCTGCATTCGCAGCGACGGTCACAAACCGCCGCTACAATTCACTCTCCGCTATCCACCCACAGCGCCCCTGCCTGACATCTTCAAACCTTTGCGTTCTTTGCGTCTTTGCGGTCAACCATCTTTTGTCCCCCAGCCATGTCTCCCGAACTCCAACTCGCCCACCTCACCGCCGGCACCGCCAAGGTCCTGTCGGAAAGGGAATTGCTAGATAAACTCCGGCTCGGCCGCCCGCTGCGCGTCAAGCTCGGCGTGGACCCCACCGCGCCCGACATCCATCTCGGCCACACCGTGGCGTTGGAAAAGCTGCGCCAGTTCCAGTTGTTAGGACATCAGGCGGTGTTGCTCATCGGCGACTTCACCGCCACCGTGGGCGATCCGTCGGGCCGCAGCACCACCCGCCCGCCGCTCACCCGCGACGAGGTGCTGGCCAACGCCGCGACCTACACCGACCAGGCGTTCAAGATCCTGGACAAGGCGCAGACCGAGATCGTCTATAACGGCGATTGGTTCCGCAAGATGACCTACGAGGAAATCCTGCGGCTCAACGCCCGCGTCACGCTCCAACAAATGCTTCAGCGCGAGGATTTCCGCAACCGTCTCGATGCCGGCCAGGAAATCCGTCTCCACGAACTCCAGTACCCCATCATGCAGGGCTGGGACTCGGTGGAAATCCGCGCCGACGTGGAACTCGGCGGCACCGACCAACTCTTCAACATCCTCGTCGGCCGCGACCTCCAAAAGGAGGAGGGCCAGCCCCAACAGGTCGTGATGGTCCTACCTCTGCTAGAGGGACTCGACGGCGTTCGCAAGATGTCCAAGTCCTATGGCAACTATGTCGGCGTCAGTGATCCGCCGCAGGAAATGTTCGGCAAGCTCATGAGCGCTTCCGACGAGCTGATGGACCGCTACTACCTCTTGTTGTTAGGCGAGGCCCGCGATCCCTCCGGACACCCGATGGAAGCCAAGAAGGCGCTCGCCGAGAAACTCACCAGCCGCTACCACGGCACGGACGCCGGCAGCGCCGCGCGCGCCGACTGGGACACGCGCTTTTCAAAAAAGGATCTGGCTGCCGCCGAGTTGCCGCAACTCCCGCTGGCCAGCCTGCCTGCCGACCTCAACGTGCTCACTCTAACCGCCCACGCCTTCGCGGCCGCCTTCGGCATCGACAAATCCAACAGCGAACTGCGCAAGCAATTCATCACCACCGGCTCGGTCCAACTCAACGGTGAGAAACTCACCGACCCCGCCGCCCCCGTCGCACCCCGCCCCGGCGATGTGCTCAAGCTCTCCAAGAAACACGCCGTGCGCTTCGCCTGAACATGGACGGGACTTGGGAACGGGACTTTGTAACGGGACTTGCCAAGTCCAGTTACAAATCACGCGGCACCTGGCAAGTGCCGTTCCGCGTTGTCGCATGGGCATTGCAGGCAGGATGCCCGCTCCACGGTGGTCCGGGCATCGTTGCCTGGATTTGCCCATGACGGGAGCAAGGGGTGGCTCGCCGTCACAGGCCGCCGCAGGGCTCTGCATGTTAGATTGTGGCGGCGCTCTGTGAGCGCCGTAGCGAATGAGGAGCGCTTCAGCATCAGAAATCCTGATCTGTGCCGGAAAATGGTGGGATTTGAGGAAACTGGATGGGCCCGTCAGAATCCGGGCAGGATGCCCGGACCACGGTGGCGCGGGCATCCTTGCCCGCTGCCAAGCTGCTGATAAGCTCAGCCGTTTTTCCCTGGGATCAGGATGTCTGAGCATGCGCTGGCGACGGTCACAGACCGCCGCTACAGGGGCTCGTCATTCGCGGCGACGGTCACAGACCGCCGCTACAGGGGCTCGTCATTCGCGGCGACGGTCACAGACCGCCGCTACAGGGGCTCATCATTCGCGGCGACGGTCACAGACCGCCGCTACAAGGCTGCACACGGTGGAATTGTGACCGCATCGAGGACTCCCTCGCCCTAAGAATCCGCTGCTGGAATTTTCCCATGAATTTTCTTGCCAGGGCGGTTGGACAAACTAATTTCGCGTCTGACGGATTTCCCCATGAAATTCACCTCAACATCCCGTCCCTTGCCCAAGTACCCCGTTTGGCGCTTCGCACTTGACTCGCTCCGACGGATTTTCCAGCCCTTTGGCCCACTTTCCCCCGCCCTCCGGGCCTGCCCGGGCGGGCGTATCACAGCACAGCTTCCCACCGTCTCCTACAACGGCTTTCCCTCCAAAAGCAACCACCTAGCAACCAAACCGATATGCCAGTACCAACCCCTGTAGAGCAAAGTTATGAGGATTCATGTTGGGCCGCCTGCATGGAGATGTGGACAAACTGCGTGATTGGCATGGACGCTCACGGAGAGGGGTGGTTTATTGACAATTACAGCGACATAGGGGTGGCTGGCCTCCAGCCCGATGGCCATAAATTCTGGGCACTTCTGAATAAGTACTT
>TBL_comb47_HYPODRAFT_10007634_pt1 | contig 11276 bp, 11 predicted proteins | sample TroBogypolimnion_40_FD_10682 | JGI IMG/M metagenome (IMG submission 10682) | reverse complement strand
GACGATACGGGAAACTGGGTTCGGCTCAGGCCTGACCTGCTCCAGCACGGCCGGTCCGGCCTGAGCCGAGCCGCTACTGCGCCAGTTCCCGCCGCAGGAATTGCGCCAGCCGCTTGATGGCTGGCGTGCTTTCCGTTGAATCTCCCAGCAAGCCCAGCTCCAGATCCCGGGGCGTAGGCAGACCTTGGGCCTCGCCGATGATCCGGAGGGCCGGCGGCACGCTGCAGCGGGCCAGGCCCGCCACCGCCAGCCCGGACTGCACGGCCGCGATCAGGCCCAGGGTGCTCTCGCTGGAGTAAGCGCAACGGTAGGACCGGCCGGCGTGGCCAAGGGCTTCGAGCAGGTTCATGCGGGCGGCGCAGTCCTCGAACAGGGCCAAGGGCAAGGGATCATCTTCCCAGGCGGCATGGTCCGGAGCGGCGACCCACACCAGGTTTTCCCGCCGCAGCACCTCCAGCGGCTGGTCCGGCAGCCGGGTGATGATCGCCAGGTCGAGCCGGCCCTGGTCGATGGCCGGGACCAGCAGCCGGGATGGCTCGCAGGCCAGCTCCACCGTCACCCGAGGATGCTCGCGGGCGAAGCGGGAGAGCACCGGCGGCAGCAGCGAGGCCGCATAATCGTCCGGCACCCCCAGCCGCACCCGGCCGCACTCCTCAGGGCGGCTCACGCTGGCCCAGGCCTCGTCCGAGAGCCGCAACAGCCGGCGCGCGTAGACCAGGAAATCCGCTCCGGGCGCATTGGGCTTCACGGTGCGCGGGCCGCGCACCAGCAGCTGGCGGCCGACCATCTGCTCCAGGCGCTGCATCTGCATGCTGATGGCGGATTGGCTGCGGCCGATCCGGGGCGCGGCGTTGGAGAAGTTGCCGGTCTCGCAAACGGCGATGAAGGTCCTCAGCAGGTCCAGGTCGAGTGGCGCAGTCATGATGCCAACAGAATAATTGATAGCAGACATTAGATCTATTCGTTTGTTTGGGTGCTTCGTTATGCCCAGACTGGGAGTTCAACACCCTGAGGGGAACGGCAGAACCACCACCCTGATCCGGAAGATCGGGTCCATCTGGGAGTATTTAAATGCAACTGACGGACTTCAAAGTACTCACCTTCGACTGCTACGGGACCCTGATCGATTGGGAGACCGGAATCAGCGACGCCTTGGCGCCCTTGGCTGAGCGGGCCGGGAAGCTCTTGACCAAGGACCAGAAGTGCGAGACCCACGCCAGGTTCGAGGCGGCCCAGGAAGCTGAGACGCCGACCCTTCGGTACTCCGAGGTGCTGGAGAAGGTCCACGACCGCATCGCCCGGGAATGGGGCGTCGCTCCCCTCCCGGTGGAATCCCGGGCCTACGGGCAGTCGGTGAAGGACTGGCCGGCCTTTCCGGATTCCGCCGAGGCCCTGCAGTATCTGAAAAAACACTTCCGGCTGGTGATCCTTTCCAATGTCGACCTGGCTGGTTTCAGGGCCAGCAACCCAAAGCTGCAGGTGGAATTCGACCAGGTCCTGACGGCCGAGGAGATCGGTTCGTACAAGCCCGACCTCCGGAACTTCGAATTCATGCTCCGGAAGATGGAAGCAGCCGGCTACCGCAAGGGGGACATTCTCCACACCGCCGAAAGCCTGTTCCATGACCATCTGCCGGCCAACAAAATGGGCCTGGCTTCGGCCTGGATCCACCGCCGCGCCGGCAAGCCCGGCCATGGCGCGACCTTCCCCCCGGAATCCATGCCTGGATACACCTTCCGGTTCACCAGCCTGGGGGAGATGGCCCGGGCCCACCAGTCTCTTCTCCAGCGCTGAAGGGGAGCCTTTGCGGTCGGCCGCGCTTCATGGGATTTCAGATCATCGGAAAGGGGTCTTCTACACCATCGCAGCGGCCCTGCTGTTGAGTTCGGCCGGACTGTTCATCAAGACCCTGAGTCTGGGCCCCTTCCAGATCAACCTGTACCGCTCGCTGATCGCCGCTCCGACCATCCTCCTGGTGCTATGGCATCGTCGCCGGCCGCTGAAGCTGGTCCTCGATGTCCAGACCCTTGCCTGCGGGCTATGCTACGCGGGAGTGATGATCCTGTTCGTGGCCGCCACGAAATTCACCACGGCCGCCAACGCGGTGTTCCTCCAGTACACGTCTCCGGTGTTCCTGCTGGTGATGGAGCCGTTGTGGTTTCGGTTGCCCTTTTCCCGCCGGGATCTCCTGACCGTAGCTGCCTGCCTGGCCGGGATGATGCTGTTCTTCACCGGGCGCATGGAGGGCGGCAGCGTCCTGGGGAATTTGCTGGCGGTGGCTTCCGGACTCTCCTTGGCCCTTTTCTCCCTGCTCCTGAAAGTCATCCAGCGTCGCCACCCGGAGACTGAAACCTCCGGGATCATCGTGCTGGGCAACCTTCTGGTGGTCCTCATCTGCCTGCCTCTGGCACTGCCCCATCCGGCCTTGACCCTCGGCCAGGTTCTGGCCTTGGTCTACATGGGCGTGTTCCAGCTTGGGCTGAGCTGGATGCTGTTCGCGGCCGGAATGCGATTCCTTTCGGCCACCACTGCGGTCATCACCTGCATGATCGAAACGGTGTTCAACCCCCTGTGGGTGTTCCTGGGCATCGGTGAGCGGCCCTCCGGCTTTGCCATCCTTGGCGGGATGGTCATGGTTGGAGTCCTGGTGTGGTACCACGCGGGGCGGGGCTCTGCCGGCACGCCCAGAGAGCCCGCCGCCCGGATTCCCGCTGTCCCGGAACCCGACTCCATCAGGGCGTCGGACTGACTTGGCAAGCGCCACCACCTGCTACCATTCCCCTTCAACGGAAAGGCCGGTAATTATGGAAAATTCCTTGACCCTGGCTGCGATCAGAAAAGCCCAGGAGAGGCTCGGCGACAAGATCATCCACACGCCTCTGCTTCATGTCTGCCAACTGGAGAGCAGACTGGGCTGCAAGGTCTTCTTGAAGCCGGAAATGCTCCAGATCACCGGCTCCTTCAAGGCAAGGGGCGCGCTGAACAAGACCCTTCAGCTGGGACCGGATGCATTGGCCAAGGGCATCATTTCTTCTTCATCCGGAAACCATGCGCAGGCCCTGGCGTATGCCGGGAAGCTGCTCCAGGTCAAAACCACGATCGTCATACCCTCCGACGCACCCAGGATCAAGATCGAGAGGACCCGGGCCATGGGGGCCGAGGTCCTCATGTTTGAAGGCAAGCAGGCGCCCAGATGGGCCTATGTGGATGAATTGATCCAAAAGCATGGCTTCACATTGGTTCATGCCTTTGATGATCCTGACGTCATGGCAGGGCAGGGAACCATCGCGCTGGAGGTTCTGGAGGATCTTCCGGATGTGGATACCGTGGTGGTCCCCCTCGGCGGTGGAGGTCTTCTGTCCGGCATCTCGGTTGGGATCAAAGAATGCCTTCCCCATGTCAGGGTGATCGGGGTAGAGCCGGCCTTGGCGCCCAAGTACCATGTGAGCCGCCAGAACGGAAGGCCCACCCATGTTCCGGCCGGCGATTCCATTGCGGATGGGGTAAAGGCCGAAATGGCATGTGATTTCGCGCATTCCATTTTCCAGAAATACGTTGATGAGATAGCTGTCGTGGAGGAACAGGACATTGTTGAAAGCCTGCGCCTTCTGGCAGATCAGGCGCACATCCTTGCCGAAGGCGCGGCCGCGGTCGGCATCGCAGCCGTGCTCTCCGGCAAGATCAAAGTCCTACCGGAAGAAAAGGTCTGTTTCGTTCTGAGCGGAGGCAATTGGGATCTGGAGCGTTTTTTCTCAATCGTCCATTAGGCTCTTCTGCGCCGGCCCCGGGCGGCATGGCAGGGCGCTCACCCCGTGGGGCCAGCTGTCTCGTTATACCGGTGGAGTTTCCTGAACAGGGTGGCTGGGGCGATCCCCAGTTTCTTGGCCGTGAGGGTGCGGTTCCACTGGACCGATTGCAGCACGGCCAGAATGTGGGCCTTCTCCAAAGCCTCCAAGGTGAGCTCGGAACCCACCAGGCTCGGTCCGGGGTCGAGGTGGTGGATCTCTTCCGGCAGGTCGTCCAGCCCGACCTTGGGACCCGGCGCCAGCACCACCGCCCGCTCGATGGCGTTCTGCAGTTCCCGGACGTTGCCCGGCCAGCGGTAGCGCAGGAGCTGGTGCGCCGCCGCCGGCTCGAAGCCCTGCATCTCCCGGCCCAGGCGCCGCCCCGCCGTCGCCAGGAAATGCCGGGCCAGGGCGAGGATGTCATCGACCCGCTGGCGGAGCGGGGGGATCACCAGCTCGACCACCCTGAGCCGGTAGTACAGATCCTGGCGGAAGCGTCCGGCCGCCATCTCGGTGGTCAGGTCGTGGTTGGTGGCGGCCAGCACCCGGACGTCCACCGGGCGGCTGGCGTTCTCCCCCACCCGCCGGATCTCCCGTTCCTGCAGGGCCCGCAGGACTTTCACCTGGGTGGACGGAGTCATGTCGCCCACCTCGTCCAGGAACAGGGTCCCGCCCTGGGCCGCCTCGAACAGGCCCACCCGGGCCTGGCTGGCCCCGGTGAAGGCGCCCCGGACGTGGCCGAACAGCTCGCTCTCCAGCAGGTTCTCCGGCAGCGCCCCGCAGTTCACGGCGATGAAGGGGCGCTGGGCCCGGGGCGACTGGTCGTGGATGAACCGGGCCACCACCTCCTTGCCGACCCCGCTCTCCCCGGTCAGCAGGACGGTGGTGTCGGTCTTGGCCACCCGCTCGGCCAGGTCGCGGATCTGGCACATGACCGGGTCGGTGGCGATGGGCCGGCGGCCGGGCCCGGGATCCCGCTTCCGGGCCTGCAGCAACTTCTGCTCGGTCTGCTTGAGCTCGCGGGTGAGCCGCTTCAGGGACTCCTCCAGGCAAACCTGGTCGAAGGCGGCCAGGTCGTCGGCGTGCTCCGGGCCCCATTGCGCCGCGGTGCGGGCGACCATGACGCAGGCGGCGTCGCCCCGGCCCCGGCAGCTGACCTCCAGGCAGTAGGCCTTCGTACCCCGGAAGAAGCTGAGCCAGCCGCTGGCGAAGCCGCAGAGGGTCCAGCAGACCGTGTCCTCGGCCGGGCCGTGGTGGAGCAGCTGCTGCTCCACCTCGAAGGATTCCAGCCAGGTGGCCTGGAGGCTGAGCCCGTCGGCCGCCTGTTCCAGCTGGGATACCACGAGGCCCAGCAGCTTGTGGAAGTGGCCGCCGGCGGGCCAGACCTCCAGTTCGGAACCCAGCGGCAGCTGGCGCGACAGGGACTCGGCCAGGCGCCAGCCGTGGGCGTAGCCGAACCGGCTCAGCAGGCCCTTGGCGGCCGTGCGGCCATAGGTGTCGATCAGGTCCTGGCGCAGGAGCCCCAAGGCGTTGGCATCGATCAGCAGGACCCGCTCGCCGCCGAACCGGAGGACGCCCCCCTCGGGCTGGTATTCCAGCATATCCCTCAGATCCAGGCCATCGGTTTTCATGGGCGGTGATCCTCAAATTGAGATGAATTCTATCATTTTGAGTCAGTTTTGAGATTCCTGATTATTTAAAACCTGACAACAGTGGTTATTGAGTGTTGGCACATCTATCGCTTCTGTTCCAGGGCACCCGCGATACGGCCATGCCGGTGCCCCAGGAAAGGCAGGAATGACATCATGATCACCCTCAGGAAAGCAGCCGATCGCGGCCACGCCGACCATGGCTGGCTCGACACCCGGCACACCTTCTCCTTCGCCGGCTACCAGGACCCGGACCACATGGGCTTCCGCGGACTCCGGGTCATCAACGAGGACCGGGTCCAGCCGGGGCAGGGCTTCGGCACCCACTCCCACCGGGACATGGAGATCATCTCCTACGTCCTGGAAGGCGCCCTCGAACACAAGGATTCCATGGGCACCGGGGCGGTGATCCGTCCCGACGACGTCCAGCGGATGAGCGCCGGAAGGGGCGTCAGCCACAGCGAGTTCAACGCCTCGAAGTCGGAGCTCGTCCATTTCCTGCAGATCTGGCTGCTGCCCCGCAAGGCCGGAATCCCGCCCGGCTACGAGCAGAAGACCTTCACCCGGCAGCAGAAGGAGGGGCGGCTGCAGGTGGTCGCGTCCCCGGACGGCGCCGGCGGCAGCGTGACCATCCACACCGACGCCTACCTCTACGCCGGCCTGTTCGGCCCGGGCGAGGCCGGCGAACTCCGGCTGGGCGAAGGCCGCCATGCCTGGGTCCAGATCGCCCGCGGCAAGGCCCGGATCAACGGCCACGACCTGGAGGCCGGCGACGGCGCCGCGCTGTCGGACGAGAGCGCGGTCCGGATCGAGGGGCTCGATGCGAGCGAAGTGCTGGTCTTCGATCTGGCCTGATCCAGCAAACCCTTCAACACCATCGCACCGCACCCAATCCTGGGCGCCGTGCACCCTGGGAGCCATGGTGGCCCCAGTCACCCCATCTCAAGAACGGAGCATCATGATGCCCAACACCCGGAACCTCTGGCGCCGCGCCGCGGCCGGTTTCGCCGCCCTGACCCTCGGCCTCGCCCTGGCCGCCGCCCCCGCCAAGCCCACCCTCGCCCAGTACCAGGCGGCGGAAAAGGTGGCCAAGGCGCACATCGCCACCTTCGACGACCTCGATTTCCACGTGTTCACCCACCAGGAGTGGGAGCGGCTGCACGAAAGCCATTCCCACGACGTGATCGTGCACTGGCCCGACGGCCACGCCACCAACGGGATCGACAAGCACATCGAGGACCTGAAGGCGATGTTCGTCTACGCCCCCGACACCCGGATCCTGCAGCACCCGGTGAAGGTCGCCGACAAGGAATGGACCAGCGTGATCGGGGTCATGGAAGGCACCTTCAGCAAGCCCATGCCCAAGGGCGACGGCACCTTCATCCCGCCCACCGGCAAGGCCTACAGGATCGTCATGTGCACCGTCGGCCACTGGACCAACGGCACCATGGACGAGGAATACCTGTTCTGGGACAACCTGACCTTCATGAAGCAGATCGGCCTCATGTAAGACCTGGGTGCCCGGTTATTTCCGGACGCCAGACTGTGTCATCAGCAGGATAATGAGTTTCTCAATCACCCCCCACCCCCCGGAGGACCCCGTGTCCGAACCCACCATTGCCCGGAAGAGCCCCGTCAAAGTCGCGGTCGAAGAGGGCAAGACCTATTACTGGTGCACCTGCGGCAAGAGCGCGAACCAGCCCATGTGCGACGGCTCCCACAAGGGAACCGACTTCGTGCCGATGGCCTACACCGCCGACAGCACCGGCGACAAGTATTTCTGCGCCTGCAAGCACACCAGGAGCGCGCCCATGTGCGACGGGGCCCACAAGTCCCTCTGATCCGCCGGACCGGACCCGCTCCCGCCCTTGCTCCGCATGGGGCGGGGCGGGACGGGCCAGATTCCGACGACCCTCTCCCCGCGTTCCAAGGAAAGACCCCCATGTCCAAAAAACCAGTCATCTCCCTCGTTTCCGGACATCCCACGGAGGATGGCAACCGGGTTCCCCTCACCCGCCTGGTGCCTGGGCGGGGCCAGAGGGGCGATGAAGCCTTCCGGGCCATGGACCCGTTCCTGCTCATGGACCACTTCGGGCCCATGGTGCTGCCGCCGGGCAGCGACGCGGGCTTCCCGCCCCACCCCCACCGGGGCTTCCAGACCCTCACCTACCTGCTCCAGGGAGCCTTCCGCCACCGGGACAGCACCGGGGGCTCCGGCCTCCTGCGGCCCGGCGGAGCCCAGCTCATGAACGCGGGGAGCGGCATCGTCCATGAGGAGATGCCGGTCCCCGAGCACCTGGAGACCGGAGGCCCCATCGAAGGCGTCCAGCTCTGGATCAACCTGCCCAGGGACGCCAAGGGCTCGGCGCCCGGCTACACCGACCTCCAGCCCGAGGCCATGCCGTGGCGGCCCATCCCGGGAGGCCGGATCCGTGTGCTCGCCGGCACCCTGGCCGGCGTCACCGGCCCGGCCCCCACGCCGGCCCGCATCGCCTACGCCCACGTGGAACTGGAGGCCGGCGCGGACTTCGGGCAGGACCTCCCCGCCGCCTGGACCGCATCGGTGGTGCCGCTCCACGGCGCCGTCCTGATCGAAGGCACCCAGGTGCCGGCCGATGCCGTGGCCCTCCTGGGAGCGGGCTCGACGCTGGCCGTCCATGCGGAGACCGCCGCCACCTTCATGGTGCTGGCCGGCGAACCCCTGGGCGAGCCCATCGCCCAGTACGGCCCGTTCGTGATGAACACCCGCGGGGAGATCGAACAGGCCATCCTGGATTACCAGGAGGGGCGCATGGGCCGGCTGGAATGACCCGGCGGAACCTGTCCGGCCTGAGCCTCGCCGGGCCCCTTTCCTCTAATCAGTTGACAGTAAGGGTGAGGGTCGCGGCATGACTGATGGCCGACCCGCCCGCGCCCGAGGTGGCGGTCACGGTGACCGCGTAGGTGCCCGCGGGGGTGAGGACCACACCAGGCTTGCCGCCCGAGGAACCATTGCAGCCCTGCAGCGCGCCCAGGGACAACGCCAGCCAGACGCACAACAGCAGCGTCCCGCGCCGGCCGCGCAGAGGCAGTCCCAGGAACAGCATGCAACCCAGCAGCGCTCCCCAGCGGGTCCACGGCCCGGTCGGGGCCGGGGCCGCCGCGGCCACCGCTCCGGTGGTCACGATGGTCAGGAGCGTGGAGCCGCTGCCGGTGACGGTGGCCGGATCGAAGCTGGCCGTGGCCCCCGGGGGCAGTCCTGAACAGGTGAAGCTGGTGCTCGCGGCCAGACCGCCCTGGGCGGTGATGGTCAGGGGGATCGCGGCCGAACCGCCGGGATGCACTGGGGCGGAAGGCGGTCCCGCCTGGAGCACGAAGTCCTGGATGGTCGCGGTGAGCTCAGAGCTGGTCGCTCCGGCATAGATGGCATCGCCGGCGTAGCTCGCGGTGATGCCATGAGTTCCCCCGGCGAGCGCGGTGGTGGCGAAGGTCACCGAGCCGCTGGCCAAAGCGGCCGGGTCGCCCAGGGCCGCGCCGCCGTCATAGAACTGGACCAGCCCGGTCGCCTCAGGCAGCCCGGCCGGTCCGGCCACCGTCGCGGTGAAGGTGATCCCGGCGTTGGCCAGGGTGGTGGCGCTGGAGCAGCCCAGCGTCACCGTCGCGGCCGCCTGGTTCACGGTCAGGGTCGCCGCCGGGGAACTGGAGCCGAGGCGGTCCGCATCGCCCGAGTAGACCGCCGTGATGACATGGGCGCCCGGCGCGAACCCGCTGGAAACAAGACTGGCCGAGCCGTTGGCCAGGGTTCTGGGCGCGCCCAGGGCGTTGCTCCCATCATAGAATTGCACCGTTCCGGTGGCAGAACCCGGCGTCACGGTGGCGGTGAGGGTGACGCTGGTCCCCACCACCGCAGGGGTCGGGAAGGATAGCGCGGTGCTGCTGGCCGCGGATTCGCCGGTCACCAGGGTGATGGCCTCCGCCGCCGCTTTCGCCGGCTCCTGGTTCCCGGCCACGTCCTGGGCCAGACAGTAGAACCCGTAGCTGTGCCCGGGCTGGCCGACGAAGGTCGCGGAGGTGGCGCTGCTGTGGGTGAGCCAGGGGGAAAAGGCGCCGTGGTTGTCCGAAACGTATACGGTGTAGTCCTGGATCCCGGAGCCGGCATCGGCCCCGCTCCACTGGACGGTGAAGCCCGCCGCGCCGCCGGTCGCCGGCAGCGCCGCCACCTGGCTGGCCGGGGCGGTCTGGTCGATCTTGACGACCTGCGGCGCCCGGGCCGCCTCGCGGTTGCCGGCCAGATCCACGCTTGCGAGGTCGAGGGTGTGCAGGCCGTCGTCGGGGATGGTGAAGACCCCGGTGTAGAGCGCCGGCACCCCACCGTCGAGGGCGCAAGTGATCGCGGCCACGTCGCCGGGGCCGTCCACATCCGCCGCCACCAGGGTCACCTGCAGGGGACCGGTGTACCAGCCGTTCGTCCCCTGCCGGCCGGTGAAGAAGGCGGCGGTCACCGGCGCGCTCGAGTCCGCCAGCGGCGCCGAAGTGACCCCTCCCAGGCCCTGGTCGATCAGCAGTTGGCGCACCACCAGCGGCAAGGCGTCGACCGCCACCCGGGCGATCCCGAACACGCCGCCGGTGCCATCGTAGGGCTGGCCACCCGGCGTCGGCCGGGTCTGCCGGAAGATGCCCCCGGTATGGGAGTTGTAGTTGCTGTTCCAGGTGAAGCTGGCGAGGACGTCGGCGATCGGCGGAGTCACCCCGGGCGCGGTCTTGACCCCGACCAGGGTAGTGACGAAGCCCATGTAGTCGGACGGTCCGTGGGCCGGATCCAGATACTGCCGGTCATGGAAGAGAGCCGAGATGCTGGAGCGCCGCCATTTTTTCACCGTACACGCGGTGTCGGGTCACGGTGCGGTTTTTGGTATCACATCCTCCAAGTTGATCGCGGTGAGAAGGTCATAAATCCACCATCGAGGTCACCACTTTCGGTCCCCTGGAGAGTATTAGGTGATACCGCGCACGTTCAGGCGGTTCCAGGTATCACCTCATGGTGCAAAAGAGGCAGACAATTCAGATCCCCATCCCGGCATCTTCGTCAGTCCCCAAAATGGCATACACACCCGAAGAAACGGCTGAGGCATTGAGCTTGGGGATCACATACACCCGCGCTCTAATCAAGGACGGGTCTATCAGGTCAGTTCTCATTGGGAAGACGAAACGTATCATCCCCGTCACTGCCATCCAGGAGTTCCTCGATCGCGTCTCCCGATCCTCATCGGTACCGGAATCTCATGCAGCCGATGGCCACCGCAGAGCCGCTTCTTGAGGTGCCTTTGGAGGCCCCTGTCGCCTGATTCTTGACGCCATATGGCCGTACCACGCACCACCAGATTTCATGCGCTGATTTGTGGTACGGTTGTAGGACGGCACACAAAAATGGTAAAAATACGGCAACAAGAAGGCCCCTCGAAAGGGGCCTAAGTGTTGTATTGACTTTGGTTCTTTTGGTTGGCGCGAGTGGAATCGAACCACCGACCCCTACCGTGTCAAAGAAGTGATAAGGCTAATTATGGGTTGATTTGTTGAAGTTACGCCTATCAAACCATATGCGTTATCAACCATTTCAACGTTTAAAGACTTTTTGAGATTATCAGGAGTTCTGGGGCTACTTTTACCCAAACGTTTACCCAAAATCAGAGAAGCGCCTATACTGGAGCGGGGGTAGCGCATGGGCAAGGACAAAGTAGTGCGGTCACCACTGCCTATGAAACGGGTATCCCGCAGTTATCTGTGCCAGCAACCTTGAAGAGATCCGATCCCGATGCTCCCTCCGCCATCTCCCTCACCATCACCACCGTCTTGATGGATAAGT
>TBL_comb47_HYPODRAFT_10007632_pt1 | contig 11276 bp, 7 predicted proteins | sample TroBogypolimnion_40_FD_10682 | JGI IMG/M metagenome (IMG submission 10682) | reverse complement strand
TTTAGCAAAGCGTATTGCCTCTGCTTTGCTTTCTGTTTTAGTACTGCGTTTAAGGGGTTTGCCGTCGTAATAGCGCACCCAGTAAAACTGGGACGCTGGGATTTTGAATATGACTAGCTTGCTGGGAAAGCCCATAATAGCTTCTATCGTGCTTTTAATGGGTACTACGCTACGATTTTTTTGGGTGGGTAAGGACTGAGTAGCAGAGGACTGCTTTAACGCTTTAGACAGGCGTTTTGGGCTGGGGGCTTTTTTGGTAGCCATTTAGCTGTAAACGAGGTACGCACTCATTTACACAATGTAGCATAGTTTATGGTATGCTACAAAATATGACTTAAGTGATTGTATTTGCTAGGTTTTATAGCGTAATAAAAGTATGACTAAATTATTACGAATGAACTGCTCTACCAACTGAGCTAAAGCGGCTTTCCAGGTAAATTCTAGCGGAAACGATCTAAAAGCTTCTTACTGACCTTATCCAATTGGGTGGAGTCCTTGATCAAGAATTGGAGGCCATTAGAGTCTGCAATCAATAGCGTATTGCCCGCAATCCTACGAATGTCTTCTTCACCCTTGAGGCGAATACGAGTTGGTCCGCGATCAGTCTCAATATCCCAAATGCTTGGGGTAGCAAAAGTAGAAACTTTTGTAATCTTCTCAATCACTGGCATAAATTCACGAGCAGCCAACTCTTCTTCGATGAGCTCGAGCTCTGAGCTTGGAATTGCTGCAACATCAGGATACCAATGCACTTCTTTACCGGATTGATCCATGATGCCAACTCCAGCTCCTGGTGCGGTAATTGGAAATGCTCTTACTGGATATATACCAATATGAGAGTGGCCATGAGCATCAATAAAAACTAAACGTCCAAGCGAGTCACGCTTGAGCTGATGGGTGGCTTGCTGATGAACTTGCGTCATACTCCACCTCCAATATTTTTAGCGATCTCCTGCAGTTTTTCTTCTTGCAGCTCGTCTTGTTTTTCTTGCTGATCTTCTTCTAGGCTCTCGCCAATGGCGCCACCCTCTACCAATTCAGCAGCGTGACGCAACTGCGCCTGATACAAGGTGTAGTAAGCCCCTTGGGCTTCCATTAGCTGCTCGTGTGAACCAATCTCGACTATCTCACCCTTATCTAACACTACAAGGCGATCCGCCTTCCTGAGGGTTGAGAGACGGTGCGCAATTGCAATGGTGGTACGACCTTTAACCAGATTATCCAATGCACGCTGAATTTCTTTTTCAGTTGTCGTGTCGACTGATGATGTTGCTTCATCCAAAATCAAGATGCTTGGATTGATTAAGAGTGCGCGCGCAATAGAGATACGTTGACGCTCACCGCCAGATAGAGATTGTCCACGCTCACCAACAAGTGAGTCATAACCAAGCGGCAAACGAAGGATAAATTCGTGAGCGTGAGCAGCACGTGCAGCTTCAATGATTTCTTCACGGGTAGCATCAGGTTTGCCATAAGCAATATTCTCTGCAATCGTGCCAAAGAATAAAAAGGGCTCTTGCAATACTAGGCCAATACACTTGCGATAGTCAGCAATGCCAATACTGCGAATATCGCGCCCATCCAAGGCAACCGAGCCAGAGCTAACGTCATAGAAACGGCAAATCAAGTTGACCAAGGTGCTCTTGCCTGAGCCACTGTGCCCTACCAAACCGATCATCTCGCCGGGAGCAATATCTAAATCGATACCCTTAGATACTGCGCGGTTGCCATAGCGAAAACCCACACCTCGCAAAGAGATTCGACCCTTTACCGGTCCCAGCGGTGCAGGATTGATAGGCTCAGGAACACTCGATACGTGGTCCAAAATATCAAAGATGCGCTTTGCGCCAGCAGCCGCCTTTTGGGTATGGGAAACAATCCGACTCATCGAGTCTAGGCGTACATAAAAACGACCAATGTAAGCAAGGAATGCAATCAATACGCCGACAGTGACTTTTTGATGTGCTACCTGCCAAATACCAAAGCCCCACACGACTAACAAACCAGTCTCAGTAAGCAAAGTGACAGTTGGAGAAAATAATCCCCAAACACGATTCACACGATCATTGATTTGGAGATTCATCTTGTTTGAATCGACAAACCGTTTGAGTTCACGATCTTCTTGTGCAAATGCTTTCACAACGCGAATGCCGGGAATAGTGTCAGCCAAAATATTCGTTACTTCAGACCAAATGCGATCAATCTTTTCAAAACCAAAACGCAATTTATCGCGCACTACATGAATCATCCATACGATAAATGGCAAAGGCGCTAAGGTCACTAAAGCTAGCAAAGGATCAATTGACACCAGGATCGCTGCAGTCATAGTAATCATCAGCACATCGGTCGCGAAGTCCAATGCATAAAGAGAGAGGAAGACACAGATACGATCGGTCTCCGCACCAATACGGGCAATCAAGTCACCAGTACGCTTACCCCCAAAATATTCCAGCGAGAGCTTAAGTAAATGCTCAAAAGTAGTGTTGCGAAGATCAGCACCAATCCGCTCGCTCACCAAAGCCAACAAATACGTTTTCCACCAACCTAAACCCCAAGCAACGATGGCAGCACCAAACAATGCAAACAAATAAGTGGCAGCCAAATGAAAATCAATCGGGTTACCGCGCTCATACGGAATCAATACATGATCCATTAAAGGAATGGTGAGGTAAGGCGGAATTAAGGTTGCACCAGTCGATAGCAGTGTCAGCACAAATCCTAGCAGTAGCTGGTTTTGATAAGGCTTTGCAAAGCGCCACAGCTTAAATAAAGTCCAAGTTGAAGGCGGCTGATCATCTTCAGGATCACAAGTTGGGCAAACATCGGAGTTAGCTGGTTTAGGGCTTAAGCAAACTGGGCAGACCTGTTTGTCATACTCAGTCAGTTCGCTCTCACTATGTTGATCGCTACGGGTGAGTTTTCTGAAACTCGATTGCAGACGCAAAACCTGGGGGTTGACCGCCAAGGTGAAATACCAAATTCTTTGAAGGGCATCGGGTGTTTCCAGCTTTAAATGACCCACCCCCGCATGATCTCCATGAGTCAATTGCTCCCCAGCGCTTATTGGCCAAGACTCAAACTGCCGGCCATCGGTCCAAAACAGTCCCTGTTCTGTCAGTAAAAGGAGGCTTTTTTCAAAGCGTAGATCTGCACCTAAATCCAGCTCAACCCAAGCCAGTATTGCTTCTAGGGCTTCAGGGCTATGAAATGGAGAGTCCTTGCCCTCAAGAATGACTTGCCAATCACTTGGCAGTACGGGAGCAAAAGGTAGGGTTTGTGGCTTCATTAACCTCAAAAGTATAGTGGAGCTAGATTTTTTAGATTTATTGCTCCTGTCAACTTTAGGGGGTGGAAAACCGTTAAATTAATGAACTAAGCCTTTTTATGTATTTTTGCTATTTTTGTGGATTTTTAATTAAAACTATAAACAGAGAGACTGTCTAGCGTGCCACCCCCCAAGGTAGGCGCCGAGCCCTCGTAACACCATACATGCCCCAATTACTAGATAAATCCATCGAGATCCTGAGCGTTAAGCATCTCCGTGGCCCCAATATGTGGACTTACCACCCCGTCATTGAGGTTTGGATCGATATTGGGGATTTGGAAGACTACCCTTCCAACCTCATTCCCGGCTTTTATGATCGCTTGGTCAAAGCCCTCCCTAGCTTGGTTGAGCATCGCTGCAGCTATGGGGAAACTGGTGGCTTTCTTAAGCGCGTTGAAGAAGGCACTTGGCCAGCTCACATCATGGAGCACCTCACACTGGAGCTACAAAACTTAGCAGGTATTCCAGGTGGTTTCGGTAAAGCACGTGATGGCGATCGTCGCGGCGTCTACAAAGTGATGGTGAGTGCAATCAATGAAGAAGTTACCCTCACCGCCCTGAAATATGCTCGTGACCTCTACCTAGCGCTCGCTCAAGATAAGCAAGATTGCGTTGCCTTAGTTCAAGACACCATTGAAAAGCTGCGCGATATCGGTGATGACTTGTTACTGGGACCCAGCACAGCTTGTATCGTTAATGCAGCGGAAGAGCGCGGCATTCCATCCATTCGATTATCTGAAGGCAATTTAGTACAGCTCGGGTACGGCGCCAAACAACGTCGCATCTGGACCGCGGAAACGGACCAGACTAGCGCAATTGCTGAAACCATTTCAAGAGATAAAGATTTAACCAAGAGCCTTTTGCGTAGCGCCGGCGTTCCTACACCCGAGGGTAGAACCGTCACTAGCCCTGATGATGCCTGGGAAGCAGCGCAAGATATTGGCCTGCCGGTAGTGGTGAAACCCATTGATGGCAATCATGGCCGTGGCGTCTTTATCAACCTGTACACCCAACAAGAAATTGAAGCGGCCTATGCGGTTGCGATTGATGAAGGTAGCGAAGTACTTGTTGAACGTCATATTGTTGGTGATGAACATCGCTTACTGGTGGTCGGCAATAAAGTAGTTGCAGCTGCTAAAGGTGAGACTGTTTGGGTCACCGGTGACGGTAAACATACTGTTCAAGAATTGATTCAGATTCAAATTAATTCTGATCCTCGTCGCGGCACTGCTGAAGAACATCCGCTCAATCCTGTTCGCATTGACTCTGCGGTTGAACTCGAATTAGCACGTCAACAACTGACTGGTAAAAGCATTCCCGCTCTTGATCATAAGGTTCTCATTCAAAGTAACGGTAACGTAGCCTTTGATGTAACCGACCTCATTCATCCCGATGTCGCTAGTCAAGTTGCTCTTGCTGCCCGTGTTGTTGGTCTAGAAATTGCTGGCGTTGATTTGGTAGCTCAAGATATTGGTCGCCCACTTGCAGAGCAAAATGCCGCAATTGTGGAAGTGAATGCTGGCCCAGGTTTATTAATGCATCTAAAACCTGCAAGCGGCAAAGCACAACCGGTTGGCAAAGAAATTGCCAACCACCTCTTCCCTCCCGGCGCCGACTTCCGCGTTCCTTTAGTGGGTATTTGCGGTGAAAGCGGGAAAACACCCGTTGCTGAAATGGTTGCGCACTTTTTGCGTCTTACAAATGTGTATGTTGGCCTTTCTTGTAGCAAAGGTTTATTTTTTGGCAACCGCGCTATTCCCAATACCAATGCATCAAATTGGGAAAATGCCCGTCGCACCCTTCTCAATCGTGCGGTTGAAGCAGCGGTCATCGAGAACAATCACCTCTCTATGCTAATTGAAGGCTTAGCCTACGATCGTTGCCAAGTTGGGGTTGTTCTGAACGTGAATCCTCAAGCCAATTTCCCGCAGTATGCGATCTACGATGAGGATCAAGTCTTTAGCGTTGTGCGTACTCAAATTGACGTGGTGTTGCCAACTGGTGTAGGGGTTTTAAATGCAGATGATCCTATGTGCGTGCAAATGGCCGAGCTCTGTGATGGTGACGTGATTTTCTTCAGCGAAAACTCCGACTCAGAGGTGGTGAAGACTCATCTGCAAAATGGTGGTCGCGTGGTGCTTGTTGGCAAACAACAAATTACCCTGAAATCTGGCAAACTGGATCAGAAATCCATTCCGGTGCCGCGTCATTCCGAATCCAGTAGCGCCTCTCCATGGAAAACCATGAATCTGGGTGCTGCTATAGCTGCTGCTTGGGCTTTAGATATTCCGTTCAATGTCATTGAAGCTGGTGCAGAAACGTTTGTGCCAGAAGCTATAACCGCAATAGGGGCCTAATTGGAAATCACCCGTATTCGTATGCTACGTGGCCCCAATCTATGGAGCCGTCATACTGCTTTAGAAGCCATTGTGACTTGCGATGCATCTGAGCGTTCAATCGATGCAATCCCTCAGTTTGAAACCAAGATTCGAGAACGCTTTCCGCAATTAGGAAGCATGCGTCGCGGTGGTCATACCGAAGTTCTATCGCTTGCTCATGCACTTGAACATGCTGCACTTGGCTTACAGGCACAAGCGGGTTGCCCCGTTACCTTCAGCCGCACAGTGCAGACCGTGGATGAAGGTGTATATCAAGTTGTTGTGGAATACATTGAAGAAGTCGTTGGTCGCATGGCATTTGACTTTGGCTTTGCACTCATCCAGGCAACGCTCAACGATGCACCTTTTGATTTAGCTGCCGCCCTATCTGAACTAGAAGCACTCTATGAAGATGTGCGCCTTGGACCGAGTACTGGCTCAATTGTGGATGCGGCTGTTCAGCGTAATATCCCTTACCGCCGCATGACTGAAGGCAGCATGGTGCAGTTTGGCTGGGGAAGCAAACAAAAACGTATTCAGGCTGCAGAAACCAGCAACACCAGCGCTATTGCAGAGGCCATTGCGCAAGATAAAGAGCTCACAAAGAACCTCTTAGCTGCTGCGGGTGTCTCCGTACCCATCGGGGAAGTGGTTACCACCGCCGATGATGCTTGGCGCGCAGCGCAAAAGATTGGCGGCCCAATTGTTCTCAAGCCCAAAGATGGTAACCAAGGTAAAGGTGTTGTTGCCAATATCCAAACGGAAGAAGAAGTTCGTGCAGGTTTTGTAGTAACCCAAGGCTTTGGCCGAGAAACGATTGTCGAACGCTATCTTCCAGGCGCTGACTATCGCCTCCTCGTTGTAGGCAATCGCTTGTCAGCCGCAGCACGCCGTGAGCCAGCTCAAGTCGTTGGTGATGGAAAGCTTTCGGTAGCAGAGCTCGTTGAAAAAGAGAATCAGAACCCATTGCGTGGCGATGGTCATGCAACTGCATTAACAAAAATTCGTTTTGATGACATTGCCCTAGCCCACTTGGCAAGTAATGGCCTTTCACCGCAATATGTTCCTAAAACCGGTGAACGCGTTTTATTACGCAATAACGCCAACCTTAGTACCGGCGGTACCGCTACAGATGTTACCGATGATGTCCACCCGGATGTTGCTGCTAGCGCTGTCGCTGCTGCGCAAATGATTGGCTTAGATATTGCCGGCGTGGATATCCTTTGTGAATCTATCTACAAACCTTTAGAGCAGCAAGGCGGCGGCATTGTTGAAGTCAATGCGGCGCCTGGTTTGCGGATGCATTTAAAGCCTTCCTATGGCAAAGGTCGTCCAGTTGGTGAAGACATTATTAATATGATGTTCCCAGCTGGTGAAGATGGACGTATTCCAGTGGTTGCTGTTACTGGCACCAATGGCAAGACAACTACTGTACGCCTCATTGCTCATCTCTTGAATGAAACAGGTCTACGCGTCGGCATGACTGGCACTGATGGCGTCTATATCAACCACCGACTAATCGATACTGGTGATTGCAGTGGTCCAAAGAGTGCACGCAATGTATTAATGCATCCTGATGTAGACGCTGCTGTTCTCGAGACTGCCCGCGGTGGTTTATTACGTGAAGGCCTAGGTTTTGATCGCTGTGAAGTGGCTGTAGTGACCAATATTGGTGAAGGTGACCACCTAGGGTTGAACTACATCACTAGCGTTGAGGATTTAGCAATTCTCAAACGCGTGATTGTGCAAAACGTAGCCCCTACCGGCGCCGCCGTTCTGAATGCGGCTGATCCGATGGTTGCAAAGATGGGTGATAAGTGCTCTGGACGAGTGATCTTCTTTGCTCAAAATCAGCATCATCCTGTCATTACGGCACATCGCGCCAAGAATAAAAAAGTGATCTACTTTGATGGCGCTTATATTATTGCGTCCAAAGGCGCACGCGTCATGTATCGCTTCCCTGTCAGCGAAATTCCACTTACTCAAAATGGTGTTCTAGGCTTCCAGATTGAAAACGCCATGGCTGCTATTGGCGCCGCTTGGGCATTGGGCTTAGATGCAGAAAAGATTGCTCGCGGCCTACATAGCTTTGAGAGTACCGCTAACGCAGTACCCGGTCGCTTTAATCAGTTCAAACATAAAGGCGCAACCGTCATCGCTGACTATGGTCACAATCCAGATGCCATGCGTGCCTTAACCAGTGCAGTGGCTGCGATGAAACCCAAGAAAAGTCACGTCGTTGTGAGTGGTGCCGGCGATCGTCGCGATGAAGATATTCGTGATCTCACGCGCATTTTAGGAAATGCATTTGATAATGTCATCCTCTATCAAGATGCTTGCCAACGTGGTCGTGAAGATGGTGAAGTATTAAGACTTTTACAAGAAGGTTTGGTGGGCGCCACTAAAGCCAAACAGATAAAAGAGATTCATGGGGAATTCTTGGCAATTGATACTGCCTTAGATGAAGTCTCCGAAGGCGATGTTTGCCTGATCTTAATTGACCAAGTAGAAGAATCCCTTGCTTACCTCAAAGAGAAAGTTCAACCTTAGGGTCTCGTACTTTTTGAGAGCTTTATTAGCAAAAAACCCAATCGCTTGATTGGGTTTTTCTTTTCTAGGCGCCCTATAGGCAATTACCAGTCTGGTTATGAGTGGTAATGTTGTAAAAGATCAATTTCCTCTTTAGACCCTAACATCACTGAGACGCGCTCATGTAAATCAGTAGGCTGTAAATCCATAATGATCTCTTTACCATTGGTTGATGCGCCACCAGCCTGCTCTACCAAGAAGCTCATGGGGTTTGCTTCATACATCAAACGCAACTTACCGGGCTTATTAGGTTCACGTTGATCCCAAGGGTACATAAAGACACCGCCACGGGAAAGTACGCGATGGACATCAGCAACCATGGAGGCAATCCAGCGCATATTGAAGTCTTTTTCACGTGCGCCGCCAACACCAGCTAAGCATTCATCTACATAACGGCGTACTGGATCAGCCCAGTGACGCATATTAGACATATTGATTGCAAATTCTTTAGTGGAATGTGAGATCGTGACGGAGTCTTTGATCAACAAGAACTCACCGGTTACCTTGTTCAGGGTAAACATGACGACGCCGTCGCCCAAAGTCAGTGCCATCGTGGTTTGTGGACCATAGACCACATAACCCGCTGCCACTTGATGACGGCCTGACAATAGAAAGTCAGATGTCTGCAGGGGTGCTTGTGGATCTTGTTTTTTCAATATTGAGAAAATAGTTCCAATGGAGACATTCACATCGATATTNGAAGATCCATCTAGNGGATCAAACAATAGAAGATAGTCACCAGTGCCCTGCACAGGGACTGGCAATTCCATTTCTTCAGATGCCAAACCTGCAAGTGACTTGCAGCCTTTAACACCCTCAATTAATAAATCATTGGCAATGATGTCAAGCTTTTGCTGAACTTCACCCTGCACATTNCCAGTGCCAGCGGAGCCCAGTAAACCTATCAATGCGCCCTGCGCCACTTCATGACTGAGAGTTGAGCAGGTGCTAACTACGGCGNTAAGTAGATCCTGAAGACCAGCAGGCACTTCCGCCCCTTTTGGTTTGGTAGAAGCTAGGTATTGCTTGAAATTAATATGAGAACTAAACAAAAGGATTTCTCCAAGGCGCTATTAAGAATAGGTTCTATTTTGCCCTGTAATTGAGGTTTAACCACAAATGAAGCTTCCCAAGCCTTAACAATCCAGTTTTTCAGCTAGCCAAGTTATTCATTCTCTTATACGATGTTTATATTGATGCTTAATTGCATCAATTTTGATGAGGATGGATAAATGAGAACCACCGTAACAATTGATGATGACCTATATCAAACCGGACTAGATCTTGCGGATCCCGGAATGGATAAAGCAGACCTTTTTCGCGAAGCGATGACTGTTTTTGTACGCGTTCAGAGCGCTAAACGACTTGCTGCATTAGGCGGAAAAGCACCTCAAATGAAAGCTATCCCTCGTCGAAAAAATAATGGTGGGCAGTAAATATGCCAATGATTTTGGCTGATACTTCGGTGTGGGTATCCCACTTCAGGAAATCAAACGCATCATTTGCATCTTTGTTGGCAAATGATCAAATCTTATGTCATCCTTTGATTCTGATTGAACTAGCATGCGGATCTCTGCCATCGCCACGCTCAAGAACTCTGAATTATTTAAAGATGCTTCGACAGGCAACAGTAGCAACCACAGAAGAAACAATGAATTTTATTGAAACACATAAACTCTACGATTCTGGCTGTGGCGCTATTGATATTTCACTACTGGCTTCTACGCTTCTCTCAGAAAATGCGCTCATTTGGACTCTTGATAAACAACTAGATTTGCTGGCTGTCCAACTTGGCGTTTCTTATAACCAACAACTTCATTGAAGATAGACGGCAAATCAGTTTCCTAAGGCTTTTCCAATAACCTCTCTCACATCTGGAGAGAGAGTCTGGCATGCTGAAACCCGCTCCAGAGCTGCTTTCATGCGGTCTTGATAGGGTTGGGCAAATAAACGCCAGCGATCTAGCGCCCTTGCGAGACGAGCCGCTACTTGAGGATTGATGGCATCCAAGGCTAATACGCTGTCCGCCCAAAACTCATAGCCACTACCATCAGGCTGATGAAAACTTGCCGGGTTGTTCGCACAAAAAGCATGAATCACGCTACGGGCACGATTTGGGTTGTTGAGTTTAAATGCCGGATGGTCACGCAGACGCTTGACATCAGCGAGCGTTAACTCAAGACCATCTACTGGCGGACGGCTCGATTGCAAAGCAAACCACTTATCAATCACTAATGCATCATTTGCAAAACGGCTATAAAAATCATTCAAGCAATCGCTTGCTGCTTTAGCACCATGAATCACTAGCGCAGCAAGTGCCGCATAACGATCGGTCATATTGTCAGCAATCTGATATTGATTAACCGCCATCGGTGCCCAAATCTTTGGATCCGCTTCTAACAACATGCTCAGCGCAAGATTTTTGAGTGCGCGCTTGCCAGAGTCAAGCGCATCGGACTTAAATGGCCCAGGCGTTTGGTTCTGTTGATACAAAGCGGCCCACTCCAATTGCAACTGCTTGGCAATTTCTCTACGAAATGCGCGGCGAGCGGCAAAGATTTTCTGCGGGTCTACGCTAGCACACTGCTCGTATAGATAAGACTCAGCAGGTAGTGTTAAAGCCAGCTCTTTAAACGCAGGATCTAGCATGGGGTCTAACAAAAGAGTGCGATAAGCAGCAATCAGGCCAGCATCTGGCAGGCGATTATTCAAAATCATTTGCATTGCTAGCTTCTGACCAGCCTCCCAACGATTAAAGGGATCGTCATCACTGGAGAACAAGGTTAAAAGATCTGCTTCACTTTGTTCAAAATCTAAGTTGATCGGCGCAGAAAAGTCACGATTAATGGATAGAACCGGACGCTCGTTGACATTGTCAAATGTCCATGACTGCGTGGGCTCAGTTAATTCTAGTAATTGCTCTGCCTGATCATTAGCAGCAGTAATTAAACGCATTTTGAGCGGAATATGAAATGGCTTTTTCA
>TBL_comb47_HYPODRAFT_10007631_pt1 | contig 11278 bp, 10 predicted proteins | sample TroBogypolimnion_40_FD_10682 | JGI IMG/M metagenome (IMG submission 10682) | reverse complement strand
TACGCATTTAATATAATACGTACACTCAAAAAAAGCAAGAAAAAAAGCACGATTTTGGTCAAAAATCGTGCTTTTAAAACTTTTTTAGCTTAAAGTGTGCGCTTTATCCGACTTTCAGGTTAATTATATCCTGAAGAATCCGCACCCTTAATAAGGATACCGGGCAGCGATCTACCCGATATCCAGATTCGAACAAAACATTATTTTTTAGCGTTGCCGTCCATGTCCTGAACTATTCCGGCGCTGATGGTATGCGGATTGGGCGTCCGGATTACTTCCAGCGGTTTGGCGTTAAGTGCGGCGTGTGCCTGATAGATTAAAGGCTTGGCCCAGCGGACGGCGTTGCCGATTACTTGCAGCACGTTCTTGTCATAGTAGGTCGGATAAGTTTCATGGCCGGGGCTGAAATAGAATACTTTGCCGTGACCGCGTTCAAACGCAACGCCGCTGCGGAAAACTTCACCGCCTTCAAACCAGGAGATGAAGATGATTTTGCCGTCCTGCGGGATGTCGAAACGTTCGCCGTACATTTCCTCATTCGGCAGTTCAAAAAATTCGCCGATGCCCTGGGAGATCGGATGGGACGGCTCAATATTCCAGAGGCGCATTTTCTCGCCGACTTCGCGCCACTTCAGCGAGCAGTTGGTTCCCATGAGCGCTTTAAAAATCTTGGAGAAGTGGCCGGAATGGAGGACGATCAGGCCCATGCCTTCGAGAACGCGTTTATGGACGCGTTTGACGATTTCGTCTTTGACATCGGCATGATGGCAATGTCCCCACCAGATCAATACATCGGTGCTGTTGACCACCTCTTCGGTCAGGCCGTGTTCCGGCTCGTCAAGCGAGGCCAGACGGATATTCAGATCATCCGCGCTGATGCCATCGGCGATAGCCTGATGCATGCCTTGCGGGTACAGCTTTTTAATGGCTTCATTCGTTTTTTCGTGACGGAATTCGTTCCAGATCGTGACATTGATTTTTGATTGCATGTTTTTCATTTTCCTATTAACTTTTTTTCTAATTCAAGTAGAACGTCTACAAGTTCCTCATGGATTTTTTTCAAGGGCAGCCGAGCCTGGATTAAGGGCACGATTTGACCGGCATAACCGCCCCGGCTCTGTTTGTCGGTGGCATAACCGAGATAATCGTTGGTGAAAGACATTACCAGCGGAATCGGCGATTTGGCTGCCGTTTTGACATCATTCTTGATTGCCTGAAAGGTTTCAAAAGGCGAACCCAGCAATGCAATCGGCCCGATCTGCAAGCCCTGAATTTTTGTCATCGGATAAGTTGATTTGCCGTCTTTCAGCAGTGAAATTATTTTCCGGTATGCGGTAATATAGACCATTTCCATTCTGACGGTAACGTCTGCATCGGAAGCGTCCGCTTTCCGGACGGCACGTTCTTTATCAGCCAGAGTTTTCTCCAGCTCTCTGATTTTAAATTTATCCTCGGTGAAATTTGTTGGAATAATGGCGGAATTGATTTGTCCGATTTTAAGCGGTTTGGCCTGAATCAGGCCGTTTCTCACGGCGTTGGCGAATCTGGCGGCGATCACGTCCAGCGCCAGCAGGGCTTCCTGTTCGGTTTTGTGGGCGACGCAAGTATTTACATCGCCTTGAGCGCCCTGGAGGAAAAGCCCGATGGAGCCGGGAAATTCGCGTTCCAGGTTGTTCAGCGCCACTCCCGGAAAGTCGCCGTGGAAATAATGGCTGTCTTCGCAGCATACTACCGGATGGCAGCCGAAATAAGCCATGAAGCCGATTGTTTTGCCCTTGCTTTCAACCTTAATCACATGACAGGTAGTATCGGTATGTTCCGGTTTTTCCGGACGCCAGTTACCGGATAAATGATGTTCCAGCGTCGAGGGATCTTTGGCATATACTTTGTCATATACCCGGTTCACGCCGATTCCTTCGCAGGGAACTTCGGCGTGACTTAGTTTGGCTTCCTGAAGATTATTCAGGGCGTCAATGCAGGCCTTAGCTATTTTATAGGGGAGTATTTCCAGGTAAGGCGCGTCAATTTCACCCCAGCCGTTCATTTCGGAGGTCGCCGGCCCGCTATGAGTGTGGGTGCAGTGCACCATTACATCTTCTTCGGCAAGTCCGGTCCCTTTTTTGACTGCGGCTTTGATTCTATCAATCATCGGCGCTTGCAGACCAAGCAGATCGCAGCTTACAATTACCACTCTTTTTCCGGCCTGTTCAACGGCAAACGCTTTTGCCCACAGGTTATCCCGTACCGCAACGGGATAACGGTGCAGATAGGGCCCGAAGCCGGTCAGTTCGACCCCGATTCTGGGCGTGATATTAATTTTAGCCAACCCAGCCTTCATTACATTCTTCATTTTATTTCTTGCTCCTTGTATAATTGACGTCTGTCCATTTACCGGATTCCGCGGCTTTTTCCAAAGCCTTTTTGATTGACAGAACCCAAATCGAATCTTCGACGGGAGACGGGTTTTCGCTTCCGGAACGGATGCATGCGGCAAAATTTTCGAGTTCAGGAATATATCCCCGCATAAACAACTGACGCATTCCCGCATAGGGGAATGAAAAATTCGCCAGATTTCCTTCATAATGCGCATTGTCGAATCCGAACTCCGTATCCAGGGGGCTGAGTGACCGGGATGTCCGATGGAAAATCAAATCATTTCCATTCACAGCCCTCAAAACTCCGCCCATGCCGCTGATTTCAACCATTTCATATTCCGGAGTGCAATTATTGAAAGCGCGCATAATAACCGAGCCGATATCACCATTCGTAAATTTAAATGAAGCTATCCGCTGGTTATTGTCTCCGAGAACCGACAGTTGGCTGATACGTCCGTTAAGAAACAGCAACAAATCGTAAATGTGCTCGATCGCCGGATAGTAACGGGTGATAAACATGCGCGGCGACGAATCTTCCCTGCGCCACTTTTCAAACTCTTGCTTCATTTGCCGGTAAATCGGCGCAAAGCGTAAACAACGTCCAATCATGACAACTTTATCTCTTTTATCACGAAGATTTATAATCTTTTCTGCCCCGTCAAGAGTTGTTATTCCCGGCGTTTCTGAAAAAACATGCTTTCCGGCTTCAAGACAGGCGAGAATCTCTTCCTCCTGTTGTCCGCCGACAACGATCACGGCTTCAATGTCTGCATCTTGAAGCATTTTTTCATATCCGACATAACATTTTAACCGGTAAGTATCTTCAACTTCAGCCGCTGTTTCCGGGCGTGAAGTACAGGCACAGACAAGCTTAAGTTCCGTTGTTCCCAGTAATGCCGGAAGCAGAACACTCCGGGCATGACGCCCGACGCCGATCATTCCAACTTTAACGGGATGATGAACATTATGCATGATTTTTCACCTGTATTTATTGCTAATGATATCAACTTTCATATTGGACTATACCTCCGAAAAGCTGATTATCAATATCACTTGCAGTAAGCGGTCATGACTTTTTCAACCGCTGCCGCCGTGGCTTTCATCAGGTTCTTATTGGTCAGTATCCATGTATGCGACACCCCTAACTGGCGATTTGCGCAGACATCCTCAGAGACGTTTTTGCTGTGAATCCTGAATTGCGATTTCGGTACACTCCACAGCATATGCTTATAAACCGGGCCATAGCCGCCGATAGAGCATTCAACGCCTTCCGCGAACAGCGCGGCCTGTACTTCTTTGATCGTTATTCCCGGCTTCAATTTTGACGGCTGAAGCAGCATGACAAAGTTGTAGTATGATTGCCGGTCCGCTTTGCGTCCTCTGGCCTGTACGGTTATGCCTGGAACATCTTTGATCAATTCCGTTAAATACATCGCGTTTTTGTCGCGTAAAGTTGCTTGCGCGCTTAAATGTTTCATGGCGTCAACCAAAATAGCCGCATTAAACTCGAGTCCGCGGTAATTGTGACAGATTAAGCCCTCTTCCGGACTGCTGGCGGCTTTCCCCTGCTTCTGGCCGGGGGCATAACCGATATGATTTATTCTGAACAATTTATCCGCCAGTTCGTCGTCGTTTGTCAGACATATTCCGCTTTTTCCGGCGGAAAGTGTTTTAGACTGCTGAAAACTGAAAGAGCCGATATGGCCGATGCTGCCGAGTCCTTGGCCGTCCCAGATGCCGCCGTGGGCATGGGCGCAATCTTCAATCACCGGGATATTAAACTCTTTGGAAATCTCCATGAATTTGTCCATGTCCGCCATTGAGCCGAAGAGATGGACAGGAATAATCGCTTTGGTTTTTGAGGTAATCGCTTTTCTTACTTTTTCAGGGTCAAGACATAATGTGTCAGGTTCGACGTCAACAAATACCGGAATTGCGCCGAGATATACCGCCGCCATCGCGGTTGCCAGCCATGTATTGCCGGGAACGATTACTTCGTCTCCCGCTTTTACGCCCAAAGCATGCAGCGCGCTTTCAAGCGTAACTGTGCCGTTTATCATGAATACACCGTGTTTGGCTCCGCAGAACTTAGCAAACTTCATGCAGAACTCCTGTTCATACTGACCGTGGAATGACCATTTGCGGCTCATGTAAATGGCTTTCAGTTTTTCGGCGGTTGCCTCATATACCGGGGGCCAGGGAGGTAACACTTTTTTTACTTCATCAGATACTGCTTTTTCGCCGCCGTCAATCGCCAGTTGATTTTTCATGATTTCATTATTCCTTTTTTATTTAATTGCACATAATTGCAATTATGATTTATGCTGATATGATAAGTATAATGTTTTTTGTGCCGGAAGTCAATATATCACTGTTGCCAAAAGTTAATCACTATTGCGAAAATTGAAAAAATGAATGATGAACTGTTCAACGTTAATATGGCGAAAATGCTGCTGTCACCGGAAAAATGGAAATTTCTGGCCGGTTTTTTGCCGGAAGAAGCGTCTTCGGTCGTTAAAATAAACTCGAAAGAAGTGAAAGCGAAGACGCTTGACCGGCATTTATCCCGTGAAATCCTGGTGCCGTTGTCAGGAAAATACTGTTACGGTTTTAACGGAAAATGTTATGACTGCGTACCCGGCACGATGTTTCTGATTGATGCCAATATTGAACACGAATTAGGCTATACCAGATACTCGGAAAACGCGATTCATCTGTGGTTGTTTGTCGAACGTAAACAAGTACTGGCGCAATATCTGAAAGTTCACCAGGGGAAGGTGGATAAGAAACGTAAAATTGCAATAACTGATTTTCCCGCCGATATGAATCTTTACGATTTATGGGAATCGCTTCAACATGAAACCGGAGAGTTTGAGATTTTTTTAGCACGCCGCAAATTTATGCTGGCATTATCCCTGATTTTTGTTAAATTTCTTGAAATAGAGAAAACCGAAACCGATTCGGATACATACCAGAAAATGATGGTGGAAATGGTCAAAACCCGTATTCAGAAAAATTTTCGCCAGGGTATTGACCTTGCGCAACTGGCCAGGGTCGGCGGCTACAGCAAATTCTATTTTCTGCGGTTATTCAAACAATATTCCGGCTATACAGTTTACGAATATTTCAACCAGTGCCGGACGAATGAAATGAAGCATTTGCTTCAGGAAAAGCGTTCTCAGAAAGAAATTGCCGGGGAACTGGGTTTTTCCTGCGCCTCGGCCTTTTCCAACTGGCGCAAAAAAATGAACCGATCTCAAACCTCTTAGTTTTTATCGAGTAATTTAACTCAATAATGCCGCGTCAAGATATGCTTTTGAATCGCTTGTGAGTCAGCCGTTAGCATAATGATAATATTCCATTTCTTCCCTATGCTAAATTTGCCGCAGCGCCGGAATTTGCAGATGTGCGTTATGTTAGGATATTGTTGGTAAAGGTTTGGTTTGCAAAGATTTAGTTTGGAATCAGTTTGAAAATAATTATGCCTCTTGATAGTCCGTCCGCCGGGAGTTATTATCAATGCCATAACCTGAAAATATAGGAGGTTTGCAAAATGAGTAAAAAGATAAAATTCACGGTTTTTGAACTGCTGCTATTGGGCGGCGTGGCGCTGTTTATGGTGGTTATGCTGTTCTTCTATCATCGTCCGGAAATGCTCACTTCGTCGCTTTACGGCAGTTATGATGCTGCAAGCGTTCCGGCGAACGCCGGCATGAGCGATATATATCAGCGGCAGTTTAATACCCTGCTGGCCATTTTCGGCGTGTTGTTCATGCTGTTCTGGGTATTTTTCGCCGTGTCGTTTTACCTGCTGCAACGCCGGAATTTCCGGCAGGAACGTAAAAAATACCTGAAGAAAATGAGCGAATGCGAAACCCGTGTGGAAAAGGTGTTCATGAAATTCAACAACGAAATCGAGTCGCTGGCTAAGTATCTGGATGAAAAAATCGAAAAAGGCGAGATAAAAAAGTAAAATTAAAATGCCGGTCTTTTTCCCGTCGCTTCAAGCTTGTATTTAATGGATAGACGTTTATTAATATAACAAAGCATTATGAAAATAAGGACAGGCAAATGAAAAGAACCAGAATTATAGCGACGGTCGGGCCGACTTGCGCCGATTATAAGATTTTGAAATCACTGATTGGCGCCGGAGTCAATGTGTGCCGTTTGAATTTCTCTTTCGGCGATCACGAATATCACCGCAAGAACATCGAGCAGATCCGCCGGATCAGCCGTGAACTCCGGAAAAGCGTGGCGATCATGCTGGACCTCCAGGGACCGAAAATCCGGCTCGGCAAGTTGAACGCGCCGGTGACGCTGCACAAAGGCGGCAAGGTGGTACTGTCCGGAAATTCTGTTCATAAAGAAGAGCTGTACCTGCCCACCACCTACCGCAATATCGCCGCCGACACTCAAACCGGCAAGACTATCCTGCTGGCGGACGGACGGATTATTCTGACCGTGGAAGCCGTGAATCAGGCCCGCCGCGAAGTGCATTGCCGGGTTGTCGCAGGCGGAATCGTGCTTACCGGAAAAGGCATCAATCTGCCCTACACCAGAATATCCATGCCCGCGCTGACGCCGAAGGACATTCAGGATGCGCTGTTCGGAATTGAGCAGGAGGTTGACTTCATGGCGCTTTCTTTCGTCCGCTCCGCAAAAGATGTCACCAAGTTGAAGAATCTGATAAAAAGTAAAAATGCCGATATCCCGGTCATTGCCAAACTGGAAAAACCGGAAGCGCTGGATAATCTGGAAGAAATCCTGGATGTGGTTGACGGCGTCATGGTGGCGCGCGGCGACCTGGCCGATGAAATTTCTTTTGAGCATGTGCCGACTGCGCAAAAACACATTATCAACCGGGCCAATGAACGCGGCAGGCTGTCCATCGTGGCCACGGAAATGCTCAGTTCAATGACGGAAAACCCGCTGCCGAGCCGGGCGGAGGTCAGCGATGTGGCCAACGCCGTGCTTGACGGCTCCGATATGATTATGCTGTCGAATGAAACCGCTTCCGGCAAATACCCGCTGAAAGCCGTTCAAGCGATGAGCAAGATTGCGATTGAAGCCGAAAAAATGATTAGCGGCAATAATTATCGCGGCAACTGGAACCAGTCCGACCAGCAGCTTGAAGTGCCGCAGGCGTTGTGCCTGGCCGCCTCTTTTCTTTCCCATGAATTGAACGAACACGCGATGGTCGTGTTGACCTCCAGCGGCGAAACTGCCAGAATTCTGGCTAAATGCCGTCCCGACAGCGTAATTTATGCCGCCACCTGCTGCGAAAAAATTTACCGCCGGATGGCCGCTTATCACAACGTCTATCCGTTGCTGTTGAACAACAGCGAATCCGCGGCAGAGAAAAAAGCTGCAATTTCGCTGGATTTGTTGAAGCAGAAATTGCTGGAAGAAAAGCTGGTCCGGCGCGGCGACCGGCTGATTCTGCTGGCGGGAGCTACCGGCACCAACAATAAATGGAGTTTGAACGGCATCCAGACCATTACGGTGTGAGCTTGCTGTCAAACAGCTTGAACTCGCGGTATTTGCCTTCGGCTGCGGGTATCTGGCCTGACGCCAGATACAATTTGTTATTTTTGTAGTCAAAAATCACACTGTAGATATTGCAGCTCAACATGACGCTTCTATTCCGCAGAATGGTCTTTAAATCCTCGACCTTGTCCGGATCGACTTTCCTTGCGGTATCATCCAGGATGCATCTTGACTGCATTTTGACGCCGTACCATAAACTGTTATCCGCGGTCAGAATCCCGTCAGTCGCATTCCGGCGCTTAATGTCGGTTTTGCCGTCTCTTTCAAAAATAGCGGCCTGTCCGGTTTTGGCGTCGCTCAGTCCGATGCAGAACGGCATGCCCTGCGGCATGGTCATGATTTCTTTTCTCGCTTCTTCAAAGGTGGCGCATTTCTCCGCGATTTCCCGCATTTTTATGAAAACCGGCATCTCGCATTTGTCGCGGGCAAATCCCACCTGATTAAAGCTCAAGGCAATGCCCTTTTCGTTGATTATGTCCAGCGCGCCGATCATGCCGGGGAAGCCGATATGGACTGTTGAGAAGCGGTCTTTGCCGCCTGCTGTCCGGAAAATTGTAATCAGGTAATTGCCGATTCCGCCAAGATTGTCCCAGTCGAGATTATGGGCATGAAGCAGCATGGCTTCATCAAAAACAATCAGCATCCGGCAACCGGCGCTGCTGATTCCGATATCCAGAAAAGTATTGCCCAGCATGAGCGTTTCCGGATCAGTGCCGGAGGCTTCCGCCACGGCTTTGATTTCCTGCGTCCAGCGTGGATTGATTTTGGCGAAAATCTGTTTGGCCTTAGCGCAATAATCATTCAGCCGGTCCTTGTTATTGCCGCAGATAATGAGCTTGATGTATATTTTCTCCAGCAGTTTAAGCGAATATTTGAACGCATTCCCATGAATTTTTCCCATCTCTTCAGGAGTACCGGAAAGCACGATGACAGTCGGGGAGGGGGTGGGCAGCAGTGACGTCACGCCGCGCTGGAAAGTTTCGCGACCGTGTGGAATAACGCAGATTATTGCCAGCGCCAGAATTATCGTCAGATAGATAATCATGCGGCGTTTACTGCCGAACGTTTTATTGAACCATGTCTTTTTATGATCCGCCGGGTCTGTCATTTATATCTCCTAACTGTTTTTAACATTCAAAAATATTGCAATGCACAGGTTATCATTTTCTCACTTCTGATCAGTCTCGTCGTCGTCATTGTCATAGTAAGTGTTGGTGATTTTTCCCTGAGCTGAAGCCGCGATTGATTTGGGCATGAAAAGGAATGTGTTGCTTGAAATTGCCCATGCCTTTTCTAAACTTAATTTTTTATTTTCGCCGTCTCCCCATGAATCTGAATAAATCATGACATTTTCACACAGATTATATCCGACAATCAGTCGTCGGTGTAAACCGATATTTTGCTGATGTTCAAGCAGGCCGGTTCTTACTGTCCAACAGACGGGAAGTCCGTGGTTAATATTGGAGATGATATCGTTTTTAAACTTTGAAATCCCGGCTTTGTCATCGCTTTTTGTCTTGATATAAATCTCTGATTCCATAGCCAGCAGGATTCTTAAGACTGTTTTGTAGCCGGGCCCTTTCTTGTGAATAAATTGGTCAGGATTGATGGTCGGCTTTTGGGCTTTGACCGCTTCCTTATTATACATAGTTATGGTCTTTATGGCATTGGTTTTGTCGGAAAAATCGGAGTTGACATAGAGAGAAATTGGGGTCAGCCCGATAACTTCTTGGAAAGCTTTAATTTGAGTCGGAGTTGCACCTGTGTTGTGTGGAAAGATTTGCTCAAAAACATGTTGATTAATCGCCGAACCGAAGTATTTGGCCAGACGTTCTCTGGTTGCCGGAACACAATATCCTTTTCTCCCCTGGTTAACCGTCGGTACGTCAATAAAGCAGTCTCCATCGGGACTGTGTTGAACTCGTGATTTAAGATCGTCTAAGGTCAACGACTTATCGACTGAGATCGGTTCATTCCTGACAGTCGATGGCAAAATGATTAACTGAATGTATTCTGCTTTGAATTTTCTCTTGTCGGTGATAGATGAACTCCACTGCAATTTTAAATTATAATTCTTGCAAAAGAAGTTTTTTTCATAGAGTTTTTGTAGTCCAACCGGATAAATCGGAGCGTTGTCAGCTTTTTTACTGGTCAATACTTCGATTTGCTGCTCAACTGCTTTTAACAGCTCTTCAAACCAACATTGTTCCATATCGCCGGCGTCGCCATGGTTATACAAGGAAATGTACATCCGGCATAAGCAGTCCTGGTTGAATGAAAAAATAGCCTCGTACACTTTGAAGTTGCAGAAAGACATTTTCTGCTGTTGTCTATTTTGAGAATAAAATCGGAGTTCTGTTTGTTGGGGATTCGAATACCTTAATAATTTATTAACATTAAATTGCTGCTTGAATTCACTGACATTGAGCTTCCATAGCTCGACCTGATCATTTTTCAATAATTTATTGAGGTCAAGGATGTCGGCACTGTCGGCTGCCTGAACTAACAGGGCAAAAGTACACAATAATAACGCAATCCATTTTTTCATCATTGCAGCCTTAGATTTTTTAATGACCCGCCACACCTCTTGTTATTACAAGTTAATTGTGCGTCATTGGAATTCAAGAGAGAGGATAAAAATATCTTGAACTTGATATAAAAATACAAATTTCAACGCTGAAGGACGGAGTATTAATGGCAATTCCCCTGGGAGCGTCGGTCGAATATTTCTTGGCGTTCATTGACAGTTGGATGGGTCTTTTTTAATAAGTAAAATCCGCCTTGGATTGTACAACCCGGAGGCGGATAAATTCCTTCACGAGATAAAAGAGATGAAATTATATTATCAACGTACCCATTTACCTATACTGCTTTCAGCATGGTCAGCAGCATTTTGAATTTGGTGACGGCCTTTACGGCGTGCGGGATGTTCGCGGGCATGATGATGATGTCGCCCGCCTTTAAATAGTGTGATTGCCCGTTGATCTTGATATCGGCTTCGCCGTCAATCACCTGCACGATGGCGTCAAACGGGGCGGAGTGTTCGCTCAATCCCTGGCCTTCGTCGAATGCGAAAACGGTTAAAGTGCCGCTGGCGTTTTCCACGATAGTCCGGCTGACAATGGCGTTTTCGCCATATTCCGTGAGTCCGGTCAGCGTCATTTTTACGCCTTTTTCTGACTTGTCCTTATTGCATCCGCATTTCATTCTTCTTCTCCTTTTTTGTATTGTTTTAAAACTTCAATTTCTTCATGATAAAACGATTTTATTCTTTATTCAGCTTGGCTTTCTGCTTTAACTGTCTTTGTCTTCTGACTTCTGACTTCTGACTTCTGACTTCTGACTTCTGACTTCTG
>TBL_comb47_HYPODRAFT_10007630_pt1 | contig 11281 bp, 8 predicted proteins | sample TroBogypolimnion_40_FD_10682 | JGI IMG/M metagenome (IMG submission 10682) | reverse complement strand
GTCCGACGGCCCGCCAGAACACCCTGGGCCCATGCCCAGGGTCCTCGCCTTTGGCGAGGCTGGGATGCCCTTGCGCGAGCCGGCGGCAAACCGCATCCACTGATAAAATCCCCGTTCATCCCCTTCATCCCCGGCTAAATCAATCTTTACATTAAGCCGGAGATTCGCTTTGGGACGCTTCAATAACGTCCTGCCAACAGATCTACTCCGGCCGCACCAGCGTCTTCAGGGCCGGCGGCAGGCGCGCGAAGTCATCCCTGCCGATGGTCGGGGGGCTGATCGCCTCGGGGCCGGCGGCGTTGATCAGGGCCGCGCCCTGGGCGCTGAACAGCAGCTGCAGGAAGGCCAGCGCCGGTTCGCGGTTCACCGCGCCGTTCATCAGGGTGATGCCCCAGGTGACCCGGGTGGCGGGAAGGGTGACCGCGGCGGCTGCGCCGGGCGACTGCAGGCCGGGCAGGACGATGCTCCGCCTGGCGTAGCGGGCGTTCAGCCCGGGCGCGCCCAGGCTGACCTCGTCCGGCAGCCGCACATAGCGGAAGCTCCCGGTGGCGTCCGCCTTGGCGGCGGCGCGGGCGCCGTGTTCGTAGCTGAACTGGTAGTCGAAGGCCTGGCCGAGGCCGCCGGCGCCGTTGCCCACCTGGACGTGGGAGAGCAGGTCGTTGTACAGGTTGGCCACGCCGTAGTGGTCCTGGGCCAGCTGGAAGATCAGGTCGGCCCGGTAGCCGCCGGGATCGAGGAACGGGTGCGAGGCGGCGATCCGCACCCCGGGCCGGGCCAGCTGCGCGTACCAGTCCGGGGCGGCCGCCGGGACGCTGGCGGGCGGATGGAACTCGACCCCGGGCGCGGCGATGGTGGCCGCGCCCCGGCTGGCGGTGCTGTAAGCCAGGACCATGGCCCCGGCGGCGAAGCGGATGCTGTAGTCGGCGAACCCGGCCGGCTTGAGCATCCGGTCGATGAGCTCGGCGTCGGCGCTGGCGAACAGGTCGCAGGGCTCCCGGCCGGCGGTCACCTGCCGGGCGATGGCCACGCTGCCGCCGGCGACGTCCACGACGGAGACGCCGCTCTGGCGGGTGAACAGCTCCTCCACCGCCTTGAAGGCGGGGGAGACGCTGCCCGGGTGGTAGATGATCAGCCGGGGCGCCCCGGGGGCGGAACCGCCCAGCAGGCCCGCCAGGGCCAGGACACCAGCGCGTTTCAGCATGCCGGCCCTCCGCTCAGAAGTTGGTGGACAGGGAGGCGGCCACGGTGCGCGGGGCGCCGAGGTGGGCGGTCATGCTGCCGGAGGCCACCCCGGTGAGGTTGGCCGGGCCGATGGTCGACCAGTAGTGCTCGTCCGTGACGTTGTTGACCGCCAGCCGCAGGGTGGTCGGCTTGCCGCCGATCCGGGTGGTGTAGCGGGCGCCCACATCGAGCACGCTGCAGCTGGGCGCCCAGGTGGTGTTGGCGTCGTTGCCCGGGCGGCGCGCGGTGTACTGCCAGTCCACGGTCCCCACCAGGCCCGCCACCGGCGGCACCGCGTATTCCAGCAGGATGTTGGACTTGAACTTGGGCATGCCGGTGTACTGCTTGTCGTTGGTCGCGGGTTTGCCGGTGCCGTCCATGATCGGGTCCAGCAGGGTGATGCCGGAAACGACGGTCAGGTTGGCGCCGGCCTTGCCGATGGCGGTCGCCTCGATGCCCTTGTTGATCTGCTGGCCGGAGATCTTATAGACATTGTCCGCCGGATCGGTGTTGGCGAAGGGACGCTCCAGCCGGAACGCGGCGAAGGTGAGATCGATCTTGGCGACGGTGGCCTTGATCCCGGCCTCCCACTGGGTGCTGCGGTAGGGGGCCAGGGCCATGTTGGCGTTGCCGGTGGCCGCGGCCGGGGCGATGTCGCCCTGCTGCAGGCTGCTGGCATAGGTCAGGTAGGTGGTCACGTTCTCCCGGGGCTTGTAGATCAGGCTGGGCATCGGGCTCACCCCGTTCTTGTTGTAGGAGGTGCCCTTCGCGCCGGTGTTCTTGAAATTCTGGGTCTGCATCCAGTCCTGGCTGAGGGCCAGGCTGACCGCCCACTGCTTGGAGAAATGGATCATGTCGCTCACGTTGAAACCCTGCTGGACGGCCAGGGAGGAGCGGTACTGGTGGAAGACGTCCGGCGTGCCCGCCGCGGGTTCGGGGAGCTCCCCGGGATTGTTGATGCTCCCTGTGCCCAGCTTGACCGCCGCGGCCGAGGGGGTGTTCAGGACCGCGTTGGAGGTGGCCTTGAAGCCGGTGGTGCCCATGGAGAGTTCGTGGTGGAGCCGGCCGGTGTCGAAGGAGCCGTTGAGGTAGGCGATGTTGCTGACGGTCCCGAAGTGCGGGGCGAAGCCGTTGGCGAACGACGAGGTGTAGTTCCCCGCGTTGTCGAGCACGTTCACCGCCGTGTTGATGTTGCGGTCGACCCCCTGGGTGAGCAGGCCCACCACCAGCACCCAGTCCGCCCCGAGGTTCTGCAGCAGCCGGATGTTGCCGGCCTGGTTGGTCAGGTTCACCCCCGCGTAGGACTGGCCGTAGCCCCTCCGGGTGGGATCCGGCGCGGCCGGGAGGCTGACGTTCTGGGCCGGGTTGGTGAGGCTCTGGCTGTAGGTGAACCATCCGGGATAGCCCTTCTGGACCAGCTGGTACCAGTTGCCGTTGAGCTCGATGGTGGTTCCGGGGGCCGGGCGCAGGTCCAGGCCGACGCTGCCCAGCTTGCGGTCCAGGCTGCTGCCGGAGACGTAGCTGGCGCCGTGGGCGTCCAGCAGGTTGAGCCGGTAGCCGAACTCGCCGTGGTCGCCGAGCTTGCCGCCGAGATCGGCGTGGGCGGTGTAGATGCTGGAGGCGTTGTAGCCCACCTCCAGCTGGCGCAGCGGCTCGTCGGTGGGACGCTTGCTCACGAAGTTGAACATGCCCGCGGGGTTGGAAGGGCCGTACATGGTCGCCGGCAGGCCGCTGAACACCTCGATCTGCTCGAGGCTTTCGATGGCGTTGGCCCCGGTGACGAAGATGGTCATGCCGTCCATGCGGGTGTTCTGGTAGTTGCTGCCCTGCATGCCGCGGGTGGCCGGGCGCAGGACCTCGGAGCCCTGCTGTTCCTGGAACTGGGCCAGCGGAACATACTTCAGGGCCTCCTTGACGCTGGTGGCCTGCGCGTTGCGGATCAGGGAGCCCGGCAGGACGACCATCGAGTGGGGCTGGTCCTGGAGCTTGGCGGTGCCCAGCGGGCCCACGGCGCGGACCGTGTCCACCCGGTAGGCCTCGTCGGCGCCGGTGGTCCCGGTGACCACGACGGCGGCCCCGGGGTCGCCGGCGAAGGCCGCGCCTGAAACCAGAAGGGTGAAGAGGACGGTACGTTTCATGATTACCCCGCGACAGATGAATGGAAAATGAATCGGAATATTTCATTGTATATAGCGATACCGATATGTTGAACAAATAAATTAAGCCCCGCCGCCCGCGGATCCCGCCCGGCGCAAGGAATCCGTGAAGGCGGGCGATTCTGAAGTAACCTGATCAGGCGCTCCACCTTCCGGACCCCCCTTTTTCCAGGCGATCCCCTGACCTTGCTCTCCCTTGAATCCTCCCCACCGGCCCCCGATCGCGCCCGCGAACGGCGCTGGGCCTTGGCTTCGGCCCTGGTGGCCGGGCTGGTCCTGGCGGGAGCCGGGCTGGCGGTGCACCACCTGGCCCAGTCCGGCCCGGCGCCGGCGCCGGCGGCGGACCACGGCGCCCTGCCCGGGGCGGTGCGCCGGCAGGTGCAGGAACTGCTGGACCGGTTCCTGCTGGACGCCCGGTTCGAGGAAGTGAATTCGGGATCCATGCGCGAGTTCCACATCAAGGGACGCACCCGGGCCCCCCTGGCCCAGGAGTTCTACGCGGGCTTCCGCCCCGCGGTGGTGGAGACGCTCATGCCCCTGCTGCGGCCCTACGGCGAAATCATCAGCTTCGATATCGCTTCCCTGGATCTCCCCCCGGCCCGCCTGCGACCCCTGCCCAAGGATTGACATGCATCCCATCCTCTTCAAAATCGGGAGCTTTCCCATCGGCACCTACGGCCTGCTGCTGACCGTGGGATTCTTCCTGGCCCTGATGCTGGCCCAGCGCCTGGGACGGTCCGAGGCGATCGCCCCGGAGCACATCTCGGACCTGGCCATCACCCTGCTGCTGGCCGGGGTGATCGGTTCCAAGCTGCTGATGGTGATCGTCGACGTGACCCAGGGCGGGGTGCCCCTGAAGGACGTGTTCGACCTGGCCTACCTGCGGGCGGGGGGGGCCGTCCACGGCGGCATCATCGGCGCCACCCTGGCCTTCTTCTGGCGGGTGAAGCGGCTGAAGCTGCCGTTCGCCCGGACCCTGGACTGCATGACCCCGGCGGTGGCCCTGGGCCAGGCCATCGGGCGGCTGGGCTGCTTTTCCGCCGGATGCTGCTACGGCACCTCCTGCGGCCTGCCCTGGGCGGTGACCTTCACCGACCCCAATGCCCAGTTCCTCTCCGGCACGCCCCTGGCGATGCCCCTGCACCCGGTGCAGATCTACACGTTCCTGGCCAACCTGCTGATCATGGGCATCCTGCTGGTGTTCCGCAAGTACCGGCGCTACGCCGGGCAGGTGTCGGGGCTCTATTTCATTCTTGAAGGAATCGGACGCATGGTGACTGAACATTGGCGTGGGGATCTGGACCGGGGCTTTCTCCTGGGGGTTCCATGGCTTTCCACCGGCCGGGCCACCAGCTGCCTGTTCGTCCTGTTCGGGGCGGGGCTGCTGGTCTGGTTCAGCCGGCGGGCACGGACGGAGGTGACGGTTTGAGCGGCACAGTGACGCATTTTCTCCCCGACGGGGCGCCCCGGCTGGACCGGTTCCTGGCGGACAGCTATCCGGAATTCGCCCGCTCCAGGTGGGACGCCTGGGTCCGGGCCGGCAACGTGCGGGTGAACGGCGAGGTGGTGCAGAAGGCCGGGACCCGGATCCGCGCCGGGGCCACCGTGGAGACCGAGCTGCCCGATCCCGCCCCCCCGGCCATGCACCTGCAGCCCGAGGACATCGACCTGCCGACCCTGTTCGAGGACAGCCACCTGTGGATCGTGGACAAGCCCGCGGGCATGGTGGTGCACCCCGGGCCGGGGCACCCGTCGGGGACGGTGCTGAACGCCCTGCTGGGCCGGCTGCACGCGCCGGTGGTCGAGGCCGCCCCGCCCGAGGACGACGAGGACGAGATCCCCGCCCTGGTCTGGCCGGGCCTGGTGCACCGGCTGGACCGCTACACCACCGGCTGCCTGGCCATGGCCAAGGACGTGGGGACCCAGCAGTCGCTCCAGCTCCAGTTCAAGGAGCGCAGCGTGGAGAAGCGCTACCTGGCCCTGGTGCGCATGTCGCGCAAGCTGCCCGAGGTGGGGTCGGTCCTGGTGGACCAGCCCATCGCCCGGCACCGGGTGGACCGCCTGAAGATGGCGGTGAACGCCGCCGGCCGCCCCTCCCAGACCCGGGTCAAGCTGCTGGCCACCGCCTGCGGCCTGGCCCTGGTGGAGTGCGAGCTGCTCACCGGGCGCACCCACCAGATCCGGCTGCACCTCTCCTACCTCGGGGCGCCCATCCTGGGCGATCCGCTCTACGGCGGGGCCCCGGCCTGGCTGGACGCGAACAAGCTCTCGTTCCCCTGCCCGCATCCCATGCTCCATGCCTGGAAGCTTTCCATCAACCACCCGGGCGACGGCCGGCGCATGGACTTCCAGGCGCCGGTGCCGCCGGCCTACCGGGACGTGCTGGACCGCCTGGGGATCGAAATCCCCTGATCAGGCGGAAACCTGCCCCTGCCGTTCGGGCAGTTCCAGGCAGGGGCCGGGGCTGGTGAGCATCGCCAGCTCGACCAGGGCCCGCAGCTCCTTGACGTTGCCGGGCCAGGCCTTGACCATCAGCAGGTCCAGGGTGCGCTGGGAGACCGTCCTGAAATCCTTGCCCAGGATCCGGTTGCCCTTGGCCATGATGGCCTCCACCAGGCTGGGGATGTCCTCCCGGTGCTCGCGCAGGGCGGGCACCGGGATGGCGCCGGGCTTCAGGCAGGCGTAGAGGTCCTCCCGGAACCGGCCCTGGCGCACCTCCTCCCGGAGGTCCCGGTTGCTGGAGGCGATGACCCTGATCTCCGGCGGATGGCCGTCCGCGGAGGGGAGCCCCCATTCCCGGATCGCCACCAGGAGCTTGGACTGCAGGGCCGGGGGCACCAGGGCGACCTCGCCCACGAACAGGGTGCCCAGGTGGCCCAGTTCGAACAACCCGATCCGGTGCCGGGCCGAGGCGCTGTCCTGGCCGAACACGGCGGTCTCCAGCACCTCCGGGGGCAACGATGCACAGCCCAGGATCACGAAGGGCCGGCGCCGGCGCGGGCTCCGGTCGTGGATCGCCCGGGCCACCGACCGCTTGCAGGTGCCGGCCTCGCCCAGCAGCAGCACCGGGGCCTCCCCGGCCGCCGCCGCGTCGATCCGGGCCCTCAGCAGGGCCATGGCCCGGCTCGGGCCGGGGAACTCGCCGAGGACGTCCCGGTCCACCTGCTGCTGGAGGTAGGCGTTTTCCGCCAGCAGGCGATCCTTGAGGACCTCGAGTTCGGTGAACGCCCCCTGCAGGGACTGTTCGGCCTGGTAGCGCACCTGCACTTCCGCCGAAAGGCTCTCCAGGGCCCGGGTGAGCTCCGCGGTGCGCGCCACCACCCGCTGGTCGATCCGGCTCCAGGACGCCTTGAGCTCGCCCTGGGCCCGCGCCAGCTCTTCGTTCTGCATCTCCAGCTCGATCTTGTGCAGCTGGAGTTCCTGGACCAGCTTCCGGGCCTCCAGTTCGCTCCCGGAAGGCGCGTTCGCCCGTCCGGCACAGGCCAGCCGGTAGCCCCTTCGCCGACGGACGGTCTTGTCAGGTTCCGCGTATTGGGTCTTCATGGGAATCCCCGCCGCGGGCGGCTCCGAAAAGCCGCCCCGTTTCGCTGGCGTCCCTGAAGATGCATACAAAGTGATCAGGGACCGGGTAATAGGTGGTCAGTTCAAATGAGGTTTTGCCGACTTTCAAGTATCGTTCAAAAACGCACGGCGCACCCGTCAAAGGTGTCCGGTCCAGGAGGTCCTTGAGCTCGGGGGCCAGGGCCGGCAGAAGCTCCAGCAGGGTCCGGCCGTCGGGCGCCGGTCCGGACGGGAGCAGGTGGGCGAAGGCCCGGTTGCTCTGGACCACCCGGCCGTCCACGGCCTTGCCGGCGGGGTCCGGGATGGCGGCGCAGAGGGCGTAGCCGGCGGCCAGGTGGTCCAGGAGGGCCTGGAACTGGCCTGCGGTGGACCTGAGTTCCCGCTCCAGCTGCTTGGCGGTGGTGGTTTCGGAGTAGGTGAGCACCAGCCCGTCGATCCGGTTGTCCTGGGTCCGGTAGGGCATGATCCGCACCGAGAACCAGCGGCCGTCCTTGGTGGTGACCGTCTTCTCCCGGGGGACCAGGGTCCGCAGCACGTCCCGGGCGTCGTCCGGCAGGGCATCGTAGCACAGGGCCGTGGTGACGTCGGTGAGGGGCCGGCCCACGTCCCCGGGCAGGAGCTGGTAGAGCCGGCTGGCCCCGGAGGTGAAGCGCCCCACCTTGAGCTCCGGGTCCAGGAACACGGTGGCGATGTTGGTGCTGTCCAGCAGGTTCTTCATGTCGCTGCTGGTGCGGGCGAGCTCCTCCATGCGCGACTGCTGCTCGGCGTTGATGGTCTGCAGCTCCTCGTTCAGGGACTGCAGCTCCTCCTTGGAGGTGGTCAGCTCCTCGTTGGTGGACTGCAGCTCCTCGTTGGTGGACTGCAGCTCCTCGTTGGTGGACTGCAGCTCCTCGTTGGTGGACTTGAGCTCCTCCTGGGAGGTCTGCATCTCCTGCTGCAGGCCGTAGAGCGCTTCCCGGCTCTGGAGCAGCTCCTGCTGCAACTGCTTGGCCCGGGGGCCGCCGGCCTGGGTCTCGCTCGGCTTGGCGGCGCCGGCCGGCTGGGGCGGCTGGTCCCGGAACACCACCATGATGAGCCCCTGGAGCGGGCCGGGGGCGCCCAGTTTCTGCACGGTGAGGGTCACCAGGCCGGCGCCGCTCTCCACCTTGAGCCCGGTGGCCACCACCGGCTCCTGCTGGCGCGCCGCCCGGTGCAGGGCGCTGCCCAGCTCCATGCGAAGGCCCTCCCGGGCCATGGCGAAGATGTTCCAGTTGGCCTTGCCCGCGGCGGGTTCCAGGTACTTGCCGGTGCGGCCGCTGATGTACAGGATGTCGCCGGCCTCGTTGATCAGCACGGCGGGCGGGGCGAACTGCTGCAGCAGGACCTGGTCCGCGAGGGCGGAGAGGTTGGGGACGGTATCGGCCATTTTCGGCTCCGTGGGGGCACCCCGCCGGGCGACGGCGAAGGCGGGGGGGAAGGTCACGGCCTGGAGCGGCAGCCGGTTGCCGCTATGCCGGTACAGGCGGGATTTGGGGCTCCAGGGGGTGAACAGGTCGCTGAAGGTCCCGATGCTTTCGGAACTGCCCAGGCAGAGGATGCCCCCCGGGACCAGGCTGTAGTGGAACAGCAGCATGAGCTTCTTCTGCAGCTCCGGCGCCAGGTAGATCAGCAGGTTCCGGCAGCTCAACAGATCCAGCTTGGTGAAGGGAGGGTCCATGATGAGGTTCTGGGGCGCGAACACCACCATCTCCCGGACCTCCTTGCGCACCCGGAAGCCCCCGTCCTCGGCGATGAAGAACCGCTTCAGCCGCTCCGGGGAGACGTCCTCGGCGATCGTGGGCTTGAACAGGCCCTGCCGGGCCCTGGTGATGGCGTCCCGGTCCAGGTCCGTGGCGAAGATCTGCAGGCTGAAGCCCTGGGCCGGCGGGATCCGGTCCAGGGCCTCCCTGAAGAGGATAACCAGGGAATAGGCCTCTTCTCCGGTGGAGCAGCCGGGCACCCAGGCGCGGAAGGTATGGCCGTCGGACCGGCCCTGGAGCATGGAGGGGATCACTTCATCCGCCAGGACCTTCCATACCGCCGGGTCCCGGAAGAAGCTGGTGACCCCGATCAGCAGTTCCTTGAACAGCAGGTCCACCTCGTTGGGGTTGGCCTCCAGATACTGGGCGTAGCCGTGGATCGTGCCGATCTGGTGGACGTCCATGCGCCGCTCGATCCGGCGGAGCACGGTGTTGCGCTTGTAGAGGGAGAACTCCTGGCCGGTGCGGGTCCGGAGCTGCTGGGCGATCCGCTCCAGGGCATGATCCTCGGTCGCGCCGGGGGCCAGGTCGGCCTGGCCGAAGCCCAGGGTGTGCTGGAGGTGGGAGATGATCCTGGCCGGCAGCTCTTCGGCCGGGGCCACCAGGTCGGCCAGCCCGGCGCCGATCACCGCCCGGGGCATGCTGTCGAACCGGGCGCCGGCGGGATCCTGGGCCAGCCCCAGGCCGCCCGCCTCCTTGATGGCGCGCAGGCCCAGGCAACCGTCGGCGCCCATGCCGGACAGGATGACGCCGATGCTCCGCTGGTGCTGGTCCTGGGCCAGGGAGCGGAGGAAGAAGTCGATGGGCAGCCGCATGCCCCGGGCCGCGGTGGGCGCCGAAAGGTGCAGCGCCCCCGAGCGCATGGCCATGTCCTTGTTCGGCGGGATCACGTAGACGCAGTTGGGGGATACCTGCATCTGGTCCCGGGCCTGGAGCACGGTCATGGGGGTGATGCGCTGGAGCAGCTCCGGCAGGAGATCCTCCACCGTGGGATCCAGGTGCTGGACCACCACGAAGGCCAGGCCCGACCCCAGCGGCACATGAGCCAAAAATTTCTCCAGCGCCTCCAGCCCGCCGGCCGAGGCGCCGATGCCGACCACAGGAAAGGGAGCTGGAGGCGCGTTCGGCTTCACGGCGGGCAACTCCACGGCAGGGGACAAGATTCCCGAGGATGATTATGGGCTGATCCGGACCGGAATCGGCGGCCTTGTGGTATTTTTCAGCCGCCGACGATCACCGTGGCCCGGCCGTTCGCCTGGGGGTCGAGGGTGGAGACGGCGGTCACATGGTAGGTGCCGGCCTTGGCCGGGGGCAGGTAGTGGCCGTCTTCGGAGATCTCGCCCCCGCCCGGCTCGTCCACCGACCATTTCACCGCGTTCCGGGGAACCCCCTTCACGTTGACGGTGAAGGTCACCGACCCGCCCTGGGCCACCTGGGCGGTGGCCGGCTCCACCGTGAACACCGGCAGCACCTGGATCTCCACCACCTGCTTCAACTTGTGCCCGTCGGCCCGGGCGGCCCGGAGGATCAGGTGGTAGGTTCCGGCCCCCTCGGGGGCGAAGTAGACGGTGTTCGGGCCCACGCTGTTGCGCAGGCCCCCGCCGTAGGGTTCCTGCACCTCCCACTCCAGGTCTCCGGCCAGGTCCACGCTGGAGAGGGCGGAGAGGGCGAGCTGGTCGCCCACCACCACCGTGCGGGGTTCGGGCGAGACGCTCAGGCTGGGGCCCGACGACCCGCCTCCGCAGGCCAGCAGGAGAAGGGTCAATCCAGGGAATAGCCAGGCACGGGACAATCGGACCTCAAGGTAATGATATGTCTTCTGAATCGTTTGGAACGGTGCGCGGGAGGGCGCCGACTCCAAAGGTACGCTGAATGCCGGGGCCCCGGAGGATTTTTGTGCCGCCGGGCCGGCCGGCCCGGGCGGGGCTACTCCAGCATGTCCTCCAGCGCCTCCACGAGCGCATCGCACTGCGCATCGGTGCCGACGGTGATGCGCAGGAACGCGTCGATCCTGGGGGCCTTGAAGTGGCGGACGATGATGCTCCGCTGGCGCAGGCCGGCGGCCAGCCCGGCGCCGTCCCGGGCCGGGTGGCGGACGAAGAGGAAATTGGCCGCGGAGGGCAGCACTTCGAAGCCCAGCCGCCGCAGGTCGGCCGCCAGCCGCTCCCGGCTGGCCATGACCGCCTTGCGGGTGCGGTCGAAGTGGTCCCTGTCGGCCATGGCGGCGATGCCCCCGGCCATGGCCAGGCGGTCCACGGGGTAGGAGTTGAAGCTGTTCTTCACCCGGTCCATGGCCTCGATGAGCCCGGCGTCGCCCAGGGCGTAGCCCAGGCGCAGGCCCGCCAGCCCGCGGCCCTTGGAGAGGGTGTGCACCACCAGCAGGTTGGGGTGCTTCCGGATCAGCCCGGCGCAGGAGGCGCAGCCGAAGTCCGCGTAGGCTTCGTCGATCACCACGGGCGTGTCGGGGTTGGCGTCCAGCAGACCCTCGATCTCGTCCAGGGGCAGCCAGCGGCCGGTGGGGGCGTTGGGATTGGGGAAGATGATCCCGCCGTTGGGGCGGGCGTA
>TBL_comb47_HYPODRAFT_10007628_pt1 | contig 11282 bp, 9 predicted proteins | sample TroBogypolimnion_40_FD_10682 | JGI IMG/M metagenome (IMG submission 10682) | reverse complement strand
GCGAGCAGCAAGTTCATCGTCCTGCAAAAGGAGATTGCTGAAAAGTCCGAGGTGTCCTGCGGGGCTAGCGGACCAATTCACGCGTCAGCGGGTTAGTCCAAGGGCACTTATGGATAGCTATTCATAAGTGCCCATTTCTGACAGTCACAACCTGGAAGACCTGACATTCAGCCAGAGTGTCTGAAGAGTCGAAGCAGCCGTTCGCCGCAGCGGGCCAGTTTCGCAAATCGAACACCGGCAACACGCAAGGCGTCCCAGTATCGTTTCTTAAACTCTTGATCCCGGTACGGCATCTCTCTCAATCTTTTGTTTAACTTCATGGCAGGGGCCAATTGCATAAAGCGTTGCGCCGCCAGCTTTGCTTCATCAACTCTTTCGAGTTGATGAAGCACAACCATGAACTCAAAGAGAGGAACTGCCAGCAAGCTGGCCATGATGGAATACGCAAAATATTGCAACCTGACCTCAGCATCTGGAAAGTCCCTCGCTACCGCCAACCGTTGGGCAACGTAAACGGCTGATATGTACGCACCGTCGGTGACTTCCTGGAAGCTCATAAAGCCAACATCAACTTTGCTGTTTGGCTTGGAGATAGAACCAATCGGCAAAAACGATCAATCGGTTGAGTACAAAGGCTCCAGCTGCCGATAGAGACGGTGAAAATTAGTTCGGCGCTGGGCGTGGCGCTCATGTTGCGAGCGATCGGGGAAGAATTCACCCAACGACACCGGGATCGGACAGGAGTCAGGTATCGATCCGCCGTCGATTCCAAGTCGGGCAAGCCGTGCCGCACCCAGTGCAGGGCCAAAATCACCGCCTTCACGGCGCACCAGCGGTCGGTTGATGATGTTGGCCAACATCTGCGCCCAATAGTCACTGCGCGAGCCGCCGCCAACGAGCACAATTTCACTTGTTCGAACACCCGTCGCTTCGACAGCGTCGATGCCATCGAGCAGGCCTTGCCCTACACCCTCGAGTGTCGCGTTGGCGAGATCTGCAGCCTCCGTACCGGAGTCAAGACCGAAGAAGACAGCCTTGGCGGCCGGGTTGTTGTGGGGAGTGCGCTCACCATTCAGGTAGGGCAGATAGTAAGGCGTTGTATCGGTGAATCCACGACGCTCGGCAGCAGACAGCAGTCTTTGCACATCAGCATGCCCAGTGAGGCGCTGCGTGTGGTCCAGGCAGGATGCAGCCGACAACATCACAGACATCAAGTGCCAAGTGCGCGGCAAGGCATGACAAAAGCTGTGCACGCCTTGGGCTGGGTTGGCTCGGAAGCCGTCGGTCGCGACAAAGAATACCCCAGACGTTCCAAGCGACAGCATGGCTTGGCCGGGCTGCACGATGCCCATGCCGATGGCGCCTGCGGCGTTGTCGCCCGCACCCGCCATCACAGGAATCTGCCGCAGGCCAAATCGCTGAGCAACTTCGGGGCGCAATCGGCCCGTGATTTCAGGCCCTTCGAAAAGCCTCGGCATCTGCTGCCGGGCCAATCCAGTGGCTGCGAGCAGCTCGTCGCTCCAGTCGCGCCGGGCCATGTCCAGCCATAGCATGCCAGCGGCGTCGGACATATCGCTGGCGTAATCACCGGTCAGGCGCAGCCGCAGGTAGTCCTTGGGCAATAACACCTTGGAAATTCGTTTAAATAGCTGCGGCTCATTCTTTGCAACCCAAAGCAACTTGGGCGCGGTGAATCCCGGCATCATCTGGTTGCCGGTAATCTGTCGCGATCGTGGCACCTGCCGCTCAAGTTCGGCACATTCGGCGTGCGAGCGTCCATCGTTCCAAAGAATCGCGGGACGTAGCACCTGGTCCGTCGCATCCAGCAGGGTTGCTCCATGCATTTGACCCGACAAACCGATCGCCTCGACTTGCTCGGGGCCAATGCCCGTCGTGGCAGCCGCACGCAACACGTCGTCGAGCGCTGTCTCGCAGGCGTCCCACCAGTCATAGGGATCCTGCTCCCGCCAAAGCGGGTGCGGTTGTTGCACGGTCAACGGCGCTGTCGCGCTGGCGCGGACTTTCTGTGTGCGATCCAGCAGGACAACCTTCAGTCCTGAGGTGCCCAAGTCAATGCCCAGGAACATTGCTGACTCAACCTGCCACTGGCAGTTTGACGTCATCACGGCTGAACACCGGGATGCGCTCGAGCGGCGCCGCAACTTCGATCCGCTGACCGCCTTCGAAGCGTTGGCCGGTCCACACGTCAGTCCAGTGACTGCCGGTAGGCAGGTAGACAGAGCGAGTTCGCGCTTGGTAATGCAAGACCGGCGCAACCAGCAGATCGGGGCCAAACAGGTGCTGATCCTCAACGGTCCAAGCCTGTGGGTCATTCGGAAATTCAAAGAACAGGGGCCGAAGCGGCGGGGCTCCAGTCTCGCTGTAGCTCTTCATCTGCTGCATTGCGTAAGGGCGAAGGCGTTCACGCATGAACATGTAGCTCTTGAGAATCTCGTAAATGTCCTCGCCCCAACTCCAGACCTCGTTATCGCCACCGGTATCGGTAAAGACCAGGACCGAATCTTTGCCGTAGGGCTTGTCGGGTGCGTGCTCGAGTTGCGCCACGTCATTCGGGATGCGAAAGCCGTGGAGACGAAACACCGGGCAAAACACAGCCCATTGGAACCAGCGCACCAGGAGTTCGCGAAACTCGGGCTTGCTGCCGTTGCCATCATAGAAACCACCAATGTCGGTCGTCCACCAGCCAATACCCGATAGACCGGCGTTCAGGCCACCGCGAATCTGGTTGCGAAACGATTCGAAGGTGGAGCGGATGTCGCCCGACCACAGTAAGCAGCCATACCGCTGGCTCCCAGCCCAAGCCGAGCGGCACAGGAACATCGCCTCGGTCTCACCAATCTTTTGCATACCTTCAAAAAAGGCTCGCGTATGAAACAGCGGGTACGCATTAAGCACTTCCGACCCCGTGCCCAAGTGAAGACGCATGAGTTCAGGATTGACGGGGCGAACCTCGGGTTCACACGAGTCAAGCCAGTAGCCTTTGATGCCGTAGCTGTGGTAATTCTTGCGCACCTGTTCAAAAACGAACTCGCGCGCTTCCGGGTGCGTCGGGTCGTAGTAGGTCACCGGCACCTTGTACAGAGGCCCGGTGTCGGTATCGATGAAGGGCTTGAACACCGACATGCCACGCGACGCCTGAATTAACCAACCTTCGTCGTGCATCTTCGTATAATTGTCGGCATTCGGATTGACCGTCGGCCAGACTGACACCATCACCTCGACGCCCATTTGCTTGAGCTCAGCGACCATCGCCGCCGGGTCAGGCCAGGCCACAGGGTCAAAACGCCACTCGCCTTGCTTGGTCCAGTGAAAGAAGTCAATCACGATGCATGCCAGCGGAATCTTGCGGCGCTGGTGCTCACGCGCAACAGAAAGCAGTTCTTCCTGGTTGCGGTAGCGCAGCCTGCACTGCCAGAAGCCACTGGCCCAATAAGGAAAGTCTGGCGCGTGGCCCGTGACTTCTGCGTAGTTGCGCAGCATCTCGGCGGGGCTGCCGGCTGTGACCCAGTAATCGAGTTGGTGCGCGGCGTCAGCCACCCAACGCGTCAGTGATTGACCGAACTCGACGCGTCCGACAGCCGGGCTATTCCACAAGAAGCCGTAGCCTAGACTGCTGATTGCAAAAGGAATGCTGACCTCGGCATTGCGCTGCAACAGTTCGAGCACACATCCCTTTTGGTCGAGCAGGCCGTGCTGACGTTGCCCCATGCCATAAATTCGCTCATCTGGTGCTGATGCGAAAGTGGCGTCGATGCGCCAGTTTTCATGCGTGTTTGCGCTAAACGCCCGCGGTCCCGGCCAGGCGAAGTGGCTGCGTTGCTCCGACAGCAATTCCCGGCCGCTTTTGACGTCGATGAAGCGCAGGTGTAGCTCCTGGCGCGGCTCGCCATGTGGATAGACCATGGTTATTTCTGCGCGCACGTCGCCTTGTGTGATGCTCGCATTCAGGCCAGTCACTTCGACAACTGGATTGGCGGCCGGGCGGGGCATCAGCGCAGAGAGCTCATCGTCACGAAAATCATCTGCAAGCGTAGCACGCACGCGCAGTCCACGGCCCCAGCCCTGGATCAGCAAAGTCTCCCGGTTCATTCGGCAGGAAAGGCCATCGGGCCTGACAGTAAACAGATTGCTCATGGATTGTTATTCCTAAAAAGGTTAAGTTACTTCAGCGCGCCTGAGGTCAGGCCGCTGACGATGCGCTTTTGCAGCGCCACGAAAATGATTAAAACGGGTAGCACCATCACCGTTGCGAAGGCCATTGCATTGCCCCAGTCGGAGTAGTCAGCCCCCACGAACCCGTACAAACCGACTGTGGCCGGTTGCATTGACTGCTTGTTCATCAGCGAGACCGGGTAGACGAACTCCCCGTAGGCCTGCAGAAATACCAAGGATCCAACGACGATGTAGCCCACCCGCGCCAGCGGGAGTGTCACCCGCAGAAAAGCCATCAACCGTGAGCTGCCATCCACTCTTGCAGCCTCTTCTATCTCAATGGGGATCTGCGCAAACGTCGTTCGTAGCATGATCACTGCAAACGGCAAGGTCTTTGAGGTCGTTGCGAGGATCACGGCGGTGTAGGTGTTGACAAGGTCAAGTTGTCGAAATATCACAAACATCGGTGTCACCAGCAGGGGTGGCGGCAGAACCTGCGACAGCATCACACCGACCAATACAGCATCCATCCATATGGAGCGCACGCGCGACAATGCATAGGCCGCTCCGGTAGCTAGGAGCAGCGTTAGGGCCGTCGACCCGCCCGAGATCAGGAAACTGTTGGCGAGGTATCGTCCAATATTCTCGCGTTCGAATATCCAGCGAAAGGCATTCAACGTCGGCTCATGCGGAAACATCGTCGGTGTTGCGGCGTTGACCTCGCTGGCGGTTTTCAAGGACGAGACAACCATCCAATAGACAGGAAACAAGTAAGAGGATGCGATCAGCAAGCCGAAACCCAATAGTAGCCACTGGCGCATTGGTACAGGATCAAGCTGGGGAATTGCGACTATGTTCTTCATGGCTGCCTCAGACCCTAGATTCGGCGCGCACGCTGCGAACGAAGACCAACGCTACGAGGAAAACAATCACCAGCATCGCGCTCGATATCGCTGCGCCGGTGCCAAAGTCAAAGACTTCGAACGACAAACGGTACGACCAGACCGGAAAGATGTTGCTGGAATCGACCGGGCCACCATGGGTCATGGTCCAGATCAGGTCAAATGCGCGCATGGTGTAGATGGTGGTCAAAGCCACCAGCGCATACAGCGTCGGGGCCAGCAAAGGCAGCGTAATCGAGAAGAAACGGCGCACCGGTCCGGCGCCATCCAGCGCGGCGGCCTCCAGAATGTCCTGCGGAATTCCGGCCAGACCCGCAGAGATCAGGATCATGTTGAAAGGCAAGCCGAACCAGATATTCGCAACCATCACCGATATCAGCGACATCGCCGGATCAGACAGCCAATAGATCTTGCTTGACACCAGTCCGAGCGACTGCAATGCAAAGTTGACCACGCCATTGTCAGATGTCAGCATCCATTTCCACACCGCACCAATCACCAGTGGCGGCATCATCCAACCCGCAAGGATCACGCCACGCAGCCAGCCTGCGCCCGGAAAGCGCTGAGCAAAATACAGCGCCAGCCCAAGTCCCCCCAAGCACTGCAAGACTACGTTACCGACGACGAAGGTCGCAGTATTGCGCGCGACCACCCAAAACAAGGGGTCGTCGAGCAACTTGACGTAGTTCGCCAGACCGACAAAGGGCCTGTTCATGCTGCGCAGGTTGCCAACATTGACTTCCTGGAAGCTCATTACCAGGTTGTAGATGACCGGATAGCCGATGAAGACCGCCAGGAATATGACCGTTGCACCGACCAGAACCGGCCAGATCCAAACCGAATCGAGCGCACGGTCAATCCGGTACCGCAACGACGAGCGATCGGTCACAGGGACAGATGAAATTGGAATGGATTGCACGGGTACTGGACGAGTGGATTCAGGCAAGCTGCGAGCAGGCGACGGGCAGCGGTCGCATCTTCTCGCGGTGCAAGCCTTATTGCGCTACGGCCACCAGAGGGTTCTTTTGCAGTAGCGGTGCAATAACCTTCGATGCCTTTTCAAGGGCTTGCGCTGGTTTGGAGCGACCGGTCAAGGCTTCCTGAATGGCCGTCTGTACCGCGGCCGAAATCGCTGGCCAGTCGGGATGCGGGCCACGTGGTCGCGCAAATTCCATCTGCTTCTTGAAGGCAGCATAGGCAGCCGGATACTGTGGATTCTCGATCACAACATTGGGCGAAGGCGGCAGACGGCCACCGAGCCACGCTTGCGCCATTTGCGGCTGCATCGACATGAACTCGATCACCTTGAACGCACCTGCCTTGTTCTTGGCACCCTTGGGAATACCCCAGACATAGCCGCCGAGCGCCGAGGCCTGAATGTTCTTGCCATCACGCACTGGCAAAGGCGCGACGCGCCAGTCGAACTTGACATCCTTGGTGCGCTGCAGCTCCCATGGACCACTGATCACCATGGCTGAGCCACCACCGACCCAAGCGCTGGCCATCTCAAATTGTCTCTTAATCAGGGCATCTTTGGATACCTGCTCTTTCGCAACCAGATCGGTCCATACTTGCAGCGCGGCGACAGCCTCCGGCGAGTTAAGGTTGTTCAGACTCCCACCCGCCTGTTCCAGCCAAGGGAGCCACTGGAAGGTCCCCTCTTCGCTCTGGACTGCTGAGAAACCAAGCCCGTAGACATTCTTACTCTTATCGGTCAACTTCTCTGTCGCTGCCATCAGCTCGGACCATGTCTTGGGCGGCTTGTCGGGGTCCAGGCCCTTGGCCTTGAACATATCAGCGTTGTAATACAGTGCGATCGTGTTCGCCTCGCCCGGAACCGCCCACTGGCGGCCCTTCCACTGCGATACTGCCCAGCTACCCTTATAGAAATTATTTGCCTTGATGACGCTCGACTTGCTCACGAGGTCGGTCAGATCTTCGAGTGCACCCTGGCCCGCGAAATTTGCAGTTGTCGGATTGTCGATCGTGATCAGGTCCGGCACATCACCGGTTGCAATGCCCTTGATTAACTGCTGCGAGAGCTGCCCGAAGGGAATGAACTTGTGGTCAATTTGGGCGCCCGGGTTGGCGTCATTCCATCGTTTGATATTGATGAGGCCTGTCTCAGTGGGTTGGCCAAAGATGTGCCACATCGTGATAGTCTGCGCGGTAGCGGGAACTGCTACAAACGCTGCACTGGCTAAACCGATCCCAAGTGCGGTCCTGCGGGTCCAAGTGATCATGATCTTGTTTCCTTTGGTTGAGTTATTGCGGTGAAATCGGGTGCGGATCTCAGGCGCGAAGTGCAGCGCCAGTTCCAGCGTCGAAGTAATGCAGGTGGCCTCTGTCCAGCGACAGGCGCAAGAGGTTGCCAGGCCGGGGCCGCGCGCGTTCGCGCACACTGACAGTGAGCATTGCGCCGTTGACGTCGCAAACAATGTGCGTGTCAATGCCGGTAGGTTCGACCGATACTACGCGGGCGTCAAAGGCATCACTCGCTTGCGCATTGGCCAAACGCACATGCTCAGGCCTCACACCCAATGTGATGCGCTGGCCCGGTGCTATCTGAGGCAATAACGGCAGACTCAGCCCACCGTCTACGAGAAGGGTATGGTCAGCCTGGGAGGTACCGGTCACGAAATTCATCGCCGGCGAGCCGATGAAGCCGGCTACAAAAAGATTGGCGGGCCGGTCATACAGATCTTCAGGACTCCCTACCTGCTCAATGTTGCCGCTGTTCATGACAACAATGCGGTCCGCCATCGTCATGGCCTCAACCTGGTCATGGGTGACATAAATGCTGGTGCTCGCAAGTCGCAGGTGCAGCGCCTTGATCTCGGTACGCATTTGCACGCGCAGTTTGGCGTCGAGGTTGGACAATGGCTCGTCGAACAGAAAGACGCGAGGCTGCCTAACCATCGCGCGACCCATCGCAACGCGTTGGCGCTGTCCGCCCGAGAGCTGACTCGGCAACCTGGTGAGAAGCGTGCCAAGGTTAAGCATGGCCGCCGCCTGCTGCACTTTCTCGCTGATAACGTTGGCGGCCAGCCGGCGCAGGCGCAGGCCGAAGCTCATGTTTTGCTGAACATTCATATGCGGGTACAGCGCGTAGCTCTGAAACACCATCGCCACATCGCGGTGCATCGGCGCGATGTCATTGACACGCTCGCCCCCAATGGCAATGTCACCCGCACTGACGCTTTCCAGACCCGCAATCATGCGCAGCAGTGTGGACTTGCCACACCCGGACGGTCCAACGAGCGTGACGAACTCGCGGTCGGCAATTTCCAGGTCAATGCCTGGCAATACGGTCACGCCGCCGTAGCGCTTATGGACCCCGCGAATGGAAACTGATGCCATTGTGTCGTGGTTTCTCGTTATATCTGCGCAGGAACTGGCGCCATTCAATCAAACAAGGCCTGGTTTACGCGAGCCTCAAGCAATTCCTGGCGACCACTGATAGGGTGGGGGGCAAAACCACGTTCCGTTGCGAGGCCCGCCAAAGTAGTCAGGCTGTGGCCTCCTTTGAGAATGGTTTGTCCAAGCTCAGAGTTCCAGTTCGCGTAACGTTGGCTGCGAAAGTCACCCAGAAAATCGTTCTCCACCATCTTGACCGCCTTTTCGAGCGCCAAGGCCAGTGTATCCATTGCGCCGATGTGGCCGTAGAAGAGATCTTCCAGGTCCAGGCTTTGGCGTCGCACCTTGGCGTCGAAGTTGAAGCCACCCTGGTTCAGGCCGCCACCCTTCAGGATTTCGTAGACGACCAATGAGAGTTCCTCTACACCGTTCGGAAACTGGTCGGTGTCCCAGCCGTTCTGCGGGTCTCCCCGGTTGGCATCCACGCTGCCAAAAATGCCCAGCGCGATCGCCGTCGCCACTTCGTGATGAAAACTGTGGCCCGCCAGGGTTGCATGGTTGGCCTCTATGTTGAGCTTGATTTCGCTCTCAAGACCGAACTCCTGCAAGAACCCGTGAACCGTAGCGACGTCGCGATCATATTGATGCTTGGTAGGCTCATGCGGTTTCGGTTCAATAAGCAACTGGCCCTTGAATCCGATGCTGTGCTTGTGTTCGACAACCATCTGCATGAAGCGGCCAAATTGCTTGCGCTCGCGCACCAGGTCGGTGTTCAACAAGGTGTCGTAGCCCTCTCGACCGCCCCACAGCACGTAATTGACACCTCCAAGCCGCTGTGTCGCATTCATGGCGCTGAAAACCTGTGTTGCCGCGCAGGCAAAAACCTCCGGGTCCGGGTTGGTCGCGGCGCCAGCGGCGTAGCGCGGATGGCCAAACAAGTTGGCAGTTCCCCAGAGGAGCTTGAGGCCGGTGCGCTCCTGCTGCTGGCCCATCAAGTCAACGATTTCGTCAAGGTTGCTGCGATATTGATTCAGTGTCGCCCCGTCCGGTGCGGCATCGGTGTCATGAAACGTGTAGTAGGGCACTCCGAGCTTCTGAAAGAACTCGAACGCTGCTCCAGTCTTTTGTCTGGCCTGCACCATCGGCTCGACGTCAAACCAGGGGCGAGGAAACATGGCGTCGCCAAACACATCAGCACCTGACGAGCAGAAGCTATGCCAGTAGCAAACCGCCATGCGCAGGTGTTCGCGCATGGTTTTCCCCATTAAGACGCGGTCGGCGTCGTAGTGACGAAATGCGAAGGCAGACTGACTCTCGGGCCCTTCGTAACGGACGCGGTCAACGAAATTAAATACGCTCATGTCAAATGTCTCCTGGTCTGGGCTGTGCTTTTCGAAGACAGCGAAGCTCTTGTGGGTAAAACCGTCGCAGGCCACTGGGCCATCGACAACTGGAGCGATCTTAGGGTCTGCGGGTCCTCTCACCTGTTATGAAATCCGCCGATTGTGGTATCGTTTATGGCGTAAACCATCTCGGTAAAACCCTTGCTAAGTCACATTGCTCAAAAACGCGAATCTGCTCGCAAGCTACAGCAACGCCCGCACCATGTCGCCTTGCTGTTCAATGCAAACAAGTTCTACGATCGCGAAATCATCGCTGGCATTGGCGCCTACTTACGCTCCACCCGCGAGGAGTGGGATTTGGTGATTGAGGAGGACTTTCGAGCCCGATTGACCGGGATCGCCCAATGGCAGGGGGACGGATTTATCGCCGACTACGATGACCCTGACATAGGCGAGGCTTTGGCCGGTACCAAGCTACCCGTGGTGGCCGTGGGTGGTTCCTACGCCAACACTTCCAAGTACCCAAAGGGCTTGCCCTACGTGGCTACCGACAACTTCCTGCTGGTCAAGCTGGCGCACGATCATCTGGTCGAAGCGGGTCTGCCGCGAATCGCCATGTACAGCGTTCCCGAAGCAGCTGGAAACCGCTGGGCTCAAGAACGGGAGAAGGCGTTCGCCCGTCTGACACCCCAAGGTCGCATTTACTGTGGCGTGCAAACCAGCGCTGTTCAATGGAACTCCGCCATAGAAGGCCTTGTCGATTGGATTTTGTCACTGCCAAAACCTGTAGGCATCATTGCGATCACTGACGCCAGGGCTCGCCACCTGATGCATGCCTGCATGGTCGCAGGCCTGGCGGTTCCTGAACAAGTGGCAATTGTCGGTATCGACAACGATCCGTTGACCCAATCTCTAACCCGCATCGGATTGAGTTCGGTTCGCCAGGGTACCCACGAAATGGGGCGAGCGGCAGCTCAGCTTCTGCACCAAATGCTGCATGGTGCGAAATTTCCTGATAAGCGAGTGCTGGTGCCGCCAGTTGGCTTGAACGCTCAAGCTTCGAGCAAGCATACGCGTCCTTTCAGTGGTCACGTGATGAAGGCACGCTTCTACATTCGTCAATATGGTTGCCAAGGCATCAAGAACGAGCAGGTGGCCGAGTACGTTGGTGTCTCGCGATCGACACTCGAGCAATGCTTCCGCGACGAGCTCGGATCAACTGTACATTCCGAACTATTGGCACACCGCTTGGAAGTAGCTCAGAAGCTCCTGCTCGACACTGACCTGCGTGCCGCTGACGTAGCTCAGCAGGCGGGCTTTACGACGCTCCAGTACATGTATGCGGTATTCAAACGAGAACTGGGCGTCACCCCTGCGGAGTACCGTAAGCGCTCTTTTGACTACGTCATTGCGTAGCGCGGCGATTTGAAGTTGGGATTTTCCGGCGATGAAGGCGACTGCCGACTATTCAGTCAAGTGCCAACGCAATGTTCCAGGGCAGCAAAGC
>TBL_comb47_HYPODRAFT_10007626_pt1 | contig 11284 bp, 11 predicted proteins | sample TroBogypolimnion_40_FD_10682 | JGI IMG/M metagenome (IMG submission 10682) | reverse complement strand
CCATCATGATGCCTGATTCCGCCGAATAAACCCAGGCTACTGCTTCCCGCTCCGGATTGGTGCGGCGGTTCAGCACATAGTTCAGATCATAACCCTTCGGCGTGTCATTGATCTTCGAGCTTATCAGCGCCGGAGCATTAAAATCCAGCGCCGGGGTACGTTTTACCGACAATATTTCGCCGGTCGGAAGACGCTTTTCTATCGGAGTATAAAATCCGGCCCCGACCCACAGTTCATGATCAACAATCAACCCGCTGCCTTCGCCGTTCAGATTGAAATAGCTGTGATTGGTCAGATTAACGATGGTTGTGCGGTCGGTTTCCGCCGTGTAATCAATCCTGAGAAAGTTATCCCAGGTCAGAGTATAAAGCACGGACACCGTTAACTGGCCGGGAAAGCCTTCCTCCCCGTCCTTGCTGACATATTGAAGACGCAGCGCCGGTCCCAGGGAATTCTCCATCGGCGTTGCTTTCCAGAGAACTTTGTGGAACCCGTTTCTGCCGCCATGCAAGCCGTTTCCCTCTTTAGCAGGCGTGGTCATACTATACGTTTTGCCTTCAAGCACGAAACGGCCTTTTGCAACCCGGTTGGCACAGCGGCCGATGGTGCTGCCGAAATACGCCGGATTCTCCAGATAATCTTCGCGCTTTTTATACCCGAGCGCAACATCCCGCGTTTTACCCCCCCGGTCCGGCACCTTCAGCGAAACGACCGTGGCACCGTAGTCAATGATCGAGACGCTGCCGCCTTCGCCATTTTCCAGCGTAAAAAGGGTGACATTCCTGCCGTCGGGAGTCTTAATAAAATGTTCCTGATTGATTTTGCCTTGTCTGTTAGCCATTTTCCTGCATTGCCTCCTTGCCGGGCCTGACGTATCCCGGCAGTACTTTTTCCAGGGTTTTAAAATGAAGTTTTGCATATTTTCCCAGCTCATCCGCGCCATGTCTGGCAACCAGCTCTCTGGCAACAGTTTCAACTGCGGGGCTGGCCCCGCGCGGCAGTTCCAGATGCAATGCGGCGCTTAATTTGTCCATCTGGCTCAGGAACATGTCCCGCGCCAGTATTGATGCCGCCGCCACCGCCACATCGCTTTCAGCTTTGGTGCGCTGTTCGAGCTTTACATTGCGCCCGTTTTTCAGCAGGGCGTTGCGGATCAGGTGCTCGGAACCGAATTTATCCGACAGCATCCGCGGGCATTCCGGCGCTTTGTCCAGCAGATTTTCTATAGCTCTGGCATGACCCCAGGCTAACAGCCGGTTGAGATTGCCGATCTTATTGTACAGGCGGTTGTAAGATTCCGGGCCGATTGTCACCACGACAAATTTGCCGCCGGACGCTTTTCTGATCGCGTCCGCCATTTCCTTGATCTTTTTGCCGCTCTTGATCGTTTTTGAATCGCGCACTCCGATCTCACGGTATCTTTTCTGGGTGACATCATCAGCAAAAACAGAGGCAATGACCAGCGGGCCGAAAAAGTCGCCTTTACCGCTTTCATCAATACCGCCGTGAGGAGTAAACGGCTCTTCCGGTTCGGGTTCGGCCTTAGCGGCGCTATCGCCGGCAGTTCCGAGCAGGTCTTCATACCCGAATCCGGCGCTCTTTAAAATTTCCGGTTCGATAACGTATAAAACCAGTTCTTCGAGGTTTTTGCCCTGCACAGTAGTCTTTCCGCTCAGGTAGGCGGTGACATTAGTCTTGTCGAGTGAGGCCTGCCAGTGAGCGTATGGAACTTCCTTGAACGCCCAGCACCGTTCCTTTAGAATAGACTCCAGCTGAGCTATCTGCTCCGCGGACAATTCACAGACATAAAATGATTTTTTGCTATTTGCCATATTTATTTTGTCGTGGATTTCAGCCAGGCTTCAACGAAACGGTCGAGGTCGCCGTCCAGCACCGCCGCGGTATTGCCGGTTTCAACATCAGTGCGCAAATCTTTAACCATCTGGTACGGATGCAGCACATAGGAACGGATCTGGTTGCCCCAGCTGTTTTCGGTTTTAACACCGCGAATCTGGTCGGCTTCCTTGCGCCGTTCCTCCTCCTGGCGTTCATACAGCCGCGCTTTCAGCATTTTCATGGCGGTGGCGCGGTTTTTATGCTGTGAACGTTCCGCCTGACACGCCACAATAATATTGGTGGGAATGTGGGTAATCCGGATGGCGCTGTCGGTGGTGTTGACGTGCTGGCCGCCGGCGCCGCTGGAACGGTAAGTATCCACGCGCAGATCTTTTTCATCAATCTCGACTTCGACGTCATCGCTGATTTCGGGAAAGACGTCAACGGAGGCAAATGAGGTATGACGGCGGGCGTTGCTGTCAAACGGCGAAATGCGCACCAGCCGGTGGACGCCGTTTTCCGCTCTGGAATAGCCGTAGGCGAATTCGCCTTCAACTCTTATGGTTACGCTTTTGATGCCGGCTTCATCGCCCTGCTGAATATCAATGATTTCATCTTTCCAGCCGCGGCGTTCAAACCACCGCCGGTACATGCGCATGAGCATCGAAGCCCAGTCGCAGGACTCAGTTCCGCCGGCTCCGGCATGAATTGAAAAATAAGCGTTGTTGCCGTCAAATTTGCCGGACAGAAAACTCAGGAGTTCAACCTGTTCCAGTTCTACGGAAAGCTTTGCCCAGGCGGCGGATGCCTCTTCGCACATTTCCGGATCCTCTTTGGCGAATTCGCATTGTACCGCAAAATCCTCCACCTGCCTGCATAGACGGTTATAGGGGTTGCACACATTTTTACAAATGCTCAGCGATCCCATGAGCTGCTGCGCTTCTTCGCGCTTGTCCCAGAAGTTGGGTGCGAGCATCTTTTCTTCAATTTCACGGGTCTGCTGCACTTTTTCGTCTATCTTTAAATAGGCTCCGAGATGCTTTATCCGGGCCAGGGCTTCTTTGCCAATTATTGCCAGTTCATCGGGCGTCATGTATATCTCCAATTTTTTTCCTCATAATAAACCTCCTGAAACACCAAAATTCAACCGCGTCAATGATTTTCCGCTCCTGAGTTTACTCTATATTAACCACAGAGACACAAAGACACAAAGATTTTTATAGTATTAATCTTTTTATTCCCTTCTTAATCACAGCAGCATTGAAGTTAATCAACATGCCAAGCCGGAGATTTGTCAATCTCAGATAGGTAAGAACTTGAGCATCAAACACTGGATTCATATCGTCAACGGCCTTTATCTCAACGATAACTTTCTCGTCTACAAGCAAATCCAGTCGAAATCCGGCATCAAATTTTATATTGTCATATACAATCGGAACATTAACCTGTCGCGTTACTTTTAATCCGGCTTTTTGCAGTTCATGATACAGACATATTTCATAGACGGATTCGAGCAGGCCGGGGCCTAATGCCTTGTGAACCTTGAACGCCCCGGCAACAATAACTCTGGAAATAACGTTTATTTCATCAGACAATGGTACGTATTCATTTCCCATGATAATATAAAACTTTGTGTCTTTGTGTCTTTGTGGTTAAATCCAATTCAGTTAGCGGAAAGCTGCTTCATAAAGGCCTGCTGAAATTCAGACACTCCGGCTTTTTTCTCGCCGGGGAATTTTTCCAGGAAGGTTCCGCCGATATAAAAACAGGCGAAGCCGCCTGACGCGCATCCCCACGAGCTGGCCTCGATAATATCCATACTGCCCTCTCTGCCGTCATAGAACTGCCTGGCAACGGATGCCAGCACGCCGCCGGCAAAATTATCGCCGCAACCGGTGGTATCGCCGCGCGATGCCGGATTTTCTCTTATGCGTTCGCCGACCAGTTTGCAGACTGGCAGCGCGGTCAGTTCCTGTTTCTTGAAGAATGAGCCGTCGGACCACACATAAAAGTTTTCTGCGCCATGTGTGATGATAAGCGAGTGCAAACCGTTGCCGGTAAAAAATTCCACCGCCTCATCAAGATTCTTTTTCCCGCTGAGTTTCATCGCTTCCTCCCAGTCCACAATCAGCAGGTCTATCAGGCGGTAAGATTCATCGCTTTCGCCCAGCGGCCATTTCCCGCCGGCATTTTTCTTTTCATTCCTGAAATCGAAAACCGTGGTGACAATATTGGCGCACCCCTTCTCCCGGCCTTTTTTCAACAGCGTGGTCAAGTGGTCGTGAATCAGCGGCACCAGCGCCGTGGCGCCGAAAAATACGATATCCGCGTCAAAAAAACTTTCACCCAGCATTTCCGGAGTGTATTTCCAGGCTGACCCGATATTATTGACAAAGGTGCGCTCACCTTTGCCGCCGTTATAACCGGGGTCGGAAAAAACATCGGTAAACGGAGAAAATCCGGGTACCTGAACATAATTGTCAATATTAACCGGAGTCTGTTTAAGGATGGAGAGAATTTTCTCCGCAGTATCGTCCTGTCCGAGCGCACCGTAAAAATCAAATTCAATATTCTGGTCGTAAAGCAGCTGCGCGGCATTGATCAGCGCGACTATCGCCGGGCCGCCAATGTTAAACGCATCCGGTTTGACGCCGCCAGTAATTTCGTTTTTTATCAGCTCAAACGGCTTCCCGGCAAACTCCTCCAGGCCTTCAGTAAACACCAGATGCCCCGGATTCAACCCGCCGTCGCCGTCGGACTTCGACATATATTTTTCAAACGCATCGCTGCTGAAATCAACATGGGCATAAACAAAATCGGCCAGCGAACAGCCGACGCATGACACTTTCATTTTCTTCATATCTTTACTTCCCGGTTTAAATATATTCAAAATAACACCTTTAATAAATAGCTCAATATCGCCATATTGCCAATTCTTACCTTGAGGTAAATACAAATTTTTAACAAAAGTTATGCCGAATATATACTCATGGAATTGAAAAACAATTTCAGGACGCCGCATTACTCTATTTAAGTTGTTTATTTATAAGGTGATAACTATATACATATAAACCCTTTTTACAAGTTTATTTCATTTCTAATTGCGTCCTAACAAAATCCTAACAATCGAGGAGTAACTTTATGTTGATTGTCAACCATTAAACTAATCAGGAGAGAGCAAATGAACTGGTTCAAAAAAACAGCAGTGCTGTCAGTCACCGCCGGATTGGCGGTATCGGGATTCTGCGCGGAAACCATTAACGGCGCCGGAGCGTCATTTCCGGAGCCGGTTTACCGGGTCTGGACTTACAACTACCAGAAAGCCAGCGGCACCAGAATAAATTATCAGTCCGTGGGATCGGGCGCCGGTATTAATCAAATCAAATCCAAGACCGTGGATTTCGGAGCAACCGACAATCCGCTGAAACAGGAAGAACTGGACAAAGACGGGCTGCTTCAGTTTCCGATGCTGATGGGCGGCGTGGTCGTCATCGTCAATGTACCCGGCATAACAACCAACCAGCTTAAACTTGACGGCGAGACTGTCGCCAATATATTCCTCGGCAACATCAAGAAATGGAACGACAAAGCCATCGCCGATCTCAATCCCGACATCAAGCTTCCGGACATTAAAATAAATGTAGTGCATCGCTCCGACAGTTCCGGCACCACCTGGATATTCACCGACTATCTCGCGAAAGTCTCCGCTGAATGGAAAAAAGACGTCGGCTGCGACAAGTCCGTAAAATGGCCGGTCGGCATAGGCGGACAGAAGAACCCCGGGGTCTGCAATAATGTGCAGAAAATCGAAGGAGCTATCGGGTACGTCGAATATACTTATGCGCTTGAATCAAAAATGCCGACCATTATGCTGAAAAACCGCGACGGCAATTTTGTCAAACCGGAAATCAGCACATTCCAGGCGGCCGGCGCCAATGCGGACTGGAAGAATGCTCAGGCTTTTTATATGGAACTGAACGACCAGCCCGGCAAAGATTCATGGCCGATAACCGGAGCCACCTTCATTCTGATTTATAAAAATCAGGCAAGCAAAGCCAAAGCCGAAGCCATGCTCAAATATTTCAAATGGTGTTTCACTGAAGGTGCGCAAAGCGCGACCAATTTAAAGTATGTTCCGATTCCGGAAAATGTTTTCAATCTGGTCAAATCAGCCTGGGACAAATCTGTAGTTGCAGACGGCAAACCGGTCAACTATAAGTCAGAAGAATAATTTAAGAATATTTAATGGACAATTCGAAAAAACAACTGATCTCGCCGGATGCGGCGGATCAGCTTTTCAAAATCACCACCGCTGTCTGCGCATTGCTGACAGTGGCGGTGATGCTGGGTTTCTTTATTCAGCTATCCTGGAGTTCGATTCCGGCAATCAAAACTTTCGGCCTCGACTTCCTGTTTTCCAGCGAATGGGATCCGGTAAAAAATCTGTACGGAGCAATGCCCGCAATCGCCGGAACTCTGGTGACAACGGCAATCGCGGTGATTATTGCGGTTCCGTTAAGCTTCATCGTTGCGATGTTTCTGGTTGAAACCGCGCCTCCGGCCCTGAGCCATACCCTGAGCCATGCGATTGATCTGCTGGCGGCAATTCCCAGCATCATCTACGGTATGTGGGGGTTGTTTATTTTTGTTCCGTTCATGCAGACTTATGTTCAGCCGTTCCTGGCGAATACGCTCCATTTAAGCGCAACTCCGCTTTTTGCCGGGGAATACAACGGTTTCGGGTTTCTGACTTCCGGAATGATCCTGGCGGTGATGATTCTGCCGTTCATCTGCGCGGTTATGCGCGACGTGTTCCGGATGGTGCCGCCGGTACTCAAGGAATCGGCTTTCGGCGCCGGCGCGACTTCCTGGGAAGTCACTCTCGACATTACCATGCGCTACGGCTCCCGCGGACTGCTCGGAGCAATTTTTCTGGGACTTGGACGCGCTGTGGGAGAAACCATGGCCGTGCTGTTCGTTATCGGCAATGTTCAGAAAATGCCGACTTCACTTTACCAGGCCGGCACGACTATTTCCGCCACGCTGGCCAACAATTTCGCTGAAGCTCAGGGCGTTTTCAGAAGCGCGCTCTTTGAACTGGGCCTGATTCTCCTGGCAATCTCTTTCCTGATTCAGGTGCTTGCTCAATTCTGGCTTAACAGAGTAAGCAGACAGATGGGGGAAAAATAATGATAAAACGCAGTCTTTTTTACAGAAAAACGATTAACCTGGCAGTTACTGCCGCTTCAATTATGACTGTCGGGCTGGCCTTGCTGTTTATGGGCTGGATATTATATACCGTTTTTGATAACGGGTTCCGCAGTTTTTCCTGGGCGTTTTTCACCGAACCGACCAAACCGTACGGCATTCCGGACGGCGGAGTGGCTAATGCCGTTCTCGGCACAATTTTTATTACGCTGGGCGCTGTAGTCATCGGAGTTCCGCCGGGATTGCTCGGTGGAATCTATCTGGCGGAATTTGCCAAGGGCAGCAAGCTGGGAAATGTTATCAGGTTCTCCGCCAATGTGATGATGGGAATTCCTTCAATCATCGTCGGGTTATTCGTTTACGCGCTGATGGTTTATACCACGAAAAGCTTTTCCGGACTGGCAGGCTCCGTCGCCTTGTCCATCATCATGTTTCCGGTAGTGCTGCGCACCACCGAAGACATGCTGCTGATGGTTCCGGACGCACTCCGCGAATCCGCGCTGGCGCTTGGCGCCCCGCGCTGGAAAGCGACTACAGGCATTATCTGCCGCGCCGCGAAAACCGGGTTGTTGACAGGTGTGCTGCTGGCAATTGCCAGGGTTAGCGGGGAAACCGCGCCGCTGCTGTTCACTGCGCTTTGCAGCGACAGCTGGCCGTTCGGATATTTCACTCAGCCGACTTCCAATCTGACAATTACGATTACTGAATATGCCACGAATTCGCCGTTTCCGGAAATGCACACCCGTGCCTGGGGCGCGGCGCTGATTATTACCGCGGCAATATTGATTTTAAATATCTCATGCAGATTTTTATTCAAGGACAGCAAACATGGAAAATAGTGCTATTATCAACCAGCAACCGGCAGAAGCGGGAAGTACCAAGATATCGGTTCGTAATCTGAATTTTTATTACGGAACGCATCAGGCGCTTTTCGACAATAACATTGACATCCTGGAGAAACAGGTCACCGCCATCATCGGCCCGTCCGGTTGCGGAAAATCCACACTGCTGCGGACTTTCAACCGCATCTATCAACTGTACCGGGAACAGCGTGCGGACGGAAATATTTTCCTGGACGGGGAAAACATTCTCGACAATACCGTGGACATCCTGGAACTGCGACGCAAAGTCGGCATGATTTTCCAGAAACCGACCCCGTTTCCAATGTCCGTTTTCGACAATGTCGCCTACCCGTTGAAGTTGCACTTTTCACTGTCTAAAAGCGAAATCGTCGATCGTGTGGAAAAGGCGCTCCGCGGGGCGTCACTGTGGGAGGAAGTTAAGGACAAACTGAAGAAGAGCGGCATGGCGCTGTCCGGCGGACAGCAGCAGCGGCTCTGCATCGCCCGCGCCATCGCCGGCGAACCAGAAGTGCTGCTGATGGACGAGCCGACTTCAGCAATCGACCCGGTCGGCACCTTGAAGGTGGAGGATCTGATTGAAGAGCTCAAAGAAGAATTCACCATTGTCATAGTTACTCACAATATGCAGCAGGCGGCCAGAATATCCGATTATACCGCTTTTTATTTCCAGGGGAAAATAATCGAATTCGGAATTACGGAAAAAATCTTTACCAGTCCTGTAAATAAACAAACCGAAGACTATATTACCGGAAGATTCGGTTGATATAACATTTATTAAAAATTGGAGCCGGAAATGAATATTCATCTGAATAACGCCATCGCCAATCTGAAAAAAGATATTCTGATTTTGTGTTCAATGGTGGAGAACGCGGTCAGAAGCGCTGTTGACGCCGCTGTTGAAAATGATGCGGATAAGGCGCTCAAGGTCATTGACTATGACGAAACCATTGACAAGAAGGAAATCGCCATTGAAGAGGAATGCCTGAAAATTCTGGCGCTCTATCAGCCGGTGGCCAGTGATCTGCGCTATGTCGTTGCATGCCTGAAAGTCAATAATGACCTGGAACGCATCGGCGATCTCGGCGCCAACATCGCCAAACGCGCCAAAGCCGTTGCCGAGGGCAAAAAGTGCAAAGGGGAAATCGACTTCAAGCCGATGATGGATATAACCCGGAGCATGCTCAAAGGGGCGCTCGATTCATTGATTTATATGAATGAAGTGCTGGCGCTCGAAGTCATCGAGAAAGACGATACCGTGGATGAATATAACTGTCAGATGTTCAAAGATGTAAAGGCATTAATCCAGAAGCATCCGGAGAATGTTGATTATTATCTCAACATGCTCAGCGTATCGCGCTATCTGGAACGCATTGCGGATTTAACCACCAACATTTGCGAAGACATCATCTATATGAACCGTGGCGACATTGTCCGACACGGCGGCATTCCCAGCATCAGGAAAATAATCCAGAACTGATTATACTCTGCACGGCTGAAAATTTAANTATAGATTGCGAAGATTTTGAGAATTGGTTCGTATTCTGAGAGGCTGCCGATACCGGGGTATCGAAGGCCTCGAAGAGTGCGAATCCAAACTCGAAAGATCGCAACCGCTTTGCGGTTAGTGTCTTACGTCCGCCTTTTTTCCGTTCCTTCTTCCGGTGATTTTTATATCACCTGTCAGCCGGAGCGAAAAAACTATCCACAATCCTGCTCATCTATGTTAAATTTTCAGTTGTGCAGAGTATAAAATCCCTGCCGGCTTGAAGTCAAGGCGAAATACCATAAACTTTGCATTGATATTTTGCTGCAACACAGTAATTTATCCGCGTTATATATTTCAGTAAAACCCGGAAAGAAAGGAAACAACTATGCCGATATTTGAATATAAATGCAGAAAATGCGGTGCTGAATTCGAGAAACTGGTGAAAAACAGCCAGGAGAAGACGGCCTGCGCGAAATGCGCTTCCATGGAAGTGGAACGCAAATTATCCGTATTTGCCGCCAGCGTGGCCGGAGCTTCCTCCTGTCCGGCGCAGAAAAGCTGCCCCGCCGCGGATTCTCATAAATGCTCCAGCGGCTGCTGTCATCTGAAATGAATAAAAAAGAATTACTGGTGCTGCTTGAGGAATTCAATCACTTTCATCCCGGAAAAGTGCTGGGACAGAATTTCCTTATAGATAACAACCTGCTGGATTTTATCATCCGTACCGCCGATCCTCAGCCGGGCGAGATTATTCTGGAAGTCGGTCCCGGTTTTGGCGTGCTTACCCGCAAGCTGCTGGATGCCGGCGCGGAAGTATTTTCCATCGAATTCGATTACCGTATCTGTGATTTTCTGCGCAAGCATACGCTTCCCGGTAATTTCCACTTGATCGAAGGCGATGCCTGCCAGGTTAATTTTACTGATTTTCTGCCGCCGGGAAAACCTTTCAGGTCAGTGGCTAACCTGCCGTACTCCATCAGCAGCATCTTCCTCGCCCGGCTGCTGGAAATGGAAACCCCGCCGTTAAATATGCTGTTCATGCTTCAGAAGGAAATGGGCATGCGCCTGGCTTCGGGGCCGGGAACCCGCAATTACGGGTCGCTGTCTGTCAGGACGCAGCTGCTGTATGACGTGAAACTGCTGCGCACCGTGCCGCCGCAGGTGTTTTTCCCGCAGCCGGAAGTTGAGTCGGCGATAGTGCAGTTCAAACTTAAATCTGAAATTCCGGATATGGAATCCCGTCTGCAGGTCAATGAACTGGCGAAAGTTATGTTTGCCCAGAAACGCAAGCAGATTTTTAAACCGCTTTTGGGCTTTTATGACCAGCAGGCCGTTGAAAGCGCCCTGGCGGAACTGAGTATTTCCCGTGAAGCCCGCGCCGGGGATTTCGGCGCTGACATCTATTTGAAACTGGCAAAATTACTGAACCAATAAGCATAACCGCAAAATGGATTCAAGGAATTTTCAAAAATATCTGTCCCGGATCAAGCGCCCGGATGCCATTGAACCGGTTCCGTGCCGGCTTTTTAATCATGCGGTGGTCATCCCCGCACTGGCGGAGGCTGACCACCTGCCGGATACGCTTGCCGCGCTGGCGGCCAATAATCCCGCCGTTTTACGTGAAACAATGGTGCTGGTCGTAGTCAATAATTCAACCGGAACCGCCACTGATAAAGTCAAAGATAATCAGCTGATGCTGTCCGCATTGCGCACTGGCGGTCAACGTTTTTGCGGCGGACTTGTGCCCGGTGAAACGCTGTTCTGGATTGATGCCTCTTCGCCGGGCCAGGAGATCAGCGGCAAAGGCGGTGTTGGCGAGGCCAGGAAGCTGGGGATGGATGCGGTTCTGCCGCATCTGGATTTTGCCGCGCGGCAGGTTTCTCCATTGATT
>TBL_comb47_HYPODRAFT_10007625_pt1 | contig 11284 bp, 5 predicted proteins | sample TroBogypolimnion_40_FD_10682 | JGI IMG/M metagenome (IMG submission 10682) | reverse complement strand
AAGGGGATCGAGCCGGATATCCTGGCTCCCGGCAAGTACCGGATCAACCCTTATGCGTATGAAGTGATCGTGTTCGACGCTATCAATATCCGCCCCGGCCATGTCGGCGTAAAAACCAGCCTGTCCGGCAAGGACATCCTGAACGGCAGCATGCCGGAGTCCGACCGCAACGCTTATCTGGTCGGCAATGAAAGCAAAGGCGTCTGCACCGAAGTCATGTCCCCCGGCACCTACTATCTGAATCCGTATTTGTGGGCGGTGGTTGAAGTCAACCTTCAGAGCCAGCGGTTTGAGATGGGCGGCGCCGAAGTGATCGAATTTCTGACTTCCGACGGTTTTGCAGTCAGAGTCGAAGGCACGATTGAATTCAATGTCCGCCGGGAAATGGCGGCGATGCTGGCCCATAAGGTCGGTGATATGGAAGACATCATCAAAAAACTGATTCTGCCGCGGGCACGTGGATTTATCCGCATCGAAGGCAGCAAGAAAACTGCGGTGGAATTTATTGTCGGGGAAACCCGGCAGCAGTTTCAGAATGATCTGGAAAAACATTTGAAGCAGACCTGCGACAGCTTCGGGGTTTCCATCAATTCCGTGCTGATCAGGAACATTATCCCGCCGAACGAGGTGGCAAAGATAATTCGCGACCGCGAACTCGCCGCTCAGGAAACCAAGAAATTCGAACAGCAGATCGTCCAGGCTAAATCCCGCGCGGAACTGGTGCGCCAGGAAATGCTGGCTCTGCAGAACGGCAAGAAAGTGGAAGCGGAAACGGCCAGTCTGCGTGCAGGCATCGGGGCTAAACAGGAACAGGAAGTGAAGAAAATCGCCGCAGTCAGGGAATTGGAAGTAGCGAAGATTGACAAGGACACCGCGGAGGCACAGGCACACGCCAAAATACTGTCCGCCGAGGCGGAGCGGGATGTCATCCGGCTGCATAACGAGGCCGAGGCCGCAGTGCTGAAAGTAAAGGTAAACGCCTTTGGCGACGGCATGGAATGGGCTCGGTATAATCTCTATCAGCGGCTGGCTCCGCAAATAAAAGGCATCATCACCACGGATACGTCAGTCAGGTCATGGCTGCCGGCCGGCGGCGCGGCGGAAGCTGACAACAGTAAAAAGAAGGAGACTGCACGATGAAAAACAATACAATTTCAGGCATCACCGGATGCATCGTAATAATTCTTTTCGCATATCTAATCTGGACGTGGGGTTTCTGCCGTTTTTATGTCGGTGCCGACCAGATGGCGATTGTCACGTCCAAGGACGGCCAGGAACTGCCTTCCGGACAGATACTGGCCGACCCGGGCCAGAAGGGCATTCTGCGCGAACCGCTGGGCGAAGGCCGCCATTTCCTCAACCCGATTGCCAACGACTGGAAGATCGTGCCGGTGGTGATAATTCCGGCGGGAAAAGTCGGCATTGTCACCGCGAAAGACGGTAAAAGTCTGCCGCCGGGAGAATTTCTGGCCGATGAAGATCAGAAAGGTATCTGGAAAAATGTGCTTGGCCCGGGCAAATACCGGTTAAACCCGGAAGGCTATGATGTCACTCTGGCGGATGCGGTCAATATTCCCATCGGTTATGTCGGTGTAGTCACTTCCCTGTCAGGGAAGAAAGCGCCGGACGGCCAGTTTGCCGGCCCCGGCGAGAAGGGTGTCCGCAAGGATATCCTGCAACCCGGCCTGTACTATATCAATCCCAATGCCTATAAAATAGATGTGCTGGAAATAGGTTTGAGCCAGGTTGCCCTGACCGGCCGCGAAGGCGGTCAGGTGGTCACTAAAAACAAAGCCGAAGTTCAGAATGCGGCAATGGACCAGCTTGCATCGAACGTCCTCGCCAAACAGCTTGAGCGGAGAAAAGATTACATGGGACTGCAGTCGGTTGCGGCCCAGGCCGACAATAAAGCTCCGGGCGGCAAGGCGCTCAAAGCGCAGGCTCCGCAAAGCGTCAGTTCATTCGGCCTGCAGCAGTTCGTAGAATTCCCGTCGCGTGACGGCTTCGAGATACATCTGGACATGTCGGTGGAATTTGAACTTGAACCGGACAAAATCTCTGAAATTCTGTTAAAATACGGCGATCTGCCGGCAGTAGTGGATAAGATTATCATGCCGCAGATTCAGTCGGTTTCGCGGCTGAAAGGTTCCTCCTACCGCGCTCAGGACTTTATCGTCGGCGAAGCCCGCGAAAAATTCCAGAGCGAATTGCGCGAGACGTTGTTCACGGTATTGCAGAAAAAAGACATCAAGGTTCACAACTCGCTGATCCGGCATGTGGATGTGCCTGAACAGATATTGCAGCCGATACAGCAGTCCAGCCTGGCAACAGAACAGAATCTGACAAATATCGCACTCCAGGCTACCGCGCGGAAACAGGCCGAATTGAATACTGAAGAGTCGCTGATTGAACAGCGCCGCCAGCAGGTAATGCAGGAAACCGAAAAAATCGTGGCCGAAATCAAGGCGCAGCAGGAAAAATCAGTGGCCGAAATTCAGGCTGGAACTAATCTGCTGGTTGCCAGAACCGCCCAGGAAACCGCCGGGGTGCGTGCTTCCGTCACCCGTATTTCCGGCCAGGCCGACGCCCAGGTCATCACCATGGTTGAGGGGGAGAAAAGCAACGGCTTCAAGCTCCAGCTCGGCGCGATCGGCAATCCTGCCGCTTACAGCCTGCTGATGTTCGGCAAAGAGTTGAACCCGAATCTGAATATCCAGATCATCCATGCCGGAGAAGGCACATTGTGGACCGATCTCAAACAGCCTGGGCTCAGTACTCTGGGCAGCGTCAAAGCGCTCGTTCCGGCTGCCGTAAAGTAACTCAAAAAACGGAATCCGGGAAACAATCAGTTTCCCGGTATTCCGGAAAGATGAAATCCGGTTGCACCTGCTGGTGAACTGCTGATGCAACTGTATGACAGACAAGTCATTAATTCTAATTTTTTTACTCTTTTTTTGCTATTTAATGGATTTTCATAATATCTTGAAATAATTTAATTATAAACCGGATTCAACGATTTGCAGTAATAAACAATCAATGAAAAAGGGGCAATGATTATGAAATTCAAAAATCTCGCGATCATAACAACAGGACTGCTGATAGTTTTTCAGTTTATTCCGGCCGTATTTGCTGCTGTAGCTGACGAATACCGCAAAACCGCGGAGCAGGGGGATAAATTAGCACAGTACAATCTCGGACTTTGTTATGAGAGAGGCTGGGGAGTGACGAAAAATCCTGTCGAGGCGGCAAAATGGTATCGCAGTGCCGCCGACCAGGGTTTGGCTCAGGCACAGTATAATCTCGGATGCTGCTATGCCATCGGCTTTGGTGTAACGAAAAATTTAACGGAGGCGGCAAAATGGTATCGCAAAGCCGCCGAGCAGGATTTAGCTCAGGCACAGCACAACATGGGGATTTGTTACGCAAATGGCTATGGTGTAACGAGAGATTTGACGGAGGCGGTAAAATGGTACCGCAAAGCCGCCGAGCAGGGGCATGCGGCGGGACAGTTCAATCTCGGATTTTGCTATTACAATGGTTACGGCGTGACGAAAGATTTGCCCGAGGCGGTAAAATGGTGGCAGAAAGCTGCGGAGCAAGGGCACGCGGAGGCACAGAATAATCTCGCTTTTTGTTATTACAACAGTATAGGCGTTGCGGAGGACCGCTCCGAGGCCGTGAAGTGGTGGCAGAAAGCCGCCGCGCAGGGTAATAAGGACGCCAAAGCGGCGCTTGCACAGTTAAATTAACTGGAGACGCCTTCTGCCGGACGCATTTTTATCTGTTTCCTACAATACCAATTTCAGCTTGCCAGCATCCCGGAAACAAGATCTTTTTTGCTGAAGTCCAGCTTGTAATCAATGTTGCCGGATACGGCATTGACTCTGGCATAATAGGTTCCAGCGGCAAGCGTGCTTGTAAGCGTATCTTCAAGCGCGCCTAATTTTGCCGATTTCTTTAACAATGTGCCTTTCGCGTCATACAGCGTCAGGTCGGCATTGCCGCCGGTTATATCGTACAAACGCAGCGTTTCCTGTGCCGCGGCTGCCAGATCAAACCGGTAATAATCATCGCTGTCGCCGAAGCCAACCCAGCCGGTTTGTGTCGGACCGTCAACCAGTTTCGCCGCTGCAATAGTATTTCCCGCTTTATCATAAGTGTCTCCGGGAAAATAACTGACTTGATTCGTCAGGGTGTAACTGGCGTCATTCACGCCGAATCCGGCGGCGACCTTGACGTAATAAGTGCCGGCCTGCAATACCGCGTTACTGATTGCCTCATCGGCGGTTCCTGTTTTCGCGGATGTTTTCAACACTCCACCAGTAGAGTTCAGCAATGATAAATCTGCGTTACCGCTTAAACCGGTCAAGCCCAGCGTCAGCGTTCCGGCGTTAGTCATGGTCAGCTTGTAAACATCGGCGCTGTCGCCGAACCCAACCCAGTTGTCGAGATTTGAAATATCCTGCGCAATTTTATAGTCATTGGCGGCAGTATCCGCCGGGTAATATTTAATGCTGTTCGTCAATGTGTAACTGGCGTCATTCACGCCGGACCCGGCGGCGACTTTGACGTAATAAGTACCGGCCAGCAGCAGAACATTACTGATCGCTTCATCGGCAGTTCCGGCTTTAGCGGAACTCTTCAATACGGTTCCGGCTGAATTTAACAGCGACAGATCAGCGTTACCGCTTAAACCGGTCAATCCCAGCGTCAGCGTTCCGGCGTTAGTCATGGTCAGTTTGTAAACGTCGGCGCTGTCGCCGAATCCAACCCAGTTGTCCAGGCTGGAGATATCTTGTGCCGTCTGCCATGTATTGGCGGCCGTATCAGCCGGATTGTATTTCTCCGTATGGCTCAGTGTGTAAGATGCATCATTAACTCCGAAACCCGCAGCGACTTTGACATAATAAGTTCCCGCCAGCAATGCGGCATTGGTAATCGCTTCATCCGAAGTTCCAGTTTTCGCAGAGGTTTTTAACACGGTCCCCGATGAATTAAGCAGCGATATGTCGGCGTTCCCGGTCAGCCCGGTCAATCCCAGCGTCAGCATTCCGGCGTTAGTCATGGTCAGTTTGTAAACATCGGCACTGTCACCGAACCCGACCCAATTATCGAGACTGGCAATGTCCTGCGCAGTTTTGTAATCGTTAGCCGCTGTATCTGCGGGACAATATTTAATCGTGTTGCTCAGCGTGTAACCGGCGTCATTTACGCCATACCCGGCGGCGACTTTGACGTAATAAGTGCCAGCCGTTAGCAGAACATTACTGATCGCTTCATCGGCTGTTCCGGCTTTTGCGGAACTCTTCAACACGGTTCCGGCTGAATTCAGCAGCGACAGGTCGGCGTTACCGGTTAACCCGGTCAAACCCAGTGTCAGTGTTCCGGCGTTAGTCATAGTCAGCTTATATACGTCGGCGCTGTCGCCGAATCCGACCCAATTGTCGAGATTGGAAATATCCTGTGCAGTTTTGTAATCATTGGCGGCAGTATCCACCGGATAATACTTTTCGAAGTGGGTCAGGGTGTAGTACGCATCGTTTACGCCTGTTCCCGGAGCAACTTTAACATAATATGTTCCTGCCGACAGCGGTACGCTATTAATCGCTTCGCTGGTAATTCCAGCATTGGCGGACGTTTTTAAAACCGTGCCGGCGGAATTCAGCAGCAGCAGATTCGCGTTTCCGCTCAATGCGGTCAAGCCCAGCGTCAGCATTCCGGCGTTAGTCATGGTCAGCTTGTAAACATCGGCAGTATCTCCAGCTCCCACCCAGTTATCGAGGACATTAATATCATTGGCCGTATTCAGCGTGTTGCCTGCGTCGGGTCTCAGGCCTCTGCCCTGAATTACAAAGTCATATGTTCCTTCATCTGCATCGTTACTGGCAATAGTGACAGTTGCGGTTTTCAGTCCGTCACTGTCGGGATCGAAGGTGATGCTGAAAACAGTGCTTCCGCCAGAAGTAACCGTTGCCGCCGGATCTTCGCTGATCTTAAAATCCGTAGTGTTGCTGAGAAAAATTACTGGCGTGCCGGTAAGATTTAGAGCCGCGCCGCCGAGATTTTTAATCGTGAACTCCTGGGTTACCGTTCCGCCAATGGTGAGGGTGTTGCCGAAATCGGTGCCGTCAGTTGCTGCCGGGGCGATGTCTCCGTCGGTAATTGAAATGTTTTTTCCCCAGACGGAAATTTCCGGATTGACCAGGAGATTATAACCTAAGTCGTTGCGATCATAGCTTAATCCTAAGCTGCTCAAATTAGAGTCAAATGCGCTTGTGCTGTACCAGCTGCCGGCCTGATCTGCCGAAACAGACGCGTCTTCATCGGCGAACCCGCCTTGCGTATCAATCGTCCCCTGATACCATAAATGAACGTCGGAATGCTGATCCGAAGCCGACCAGCTGTCGTATCCGCCTTTGCTGCCTCCATTGAAAAATTTATTATTTAATTCCACATTTTCAACACTGCCGGCGGCGGTCGAAACCGTCCAGCCGCCAGGTGGATTCCAGGCTTCATTATCTCCAGACCCGTCGTTCCGGTAGTAATTGTAAGCTGTCGTGATACCGGAGACAGACAGTACCCCGTTATCGTTAAAACCGTAATCATCCGACAGCGGATGCGGATCCAGAAAAGTGGCGCTGTCAGTGGTGACTTTATAGTTCACGTAAAAGTCGGCGGCCAGTGCGGCAATAAGACTGCCGCCGCGACTATGCCCGATCATGCTTATATTTACGTCATTGCTTAACAGCGACGGGCTGGTTACAGATAAATATTTACCTAACGCCTTTGCCACATCGGTTGTAGAATAATCCGCGCTGTTGGTAATGGGCACAAGAAGTCCGCCTGCAAGACTGCTCCAGTCAACTTCCACCACCATATTCTCCGACGTCAGCGCCGGTCCGGAAAATGTTATTTCACCGTCTTTCCCGGCTTTTGCCGTCAGCGTATACAGCCCGGCATTGGCAACGCCAAGATCCTGGTCCATCCGCGATTGAATCGCCGTGGACATGTCATCGACCCACGACGGGAAGCTTTTGGATAATTCATAACCATGAGTTACAAAGACAACATTTTTAATGGTAACAGGACTGCCTGAAAGAGCCGCGCTGAAATCCGCCATGGTCAAAGCTCCGGGCGGAGTATTTTCATGCTTGAAGCCCAATAAATGCCCGGCTTCATGGGCGATGACGGCGGAGAGCTGTCCGTTAGTCTCGATTTTATCGGAAAGGACATACGCATTGTCGTTTTTGATTTTATTCCCGGCATCAATAGTTTCGGACAGGCCGATGGCGCTGCCGTACTGAGCAAACGCGGAACCGGTCCCGCCGATGTAAATCGTGGAATACTCTTTTCCGGCAGGAACGTTGACAGTGAAGGAAACGCCGCTGCCGGCAAAAGAGGTGTTTAATTCCGTGATGACTTTATTGATGCCGGCCTGGTCCAATCCGGAGTCAGCGACATTAATACCGCTGACATGAATATTTAATGTTTCGTTGTTGTAGGCGGTGTTGTTTGCGCCTTTGAAATCGAGGTAAATAACCTGATTGCCGGAATAATCTGCTCCCGGATCAACCAGCTCCATGCCATTCAACTGTAAGTTTTTCAAGTTCATCGATGTTTTAATCCATTTTTAAAAAAGACGATATGCGGTATTTCCGGTGGCTTGGCGGACAATGGCGGAACTGGCGGATTCGTCAGTTTGTCAAAAATTGTCTTTTTAAACATTCATCCCGCTGGAAAAACAGAAAGAGAACATTTAAATATTCGGGTTGATCATTGCGGTTTCAATACCAACTCGCAGTATGCCGGCATAGTGTCTATAATAAGTGAGCCAATTGCAAAACTCAGGTTTTGCATGAATCCAGAATTTAGAATCTAGAATTTAGAATGAAATTCGAACTAAAATCCGGATTTATTCTGACTCCTGACTTCTGACTCCTTTTGCAATTACCTCAAGACACTAAACTATCATTGCCATCAAAGAGATATCATCCTAACAATATAATGCCATAAGCGATATGCGGCAAATCACTTACTCAATAAACGCTGACTATTTATCCATTGTCCAAAGAGAACTAAAGAAAATGCAGCACGTTAAAATCATGACTTTTTGCTGTATTTACGTTGAAAAAAAGGCATGAAACGGTATATTTGTGAAAAGATTTCATAAAAGGATAATACTTCATGAAAAAATCTGTTTTACTGGATAAAGGCAGTTTTCATATTGGCTGCAACTACTGGGCGTCTCATGCCGGCATCAGAATGTGGGAAGACTGGCGTCCGGAAATCATTGAACAGGATTTTAAACAGTTATCTAAAGCCGGAATGCAGTTACTGCGCGTATTCCCGCTGTGGCCGGTGTTTCAACCGCTGACGGTCGCGCGTATTCCATGGAAAGGCAGTGATCAGGAACTTCGTTTCGGCGATAAGCCGCTGGGCCATACCCCGGCCGGAAAAGCCGGAGTTTCCGCTGAAGCAATGGAAAAATTCCGCATTTTTGCCGATCTGGCGGAAAAGCATAACCTGAAACTGGTTGTGGCGCTGGTTACCGGCTGGATGAGCGGACGGCTGTTTGTGCCGCCCGCGTTCGAAAGCAGCAATGTGATTACAGACGCCACCGCGCTCAAATGGCAGAAACGCTTTGTCAGCTATTTTGTTGAAACCTTCAAAGAGCATAAAGCCATTGATTCATGGGGCCTGGGCAACGAATGCAACTGCATGGCCGGCGCAAGCCGCGATCAGGCGTGGATCTGGACCAATACCATCACCTCCGCCATCCGTCAGGCCGACCCGGAGCGTACAGTGCTGTCCGACATGCACAGCATTCAATGCGAAAACGGCAGCTGGCTTATTGCCGATCAATCGGAACTGACCGACGTTCTGACGACTCATCCCTATCCGCAGTTCACCCCGAAATGCGGACAGGATCAGCTTAATACCATCCGCAACGGTCTTCACGCCACCGCGGAATCCAGATTATACGGCGATGTCGGCAACCGTCCATGTATCCCGGAAGAACTCGGAACTCTGGGTCCGGTCATATGCAGTGAGAAAAATGCGGCCGCCTATCTCCGGACAACCATGTTTTCCAGCTGGGCGCATGACTGCCGGGGACTGTTCTGGTGGTGCGCCTATGATCAGGAGGATCTGGATTTTCCGCCTTACGAGTGGGTCGGCCTTGAACGCGAATTAGGCTTGATCAGAAACAACCGCAAAGCCAAACCGGTATGCGATGCGATGCATGAATTCGGGAAAACCCTGAAAAAAATGCCGTTCAAAAATCTGCCTGAATTCAGAAAAAATGCCGTATGCGTTTTGACTCGCGGCCAGGATCAATGGAGCGTTGCGTTCAGTTCGTTTATTCTCGCCAAGCAGGCCGGATTCGATATCGAATTCCAGTATACCGATCAGCCGCTCAGGAAATCCGACTTCTACATTGTGCCGTCAGTTGCGGGCAGCTCTTCGCTTTACCGTTCAGAATGGATGGCGCTGCTTGACCGGGCCACAGCCGGCGCAACAGTGCTTATGACCTATGATAATGCATTTATTCAGCCGTTTGACAAGGTTTTTGGCGTCGAAGTGGAGTCCCGCGAGAAATCTTTGCATCCCGAAAGCTTCAAGCTTGACGAGAAAACGCTGACCTGCACCCATGCGGAAGTCGTGCTCCGGCTGAAATGCACTACTGCGGAAGTGCTGCTGACTGATTTGAAAGACAATCCGCTGCTGACTTGCAACAAATACGGCAAAGGCAAAATGCTGCTGCTGAACGCCCCGCTGGAACGATATTTGAGCGACACCCCCGGCGTTTTCAACCGTACAGACGTAAAACCGTATTGGCGGCTTTACGCCATGGCGGCGGAGCTAGCCGGAGTAAGCAGGATTATTACTTCCGGTAATCCGCAAGTCGGGGTCACGGAACATTTCATTTCCAAAAATGAAGCCGTTGCAGTGTTGATCAATTACAATCCTGCCGCTGCGGAGATTGAACCGGTAATTGGCCGCGGCTGGAAACTGGCGGAAGTAATTCTCGGACAGAAATCCGGCAAAAAATTGAATATTAACGGGAATGACGCCGCAGTTGTCTGGCTGGTCAGGAGCGTTTAGTTATACTCAGATCACGCACGGATTCCCGTTCAATTAAGCGGTTTTCTAAACGTAAATGGACAGGCTCAAGCGACTTTCCGGCAATTAATTCGTCCAGCCGTGCGACCACGGTTTCGGCGAGTACCGGAAAGTTCTGGTCTATTGTCGTCTGCGGCGGCACCATATATTGGGAAAGACTGGCGGTCTCAAATGATATCGTCGAAATGTCGGCCGGGATTGATTTATTCATCAAGTACATCATATAGCAGAACTGCGGTACAATACCTTCGCAACCGACGATTACCGCGGTGCAGCCGGTTTTTACTATACGGGCGGAAGCTTCCAGCAATGATTCTTCATCTTTCTTGATAAATTCAGGATTAAATTCCAGTCCATTGGCGGCAAGGCCGTCACGATAACCTTCCATCCGCTCAATCATGCCCCAAGCCAGCGGCCCCGGATTTTCTCCGATATATGCGATCTGCCGGTGTCCTTTAGCAAAGAAATAATCGACCGATATTTTCAGTCCCTGCCGGTGATCCGTAGAAACTGAGGGAATTTCTTCAATTTCGTGATTGACGCTCAGCATCGGAATGTCCAGACCTTTCAGCGCGTTTGCGGCGGAGGGGGAAATTGCAATCAAGCCTTTCAGCGAAGTGTTATGCAGCAGCGGGACAGACGTATGCGGAATTATTTCAAATGCATAGTTGCGCTTAAAAAGTAATTGAGAAAGCGCGGTTATCATCAGTACTTCAAACTGGCCGAGATTAATGCCGTCAGTTCCGTTTACGACAATTCCGATATTGTTTCTGGTGGCGCTGAATTTCGGCGAATATTTCATCCGGCGCGCCACTTCCAGCACCCGGTTCCGGATTTCATCCTTGACGTAGGGATGCCGGTTGAAAACCCGGGAAACTGTAGCAGGCGAAACTTCCGCCGCCGCCGCAATATCTGAAATTTTCGTTTTGTCATTCATAACAGATTCTGCCTTTCATATAAACTCAGTTTGTCTGATATGCTAATCTGAAACCGGCCTGGATCTCCGGTAGAAAGAAATTTTCTCATTGCGGGAGATTAAGCTGAAACCGTTTTTTTCATATAAACGGATACCGGAAAGGTTGCTGTTGTCAACGCTGAGCTTGATTTCATTAATCCCGGTCCTGTCGCCGGCTTCGAGCAATGCGGTCATCATTTTGCCCCC
>TBL_comb47_HYPODRAFT_10007624_pt1 | contig 11284 bp, 18 predicted proteins | sample TroBogypolimnion_40_FD_10682 | JGI IMG/M metagenome (IMG submission 10682) | reverse complement strand
GCGCAGGAAAGCGCGTTTAAGCTCCCAATCGCTTGTGGTTTGGTCACATTTAGACAGATGCCTGTCTATCATTTATAATAACCAGTTCGGCGAATTAGCTCAGCTGGTTAGAGCGACGGAATCATAACTCGGATTTTGAGTAATGAAACAGTGCTTAAACATTGCTTTAAGCATCCGCAAATTCTTCTGCCCACTACGCACCACAATCACTGGCATTGAAAAAATACTAATACGCAAATCTCTGCGTCGGCAGAAGATCGTGTGAGATTTTGACTACGAAGAAAAAACTAATCGTCGCAGAAAATGCAAGACGACAGCACACTAATGTGTATGTCGCTACTTCAACAATTCTTCGCAAGTGTCCCAACCCCGCAACCCAAGCAAATCAAGCTACTAGACGGAAAACTCACTGTTTATAAGCGTCCGCAGTCGGCACAGTGGCAATGCCGATTTAAGCTAAGCAATGGTGACTGGCATAGTGCCAGCACAGGCACAGATGACTTAATGGAAGCAAAGAAACAGGCAATGACTTTGTTTGAAGTTGTCAAAATAAAAATTGAAAACAATATTGCTCTACGAACAAAAACATTTAAGCAATTAGCAAACGAAGAAATTAAATTATTGCGTGGCGTAGCAACAAGTCAGCGTGGGGCACGCACATACAAAGACTATTTGTTTATTTGGGAAAAATATTTAATTCCCTTCTTCGGCAAATATCCTGTTGAAGAAATTACAAATGAACTTGTCGCAGATTTTGAAGCGTGGCGAATTGCGGAGATGGGCAAAGAACCAAAAGCAATTACAAAGAAACATCACGCACTGGCATACAACAGGGTAGTGGAGTTAGCAAAACAATATGGGTATGTGCGAAACAAGTTAGTGCCGACATTAAACATACGAGGAGCAAAGAGCGAACCCCGCCCTGCATTCACACAAGAAGAGCTTGAACAGCTTTATGCGTATATGCCAATTTGGCACATAGATGTTCATCACCGGCATAGCGGTGAACCCCGTATTTTATGTAGTGCCTATGTGAAGTTTTTAGCAAATACGGGTATTCGGCACAGTACAGAGTCTATGCCGTTGCGTTGGAAGCACTTACAGTGGCACTATATAGGCAGTAAAAGATATTTGCGTATATGGGTAAGTGGTAAGACTGGCGCGCGATATTTGATTGCTAAACACGAGGTAGTAGGGGTATTAGAGGAATTGTTTAGGTGGCAAAAGCTACCCTATACAAACTTGGATGAAGTAATACAGGCAAAATTAGATAGAAAAATATTTGTAATGCCTGATGGACAAATGCCACATTTATTAGAAAATATCTTTAGGCATTTAATGAAAAAGAGTGGATTACTAAAAAATGGTGCGGGGCAAAATAGAACGCTGTACAGCTTGCGGCATACCTACGCTACGCAGGTATTGGCTAGTGGCATAGACATACACACATTGGCTAAACAGATGGGAACATCTGTCGTAATGATCGAGCGGCACTACAGCAAGCTAACCCCAATGATGAGTGCAGAGAGGTTGGCTTAAATGAGGGGTAGGGGTGTCGTGTTAAACACGACAGGCTATTTTGATTGAGAGGATGAGTTTGTTTTATCTTTATCAGACGAAGTATCTTGACCTGTTATTTTCCCCTTTGTCCATTCAGCAGAATTGGTAATGTCCTTGCCCATTCCAGAGAAGGTATTACAGGCGCTCAGAAAGATGGGAAATAAAACCAACACTAAACTTTTTTTTGAGAACATATGGCCTCCTTAATGAATTGGCTACTGTTAATTTGGCAAAACTTGCCAATTAGATGCGCAGGTAATGGTTTGGGGGTAATAAAGCCCACTTGAACCGCAATAATAGAGAACAGAGGATTGTGGTTGATAGGGGTTCTGGGTTGGGGGCGGAGCATAAGTTTGCTCGTAAACAGGTGCAGCTATATATAAAGGCTGGGGTTGAACAAAATATGTTGGTGCAGGAGGGTTGTAGGCTCTTTCAATAACAGCGCCTGCAATCAAGCCGCCTAGGGCATATGGCACCCAATTGTTGTTATAGGCATACGAAGGCTGCGCCAAGATTCCACCAGCCATAAACAAAATTGATAATCTTTTCATTTTCTTCATTTACCTAATTGAAGGTTGTAAGCTAGTTACCATCCTGATTGTTGGTATAAACCCTGAGATGAAAATAACATTAATTTACATAACTTTTAAATTATTTCATAGTAATATCCCAAGAATAGACAAAAGTCTGAGAAGTCTCTGAATAACCCCACTTTTATAGATACGGACCATAAGATGAGTAATGTTTTAACTAGAGTAGTAGCAATTGCAACAATCGCTACGATGACAGGTTGTGCTGCTACTGGAGAAAACTTGCAGGCTAATGTCTATAAAGCTGGACAGGTAAACCAAGTTCAAGAAGCTAAAACAGTCAAAATTTTGGCTGTGATGCCTGCAAAAATTGAGGTTGATAATGCTGATCAAAAGAAGGCTGCGCAGGTTGGTGGCGCTGTGTTAGGCGCTATTCTTGGTGCAGCTGTTGGCGGCAAGGCTAAAAATAATCCTGGCGCAGCAACAGCTGGCGGAACACTTGTCGGTGGAGCTGTAGGCGCCGCAGCTGGATCATTGGTTAAAGATAAGATTTTGGTTGATGGTGTTTCGTTAACGTATCAGCTCAATGGAAAGACTTTGAATTCTGCGCAAGTTGGTAAGTCTTGTGAGTTTGCCCCTGGTGTGGCTGTAATGATTTCAACCTCTCCTACTGAGACTAGAATTCAACCTAACGCTCAATGTCCAGTAGAAAAATAATTTACTAAATTTTTGAGTAAGCTAGAAATGAAAAATCGCTTTTTAATTTTCGCATTTGCATTTGCTGCTACAAGTGCTTTTGCTCAGCAATCCTTGCAAGATCAAATTAATGCTGTTAATGATCAGTACCAATACAATCAGGCAGCTGAACGTCAGCGACAGCAGGCTGAGCAGCAAAGGCAGGCGGCTATTCAGGCAAAAGCTGAGGCTCAGGCCGCTGCTCAAGCTAGGGCCGCCGCCGCCGCACGCGCTAGAAATGAAGCCTACGAGGATGAGCAGCGTGCATTAGATTTAGAAGCAAGAAAAGCATCTATTGCCGCATCTAAAGCACAGGCAAAAAGAGCGAATGACTATATTGATTCGGATTTAAAGAAGAAAAATGCACAAGCGGATGTGGTTCAGTCTGAAGCAGATGCCAACAGAAATTTATCAAAGGGCGCTGCAGATATGATGAGTGGTGTTGGCAAAGGCGCCTCCAAAGGACTGCCTAATGACAATGTAACCAACAATACGAATGTTCTGTTTAAATAAAATGAATTTAATTAAGTTTTCCAGTTTGGTATTTTTGGCTCTTGCATTGGCTGCCTGTGGTCAAAAGGGTCCTAAGATGCCAGATTGCAGTTCACCCGAGGCAGCAAAATTTGTAACATCATATGTTGCAGATCAGATTATCGGTGATGGAGCTAACGATGAAAGGGCGCAGGACCTAATTAAACGTCTTACAGTGACAGATATAAAGACCGCCCCTCAATCATCTGGCGGTTCTACTGGAGTGAGATGCAATGCAAATGTTGCCATTGCATACCCAGGGGATTTTGGCGGAAAGATTTTTGCCATCTTTACAACTCCATCGCTTATGAATGGTCTTAAAGATCACTTGGGCATTAAGTATGGAGCTTTCTACGGACCGGCTACTTATAAGCAGTTACATAAATTATTTAATGCAAACATTAATCAAGTTGAAACTACAACATTAAATAACGAGCAGGTAAGAGAAATTGCGAATAAAACACTTCAAAAAAATATTGATACTGTTTTAACAATTGATAATAAAATTGATGTGACTTATACAATTTCGCCTGCTGAAGGTTCGGGAGAAAATACTGCTATTTCCGTTAAGTCTCAAATTAATGATATTGAGAACTATGATCAAAACGTTCTTGTTTCGAAGCTTCTCGGCAACCTACAGTAGATGAGTGGGTAGGAAATGACATATTTAGACGCCTCTCAGGCGTCTTTTTTATTGCCTATTGACTTCAAAATTTCACGCTTAACACCGATATGAATAAGTTATTTTTTCTTATAGCTCAAATTATTTTTTTAAGTGGGTGCAGTAATGTTGGCCCTGGGTTTGCCAATCATCCTATAGCTTGTAGTATGGGCATAGCTTGGGATGATTGTTTGCCTGGAACTAAAGGATGGGACAACGGAGGGGGTAGAATTTATCGAGAAGGAGCCCAAAAGGTTCTTGATAAGCACACGCCGCAAGAAATTATGGATAGCAGTGGTAGCGTTATTAGGTAATTTTTGACTAGTCCGCTAGGATAGCTCAAGCATTTGATAGGTGGGCTTAAGGTTTTCTATGACTCCGGGAGAAGATATTGAATCAATTGAATTTTGATTGGAAGGAATGGGGTGGTGGCGAAAAAATTATTTCAATTTCTTTTGTGACCGCATTTGCATCAATGTTTCTAAATTGGACATATGGCAGTTTTTTTCCTCAGAATGGGTTTACTCAGCTGGCAATAGTGCTTTTGTTATTTTGGGCGTATCCAATGTATGGGATTCTCTCCGGCAACAATATTAATAAATATTTAGCCTATATATGCCCTTTGGGTGCTTTTATTGTCATTGTTTGTTATATCTATTCAAAGAATGCTGAAATATTTGGCAGTTTTATGAATTTGGCGGGCAATGGGGCTTGGATATTTCTATTTTCTACATTAGTACTAGGCATTGGGATATTTCAAAGGGATTGGGAGCATCGACAATAAGCCAGCTAAAATTCAATTACTTCAACGAAGGGGTCATTACCCCTAAACTGTTGAAAAAATTTCAGCATTTTGCTACTTTTAAAAAGATAGTACTTGCGCCTGATTCACCTCAAAAACCGTCTATACGCAGTTAGTTAGGCGTGCCGAATAGCATTACTGATGAGAGTGCAGTTTTAACGCTATAGGGCTGATTTGAGCTGTCGTGTGTGACACGACAGTAGCACCTCACATTTTGTCGTCTTAATCCCATAGACTTTATAAATACATTAGCCCAACCAAAGATTATTGCTATTTTCTTTGGTGGAGCTAAATGCTAAGTAATTGAAATATATGGGTTTATTTGATTACTTAAACTGGTCGTCCTTTTGGACAAAAGAATACAAACTGCATACACAGTTTTATTTATCTAAAGGACAAAACAAATGGCACAAGCAAAAACACTCACCACAACAGAATTAGAGCAAGTCTTGCGATTCATCAGCACCCGCAAATATGCAGAGCGCAATCGCGCAATGTTATTGATGGGTTTTTGGGCGGGGCTTCGAGTAAAAGAAATCGCCCAGTTAAAAATGGGGGATGTATTAAATGACGATGGCACGATTAAAAGTGAAATCCGCTTAAGTGCGGCGCAAACCAAGGGTAACGATGGCAGAACCGTGTTCTTGCCCGCCAAGCTCAAAGAAGAGTTGGCGGCTTATCTCAAAACCCGCCATATCAAAGACCCCACAATTGCACTATTTCACACATCCAATCGTTTAAGTTTTACGCCAAATACCTTGTGTCAGCACTTCTTTTGGCTCTATAAGAAGGCTGGTATTGCGGGAGCAAGTAGCCACAGTGGGCGCAGGAATTTTATAACCTCGCTCGCAAACAAGGGAATCTCTGTGCGAATCTTGGCTAGTCTAGCAGGACATAAGAACATTGCTGTGACACAGAAATACATTGATGTGAATGATGATATGAAGCGGGCGGCAGTTGAACTGATTTAAGCGACCTAATCTGCGTAGCGTGATTTGCGTGGCGCTCTAGTTTGCCTCTCAATCCAGTGATGGTTGTCTGTACACGGAAATCTACCTTCAGTGGCGTGTGCCACCAAATTCTTTGCCTTTTCTAGATACTCGCTCACTGCTGCAGCCATCTTAATGCGTTTCTCGGCGGCAAAGACGGGTAGCTCATTGTGGGCAACGACAAATTTGGGGTTGATGCGTAGCTCTACGCCAATGTCATATAAAGATGCTTCACCCTGTTTGGATTTTTCAATAAATGAACGATAAACATCCAAGCAAATATTTAATGACACGGAAGTGAGTTTGCGAGACTCCATCCGCACAGGCGCTGTGCTTGCTTGCCAACGGTCAAAGTCTTTGTAATGGGGGTGATGCAATTCCAATAAGTTATCAAACTGTGCTCGCAAAGTCTTTGGTGAGACATTGAGCGGAATCTCCAAATGCAAGACTTTGACATCTTCACCAAAGATATCCATTTGACTGTTTATTGATACTTTATTGAAAGGCTTCTTTTCTGCAAAGATGCCATAGCCCACTTCAATCCACCAAGTATCAAACGAGACATTGCGTAGGTCACCAAATAATTCAAAAGTTCTTTTTGAATCATCGCTGGGAAATTCTTTTGTCTCCCACATTGTTTGGTAGTAAGGCGATAACTGCAAAGCATTAAACCAAGTTTCATACAGAGTGCCTTTAGCACGCTCTAGCGATTCAGGTATGGAATAACTCTTAAAGCGCACATCTTCAGGCAAGCCCTTAAAGAAAAGCGCAGCCTGTCCTGGCTTGGGTTTGGTGACCTTTTTGGGTGCTGGCTTTACAGGTGATTTAGGTAGTTCCATTTTCATCAAAACCCTAAAAGAGAGGGGGTCAAACGGCTCGAGTATCTATTTAACGCAACTGACAGCATATCGCAAATAGGTGCGTTTATTGAAAGGAATTGCCCGTGTTAGTTAATAACCAAACCCCTGTATTAAACCCTTCAATCAACTTGGCAGCTTTAAATGTGCCTGCAACGGTTGTCGTGTCAAGCACGACACCTGCAGTCCCGTCTATGGCTGGCGGGGAATTGAAGTCTTTAGAAACTGCTCGTATCAGCTGGGAAACCACTGAATTAGCAGCTTCTAATAGTCGCTTGTATTCCATCTTGCAGCAGGCTTATCAGTTTTACTTGGTAATGAAGCAAGACGCCAGTAAGGATGTACGCAAGGAGAAGCTCGCAGTTATGGAGGCTTTTATTGAAGAGCGTGGCTATACAACTAGCTTTGGCGCCACTACGCACGATATGACCCGTGTCATTAAATGCGTGTTTGGCGTAGATCGTCGCCGTGTTAGTGCATACAGCATTGCCTTGCGTGAAGCCTTGCGACAAGAAGTAGCTAGCACCGACTTAATCGCTTTTTTAGAGCAAAACGGTGGTGTTGAGCAAATTCGTATGGGCGGCACTAAGCCATTGTCACTGACTAAGCGGGCTGAGTTAGTTAAAGCACAAGTGAGCGATGCGGTGATTGGCACAGTGAAGTTTGACGCTTTAGCAGTTAAAGCAAATCCAGACTGGAACGACAAGCAAGTTGTACTTGTTGCTACTTATTTGCCTACAGGCGAATTTGAAGTAAATGCCGTGGTTAAGCACGAAGGTGCTGTGAAAACAGCATTAGCAGCTTATTACACACTTGCAAAAGCAAAAGAGCGTGAACAAGCAAATGCACTTAAAAAATCAATGGCTGAAGCTGAAGCAAAAGAGAGGGTGGTAGCAAAGGTTGAAGACAAGCTAGCCAAGCAAATTGCTAAGACTGCAGAAGAAGTTGCTGCAAAAGAGCAATTAGCTAAAGCAGTAGCTTCATTTGACGCTGTTTTTGCAACTGAAGTAAAGGCAGAAGCTAAAGCAGAGCCTGAGTTTGCTTAAACGAATCGGGGCTATGGAGAACATAGCCCCTTTTATTTTTTAATATTTGGAGGATTTATGTCTTTTTTTACACCTAGTTGTTTGGATGATTTTTTGATTAACGAACAAGCAGAGCGTGATTTGCTTGAATTGATATTAAGTCGTAAATTGCCGTTCCCGTTTAATGGCAAAAGTGGCATCTTGCTACACGGTACTTTTGGCACAGGCAAAAGTACATTAGGCTTCTTGTTGCCCCATTTGCTAGAAACTGCTTATGCAGGCAATTACCCTGCTACTAGCGATATTGGGCAGATGCGAGCAGCAGAAGAAGCAATACCTGAAATCTTTCGCTGTGGGGGTGGTTTAAGTAGTACGGCGATTGTAAAAACCATTAGCACCTGCAATAGCAGAATGCCGATACATCATTATGGCAAAACTGACTACTTTGTATTTGATGAAGTAGATAAGTTAACGCTATCAGCGCAGCAATCACTAAAGTCAGTGATGGATTTAAAGCGTTGTCAGTTCATCTTCACTACGAACTATCTTGACCGAATTGACGATGGCATTATCAATCGCAGTTTTGTGATTGAAATGAATCAGTCGGCGGATGCTAATGCCTATATATTGATTGGGCAAAGTATCTTGCAAAAGATGGCGCTTGCTTCCACTGCTTTGCCAGTAGCAACTATTACGGCAATGGCGCATAAAGCAAAAGGCTCTTTGCGAACCTTTGCCAGTGATGTAATGATTGCTGGGCTTGGCGTAGGCGGAGTATTGCCACAATAGGTTAAAAGTTGTAGTGTCGTGTCAATCACGACACTACATTGCTACCAGTTCGCTAATTCACTATTGGTAGCTAGCAATTCAGCCACATTCTTGCCTGCTACGGCTCTACAAGGCTTTGCTGTTAATTGCCAGCTATCTTCCACTCCCGCCTCACCATCTAATACGCACAGTATTAACTTATTGGTTTTCATATCCAAAGTGCTAAAGCCATAAATGGGTGTTTTAGTCTTTGTCGCTAAGTCATAGCGCACTACCCAGCTGACCAACATATCTTTATTCACTTCATCACGCACTTGATTGACGATCTCAAGCTGGTGTTCTTTCGCCAAAAACTCCCAATGCTCATAAGTATAAAAATCCAAGACATATTTGACTTTGGGGTTCTTAATGTCGGCGGCTGCGTTAAAAAATGCTTGATGGCGCACACCTTTAGCGTAGGTGGTGCCGAATTTGGCGTTTTGATATAGACGGACTGCGATTTCTTTCTGCATATTGATTTCTCCTTATTGGTTGCAGTGAGTGGCGCAGTTACGTAGAAGTTGCAGAGGACAAGAAAGAGGTTTCTTGTTTCTCGTTGCGTAGTTCCGAAGTCACGTAGTTGCTAGTCAGAGTTACTCATTTGTCCCAAGTAGTAACTCATTAGCAACTAGTAGTAACTCATTAGCAACTAGTAGTAACTAGCCGAGACTGGCAACTATTTTTCTATAGCCACTCATTCGCAACTCACTTCGCCACTCACAGTTATTTAGCCCTGCTAAAGAAAAACCAATATAAAAAGACGGTGATATTTGGTGATTTTGGGTAAATTGAGGTCGACCAAACCGAAATTCTGGTAATAAATTAAATGTGCCCATTAACAAACAAGGAGAAGCAATGAGCACATTAGATTCACTCAAGCTAACTACAGCTAAAAAACCAACTCACATTCCCGCAATCGTCTTTCGCAGAAACAAGCTGAGCAATAAGTTATGGGAGCAAATCCAGCTAGCTAAAAGTCAAATTGATGGATCGCCGTTTGTGGTGACCAAATTCAAAAGCATTAAAGATAAAGAAACGGGTTTGCGTCGCCAAGTAGAAATTCCCAAAAGAATTCGTGAGTGGTGGTTTCGTAATGACGCTGGCAAAGTCTGCGTGTCCGTCAAATATGGCACGAAAGTGATTGAGCTTGCTAAAGGAAAGCACAGCGTGGAAGTGGAGAATGCGCAGGCATTAGTAAAGGCGCTAGAAACTATCAAATCGGCTGTAGAACAAGGTGAGTTGGATGCTCAGATTGAAACGGCTAGCGGAGCTTTAAAACTGGGATTTAAGAAGTAAGGGTTGGGGTGTCGTGTTTGACACGACACCTAATGTTTATCCTGCAATACCGAGCTTAATTCTTGCGTATTGATTGTTTTGCTCCGTATCGGCCAACACCCAGCCAGCAAGAAGTTTTCTTGTCATATATTGCTTGTTATACAAAAAAGACATAATCAACTGGAATAGGCCAAAAGTAATACAAGTTAATAATAAGTGAAGGGCTCCAATGCCAATTTCACCTCTAAAAATCGGCACGAGCCAACCAAAAAGGCAATAAGTCCAGCACCATCCCACAAAACCATTTTTAGTCAAACCTGACTGTGGATGGCGAATTAGAACTTTACGTTGGAATCCCATAACGGCAATCCCAAATATTACTGGTGAAAAAATAATTAAAAGAATAATCCAGTGCCAAATTGAAAATGAACCCATTTTTACCCCTTTTGGTTATGGTTTCCATAAGTCTAACCCATCCCCCATGCCAACCTCCCCGCACTCTTCATAGGGGTTGGCTTGCTGTAATGGCACTCTATCTTTATTGCTGATATTCCCATCTGATTATGCTTTTGGCAACTAAATACTTTTATGCGCAAATACAAAGCAACTGTCAATGCAGCAGGCTTATGGGTAGAAACCATCCTATATGCACAGAACCAAGCTCAAGCAATAAAGTTATTTCAAGCTATCTTTGGCGCTAAGAACGTACCGCACCAGCCACAGCAGATTAATTAGTTAAGTTCATATTCGTATTGAACATAATTCTCTATCGCTAAAAATAGGGGGCTACAGAAGCCATGTTCATCCCCATTATCAATATCATTTTCGTATCGGCCTTCGGCGGCATCAAAAATGCCATCTACTATATCTACAAAGAATTTTTGCGAGGGAATTTCGCCTAATTGTTTTCGATTTTCACGTAATAAATTTACACTTTCTTCGAGTGCTAGCGGGTATTCGCTAATAATTTCATCAAATTTTTTTAAAACCTTTTGTGTAAATTCCATTTCAATTTTCACGAGCTCCGTATTGAGTAGATTAATTAAATCCTCTCGAGAGGGGACACGCTTTTTTTGAGCAGGTTTTTTTGCGGCCATTTAATAATCTCCTTTAATTTTTTATAAATACTATATGAGATTCAATGAGATAGCCCCAAAAAAACCGCTTACACCACAGCAAGCACGCTTAGACGCATTAAAAACGCAAAAAGACAATGTGAATAAAGCGTTAGACATGGAACGCAAGCGGCAGAAAGTGGCAAAAGCACAGCAAAACCTACAAAAAGCCGTTTCTGCGTAGAAGGGCAAGCAAAACAGGGTTAAACACCCTTAAACAGGATTTAGCGCCGTAGATAGACACGGACAGAAAACTACGAAGAGTTTGCACAGACTTGCACATTTAGACAGATGCCTGTCTATCATTTATAATAACCAGTTCGGCGAATTAGCTCAGCTGGTTAGAGCGACGGAATCATAATCCGCAGGTCCGGGGTTCAAATCCCTGATTCGCCAC
>TBL_comb47_HYPODRAFT_10007622_pt1 | contig 11285 bp, 9 predicted proteins | sample TroBogypolimnion_40_FD_10682 | JGI IMG/M metagenome (IMG submission 10682) | reverse complement strand
TTTAGGATCAACTGGGGTGGTATTGGTAGGAAATAAATATTGAAAGTTTTGCAAGCTAAGCGTCTAGTTACGGGACGCTTGTTAGCTTAATTTCAAACTGGGTTTTGGGCGACCTATTAATGCCAATATAAGATTAACCCTTCATGCAAGATCAGCAACTAACTTCACAAGCGTCGCCTCTGCATCAAGACTTAGCTTTTTAAGAAAGATAGCTAGCCGATCCTCCATGCTTTCGGAGCCCTTGATTTCGAGTAGCAAGTATTTCGCCAAACTATTCACTCCGCCAAAATTTAGAGCCGCAACCAGCTCATCCATTTTTGCCTTGTAGCTACTTGAAAAATGGGCAAAGGCCTTGCTGCCATCATGCGTAGTTATCACGCGACTGTCTTCATGTCCGTCATGCTTAATACTGAGCATCTCAATTTCAACTCTGCGCTGAAAAGTATTCCAACACATTTGATGAATTTCTGTTTTTGAATCTTTCCATGCTTTATATGTGGTGAGATAAACCAACAGCCAAGCATATAACCCTACCAATACTTCAGAGTCTTTATGGTTGCCGCATATCTTATTATCAGCAAGAAAGCTCATAGCCTTCTTCTCGGCAGCATCTAAAGCAGCCTTAAATGCATGGGTCTTATCCTCTAACATTTGCGCCTCGACTGCATTTTGTTTTAATTGCGCAGCCAAATGTGGATTCGCGATCATTGCATTCCAACCAGACTCTAGCTTCTTCAAGTAAGACAAAGCTATATCTCGATTTTTATCGTAATACTCAAGAGATGTCAGCGTAAAAGAAGCGATGACTTTTGGATCCTCCTTGGCTTGCTCAGCAGCCAACCAACTCTTAAATAAGATCTCGCAATATTCTTGGTCAGAACTCTTTACAGCAAGCAACTCTTCCAAATACCCCCTTAATGCAATCTGGTTTTCAACCTCACTATAGAAGTCACTTAAACGAGCTTCATCTTCACGATTACCATTAAGCGAGTGCGCCCCAGAGAATTCATCCTCCATTGAGGCCAGCCATCGCTCTAAGACTAAAAAATCGGAGAATGATGACGGATGGTATGGCTTAATAACTCGAACCTCGGGAGGACTATAGGAAATCTCAACCTCCATACCATCTCTGACAAGTCTTGTGTTTCGATAGCCTTGACTATCTTTTACTGCTCCTCTCGCTACCCAGTTCATATTTGCAGCCTGCCTTACAAGAACGGTAGCGGGATGTGTATAGGTTTTCCATAGGTGCCTAATAAGGATGCAAAATCCAACTACCCCGAAGACCCACCAAAGCATACCCACCCCCAGAAGAGACAATCAAGTTTTTATGAACCCATACAAAATCTATAAATGATTCTAACAGCACCACTTTTGGATAAGTCTTCCAGCTAAAGCCATTGCTGGTGTGGGCGCACCTGTAATGGGATTTAATTATTTGGCGGTCTATTTTTAGAATCTAAGCATCTAGTTACGGGACGCTTGTTAGTTTAATTTCAGATTGGGGATTGGGCGGCCTTTAAGACCCTTAAAAATACTTCTTTGAACTGTAGTAGCATTGCCCTATGTCTGACATATCTGATTTAACCAAAAAACTCATCGAATTTAGAGATGCCCGGGATTGGAAGCAATTTCATAACACCAAAGATCTTGCCATTGCTCTATCGATTGAATCTGGTGAACTTCTAGAGGCATTTCTTTGGAAATCATCAGAACAGGCATCGCAAGAAAAAATCAAAGAGGAGTTAGCTGATGTCCTTGCTTACGCCTTCTTACTTGCCAACGAATGTGGACTAGATGTTGCTGAAATAGTAACTGCGAAGATTGAGGAAAATAATCTTAAATATCCAGCCGATAAAGTCAAAGGTAGCGCCAAGAAGTACAACGAGATCTAACTTCTAGCCCTCAGTCTGTCTTGAAAGTAGGTCTGGGTTTCTGGGTCGGCGCAGAAGATATAGCAACCCTTCATTCCACGGGTCATTAAAGTTCTGTAAGTATTTCTGATGATGCCGTCGGCTTTCTTATTAGCCGCCTCTGGATTTATTTTTAACAGCTTCTTGTATCCACTGATCGATTTATCGGTCTTGGCCCGAGCTTTTGGGTTGGTTATGACATTACCATCGCGAACTATTAAATCATCCCCAATGATAACGCCCACGTAGTCAACCTCAAGTCCTTGGCATGTGTGAATGCAACCAACCTCTGATACTGAGTCTGGAGCTTGAATCCAGAGCGAGCCATCTGTATCTAAATTCCACTGCATTCCAAAATCATATTCAGGAAGATTAATATCAAAAGCAGACTTATCGCCTCGACTAATCCAATTCCAGCAGTAGCCAGCAACCATCCTTGCCTTATTGTTAATTTTGTTTTTCTCAAAGATTAATTCTTTTAGCTCACTGGGTGTTGATAGAACTCGGAAATCATACTCAAGCTCATCCAGCGTCTTATTAGCCGTTTCTCTAATTTCCAAAACATCATCCAACCAAGCCAAATAACCGTCAGAGCCATTGCATCTAAATTGAGACTCCAACGCCATATGATGAACCTTGGCGCTTTCTAGCTTTGCCCACTTCTCAATTTCTTCTTTGCTGCCAATATCACTAAAAGTTACTTTTTGGTCTTCGTCAATAAAGAAGATTGAGAACTTGCTGGAGTGAATAATTTCCTTAACCTGGTTCTCGCCTATATTTTTAAACATTCCAGATTTTTCATTGAGGCGATGTGCCTCATCAACAATCAACACATCAAATGCATTGTGCTCTAGCGAATGAAATGATCCTGACCCAGAAAATAAATTAGATATAGCCGACTTTCTCATTGAGCCAGTCAACTTAGCCTCATATACCGCCCGAGGTGCCGCATTCTTAGTAATATATTGAGCCACTAAACGTAACTGCTGAATAATATTGACCAATAGGTTTATAGCTACTACCGACTTCCCCGTCCCCGGGCCACCTTGAACAATCAATACGTTCTTATTTGTTGGAGAGGATTCTTTTGCTAATTTAATAGCGGTTTCATATACCAGCTTCTGCTCATCTAGCATGATGAATTCAGGATTGCCAGCAATCATATTTGCCAAGCTATCTGCAAGACTCTTGGAGGGCTTAATCTTGCCGTTATCAATCCGGAACATTAAATCGGACTTGTCGCCGAACTTCACAAAGCCCTTGATGAATGCCTTGAGCTTTTCTTTCTCTGCTTTGCCTTTGAGAAATACCGGGGCCTTCTCAAGATAAGGCTGATAAAAGCTATTCTTTATAACGCCATCTTCAATATAGTTATGAAGATAAGCACATGGGGATAGGTGAATATTATCTGTGTAGACAGTTTCATTTAGCTGATTCAATAATTCACTATATGACCAGGCCTGATAGGAAGGATGGCTAGTTTCTGCGACTCCATGTTGAAACCTTGTTTTAACAATAGCATCCTTATCGGTTAACTCTGCTGACTCCCACTGCTTTAACTCAACAATGATTACTTGATCATTTTTTTCGTGATCCTGCCCAGTCAATATGAAATCAATTCTTTTTGATGTCTGAGGAATTGAATATTCAATACTTACACCTGCATCATTGGGAATTTCTTCGTCGTCTAAAACTGCGCCCATGTACCTCATGGACTCTTGCCAGGATCTCAGCTCATTTTTGGCTACTCGATGTCCAGTCTTTGCTTGATAGGTTGCCTCAATAATCTCGTGTATTTCATTTGAGAGTAAATGCTTTATGAACCCCTCTTTATTGGATTGATAGATGATCATCTTATATTTCACCCATCCCGCAGCTCTTTAAGAAATCATAAGTTTGGTCGTAGTAAGATTTTTGTCTTGTTGGATCCAAGTCATCTCCTTCCGGAACAAAGATCACCATCCCTTGTCTGCCACGTGTAAGCAATACACGATAAGAGTTTGTGATGTACTTTTGTTTTTCCAGATCATGAACCGACTGCCACTTAGGCCCAGAGAAGTTATAGGTTGCCCACACCCCGTCTTCGATTCTAAAGTTAGCGTCCCAACAGACACCAACCCAATCTATTTCCAAGCCTTGAACATCAAATTCAGTGGCAACGTCTTCAAGATAATGGGAAGAGCGTATGTCAGCCCTCCCCTTAAGAAACCAGTGAATTGGATCTATTTCGCCCTTAACAAAAATTCCAGATGGCTTTAAACGTATAGCATTTGATGAAGCAACTAAACCTATGCGCTCACTTCCTCTAGCCCAGCCCCTCAGAGCACTTCTAGCCACCTCCAAATTACGAGTCAAATAAATTGGGTAGCGAGTTAAATGTCCCTTTATCTCCCTTGCCTTGATTGAGTCACCCGAAATGACGGCGCTTACAAATGCAGACAATTTCTCGGCCCTAAATGATCTTAATGAGACGGACAAATTTAAGTCGGGTTCAAGATGCAATTTGAGGGGGCCTTGATCTTCGAGCCACTCCCTACTTAGCGCGTAATCAGATTTGAAAATTTCATTGGAAAAATGGATTTCCCAGTCTTTATAGTTTTCCTTTAATGCGGAAATCCACTCGGTGATTCCGGCTTCACCTGTATTGATCTCCTGACCACCGCCAATTAAGCAAACCACCACACACCAATCCTTATGGCGATTCATCACGGACAATAAAAAATCAGGCTCAGACATGGAAAAGTTATCCTGCCCACGCTTACGCTTCATAAAAGAAGACGCCTGCTCCTTATTCCAAGCTCTCTGGGCTTCATCAAATATCACGACCTTTTCAATAGGCGACTCATTAGAGGCTAGATTGTCGTCACGAAAATGATGAATATTTTGAATAAATGCAGATGCCTTTTGCTCCGCAGGCTTTCGCTTGATTCTTTCGTCTTTTGGCAAAGAATCATTCTCAGCCAATTGATCTTGTACTAATGCCTCTCGTAATACGGCAACTAATGGGCCATTGCCGGATAAAAAAACGGCATGCTCGTTTTCTAAATAGCGCATACGCTCTATGGCAATATTCAATCCAGCCAAACTTTTTCCTGCGCCTGGTGCGCCCGTAATTAAACAAATTACCTTCTTATTATTTGCCTTTGCATCATCAATCACTCTTGAAACGTGGGCGCAAGTCTTTGTAAGATTTATTGCGCCGGCATCAGACCGTGATATCTCCTCAACCTTATGTCCTTTATATAAGGCCTGAGCAGCCTCAACTATCGTTGGAGTTGGGTGATAGGTTGAACTTATCCATGACTCAGCATCTAGAACTGACTTTGGCAATGAATTTGAAACAAACGACAAAATACTCAATAAGTTCTCTGAGTTAGCCAATATTGGAATTGCAATCCCATCGGCCCTAATCTCTAGCTTAGGGCTTTTGTTAGGGGCATCCGTAGCAATCAGAATCGGAACAATGTTTAGATGATGACTGGCTTTATGAAAGTTTTTTAAGTCCAGAGCATAGTCATAGGCTTGATCGATTGAAGTAGAGTCATATGACTTAGCGCCTACTTTGTATTCCATTACCAAGATTGCGCCATTTAATATCAGAATGGCATCTACGCGCCTACCAATCCTGGGTATTTCAAACTCAAGCAGCAGGGTTGCACCTGGGAAGCCTGCCAATACCTGCTTTAAGTCTTTAATCTGTCTAAGCCAGGCATTAATCTGCTGCTGCTCTAATTGCCTAAACTTATGCTGATTGGTTAATTGCCCCAGAACCTCGTCTTCTGGAGTTTGTATAAATTGACCAGCTTCTGCCCTATATGCAAAGCGATTAGATAAATTCATTTCTATTATTTTTAATGATTAGGTCATTTTATGCACATTTGCCCTTGCAATGAGAATTTCTTGGCTGGTTGTCCTATTAAGGCTTTGGGCTTATTGTTGCAGCGATAATTTTACTGTCAGTTTTTTTGATGACAATTTCCGAACTTCGCAATAGATTGCTCGCCCAACTAGGGTCCACACGAAAAACCCCATCAAGACCGGCGAGTGACCCAGCCATCTTTTCTCACTGGGATCTCCCAGACCAAGGGACAGCAACAGTTCGATTTCTGCCGGATGGCAATCCTGACAATCCATTCTTTTGGGTGGAAAGGGCAATGATTAGACTTCCCTTTAACGGCGTTCAGGGGCGAAGTGAATCCAAGCCATTGGTGGTTTATGTCCCTTGCATGGAAATGTGGAATGAGACTTGCCCCATTCTTGCTGAAGTTAGGGCTTGGCTTAAAGATCCCCAATTGGAGGAAATAGGGCGCAAATATTGGAAAAAGCGCAGTTATCTCTTTCATGGTTTTGTCCGCCAAAGCGATCTTATGGAGCCTGAAAAACCCGCTCATCCCATTAGGCGATTTATTGTCAGTCCCCAACTTTTCAACCCAATTCGAGCTGGACTCCTTAATCCCAATATTGATGAATTACCTACCGACTGCGTAAAAGGGCTGGACTTCAAGATAGTCAAAACCCATCTCAGCGGCTTTGCCGATTACAACAAAAGTGACTGGATTTATAAGGAATCAGCCTTAAATGAATTAGAGAAGCAAGCACTCACATCTATTAGAATACCGAATATAGAAAGCCATCTTCCAAATAAGCCCAACGAGCAAGAACAAAAGGTTATTAGGGAAATGTTTGAGGCAAGCATTGATGGAGAAACTTACAACCCAGAAAAATGGGCTGAATTCTACAAACCCAAGGGCCTCTGATTTGTCGTGTTTCCCAACAGGGGGAATGAACAGAGGATAGGAAATCCTCTTTCGGTAGGGGTCTAGACTAGACGCTTAGCTCTTCTTGTTTCACAAGGGATTTTCTACTGGCAAGGTATTTGACACCTTTGGCTCCATAGTTTTCAGTATGGATTTGATTGGGCAACAAATGAAATACATCGCCCGCTAAGAAAGTGCTTTTTATGCCGCCGATGATGATGTCAATTTGACCCTCAATTATCAGGGCTTGAACTTCGTATGGATGTGAATGTAAATCCAAAAAACCACCTACTTCACGCTCCACTAAAACCGGCTCGGGAAACCCCTCTTTTGTTAACTTCTCTATAAATACTTCTTGCTTCATTTATTTGGTAACCATCATTTATCAATCTTCAATGTAGTTACATTGCTGCTTTGCAAAAATGATCTAGGTCACACTACACCATCGCAATTCCCTTGATTCTTAAGTGTCCCGTAACTAGACGCCGAATAAGTTTGTTCCATTTAGAACAGACAATAAGAGATCCTCTATCTAATGAGGCTTGATGAAGTGAGGCTGTGGAGGGAAAAGAAAAACCACCCGAAGGTGGTTTGTAATTTAGCTAGGTATTGTTATTTCTTTATTAAATCCAAGAGCTACACGTTGTTATTGATATTGCCAAATGAAGAACTGTCATACGTGTAGTTTCCATCGGCTTCAAACAAAAACATATAGGTCTTCATGGGACCATTATCACCCGATCATTCTTTAGTTTTCATATCATTTCAATACCCATCAAATTAAGCTGGGATATTCGCCTTATATACATGGTTTTGCAGGGCAACTGATACAGGCTGGCTCTCAGACGCAGGAATCATTACTTCAATATAACAAGCACCATCAAATACATTTGCCTTCTCTATTGCGGCATCTAATTCTGCAACTGTAGAAACCTTGGCGCAGAACCAATTGCGGCAACCCATCGCTGCTGGTAACTGCGCATAATTCCAGTTTTGCAGATCATCATATTTATGACCAATCTCACTGACCATGATTTCTACTCCATAGAGAGCGTTATTTAGTACAAAGATAATCGGTTTAATGCCATAACGACCCATGATGCCAATTTCATTGGCTGTCAGTTGATGGGATCCATCACCAGTCACAACAATGGTCCGACCGGCTTTATTGGCCATACAAATACCCTCAGTAGCAGGGGTTGCCCAGCCAATCGATCCCCATAATGCCTGGCTTTGAAATCCAACGCCTTCTGGTAACAACATAGGCGTCATAAATAGCATGCAGGTACCCGTCTCTGCCACCAATACATCCCCAGAGCGCAACATATTTTGCAGGCGAGGATAAAAATTAGCTGAGGTAGTTGCATCGGTTGCGCTACCAACCATTGGTAATTTTGAGAGCTTTTCTTTGGTTTGAAGTCTTTCAACTGGATTCATACGCTGAGTGAGTCCAGTCAACATATCCTCTATGCATACTCCACTAAAAACTGTTCCACCGAATTTGACAAAATGATCCCCAAGAACAATCGTTTTTTCGGGAGAAAGTTTATTTGTCCAATTGCCAGTATTGATATCCTCGTTAATCAGCCCACCAATATCAAACACCAAATCGGCACTTTCTACCAAATTATTTAAACCCGCAGGAACAGAAGTTATACCGGCATAAGTTCCAAGATAGCTTGGATGTGACTCAGGTATCACGCCTTTACCCATTGGCGTTGTCGCATAAGCAATATTGGTTTTATTCAGAAAATCGGTAAATTGTTTGGCCAATCCATAACTTGTCACTAAATTGGATGGCAGAGCTACGATGCTCTTGGCAGCGTTGACTTTCTCCACAACAAAATTTAAGGCCGCCTCAAGGCTAGCAGGGTTACTTTTGGCCCTCTTAATACCAGCCAAAGGCAAGCCTTTGATTGGGCTGCCATTGATAGGCATCAGAGCGTAATCCATTGGAACAATGATGTAAGCGGGGGCGCTTTGATTTAAAGCCTCGCGAATGACTCGCTCCATCTCATCAACCACATTGTCTGGTGTGAGGTTTGTTGAAACACAACATGCAGAAGTAGAGATGGCTTGAAAATTATTGTAAACACCATCACCCAAAGTGTGGTGCGTCACAAAACCCTGACGCTGAATTTGAGTACTAGGTGACCCTACTAGGAAAAATACCGGCAAGCGCTGGGACTTGGCCCCCATCACACCGTTGAGAGCACTTAACTCTCCAACACCATAGGTTACGGAAAGAATGGATGCGCCATAAACTCGAGCGTATCCGTCAGCTGCATAGGCAGCATTAAGTTCATTTGCACAATTAACCCACCCCAAGCGATCACACTCTTCAATCGCATCATCAAATGGGAATGCATAGTCACCCGGCACTCCAAATGCACGATCAATACCCAGATCAGCTAATCGATTAACAACATACTCCACAACAGTTGGCATGCTTGATGACATCATTAATCCTTATAAAGTTTATTTGACATTGTGGTAAGAAATTATTGTCCAAATCAGCCTCCTGCGGAAACAAAAAACCACCCGAATGAACTGACCCCATAAAGTTGGACAGTTTACTTAGGTTAGCACGAGGGATTGAGTTCGGTAATCAACCGGGCTTAATCCCTTTAGCTTTTGCTTGATTCGATCATGGTTGTAGTAGCGGATGTATTCGCATAGTTCCTTCTTGAAGGATTCAATACATTCAAACTTCTTTTGATAGAAGAACTCCGTTTTCATGATCCCGAACCAGTTCTCCATCACGGCGTTATCCAAGCAATTGCCCTTTCTTGACATGCTCTGAGCGATGCCTTGTTTAATTAAGGTCTCTTGATAAAGCTTCATTTGGTATTGCCAGCCTTGGTCGGAGTGCAATACTGGCTTATCTTCATCCTTGAGTCGTTTGAAAGCACTTTTGAGCATCTGCATCACTGAGTTGATCTGGGGCCGATCAGCAATCTCATAAGAGATGATCTCCTGGTTATAGAGATCTAATATTGGCGAGAGGTAGACTCTTTGTCCTTTGATATTAAACTCTGTGACATCGGTCACCCACTTCTGATTAGGCTCTTTGGCTACAAAGTTACGGTCCAATAGATTGGGAGCCATCCTACCAACGGAGCCTTTATAAGACTGATAGCGCTTAGGGCGCACGGTGGACCTGAGGCCAAGTTGCCCCATGAGTCTTTGTACTGTTTTGTGGTTCAGATAGCAGCGGTCATTGCGTAGCTCTAGATGTACGCGCCGATAGCCATAGCGACCTTTATGCCTGTGGTAGATGGCACGGATCAGAGCCTTGGTATCAAGATAAGGATCTGCCTTATTACTTGAGCTCACCCAATAGTAATAAACACTTCTAGCCATCTGGGCAGCTAGGAGTAAATCGCTCAAACGGTATGACTGCCTTAGCTCAGTGATGATTTTGACTTGACTTTGTTTGCCAATTTTTTGCTTTGAACTAAGGCATCGAGCTTTTTTAGATAAGCATTCTCTGCCTCCAGGTACTCAAGGCGACGGCGCATCTCTGCTGGGGTCAGATCAGCTAATGGCTTTTTTAAGAGTGCTTTGATATCAAACGATTTAGGCATGCTCGTTTGTCCTTTGGGTTTAGGTTCTAAGGCTGTAATACCGCCTTCATTGTAGAGTTTTTGCCAAACAGTAATCGTGCTGGAATTGGCGATATTAAAGTGGGCTGCTGCTAATCGCAGTGATACCTGCTCATCCTTGATGTAGCAAAGAACGGATAACTTGAAATGAGCGGTGTAGTGCTGATAAACCCGTTTTTGCAGACCAGAAAGCCCATGGGCCTGATAGGCCAAAGTCCAATTACGGATATCTGATGTATCGATCGAATAAAGGTGGGAAAGCCTTTTGAGACCTCCTAACTTTAAATACTCTTGAACTACCTTTAGCTTGAACTGCGTGCTGTGCTTGCTCATAAAACAAAACCCCCTTGGTTGGACTTGGTGTCCAACTTTTGGGGGTCAGTTCAGAAAGTGGTTTTATTGATTAAACGGAAATTGATGTGTTCAATAAGGGAATTGACCTACTGTTAGTGCGAGTGCAAGCCAGAGATCGATGATTTAACGAGGTCCTGATGCTGACTTGGATCAATAGCATTGGCTTCCTCCATGAACTTTTTAAGATCAATCTTCTTACCGCCAACCCAAGTACCCTGCACTTTTACTTTATCTGTAATTTCCAAGGGATTTACTTTTGTTAAGTCGGCAGAAAGTTCCACGAAATCAGCGTACTTTCCAACCTCTAACGAACCAACCTCGTTATCACGCTTAAGTTGATAAGCACCGTTAATAGTTACCGCTTTGAGTGCTTGATCCATTGTGACCGCCTGATTGGCCCCGTGTACTTTTCCCGAATCAGTGGTACGAGTCACCATGCTCTGAATGTTCAAGAGCACATTGGGTGGCGAAACAGGACCGTCATTATGAAATGATGGGCGCACACCTGCGGCAAATGCGCTTCCTAATGCTTGCCATTGCGAACCGATAGATGACTCAAACATAGTGCCATCGAGCAAATCACCCCAATAAATATACTGGAATGGCGCCATAGAGACTGTTACACCCAGACTAGCCGCACGCTTGAACTGATCATC
>TBL_comb47_HYPODRAFT_10007621_pt1 | contig 11286 bp, 6 predicted proteins | sample TroBogypolimnion_40_FD_10682 | JGI IMG/M metagenome (IMG submission 10682) | reverse complement strand
GCTATAAGAACAACCACCGCCAGAAGCAGGCCGGCGACAACCACTTTATTGCTCAATACCCCGCGCAGCCAGTTTGACTTGTCCTGGGATTCTTTGCCGTGTCCGTATTTCAGTTTGGCGGCGCTCTTCAAGTACTCGACTATTTCGTTCCATGATTCAGGACGTTTATCCGGGTCCTTGGCGATAAGCCGGTCAATAAAATCCGAAAAATCCTTCGGGAATCCGGCTATCTTAAATATTTCCGCAAGCGGCTCATGCTCCGTGTTCAGATGCATCTGCATCACTTTTTCGGCGTCATTTTCATTAAACGGCGGTTCGCCGGCAATCATGTGATAGAGGGTTATTCCAAAAGAATAAATATCGGATTTGACGTTCACCCGGTCAACATCTCCTCTGATTAATTCAGGCGGCGCATACATGGGAGTAGCCATGATTTCGGCGGAATTCTCTTCATAAGCGGATTTGGCCAGTCCCAGGTCCGCAAGCTTGGCTTCTCCGTGGCGGTTAATGATAATATTGGCAGGTTTTATATCCCCGTGGGTAAGTTTTTGACGATCCCAGGCATATTGCAGCGCTTCGGCAATACGGAGCGCGATATTAACCGCCTCACTGAAATCCAGAGCGCCCTCGCGTTCAATTTTGGTTTCCACGGTTTCGCCGTCAATCAGCTCCATGGCGAAAAAGTAAATTCCGTCCTCGGTAAGTCCAGCGTCATATCCCTGCACTATCGCCGGATGATTAAGCGCCGCCGCCGCCCTGGCTTCACGGAAAAAATCATCAACGAATGTTTCGTCACGGGATTTCTCATCAGACAGTATTTTCAGCGCGACGTCACGTTCAAGGCTCAATTGCCTCGCCAGATAAACAATCCCGTTGCTGCCGCGCCCCAGTTCCAGAATAATCTTGAATCCGCCGATAACCGTTTCCGGGGCAATGCGCCCGCCGGAATTGAAGCCGCCGCATACGGAACAAAATTTCCCGCCGACTTCGCCGGAAACCGTTTCGGTATATCTGCCGCATTTTTCGCAGAATTGCTGCATTAATTATCCTCTAAAATAAATTGGCGCACAGCTCAAACCTCCATAATTTTAAGCAAAAAAACAATAAGCAAGCACTCTATAATTTTACTCCGATTTAATATAAATCAAGCAAATATTAAATTTTGCCGTTTCTCCGCAATTCAACAGATGCCCGGAATAAGTTATTTACGGCAGGCACACCGGCAGAAAAGATTGAACTTGCAGACTCTCAGATACCGCCTTTTTCACTTGATCTTTTGCAGCAGATTTTTGGCTAAAATTCTCATGCCTTTATCATTGGGATGGACATTGTCCACAAAACACGCCGGCTCGTCCGGCACAAGTTGCGTTCCCTCAATCAAGCAGACATTTTCAAAACCGGCGGAGACCGTCTTGAGCGTCCGGCGGTATTCTTCCAGTTGAAGACCGAGATTATTGGGCTCTGTCCGTCCGAACCATGGAATCGGCGTAATTAAATATATTACCGCATCTTTACGTGTGCTGAGGTGATTCAACATCTGTTCAGTGTCCGCCGCGAAATCCGCAAGTTTGCGGTCGGAAGCGAAATCATTCACTCCGAAAGCGACAAATGCAGTGTTCCATTCGATATCCAACGCCAGCTTGCCGGCTCTGCGGTCCATGACAGCGCCGCCGACCGCGATATTATGAAAATCTTTATTCAGCGCGGCCGCCACCTGCGCGGGATAAGTCAGGGCGGGAGAAGAAACCGTCATCCCCTGAGTAATCGAATCCCCGATAAAGATCAATCTGGAGCGTTCTTCCTGAACAGGACTGACAAAACAGCCGTCTTCGATTTCCAAACCGGCCACCGTGGTTTCGCAGAGGTTCGGCAGATAAATTTCTATCTGTTTTTCCCCTTTGCCGTTCAGTTCCGCGCTGAAAGTGAATTCTTCGCAATAATCAGGAGGTCCGAAAGTCATTCTCTGGAAACCGTCAATCACGATATCAGTATTAAAAATCGGCTTGGAATAGCGTCCGAAAACCAGTTTCATCGCGACAAACGATGTATCTGAAATAAATGCAATCCGGATGCCTGAACTGTTCATGGCGCGAATTTCCATCGCTTCCTCGGAGGAATACAGCCGCATCAACTTGGAGGTCATTCTTGAAGCATAAAAACCGGATTCGGTTTCCTCCACGCCGGCGGCCCCGAATATATAATCAATATTTGCCAACAAATCTATTTTCATAATAACTCCAGAAAAATATATAATGAGTTTCTATATAAAAATAGCCCGTCAAGCATAATGAGCAAATAAATAATTGCATAATCTGCAAATCGTCTAACAATTACAGTTCCAGACTATCACTCCAATAGGCTTTTTTATCTTCAATTGGGTAAATTCCCCGTCCCTTGGGTCGGCTTTGGTCTCTGTCTTGGCTTTTGTTTTCGAATCTCCAGCACGACCGCAGGACGTGGGAGTCCGTCCGTAATATCCAGTCGCACGCGGTGGAGATAGGATGGACGTGAGGAGATTCTTTATTTTTCAAGCAATAGAAAATCCCCCTTCCATATTGCCTGGGGTATGGCGATGCTTCAAACTGCGTGTATAGTATTCATCCCATATTTCAACTTCAAATTCTTTAATTATATCATTAACCGTAATATCATGCATTTCCGAAGTCATAAGCACAGAACCTAAGTTACCGGGATCAAAGATTGTAACACCACTGCTATATTTATTCTTGATCGCCTGAAGTTTTTCCCAGTTTTCATCCAGATGAATTACTTTGCAATCAAGATTGATTGTTGCGGTTATTCTGGAAAAATAGTTAGTTGAATGTGCGATTTTTTCGCCAACCGGATTGATGACTGTACATTCGTTGTCGGCAATCGCGCCAATAAAATGGGAGCGGCAGTGGTATGCCCAGTAATTCTGCATCAAACCGCCATGATACATTGAACTGAAAATTATCAGATCAGGCCGTTGCGCCTTATATTTTTCCAGGAGTTCATGAAAATTCAAATCAAAACAAATTGCCATTGCGACAGTTCCAAAGTCGGTTTTAAATACCAGCGCGTCTCTGCCGCAGAGAATTCCTCCTTCTGTAGTCTCTTCCGGAACCAGATGGTTTTTATTATAAATACCGGCGACCTTTCCATTCCGGTCAATCAGTTGAGTCGAATTACGATAAGTTCCGTCATCCGCATTTCTGGTAGCGGAATAAGCGATATAACAGTGATTCTGCCGGGCAGCCTCACAGAAAAAATCACGCACTTGGTTACCGCGCACAGCATAATATTCCTTACGTTCGGCCATGGAATGATCAGGATAGCGGTCACAGGCTTCTGGAACAACGATGAGATCAGGTTTGTCCGCCAACACCATCTGGATATGATACTGCCAGTGCTTTATCATCTGATCAACAGCTTGCTGACCATGAGGTTTTTGGCCTCTTAGAGGGGCCGGGCCAAGTATGCTGACTGTTATTCTTTGCTTTTTGTCTGGTAAATTCATTTTTTCTTTCCTTAATATTTTACACGTTCTGCCATACGATAGTTAACCGCCAGAATCTCGACTGACGCCGACGGAATGTTACTTTTTAGTCACGTACCAGCATAACATTGCGCACTACTGTCAGGCATCGCAAGTTCAAGTCGCAACCCATCAGAAAATCCTTCGTTACAACCTCACCGGCATGTCTGTCTCGCTGCTTTGAATAGCTGCTTCAGTGATGCGGGCCGCCTGAAAGCCGTCAAAAGCTTTGGCCCCATGAAAATCTCTGCCGCTCAGAATAGCTGCGGCAAAATCTTCTAACGCGGCACGCCAGCCTTTGTCCATGAAATAATTGCGTAATGGTGCTTTATCTGCAAATTGCTTCAGCCTGCGATACTCGGCGCTATCGGAATTCCCCGCAGCCTCCAGTTCGCGTATGCGTTCCACCGCTTTCCAGCTTACCTGTCTTATCGCCCGCATGCCTTCATCGCCCAGTTCTTCGAGTAAATATTCGTGAATCAAGTCATGCATCGGATGGCTATGACCGGCAAAGTTTTTTGAGTTGGGAGAATTGGGATCCAAGGAATACTGGTGTACCTCGGAAAAATCGTCAACGGTAAGTCCGCCGATCCGGGCTATGGCCTCGAAATGCTCTTTGGGCATACAACTGTTGACATAGCCGCTGCCCATAATCGTTGCGACGGTGCCGGATTCAAATTTCAAAACAACCTGTTCATCGTCCGGACGCGAGGAGACACAGTATACGGACTCAACTTCACTGTCAGCAAAAAAACGCATAATGTCAAAAATATGACATATCTCATGAATGATTCTGTTGCCCGCTCCGTAAGGTATTCCCCAGTCCAGACAATACGAATCGGCTATACGGTAAAACATGTTCTTCGGACCACTCTGCTTCCACAACAGTTCTTTCGCATAACGATAAGCCGGGGACATCCGGCGGTTCATGCCAATGGCGACTATTTTCCCGTATTTCTTCTGCGCGGCGATCACTTTTGCGCACTCCGCTTCGGTTTCCGCCAGCGGTTTTTCCACATAAACATGCTTACCGGACTCTAATGCCTCCAACGTCAACGGAACATGGGAGTCTTCCCGGGTGACAATTACCACGCCATTAATTTCCGGGTCGCTCAGCACCTTGCCAAAGTCGGTTTCACGGCGTTTAATCCCGTAATAATCGCCGACTTTGTTCAAAACATCTTTGTTCAAGTCGCAAATAGCGGTCAATTCCGCATTGTCAATTTTAAACATGTTGGGGATGTGCTGGCTTTGGGCCAGTCCGCCGCAACCGATAATCGCCAGTTTCGCTTTTCTCATTTTTTGTCCTTCTAATGATTTTTCTTTCAGTGTAAGCAATTGTTTAGTTTATAGAATTAATTCTTTTAGAATATTTATTTTTATAATATTTCATAAGCTTATTTAATTCAGTCAATTTTTCCCGAACGGTTTTTTCTGTGAAAAACCAATCGTGGGCTTCTGAATGAAAGCCTATCTCTTTTTCATCTTTTAATAGAGGCAGTGTGTGTTGTAAATTACGACATTCAGCATAAGCAAAATTAAGCCATTGTTCAAACTCGAAGGGTTCGGAATGGCATAATTGATAGGCGGCAAAAGTGAAATAAACACTGTTAAGGATGGAACTGATAATTTTAGCATTTTTTAATTCCAATACAGCATTAGTACCATCGTTGCCAGATAAGGCTAAATTGTAAGCTTTCAGCCCGTCATCAAATGTTTTAGACAATTTTTTTAAACAGTCAACCATTGTTTTCAAATCAAATTGTCCTTCAGAAACTTCACACGACATATCTTCGCCCCGCCAGAGGTTTACCGCTTCTTGCAAATTTGTCCCCATGACTTTCAATGGTATCCATGATCTTTGCATAGGCACTATTTTTGCCTCCGGATGCGGGAACGGATAACGCAGAACATAATTAATAGGGCCTTTATAAAGAAAGGAAACGCAGAATGGATAGTGGTCAAATGCTTCCACAAAAATCTTCCATGCGGTCAGTATGCTTGCTGGATTCACCGTATTGCCAAAATAATCAGAGGCGACTGCCGATAAAATTGTTTCATCATCAACCAGTTCCAAGTCATATTCCAGAAATTTTTGAAACGCAAAAGTGTTCAGAGAAAAGAGGCTTCCAAAATTCCAGCAGCAAAGAGCCCCTTGTATTTTATGATTCCTTAGCCATTGTGCTTTCTTTAATAAATTAGGAATCAATGGCAAATTTCTAACAGTGGCTAATTCATGCGTGGCGCCAATTTGCAATTTTGCATAAACTTTCATTCCTCTTTTATTGCATTCGTCATAAAGGGTTGAAAAGCTCTTGCTCGGACCAACATAGGATAGCGCGTATTCATTTATTAATCTTTCTTTACCGGCAATAACCTTGTATCCTCCACGTTCAAAAGCTCCCATAAGAATAATCCGTCGGTCAAGTCTGGAAATTATATCTGCCTCCATTTCTGCTGGCCACTCCCAGTTCCAGGCAATGACTTCTGCTATTTCAGAGGCCGCATAAATACCAGACGCTATGGTATTTATTATTTCTGATATGACTTCTGCAAGATTACGTTTATTGCATAACGGACAATTTGTTTCATCATAGTGTGAATAACAGTGGGTATGATGTTCTGAACGAGTTATAAGGAACACTCCGCCCAAGCAAGGACAATTTGTAAAAAGAGTATTCATTCCATGATACAAAAAATCCAGCACGGTCTGATGTGAGGTGCATAATGCCCAGGTATTTGTCCAATTATCCATTGGTGACGAACCATGGGTACCGCGCAGATTCGGATAATTCTCCCAGAATTGATCTTGAACAGGAAAAGTGAGAGGTTCATTGAAATATAAGTAGACTTTTATGTTGAACTCTGCACATCGCTTGATAAGTGTTCTCAAGGTTTCCTGGCTGCTTTTAGACGCGTTCCCGAATTCCGGGAAAATTGCAGTGGAAGCAATATCTCGCAAGATGGCCCGTAGCCAAATCGCATTTAAACCGTTCCCTTGTAATCTGCGTAAGTAATCTGAAGTGTATACTTCCAGAGAACTGCTTATGTCATCATGATAATAATTGCTGTCTGGAGAGCGAAAAATTCTGGTTTTCATAGCTAACCTTTATTTATGAACTATAGTTTCCCTGTTTATTATGCATGCCTACCGAACCGGAGTCTGATATTCGACTACGGTTCGCCGTTTTACTGGAATAGAACCATGCGGACTGAATTTTTCATCCTTGAATGCAAAATGCTTCTATTTACTCTTTTAACAATCTTCTGCGCTGTTACTTGCTGGAAACACCTCCATTAAAAATTCTACAACTTTCTCAATTCCGGCAAGTTGCCATGGGATGCTTTGTGTGGATTCCTCGCCGGTATTATGGGCGATCCGACTGTGGCAGGATGCCTGCTGATTAGGCTTGACGACACCACTTACGGCAAAAACCGCAAAGTAGAATTTACCGAGTTGCTCAGCGTATCCAAGGCGTTCGGATGTCAGGTCAAAGTCGTTTTCGTATATTACAAAGGCGTTACTTTTCCGCTGGTCACCACCGACCTTACGCTTACGGCAGAACAGATGATTGAGTTTTACTCCGCACGCTGGAAAATTGAGAGCTGATTCAAGGAAATAAAGCAGGACATCGGAACCATCGACTCCCAGCGCCGCAAACCTCTTGCCGTTGAAAACCATTTCGACCTCTGTTGTTTTGCCATGTCTCTGACATGGATTTATGCGTTCAAACTCGATCATGCCCCTGACCGGAGACACCCGGCAAACGCACCGGGGCTTTTACATTTGCCGACATCCGCCGGAAAATCTCCGACGCGCTTGCCGGGTAGCCCATTTCTCCGGGGAGATGCCCCGAAGGACTCATCCCTGCCGTTAAATTCGCCTGCTCAACTCTTTTCCGCAGAGTTGCATGAACCAAAATTTTAATTTTCAGGAAAACTTCAGGTTAATTAAAAACCTCATCAATTGCAGTTGAATAATCTCGCTCGACATAGGTCATCAATTGAGTTATGCCAATCAGCATAAAGTTTGTTACAACATTGGCAATACCGAAGACAATAGCAGCCTGCTCCATGTGCATATGGACAGAAACCACCACCTGTACCCCCCACAAACCCAGCGCCAGAAGAAAACTTATCCCCACAACCATCAACATACCATGGTGCGGAATACCGCGGCGCAATGTTTCCCCACGGTGCGCTTTTTCCATATCCCGTTTAATACCGTTTTTCACATAATTCCAGTAAATCCAGGCAGCCACGGAGAGCGGCAGTAACAATATCTCAAAATATTTAAAGGCAAAATGGGCATGTTCATAGTACATATAGTACATCAAAAACGGGATTAGCAATACGGAAATACCCATAATGCCGTCAAACATCCGCATTGACATATTTAACCATCGTGTTTGCGGTCCGATGGTACTGGTGATTGGCATTTCTTCAACACCGGTCGGGCTCCATATTGCTGGTGGATGGAAATGTTTATCTCCACCCATTTTATACCACTGGCGGTAAAGGAAAAGCATAAGTATTGCTGAAATTAAGGAGAAAAACGCTGTCCAGATAAAAATAAACCGATAGGCAAAATCACTATTGCCGTAAAAGCATTTAATTAAGTCGATAAATACGCCGGCCGATACTCCGGCACCCATTGTACAAAAACGTGCTAGCAATGCCTGAGCGGAGCAGAATTGGCCGAATCGTGATTGCGGAAACAGCCGCATATCGCGGGGAAACCACGATCCCGTGGAAAGCGTAATTTGAAAAGACGTAATTAAAGTTGACGCGATGCATAACCAGAAAAAGTAATCTCCTGGAAGCCGGACAAAAATCCATACCCAATTCATGCAGACACTAATGATCCCGAAAATTCCCAAGTAAGCCACAACCCTCACGGGATGCCAGCGGTCGACAAAAATCGCGGCGAAGTAGGCGCCTGCAATCGCGGCGATTCCGTTGAACGCTGCAAGTTTTCCTATTTGTTCCAAACTCAGGCCCATTTCCTGATTAAAAAATACATAAAATCCTATTACGCTACTACTGATTGCGGAAAATGCAGTGGTCCCGAAAACAAGCCAGTAAAACTTATTGCCGAAGCACTCCCAAAAGAAAATTTTGAAGTCTGAAAGTTTACCTGTCTGTTTTTTCTCTTCTTCAACAATTGGTGGATATTGCCCTTCCTTGACGAACAAACACATGAGCCCCAGCGCAATGAAGTAAATAATTGATGCACCGACAAAAATCTCATGGAAATACGAGTAGGCATATTTGAAAATAAAGTAATTGAAAGACACACTTGCCAGGGTGCCGGCGATGCGCAATAATCCCACAAAGCGTCCAATCAGCATTGGAGGCACCACGTCATTGAATAGATACCAGAATACCGCCTGCACAAACATATTAAAAAACTGGAACACCCCCATAAAAATGGCAATCAATGCAATAGTTACGCCAGTAGACGAGTAACCGCTTAAGAATACAGTACGACTTTGCAAAAAGCCCCGGATTTCTTCACTGAACCCCAACAGGCATAGACTGATGCAAAGAAAAGGCAATGTGAACAACATAAAAGGGATACGCCGTCCCCACCGACTGCGGCACCGGTCGCTTTTAAAACTTACATAAGGCCCGATTGCCATCCCCATGATACTGGGAATAGTTGATAGAATAAAGCCCATCATCCAATTCGGACACCCAAGGTCTTTAAGTTTGAGAGGCAATATTGCGGGTATTACCATTTCCATCAAGCAAAGACAAAAATCGCCCCATAAAATCCAAGTAAAAAGATTGAACAAGCCAATTTTCGTGTAAGTTAGCGTACCGCAGACATAAGTCTTATTTTTATTTGCCATTTGATTCATGCCAGTTCCCGTTTTAATTTTTATTAGCCACTTTTCCGACCATCAGGTCCGCTCTGATCTTTGCTTTGATTTTGGTTCTTTTCTTCGCATCTCCGGTTTACCCGCAGGCCGTGTGAGTTCGTCCGCAATATCTACAAGTATAGAATGGACGTAAGGAGATCCTTTAGTGCGTCTTGTGCTAAAACTCTGAAAAATATTTCTCAAAGAGCATTATTTCATCAGATGTTTTTTAATCAATATAATATCACATTTCCAATGTCTTCCATAATTTAACTAATTCTGATGTCATGGGCGGGTTAAAACGGGCCCCTTTATTAGTTGAAATGTTATACTATTACTTTTTAAAACAACCTATCAACCAAGCATGAATGAATATCTTTATATTTTCATTGTTTGAAATATTTAATAGACAGCAATATTTTTGATTGTCAGGACACATACTCTGGAATATGACAATAACAGACATCGGCAATTACTTTTCCTTGTCCGTTAATTATCCGACATGAAAGATTCCCGTAATCAACAAAAACTTTAGATCCATCCGAAAATGTGGTAAGAAACGCATTGCCAGCAATCTGATGATAATCTTCGATGAATTCTTTCTGCAGATAACCGGCTTTTTTATTTAACAAATCAAACTGCAGGCCTACCTTATCAAGTATTTCTTTGTCATTGATGCATAAAAAGCCTTTGCATGCAAAAGAATCATTATAAGTCATTTCTATTCGTCCCAGTGCTCCCCAGCTTATTTCCTGAAGTATCGCCTTGAATGGACTTTCTCCTGTTTTGTCTACAAACTGCATCAGGTCGGCATGGTGATATAAAATGATCCCATGCCATGCAATCTGGAAGAATGGAAGAAACATGTCAACGCATCGTGAAATATTGCAATCTAGATTTTTTATGCGGTATGGATCAGTAATCACAGACGCAGTTGCGTCGGCAGAGTCGAATATGTAGTCCAAGCTATTTTCAACCTGGCATGCTCCGAAGATTTCCTTCGTATAGTCAATCAAGGCAAGCAGTCCATTTGCATAATGACTTCTAGGATTCACTCCATCCTTCGTAAAATCAGATTCTAGCCCCAGGGAAATGGCATCCAAATAGTAACACCCGCAAAGCCCTATTTCGTCACGAATTTTGCGCAAATCACGTTTGGCATATTTGAGCGCGACCTCCGGCTTTAAGCATTTCTCCTCGCCTCCGCCCCAAACTCCTCCTATGCGGAAAAAACCATAAGCATTTCTCATTATCTCATCGTCATGGAATGTGCTTGCGCGTATGTAGGAGGATGTATAGGTGTCATGAACGACCATCTGAAAACCCTGCTTGAGCCCCCAATTCACCAACTCCTTCATTTTTGCTTCGCCTCCCAAACGATCATCCGGTGGAAGTCTGTCAGGAAGGCGTCCATCATGTCCCTCAGGTCCCCATCCAACCAGCATACAGGTGATTTTGTCAATACCTCTTTTCTTAAGTTCGGATAGAATAGTTCTAGCTTCTTCGAAGCTTGTCCAAACCTTATACTCGCCTTTGCCATCGTATTGCGGGGGCTTGTCCGCGCAGAAGATTTTCAACCACTGCGATTTTGACGCATAGTCCAGGATTGGATTCGAAGCAGTCCTCGCCTTCAACGGTTTCAGCCCGCGATTCTCAATAAGATGCGCACGATATGCCTTGGCCATATCTGAGAAACTGTCTGCTCCGCCCTCAAAGAACATATATTTTAGCTGCCTGTCTACTCGCTCAATTTTCTGCCGTGGATCCATCCGAAAGCGGAACAATGGTGTAGTACTGTGCAATCTCTCTACGCCTATTGCCAAACGATGAATGAGCTCGCACTCGAACTGCCCATCCGTGATAATGCACAGAAAACTTTTATCTTTTTCCACGACACCAAAGATG
>TBL_comb47_HYPODRAFT_10007620_pt1 | contig 11288 bp, 11 predicted proteins | sample TroBogypolimnion_40_FD_10682 | JGI IMG/M metagenome (IMG submission 10682) | reverse complement strand
AAAGCTTAGTATAATAGGCTCTACTCTTATAATCGTAATCTCTTGTATAAGCCTTTACATTAACTGACTTCATCGGTTGCCCTGTTTCGCGGTTAAGCACATAATAGTTCAAAGTACCATGAGCTTCTCTCCTTTCAACATAGCTGATATCGGTTACCCAGAAGCTATTGTCCGAAACTACCTGTTCTTTGCAGCTAAAATCCTTAGTGGAAGAGGCAAGCAGTATGTAATAACCATAAGGAAGAGCAGGTATTTTAGTTTCAATCTTATGACTTTGATAATCTCCGTCGTTGGTAACACTAATTTCCCATTGTTTGACCGCATCTAACAGCGCATAGCTATTAATTAGCTGAGTTGAATTAAGTTTATTTCGTAAGGTTTTGTCTTTTTCAGGATCGGTCTTTACAATTTTGAAGTAGATCGTCTTTAGATTTTTGTAGTCAACCAACGAAAGAATAGGCTTATCGGGGACATTGGCATCATTCAAAGTAATTGACACATTGGGCTTGGGAATATCCTGCATGGCAGCCTTGCACATCCTTGCCCCATAGCTTTGAGGGAAACGATTGACAGCATTTTCGTAATATTCGTAAGCTGTTTTGCGGTCCCATTTGTTATCTTGTGATACCAGAGGATTATATTTTTCACCTCTCTTTATATACTGTTGAGCAACATAGTAAGAAATTTCCGATGACATGGAATCAGCTTCATACTTCTTCTCCAATTTAATTAATGCCTGCAAATAATGTTCGTCTTTATCGGGCAAAGTTGCCTTTGAGTTCACAAACTGCAACCTCTTAAGCTCAACATCTATCAAAGCTTCGGGATTGGCATCGCTGAGGTGGAATTCAATAAGATCCTGCAAAAGATAAATAGCATAATAATCTAATGAAAGACTGTCTTTGGTTTTAATATTAAGCTTGGCAAACTGTTGTGAAGGCTGAAAGTACTCTTCATTATCGATCTCGAAATGATCTGCAGGTTTCGTAAGATTATAATCTTCGTTCATAAAGAAATCAATAGCTCTATGAGCTAGAAAATCATAAAGTGTAGGGCGAAATCTTCGAGTACCATTCCCTTTTATAATTACAGCATCATATATATTAATATTGGTAGCCTTTAACTCCTGTGGATTGTGCAATGACTTGCGATAATTGGATATGATCTCAGCCAGTAGCTTACGTGCATCCCAAACTTTAATATCCTTTTGATCAAAATCAACGGTAGCAGTACGGTCTAATATAGTATATCTGTTGTTTTGATAGTAACCATAATAAAGTTCGGCTAATATTGAATACAAAACGGGCTTCACAGGGAAGGTGGCTGTTTTAATTTCAGCTTCAACATCATTAATATTCTTTACCTGATAGTCTTCTTCGTAATTCGACCTGAGTTTTATCTTGCAAAGCACAGCTTTCACAAACTGAGGGGCATTCTTACTCTGCTTGGTTTCTTTATAAATCTTATCTACTATCTCCTGAGCCGACTTTGGCAATCCTTTATTAGTAAAGTCGTCAATCTTTTTCCACTCGGCAGCATAATCTTCTTTACCAGTCAAGGTCTTTTGTTTCTTATTATTATTCTGACAATAAACAGTGTTTAAAGTGATGATCATTATCCCGATAATGACTATCAAACAAAACAAATTTCTTTTCATAACATGATTTATTTTAAGTAATGATGTATCAAATTCTGTGCAAATGTTTTTAAGACTATAAATCCACAACAAAGATACGCTTAATATTATTAAAACGTATTTTAATCAACTGTTAATATAAATAAATCAGTTTGCGGTTGCATTTACTGATTAATGCTTTAGAAAAGAAAACCCAAACAGTTTTATTACAATAAATATAATAAAACTGTTTGGGTTTTTTATTTGATATAAGGTATTATTTACCTTTTATCCAACTTACAATCTTATCGCAATCAGGTTTTTCTTTGGGAGAAACCATCCCTACAAAATTACCCTTTTCATCTATCATAAACTTCTGGAAATTCCATTCAATAGGAGCGTCCATTACACCATTTAAGCTCTTTTGTGTAAGCCACTTGTAGAGATCATGTATGTCGTCACCTTTTACTGATATTTTAGACATCATTGGGAAAGTAACTCCATAGTTTTTTTCACAAAAAGATTTAATTTCCTTATCTGTACCCGGTTCCTGACTTAAGAAATTATTGGCCGGAAACCCGATGATAACAAATTTATTACCACCATAAGTCTTGTAAAGTTCCTCTAATTGTTTGTATTGAGGTGTTAAACCACATTTAGATGCGGTATTAACAACAAGCACTTTCTTACCCTTTAAACTAGCAAGGTCGAACTGTTTGCCTTCAATATCAGTGACCTTAAAGCTATGTAAGTTTATTTTTGTCTGAGCAAAACTACTAATTGTACTCATAATTAATGCAATTATTATTATTTTGATTTTCATTATTACTTTATTAAAATTAATTTATTAACAAAAATATGCCTATTAAGTTTATTGAATTTAATATTGATACTAGAATATGGGAGAAGTTAAGTATTGATATTGATTGGAGTAAATAAAAAAGCTCTTTCAACTTTAAAAGAAGAAAGAGCTTTAGTACCCTGAGCCGGAATCGAACCGGCACGAGTGTTACCTCATTGGTTTTTGAGACCAACGCGTCTACCAATTCCGCCATCAGGGCGTTCGTAAACGAACGTTGAGGTTGCAAAATTAATAAATATAATGATATAAGCTTTATTTATTTTCAAAAAAAACAATATTTATTTTTAGAAAAGGTGCATTCTTTTGCATTAATTTGTTAATTTTGCAAACTGAAAGCGAAATCAAATAAATAATCACAATGTCGAATCAAGTAAACATATTTTCAGGTAGAGCAACAAGTTACTTAGCTGAAGAGATTGCAAAATGTTACGGTATGGAGTTAGGAAAGTCATTTGTACAGACCTTTTCTGATGGTGAATTCCAACCATCTTTTGAGCAAAGTATAAGAGGTAGTGATGTTTTTATAGTACAATCTACTTTTGCCCCAACTGATAATCTATTTGAGTTATTATTGATGATTGATGCTGCCAAAAGGGCTTCTGCAAGAAGAATTATTGCTGTGATGCCTTACTTCGGCTTTGCTCGTCAAGATAGAAAGGATAAACCAAGGGTTTCGATTGCTTCAAAACTTGTAGCTAACCTATTGACAACTACCGGAGCTCAGCGTTTAATAACTATAGATCTTCATGCTGACCAAATTCAGGGCTTTTTTGACGTTCCTGTTGACCATCTATATGGTTCTTCAATATTTATACCTTATATTAAGAGTTTAAATTTACCAAATCTTACTTTTGCTTCACCTGATACCGGTGGAACTCGTAGAGCAGGGGTTTATGCAAAGAATATGGATACTGGTTTTGTGATATGTTACAAACAACGTAATAAACCTAATGAAGTTGGTAAGATGCAATTGATTGGTGATGTTAAAGGTAAAGACGTTATTTTACTTGATGACATTATTGACACAGGTAATACTATCTGTAAAGCAGCTAATATGATGATGGAGAATGGTGCTTCAAGTGTAAGAGCAGTTATTACACATCCATTATTAACAGGATGTGCTTACGAAATGGTTGAAGAGTCGGCATTAACACAATTGATTGTCAGCAATACTATACCATTAAAAAAACAAAGTGATAAGATTCATGTTATTTCTATCGCAGAACTTCTGTCGAATGTAATCAGAAGTGTTGAAAATAACGAATCAATTTCATCATTATATAATACTGAAACAAAATAAAATACACCTATATAATAATTAATAAATAAGAGTAAGGAAGTTTAGGGTGTGACTTTTTAACTCAATAATAAATTACATAAAATGAAAACAGTATCAATGAGCGGTTCTCTAAGAGAGAACGTAGGGAAAAAGGATGCTAGAAAAACCAGATTAGAAGGCAAGGTTCCTTGTGTTCTTTATGGTGGATCAGAACAATTACATTTCTCAATTCCTGAAAAAGATTTTAAAGACATTATCTTCACTCCAGAAGTTTGTTTTATAGATCTTAATGTAGATGGAAAAGAGTTTAAAGCTTCTTTAAAAGATGTACAGTACCATCCGGTAACTGATAACATTTATCACGTTGACTTCTTAGAAATTATCGAAGGTAAAACAATTACAATGAACATTCCTTTAGTTGTTACCGGTAATTCAACAGGGGTTTTAAGAGGGGGTAAATTAATCAGAAAACTCAGGAGAATAAAAGTGAAAGGTTTACCACACTTAATTCCTGATAACATTACTCTTGATATTACTGATTTAGATATCGGTGGTTCAATAAAAGTAAGTAGCCTAACAAGTGATGGAATTGAATTCTTAGATTCAAAAAACATCGAATTAGTTGCTGTTAAAATGACTAGAGCAGTTGAAGAAGCTACAACTGAAGTTGCTAAAAAGTAATTAATAGTTAACATATTAATAAAGGTATAAAGTATTGCACTTTATACCTTTATTTTTTTAATACAATCCGAAATGAAATATCTTATCTGTGGTTTAGGAAATGTGGGTGACGAATATGAAAATACGCGTCATAATATTGGTTTTATTATTTTGGATGCTTTGATAAAAGGATTTGATGCTAAGTTTGCAATCGACAGACATGCTTATCATGCTGAAATAAAGTTTAAAGGCAGGACATTAATATTAATAAAGCCTACCACTTATATGAATTTGAGTGGTAAAGCTGTTAAATATTGGATGACTAAAGAAGCTATCCCTCTCGAAAACACATTAATTGTTCTTGATGATTTGGCATTGCAACCCGGAGCTATTCGAATGAAGAAATCGGGTAATGATGGAGGTCATAATGGCTTAATCCACATTAACGAAACGCTTAACACTATCGAATATCCTCGTTTGCGCTTTGGTATTGGCAATGATTATGCTCGTGGTTTTCAAGTGGATTATGTGTTGGGTAAATGGACCAGAAAAGAAGAAGATATTATTATTCCTAAAATAGATGTAGCTGTTGAAATGATTAAAAGCTTCACCACTATTGGTATTGAACGCACTATGAATTTCTTTAATAATAAATAAGAAATCAAATTACTAATTAAGTTGCTAAAGACAAGGCTGATAATATGAATTCAGAGGCTGACACCTAGGCAAACGACTTGGTAACTAAGGCGAAATCGCAAGGTGATGGCATTATTAAAACTACTTAAGACAAAACCTAGTTGTAATATGCATCTAAAGCGCATACTACAAACTATCCCTTCAATTCTTTTTCGCATTTAATGCATATTTTTATCTCATTTAATAATAATTTCGGTATAAATATTATTTTTTAGCATCAGAAAGGTTTGTACTATACCCTTAGCGGGAATGCTTTTGTATTTTAACGATTTATTTATGAAAGATAATTAATACTTTTATCATATTAAAAAGTTTACATTACTAAGAGTTCTTAAACAAGTATTTAAACTTTAAAAGAAATGAAGACAGCTTGCACAAGAAAAATGAATAGTATCGAAAACAACAAGGGCATAATTGTATGCAGTGTTTGTGCAAATGATAGCTTATCTATAAAATCAAATCATAACTCACATATAAATAAAAGGTTCGATTATTTAGTCAATCGTTCAAACGACTTTGTCAATCGTCCAAACGATTTGTTCAATCGTCCAAACGATTTAGTCAATCGTTTTACATTGGTTACCAAACATTATGTTGAGAAACTGGGTAAGCAGTTTAAAGACTTGTTAAAGTGTGTTGATATTAAGGATATTTATCTATCGAATTACGAATTAAGATTCATAAAAACGTAATTCGCAATTCGTAATTCGCAATTAATTTTAAAAGAGCCGTTAGCAAATTAGTGTTAATGGCATTTTTCTTATTATAATCTTCTTTATTAATAATAAGAAAAGAATAATCATCATCAAAAGCATTAAAAATCATTTAATTATCAATAATATTATAATAAAAATAATATTTTTAACATACAAATAAGCTTTAATTCAAGACTTATGACTACATTTGTCGCTCAAAAAACAATTGAATAACCTATGAATAAATATCGTATTTTTGTACTTACAGGCATGTTTGCCTTAGTATTAAGTGTACTGAGCACCAATGCTTGTACTAATTTTTTGGTAACAAAAGGAGCATCAAAAGATGGCTCAACAATGATTACCTACGCAGCCGATTCGCACACATTGTATGGCGAATTATACTACCGCCCGGCTATGGATTACGCTGAAGGTGCTATGATGGACGTAATTGAGTGGGACACAGGCAAGCCAATGGGCAAGATTAAGCAAGCACGCCACACGTATTCGGTAGTTGGCAACATGAATGAGTATCAGGTGGCTATTGGCGAAACAACTTATGGTGGACGTATGGAATTGTATGATACTACTGCCATAATTGATTATGGAAGTATGATGTACATTGCATTGCAACGTTCGAAAACTGCTCGCGAAGCCATCAAAGTAATGGCCGAATTGGTAGCCGAATATGGTTATGCCAGCGAAGGCGAATCTATTTCGGTATCGGATGTTAACGAAGTGTGGATCTTCGAAATCATTGGCAAAGGAGCGCCAAGTGTAGGCAAAGATGGCAAAAGAATATATGATAAAGGGGCTGTTTGGGTAGCTCGTCGCATCCCTGATGGATATATTTCGGGTCATGCTAACCATGCACGTATCACTACTTTCCCTTTTGATAAAGATAAAAGCTCAATCTCGAGCAAGAATTTAAATAAGATATTTGATCCACGTGTTGAGAATGTTTATTCTTATGATGTTGTTACATTTGCTCGTAGCAGAGGTTACTTTAAAGGCGAAGATAAGGATTTTAGTTTCTCAGATGTCTATGCTCCTGTTGATTTTGAAGGCGCTCGTTTCTGCGAAGGACGTGTTTGGGCAGGTTTCAATAAAGTAAATAAAAACATGGCTCAATACATTGATTATGTTAAAGGTGAGAACCTTAAAAACAGGATGCCTTTATGGATAAAACCTGATTTTAAACTTTCTTTACAAGATGTAAAAGGTTTGATGAGAGATCATTTTGAAGGAACACCATTTGACATGACAAAAGATGTAGGTGCAGGCCCTTATGAATGTGGTTATCGCTGGCGTCCACTTACCTGGAAAGTAAATGGTAAGGAATATGTAAACGAAAGAGCAACCTCAACACAACAGACAGGCTTCTCATTTGTAGCACAATCACGCCCTAATATGCCCGATAAGATTGGTGGTATCTTCTGGTTCAGTGTTGATGATAGTTATAGCACTGTTTATGTTCCTATGTATTGCGGTATTACCAAGATTCCTGAACCTTATAGAGAAGGTAACGGCAGTATGGTTGAATATTCTGAAACATCTGCTTTCTGGATCTTTAACTTTGTTTCTAACTTCTGTTATTTAAGGTATAATGTTATGATAAAAGATGTTCAGAAGGTACAAAGTGAGCTTGAGAACAAATTTATTGCCGAAGTACCTGCTATTGATAAGAAAGCAATGGATGCTTATGCAGTTAGCAAAGAAAAAGCACAGGAAATCATTAATAATTATTCAAATGAACAAGCTAATCTTACAGCTACAAGATACAAAAAACTTGGTCAGTATTTACTTGTTAAATATATGGATGGCAATATTAAGAAAGAAAAAGATGGCAAGTTCTTGATGAATGGTTACACACAATCAGCATCACCTAGCCAACCCGGCTATCCTGAATGGTATTTAAAAAAGATAGTTGATGATGCGGGCGAAAGACTAAAGGTTATTGAAGAACCAAAGAAATAAGAGGCTTTTAGGCATTAGGCTATTAGACTATTAGGCAATAATAAAAGAGCCATCTTCACTTATATGAAGATGGCTCTTTTGCTATTTATTTGTAGATAATAAAGGCTTCAAGTGTTTACTTGAGCCCTCCTATAATTTCACTAACAGAGCTATGACGGTGACGTCTAAGATAATCTTCGATACCTGCAATAATTTTAGTACACACAGCAGGGTCAATAAAGTTAGCGGTACCAACTTGTACTGCTGTTGCACCGGCAAGCAAAAACTCAATAGCATCAGTGGCAGTCATTATACCTCCCAATCCAATCACAGGAATCTTTACAGCTTTGGACACCTGCCAAACCATGCGCAAAGCAATAGGCTTAACAGCCGGCCCTGATAATCCTCCTGTATATGTTGATAAAACAGGAGTCTTTCTTTCGGCATTAATAGCCATGCCTAGCAAGGTGTTTATCAATGAAACAGAGTCAGCACCGGCAGCTTCAACAGCTACTGCCATCTCAGCAATATTAGTTACATTAGGAGATAGTTTAACTATCAAAGTCTTTTTGTAAACTTGGCGTATTGCTTTGGTTACAGCGCTTGCCGAATGGCAACTAGTACCAAATGCCATACCACCTTCCTTAACATTAGGGCACGATATATTGAGTTCGATAGCAGGAATCTTATCAAGATCATTAAGCTTTGAAGCTACTTCAATATATTCATCTACTGTAGAACCGGAAACATTAACAATCATGTGCGTATCGTAATCTTTTATGCGGGGATAAATATCCGAGATGAAATAATCAACACCTTTATTCTGCAAGCCTACAGCATTCAACATACCGGCAGGAGTTTCGGCCATACGTGGATAAGCATTGCCCTCGCGATGCGAACCGGTAGTGCCTTTAACAAATATACCACCTAAAGTAGATATATCCATGAAATCAGTAAACTCTTCACCGTAACCAAACGTACCCGAAGCCGTCATTACCGGGTTCTTCAGACACAAATCCTTTATTTTAACACCTAAATCTATCATACTTTTATTTTAATATATCCAACCAGCCAATTCTTTCGGATTAAATATAGGGCCCTCTGTACAAGTACATTTGTTGCCATGTCTGGTTTCTACAACACAACATAAACAAGCACCTATTCCACAAGCCATCATGTTTTCTAATGACACTTCGCATTTCTTCCCATGATTAAATGCAAACTTTGATAACACACGCATCATAGGTTCGGGGCCACAGGTGTATATCATCGAGAACTCACATTTTTCGGGCTTTAAAATACTATGATTAGTAACTAAACCTTTTTCGCCTAACGAACCATCCTGTGTAGTAATATAAACAGTGCTATGTTTTTTGTATTCATGTACCTCGAGAATATCTTCCTTACTTCTTCCGCCAATTAAAGTGGAAACTTTAAAACCTTTAGCTTTTAAGAATCTGGCTAGATATAATAATGGAGCCACGCCACAACCACCACCTACCAACAAAATGTTGTCTTCGGTAGGGATACTGAACGAATTGCCCAATGGATAAACTATATTTACTGTCTCTCCACATTGAGCATGGCTTAAGGTATTTGTTCCTTCGCCTAACTTCTGAATAAGAAACTTAATAGTGTTTTCCTTATAATTAACATCATGCACGGATATTGGCCGACGAAGAAAAACATTCTTATTTCCTTTTACCTCCATCTGCACAAATTGTCCCGGTAATATTTCAGGCAATTTCTCGGGTGCTTTAAGCTCTAATAAAAAATAGTTATGGTTGATCTGTTGATTTCCCACAACTAACATATCATGTATATATTTCTTCATTTATTATAATTTAGTAATAGTTCTCATTTTACATCCCTCTGTTTCTTCCGCTTATTTCAATTATATTAATAACAAAACACGAAACATTTGTTATTGCCGGCTTTGAATACTCAAATGTTTTGCCTGTATATTTCATCATAATCTTATTCATAATATCGGTTTTCTTTTGGATATCTTCTTCAAATTCAACCCTACCACTTGCTACTACACTTTTGTAAGTCATACTATAACTACAAGCAACTGTCTCATGGTGATGAAAAAGCTTATGACCTAAACTAAAAGCTATACATACATCAGGATTAACTTTTAAGATGTCAAGTTTCTTACCGAAACTACCCGAGTGCAGGTATATCTTATTGTCTTCATAAGCAAAGTTAAAAGGCAATACATAAGGCTTGCCATCTTTATCAACCATACTTACATAGCAAACTTCACAGTTATTAATAACTTCTTCTAATTCTGAATGCTTTTCAATTATTTTTGTATTCATTCTTTAAATTTCTTAACAACAACTTTACCTGATTTAAGTTTATCAGGCAATTCTAATAAAAAGGTAATTAATGATAATATTATACTGAATATAAATGCAGTTCCGAAACTATCAATCTTAAAATCGTCAACAATACTTGATGTAAGGAGGATCATAAAAGCATTAAGGAACAATAAAAACAATCCAAATGTTAATATTGATGCAGGTATTGTTAGTAATACTAATAAAGGTCTTAAAAAAGTATTGAGTAAAGATAAGACTAAAGCTACCAATATTGCAACAATATAATTTGGCAAATACACACCCGGCAATAATTTTGCAGTAATGACAACAGCAAAGGATGTAACAACTACTTTATATACAAATTTCATAAACTGTGAATTAACTGTCATTTATCTATTCATAAAACAATCAAACTTTAACATTTATTTATTTGACAAAATTACTAATTTTTGATGAATTAAAACTTTAAATAATTAACATGCTAAAGAATCTATTAATGATGGTTAAAGCTTTTTCATCGAAACATTTCTAAATTTATAAAGCCAGAAACGGTAAAACCAAACAATAATTATCGCCATAATTACTCTTGGCACCATTATCCAGAGAACAGGCACTCCTATAGTAACAAATAATAAAGTATCCTCCAGTTGCGAATGCGATACTGCTGTATGATGATTCAAAATATCTGTTTCAATAGTTGTAATGTTTTTCCTTTCTAGTTGTTCTATCATAATCGCTCCACCATATGCAAGTCCTAAGAAATTAGCAACTATCCACAAAAAGGAAGTATTAGCAGGCAAACCCATCATACGCATAAATGGAGATAATACTCTGGAAAGTAATTTTAAGATACCGAATTCTTCCAAAGCCTTCTGTAAAATCATTAAGGTGTTAATAAATAAAATAACTTTTAATGAAAGCAATAAAGTATTAATACCCCATGTTTTTATGACTTCCATCAATGGAACCTGACTAATAGTTTTTGATGTCTCTGCTATTGTTTTTTGAATATCGGGAGGTAATAATAAATTTAAAACAAAAGCTCCTACAATACTTGATATTACTCTTATTAATATAATCTTAATGGTAGAAGAGCCTGTCTTCTTCTGAATAACTGTCTCAACAATTAAATTATGAGCTATAAGTATCATTAAGGCAAGAATAGTAGTTTGACGAATAGTAAGCGATAAAGTTGACA
>TBL_comb47_HYPODRAFT_10007619_pt1 | contig 11289 bp, 10 predicted proteins | sample TroBogypolimnion_40_FD_10682 | JGI IMG/M metagenome (IMG submission 10682) | reverse complement strand
CCTCCGTGTTTAAAATGGAAAAATCCATGAATTTTCGTAAGGAACTGATAGAAAAAAGTTATGCATCACCGCTGTTTCAGAACGATTTTTTTTCCTCCCCGCAATACCTGCTTATCTATTTTCCGCATGAAAAGCAATTTCTCCTTACCGAATTGTGGGGAATGCTCCTGATATCGATCATCCTGATCATTGCCATCGTGTATTCCTTCACCTATACGATTACCACTATTTTCAGGCAAAAGAAACTTTCGGAAGTAAAGAATGATTTTATCAATAACATGACCCATGAATTTAAAACTCCCATTTCCACCATCTCTCTTGCATGCGAGGCCCTGGGTGACCAGGATATCCGGCAGTCCGGTGAATTCATTGAGAATTATGTCCGGATGATCAGTGAGGAAAATAAAAGGCTCGCAGTGATGGCGGAAAAGATATTGCAAACGGCCGTGATTGATAAGGGGCAGATGAAGATGAACAAGGAGAAGATCGATCTTCATGAAGTCATCTCCGAAGTGATCAAGAATATCAATATCCAGGTTGAAATCAAAGATGGTGTGATCCTGAAAAATTTTATGGCTGTGAATTCAATGCTGGAAGGGGATAGGGTGCATCTAACCAACCTTGTTTACAACCTGCTTGACAATGCAAACAAATATTCCCCGAAAAAACCCGTTATAAGGATCAGTACCGAAAACACATCATCCGGAATACTTCTGACAATTGAGGACAAAGGCATCGGCATCAGCAAGGCAGAGCAAAAAAAAGTGTTTGAAAAACTTTACCGGGTTCCTACCGGAAACATTCATGAAGTCAGGGGTTTTGGACTGGGATTGAGTTATGTGAAAGCCATCGTGACGGAACATAACGGGAAGATCAGCCTGGAAAGCGAAGTGAATAAAGGAAGCACATTCAAAGTGTTTTTGCCTTTTAAACTCGTCGAAAGAAATTGATCGGAAACGTAATAAACCACAAAGAGCCTATGATATACACAAAGGTCACCAGTCTTTCAAGGTGAACTTTGTGCATCCTTTGTGAACATGATGGTTAAAATAAGTTGTTTTAAAAATCACACTGATTACTAATTTTTCAAAATGGAAAAAAAACAAATCCGTGTCCTGCTGGCTGAAGATGACCGGAACCTGGGAAATATCCTGAAAAATTACCTTGATGCCAAAGGTTTCATCACTACACTTTGCGTCAATGGCCAGGAAGCAGTGGAAATTTCTAAAAAGAAAGAATTTGATTTTTTTATTCTCGACATCATGATGCCCGTCAGGGATGGTTTTTCAACTGCTCGCGAAATCAGGCTTTCCGGTAAAAAGACCCCGATCCTGTTTCTTACGGCAAAATCACTCCAGGAAGATAAACTTAAGGGATTTGAAGTTGGTGCCGATGATTACATGACGAAGCCATTCAGCATGGAAGAATTGCTGATGCGCATGCAGGCCATTCTGCGGCGTACGGAAGATGCCGGAAAACCCGGCTATGAAGAAGAAGGCATCTTTACCATCGGGCAATATACGTTCGATTTTAACAGGCAGATACTATCCATAAAAGGGAAAGAACAGAAGCTGACTTCCAAGGAAGCCGGATTGCTGCATCTGTTGTGCACCAACGCAAACGAAGTGCTGGAGCGGAGTACAGCGTTAAACCAGATATGGAGCGACGACAGCTATTTCAATGCACGGAGCATGGATGTCTATATTGTGAAACTCCGGAAATACCTGAAAGCCGATCCAACCGTGGAACTCATAAATGTCCATGGCGTGGGATTCAAGCTGATCATGAAAAAATAACGGATGGCAAAGTTGTACATCGTTCCGACCCCGATCGGGAATCTCGAAGACATAACATTCCGGGCTCTTCGCATCCTCAGGGAAGCCGACCTGATCCTGGCGGAAGACACACGGAAGTCTGGAATCCTGCTGAAACATTATGAGATCCGGAAAACGATGATCCCGCATCATGCCTTTAACGAGCATAAAACATTGAGCGGACTGATCGAAAGGCTTAAATCCGGACTGACAATTGCGCTGATTACCGATGCCGGAACTCCGTGCATCTCCGACCCTGGGTTCCTGCTTGTCAGGGAATGCCTGAATGAAAATATTTCCGTTGAATGTCTGCCTGGGGCAACTGCTTTTGTTCCGGCACTGGTGAATTCAGGCTTTTCCTCCGACAGGTTTTTGTTTGAAGGATTTCTTCCTCATAAAAAAGGCCGCCAGACAAGGCTTACAGAGCTTTCTGAAGAGACTTTCACGATGATCTTTTATGAATCCCCGCACCGGCTTATAAAGACGCTGGAACAATTCATTCAGTTCTTCGGTAATGAACGGATGGCAAGCGTTTCCAGGGAACTTACGAAAATCTACGAGGAAAATGTCAGGGGAACTTTTGAAGAATTGATCGCCCATTTCAAAGATAAACAGGTGAAGGGAGAGATTGTTATTGTCGTTGATGGCAAGTCGTGATTGACAAATGACATGAATGACGAATATGCAAATGAAATGTGGAATTTCGATTTTCGAATGACGAATGTCGAACATCGAATATCTAATTTCTCAATTATTCGTATATTCGTAATTCACGAATTCGTCATTTGAACATCATGTGTGGCCGTTATTCTTTCATTCTTGAAGATGAGCTGATCAAGGAGCGTTTCGGTGTCACCGTGCGCAGCGCAATTTACAAGGCGCGGTACAATTGTGCGCCTACGCAGGACCTGGCGGTTATTTCCGACGAGAGCCCGGAAACCCTCAGCCTGTATCGCTGGGGTCTGATCCCTTTTTGGGCAAAAGAGCGTTCGATCGGGACCAATATGATCAATGCCAAATCAGAAACCATACTTGACAAGCCCTCATTCAAAGCATCCTTCAGGAACAAGCGGTGCCTTGTTCTGGCTGATGGTTATTATGAATGGAAGAAAGAACCTGAGAAGATACCGGTACGGATCACCATGAAAGACAAGTCACCCTTTGCACTTGCGGGAATCTGGGACAGATGGGTAAGTGCCGAAGGTGAAATCGTTCATTCATTTTCCATCCTTACAACTGCTTCTCCTCCCAAAATGCAAATAATCCATGACAGGATGCCGGTGATCCTGGCGCGGAAGGATGAAGCGAAGTGGATAGAAAGAACAAGTGAAAGCGAGCTTCTCGGATTACTCCGGCCTTTCCCTGTTGAGAAAATAACAGCTTACCCTGTTTCCAACCTGGTGAATTCCCCGCGGAATGAAACGCCTGAGATACTTGAACCTGTTGGTGAGCCTTTATTTTAATCAATCATCAGGTTGCAGCCACGCACGGCGCTTGAGTCAAATCGTCCGAGCATTTCAAACGAACCATCTTCAAAAGTCTTCCCAAGGTCTTCCGTCGCAATAAATGAACAGGAGTTGAAATTAGCCAGGTCGATGATGTTCAGGCAACCGGTTTTCTCATGCGGGATAAGCAGAAACGGATCATTGGAATCCCTTGCCAGCACCTTCATCCAGCCGGGTGCATGAAATTTACCTTTCCCTTTTGAAAATGCCTGCGAGAGCAATTCTGTCATCCCGTACTCTGAATGGATAACGGGCAGGTTGAATTTTTTTGCCAGGTGACCATGCAGTTCTTCCCTGATCATCTCCTTTCTTTTTCCTTTCATTCCTCCGGTTTCCATGATAATCAGATCGGCAGATGAAGTTTGAAAATGTTCTGAGAAATCCAACAAAGCATAGCTGAGGCCTATAACAAGGGATTTTCGCCTGGAGGATTTTTTATTCTGCAGGATATCTGCCAACATTTTATAATCGTTGAGGAAAAAGCCGGAAAGCTCTGAGCATGATCTTGTGATCCATTCATCCACCATGAAAATAAGGGAAGAATCAGGATTTTCTGCAGGTGATGGCATCAACCCGAAAATATCATACTCTGCCAGTGATCCGTAAAATTTTTCAAATCCGAGATGCAGTGATTTTCTGTAAATATCCAAATTGGCAACCGCGTGATTGCTTCTTTCAGTTCCGGTCGTTCCGCTGCTCATGAAGGTTTTAACGGCTGGAATCTTTCCACAGACCACGGAAGCGGTCTTGAAAAAGAGGATCGGAAGAAACGGAACCTGGCTGAAATGCACAATTGCAGCAGGGTCCGTCCCAACTGCATCCACATAGTGACGATAAATTCTGTTTTGTTCATACTGGAATCTGAAAATATCCAGTGTGGTCTCGTTAAACATGCGCTCGTCATGGATATTGAAGAGCCGGTTGCTAAAGTCCATTTTAATTTATTGAATTGATCCTGATTGAAAAAGTTGTAATTTTAGCCTTTCAAAACCAGGCATTTTTCTTGACAAAGGTCGTAAACATTTAGGGACCTGTCAACACAAGAATCGGGAGTAAAATGTACAGGAACACCAAATACTTATTTATTCTGCCGCTTATCATGGTGGTAATCCTTTCGGGATGTATGAAGAAGGAGAGTTATCCTGATATACCGCAGATCGGTTTTTTGAGTTATACCAGCGTTTTTGACACAGGCCGGTTTGCAAAGAAGGGGATCCTGAGTATCTCATTCCAGGACGGCAACGGAGATATTGGCTTTTATTCCGATGCCGATACTTTTCCTCCCTACCAGTCAAAAGGACCCTATTATTACAATTTCGTCATCCAGTATTTTGAGAAACAAAACGGCGTCTTCAATCAGGTTGTTACTGTGATTCCATTCAGTGCAAGGATCCCGTGGTTAACACCGCTCGATCCCGGCAAGGCCATCAAAGGCACCATTTCAAATACTATGGATATGAATCCTCATCCCCTGCATGATACTGTCCAGTTCAAGGCTTTCATCTACGATCGTGCCCTGCACAAGAGCAATGTGATCACCACACCTGAAATTATCTTAAGGAGGCGATAACAGCAAATGGAACGGGCAAACTCCAGCAGGAAGATCATCATCCTAGGACTATTTTTTTTAATCGGTTTGATTTTCATCATCCGGTTATTTACCATCCAGATCATCGCCGACCGGTATGTGCTTTCCGCCAATAACAACGTGCTCCGCTACATCACGCAATGGCCTGCACGGGGACTTATTTTCGACCGGTACGGGAAACTGCTGGTATATAACGAAGCCGCCTATGACCTGATGGTCACGCCAAGGCAGGTGAAAACGATTGATACTGTCGAGTTTTGTAAGCTAATCGGAATAGAAAAGGAAGATTTTATTGACCGGATGGAGAAAGCAAGGAGTTATTCTCCATACCGGGCTTCATTGTTTGAAGGACAGATCAGCCGGGAGAATTATGGTTTCCTCGAAGAGAAGATATTCAGGTTTCCCGGGTTTTTTGTTCAGCCGCATCCTTTGCGGAAATACAGCTTCCCGATTGCCCCGCACGCATTCGGATACATCGGGGAGGTCAGCCCGGAGTTCATCCAGAAAAACAGTTATTACCGTTCCGGCGATTATGTTGGGATCAGCGGTGTTGAAAGATCTTATGAAGAGATTCTGCGTGGAAAAAAAGGGATGAAGATCCGCGTGGTGGATGTGTTTAACCGTGATAAAGGAAGTTTTCAGAAAGGGAGGTATGATACCACTTCATTTGCCGGCACTGATCTCTATTCCTCTCTGGATGCGGATTTGCAGTCGTATGGTGAACTCCTGATGACAGGCAAGAAAGGAAGCATTGTTGCCATTGAGCCATCATCGGGCGAAATCCTTTGCATGGTTTCCAGTCCATCATACGATCCAAACCTGCTGGTTGGAAGGGCCAGGAAGAAAAACTATATGAAGCTCAGCCAGGATTCAGTCGTGGTGCCGCTTTTCAACCGGTCGCTGATGGCCATGTACCCGCCGGGATCTACATTCAAGCTTGTGGAGGCACTGGTCGGGCAGCAGGAAGGCGTCCTGTTTCCTGACACAAGATATAGCTGCCCCGGCGGTTTCTCACTCGGAAACGGGAAGATGGTGGGGTGTCATAATCACTGGTCGCCACTGGACTTGCGGCAATCCATACAATATTCCTGCAACACTTATTACTGCAGGGTCTTCCGTTCCATCATCGACAAAAAAACATTTTCCACGACCCGTGAAGGGTATGAAGTATGGAGGAATAATGTCCTGAGCATGGGATTTGGCAAGAAGCTGGGCGTCGATGTCCCGGGAGAATTGAACGGGAATATTCCCTCCTCAAGTTATTATGACAAATATCACGGGAAGGACCGCTGGAATTCAATGTCGATCATTTCACTCGGAATCGGCCAGGGAGAGATCGGGATCACACCGGTGCAGCTGGCAAACCTCGCTGCCCTGATCGCCAACAGGGGGTTTTATTATACTCCGCATATCATCAAGGCCATAGGACAGAAAAACAAGCTGAATGAAAATTATCAGCAAAAGAATATTCCAACGATTGATTCGCGGTATTTCGATATTGTCGTAGAAGGAATGCATGACGTTGTGGAGTCTGGAACGGCAGCTGCTGCGAAGATTGACAGCATCCCGTTTTGCGGAAAGACCGGAACTGCACAAAACCCGCATGGAAAGAACCATTCAATATTTGTAGCTTTTGCTCCCATGAACAATCCCAGGATTGCCATCTCCGTTGTTGTTGAGAATTCAGGATATGGTGCAACCTGGGCAGCACCAATTGCCAGCCTGATGATTGAAAAATACATCCGCAGGATCGTGAAAAGAAAGGATCTTGAACAAAGCATGATCAATGGGATCCTGCAAACAAAAGGTAAGATTGTAGACCAATGAGAGAACGCCGGGGCATATTTCAGCACATAGACTGGTGGCTGGTTATCTTGTTTCTTGTACTGATTCTGCTGGGATGGTTAAATATCTATGCTGCTGTCTTTGACGAAAAGCACAGCAGTATTCTCGATATGAATACACGGTACGGCAAGCAGTTGATCTGGATCATCGCCTCCTTGCTCATTGCCATGATCATCCTTCTGATCGATGGAAAATTTTTCTCGCAATTTGCATACCTGTTTTATGGGATAGGGTTGTTCCTGCTGGTTGCAGTGATGTTCTCGGGCCGGGAGATCGCCGGGTCAAAATCCTGGTTCCAGGTTGCCGGGATTGCCATTCAACCGACAGAATTTGCGAAAATCGGTGCTGCACTTGCAGTGGCAAAATACCTCGGCAACCTTGATGTTGACATATTAAGGCCGCGAACATTGCTGATGCTGGGGGGAATAATATTTGTTCCGATAATCCTTGTGGTGCTGCAGCGGGATGCCGGATCAGCCCTGGTTTTTTTATCACTGGTAATCGTTTTCTACCGTGCCGGAATGTCGGAAAAGCTGATGCTGCTGCTGGTTGCATTCCCGCTGCTGGCAATACTGGCCCTTGCCATGAATAAGTTTGTCCTGATTACCGTTCTTTTTATTGCCGGTGGAGTGTACTATCTCTACTCCAAGCGGAAAATCAGGTTACTGATAACCATCCTTGTTATGTACCTGGCATCAGTTGTTTATATCTTTTCGGTGAATTATGGAGTAAATAAGTTCCTTGAACCTCACCAGCGAACCCGTATCAATGTCCTTTTCGGGAAAGAAGTTGACCTGAAAGGAGCCGGGTACAATGTGAATCAATCGCTCATTGCCATTGGCTCAGGAGGCTTCTGGGGCAAAGGTTTCCTGCAGGGGACACAAACAAAATACAACTTCGTACCGGAACAGAGCACGGATTTTATTTTTTGTACGGTAGGCGAAGAGTGGGGTTTCCGCGGCAGTTTTCTTGTCATCGGGTTATTTATTACTTTGCTTACACGGATAATATTCCTTGCGGAACGTCAACGGTCAAAATTCAGCCGGTTGTATGGATATGGCGTTGCTTCCATCATATTTTTTCATTTCGCAATCAACATCGGCATGACACTGGGAATTGTTCCTGTAATTGGCATTCCATTGCCATTCTTCAGTTATGGTGGATCATCACTCTGGGCATTCACGATTTTATTGTTTATCTTTATACGGCAGGATTCTTACAGGTATGAGCTCCTCTGAGAAAAAACCGGTCCACAAAAAAGTGCATGTAAAAAACATGGTGTGCAACAGTTGTGTGCACCTGATCCGGAATGTACTGTCAATTGAGGGTGTTGAAATACACGACATCCGGCTTGGTTACCTGTCGGTCTCATATCATACATCAAAGATCTCCTGGAAGAAGATTGAAAAAATTCTCAATGAATATGGATTTGAGATACTGGAAGACAGGGAAAGTATTCTCGTCATGCAGATCAAGCAGGCAATCATCGAAATGGTCCATTACTCTACCTTTGATGCGATGGTAAAAAATTCCGATTACCTTGTCGGGAAATTCAACATTTCATACCCTTCCATTTCTTCCATGTTTTCAAAACGGGAAAACATTACACTTGAAAAATTCATCATTCTTCAGAAAACCGAAAAAGTCAAGGAACTGATTGAGTACGGAGAACTGACACTCAGTGAAATCGCATACATGATGGGTTACAGCAGCGTGCAGTACCTGAGCACGCAATTTAAAACCATCACGGGGATATCTGTCACCGATTATAGAAACAGCCCGTCCATTACGCGGAAACCACTGGATTCCATCTGACCCGGTTTTTACAGGCACGCTTTGCAAACAACTGCCAACTGACGGATAGCGCGCGTTTGCGAGGCATGCCCATAGCGAAGTCTTGAATTTCATACAATATTTTTAAAATTTCATAACACTCCCTTCGTTGATTCATAATATTATTGCATTCTCAAAAAATCATTCCATATGAAAATATCAAAGAATGTTGCCGTCAGTGATGCTGGCCTGGTCTTTAATCCCGTTACCGGCGAATCTTTTTCTGCCAACCCGATCGGTATTGAAATTATTAACTTGATCAGGGAAGGGAAATCCCATAAAACGATCATCGATTCAATTCTCGCAAAATACATTACCGAATCTTCGACGGTTGAGAAAGATTTACACGATTTCACAGATGTTCTCAGACATTTCAATCTCCTTGAAGACCATGAAGAAAAGAAAGCTTAATATCGCTGTTACCGGACTTAATGCAATCGACAGCCCCGGCCCGGGAATATCCGTCATCCGTGGTTTACGGGAGGCCGATTCATTTGATGTGCGCATCATCGGGCTCTCCTATGAATCGCTGGAACCAGGGATTTATATGCACAATGTTGTTGACAAAACGTACCAGATTCCTTATCCTTCAGCCGGTACGGACACCTTGCTTGCAAGGCTTGAATACATTCATGAAATTGAAAAGCTTGATGTCATCATTCCTAATTTTGATGCGGAACTGTTTCCTTTCATTAAACTGGAGCATAAGCTGAAAGCCATGGGAATTCAGATGTTCCTACCTACAGCGAGGCAATTCGAAGAACGTCAAAAAGTGAACCTGAATACGTTCGGGGAGAAGTACGGCATTCATGTTCCGAAATGTAAGATCCTGTTCGATCTTTCAGCAGTCCATAGCCTGTCATCGGAATTTGTTTTCCCCGTTGTCGTGAAGGGAAAATTTTATGATGCCTCGATTGCATACAACACAGACCAGGTGCGGAGTTATTACAACAAGATCAGCGCTAAATGGGGATTGCCCATCATCATCCAGGAATTTATTCACGGCACCGAATTCAACGTCACCGGCCTGGGAGACGGGAAGGGCAATACGATGGCGGCCGTTGCGATGCGCAAGCAATACATCACGGACAAAGGAAAAGCATGGGGTGGCATCTCCATTGCCGATGAGAAAATCCTGGGCATGACCCGGAAATTTCTCAAAAACACCAAATGGCGTGGCGGTTTCGAACTGGAACTGATGAAGAACAAGGACAATGAACTTTATCTGCTGGAGATCAATCCAAGACTGCCGGCATGGATCTACCTTGCCGTAGGTGTCGGTCAGAATATTCCGGAAGCCCTTGTCAATCTTGCGTTGGGAAATAAAGTCGTCCCATATAAAGATTATATGGTCGGAAAGATGTTTATCCGTTATGCCTGGGACATGATCGTTGACCGTGAAGAATTTGAACAGATCTCGGTTACAGGGGAATTATAAAAAATTATAAATAACCGCAAAGACGCAAAGAAGTTTGTAAGATGAAAAAGTTATTAGCTTCTTGGGGCCTTCGCGATAAAGAAAAATAGAAACTTAGATAAATCAAGATATGGAAAAGATCCGCTATGAAAGACCAGTCATAAAGAAACTGGAAAGTAGTATGCCAAACAAATTTGGTTCACGCACCGAATATTTACCCATGACCCACATTGATGGTGTGGCAATAAAACAGCTTGTTGCGGATTATGGCTCGCCGCTGTTCGTCATCTCTGAAAAGACGATCCGTTCAACAGTGACAAAAGCAAGGAAGGAATTTGAAACGCGGTATCCGAAAGTCCAGTTTGCCTGGTCGTACAAAACAAATTACATGAATGCCGTCTGCAGCATCTTCCACCAGGAAGGATCATGGGCAGAAGTGGTCTCGGGATTTGAATATGACAAAGCAATTTCTTTGGGTGTTGACGGGAAGAAGATCATTTTCAACGGACCCGAGAAGACCGAAGAAGATCTTACAAAAGCCATTAAAAATGATTCTCTCATCCACATCGATCACCTGGATGAATTCTACACCATTGTGTCGCTTACTGAAAAGCTGAAGAAGAAACCCCGCGTTGCGATCAGGGTAAACATGGATACCGGTGTATATCCTATGTGGGACAGGTTCGGGTTCAATTATGAAAACGGCCAGGCATGGGATGCGATCAACAAGATCATTCATTCAGGAAAGATGGAACTTGTCGGTCTTCATTGTCATATCGGCACGTTCATGCTGGCACCTTCCGCTTACGGTATAGCTGCTGCAAAACTTGCAGAGCTTGCAATTGCCATCCAGAAAAAATTTGACCAGGACATTAGTTATATCGATATGGGAGGTGGGTTTGCTTCAAAGAATACATTGAAAGGATCCTATCTCCAGGGTTCGGATACGAATCCTGCAATCGCCGATTTTGCAGAGGTTATCTCGACAGCCTTGCTGAATGCGAATTTCAGGAAAGACAAACTGCCGCTACTGATCCTCGAAACCGGTCGTGCCCTGGTTGATGAGTCGGGGTTCCTTGTCGGAACAGTCATTTCCAATAAACGTTCAAGCACCGAACGCAGGACTACGATTGTGGATATCGGGGTGAACATTCTTTTCACCTCCTTCTGGTACGATCACAAGATCACCCCGGCCCAGCCGTTTACGCAGTATTCGGAGGAGACTTGCGTGTACGGCCCGCTGTGCATGAACATCGACATCATCCGCGAAAGTGTAATTTTGCCCTT
>TBL_comb47_HYPODRAFT_10007618_pt1 | contig 11289 bp, 19 predicted proteins | sample TroBogypolimnion_40_FD_10682 | JGI IMG/M metagenome (IMG submission 10682) | reverse complement strand
GGTCTTACCAAAACTCACCACAAGCATTTGGCTCATCACCACTTGGCTATGGCTGAGCATCACATGCACATGCACAAAGGCGGCCATACTGTTGCCTCTCATGTTCCAGAGTCTAAAGACATGGGCGAGATGGGTTTGAAGCATGGCGGCAAAGCCAAAATGAAACACCACTACGCCAAGGGTGGCTCTATCGAAGGTCCTAAAGTGACCAAGGCTGCCGGTGGCAAAAAAGAAGCACGTGCTGATGAGCGCGAAATGCGCAGCGGCTTGATGGGCATTGAACACGGTGAGAAAAAACGTGCTCACGGCGAACACGCCATCCAAACCAAAGGCCATACTAAGGCAATGATGCCCAAGATGGCTGGCACTACAACTGGCATGAAGCATGGCGGCAAAGCCAAAATGCACCACAAGAAATAAGGTGAAAACATGAAACACGATCACGCTCCAATCCACGGTCACGGCGTTGCTCCCCATAGCCATGAGCACAAGCATATGGTTCATCATTTGGAAGAGCACAAAGCCGGTGGCCACGTGCATCACCACCACCACTATGGCGAGCACGCTGCTGGCCATGTGAAACACCACGAAGCTGTTGAGCATCTGCACAAACATCAAATGGGCATGAAACACGGCGGCAAAGCCTGCTAAGGAGTCATCATGGTTGACAAGGTTTATACGGCGGACCAAGGTCAGCCACCAAAAGAACCTGATGGCGCAACGGCAGGCAAACAGATCCCTAAAAAAGATCAACCTGAACAACTTGGCAGCGCCATTGTGGTCAAGAAAAAACACGGCGGCAAAATCTCTTCCGCCTCTAGCCGTGCTGATGGTATTGCCGCAAAAGGCCATACTCGCGGCAAAGTTTGCTAAGGAGACATCATGTCTGAAAAATGGATCCAGCACGCTATCAAACGTGCAGGCGCTTTGCACAAGCAGCTTGGCGTCCCTGAAGGAGAAAAGATCCCTGCCAAGAAGTTGGCCAAGGCAGCAAAGAAACCCGGCAAGCTGGGTCAACGCGCTCGCTTGGCTGAGACTCTGAGAGGAATGCACAAATGATGGCAAGTCGCGGTATGGGGGCAGTCAACCCCTCCAAAATGCCCAAGGGCAAAATGAAAAAGCGCCGTGACGACACTGACTTTGAGCAGTTTTCCAAGGGCGGTAAGGCTGGCTTGTACGCAAACATTCATGCGAAACAAGAGAGAATTGCTCATGGCTTCAAAGAAAAAATGCGCAAACCCGGCAGCAAAGGTGCTCCCACTAATGCCGCTTTCATCAAATCGGCTAAAACCGCAAGGAAAAAGAAATGATCCTGATCAGTAAAGATGACGCGCTGTTTATTTACAACGAGTTAAATCAACGCGCACAACACCAAATCAACGCCTACGGTATGCCAGATGCAAACCTGATCGTTGTCATTGCAGACTTGGCAGGTCAACTTGAATTGCTAATTCAACTAGACGATGATGAAGTGGATCCAGTAGCGGTAGCAGCGTTTTTGGCTGATGAGCCACATGAGCAGTTTGATGAAGATAAGGCTGCAAGTGACGACACAGCTCCTGCATCTACAACACCTGAAGCTTAATCATGTCTATCAACTCCGGTACAACTACTGGAACGACCACCTTCGACCTTGACTTCGCTGAAATAGCAGAGGAGGCTTGGGAAAGGGCTGGCCGTGAAATGCGTTCCGGATATGACTTGCGTACTGCACGCAGGTCAATGAACTTGATGACCATTGAATGGCAAAACCGTGGGATCAACATGTGGACAATCGACCAAGGTACGATTACCTTGACGCCGGGATTGAACACATACCCACTGCCAACCGATACGATTGACTTGCTGGACCATGTGATTCGCACAAATGCCAACAGCACATCCAATCAATCCGATTTGACGATCACGCGCATTAGTGTTTCTACCTATGCCACGATTCCAAACAAACTGACTCAGGCTCGTCCTATTCAGGTCTGGGTGCAGCGCATGTCTGGAGAAACCTCTACAACAACCATTCAGGTTGCCTCTGCCGTTGGCGCAACAGACACTACGATCACGCTTTCCAGCACAGTTGGCCTAGCTGCAAACGGCTATATCCAGCTTGGATCGACGGGTGGTGAGATCATTTACTACTCGTACATTTCTGGCAACACGCTGCAAAACTGCTTCCGTGGCCAAGCCAATACAACCGCCTCCGCCTATTCTTTGGGTTCGGCTGTCTATGTGCCCAAGTTGCCTGCGATTACTGTTTGGCCAACGCCAGACAACTCAACCACCTACACATTTGCATACTGGCGTCTACGCCGGGTGCAAGATGCTGGAGCGGGTCCAAACGTGCAGGACATGAACTTTCGCTTCTTGCCGGCAGTGGCAGCGGGTTTGGCGTATCACATCAGCATGAAAGTGCCTGATCTTGTTCAGCGCGTACCCATGCTTAAGGCTGCATACGATGAGCAGTTTGATCTGGCTGCCGGAGAAGATCGTGAGAAGGCGGCAATTCGATTTGTTCCAAGGCAGCAATTCTTGGGCGGTGGTGGCGGGGCTTACTGATGGGAAATAGATTCGCATCAGGTAAGTATTCGATTGCTGAATGCGATAGGTGCGGCCAGCGGTACAAGCTCAACCAGCTCAAGATGGAAGTCATCAAGACCAAGCTGTACCAACTCAAAGTTTGTCCTGAGTGCTGGGACCCAGATCAACCTCAGTTGCAGCTTGGCATGTATCCAGTGGATGATCCGCAGGCGGTGCGCCAGCCTCGTCCCGACATTACCTATGTCACATCTGGCATCAACGTTCTTGGTTTCCCAGCGGGTGGCTCACGAGATATTCAATGGGGATGGAATCCAATTGGTGGTGCATCGCAGTTTGATACAACCCTGACACCCAATAATTTACTTACCACAACTCGGGTAGGTACAGTTACAATTTCCACATCCTAAAGGAGCTGCTATGAAAAAGGCTGAGGTCAAGAAGATTGCAGATAAAGAAGCTGCAAAAGAGATTCACAAGCATGAGAAACACATGCACAAAGGCAAGGCTCCTACGAAGCTTGCCAAAGGCGGCATTGCCGGCGTAAATCAAGCAAACATGAAGTCTGTTGGCCGCAACTTGGCCAGAGCAAATTACCAGCGCGGAGGCTAATATGGCAGTCGCAAAGAACGTCAAACCAACCACCAAGAACAGTCCTGCTATTGTCAAACCACAGGTTGTCAATAACGGTCCTGCTTCAGAATATGCCAAGCCTCATCGCATGAGTGGTGCTCCATTGCATATGCGCGACACATTGGGTATTGATCCCGATAAAGACTCAAACACTGGCAACACTGTTGTTCCAGAAGAGAAAACTCGCATTCGTGGAACTGGCGCTGCTGAACGTGGCGTTTATGCACGAGGCCCGATGGCATGAACTACAGTCAGCTCGTCAATGAGGTCAACTCGTATCTGGAATACACATTCCCGACAGTTGACATCAACACATTTATTCAGCAGGCTGAACAACGGGTTTTTAACTCCGTTCAGTTTCCTTCGCTGCGTAAAAATGTGACGGGCGTGCTAACGACTGGCAACTCATACTTGTCATGCCCCAATGATTTTCTTGCCCCTTATTCGTTGGCGGTTTATTCAAGCGTCACCACTACGGCCACGGGAACTGTCAGCACCAATACCATTACTGTTGCGTCTAGCACTGTGATTTTTGCAGGGCAATCCGTTTCTGGAACCGGCATAGGCAATCAATGTAAAGTTCTTGGAATTTCAGGAACAACGGTAACTCTATCTCAAAACAATATTTCGGCTGTATCTGGAAATGTTGTTTTCCAGACGGATTATTTGTACTTGTTCAATAAAGATGTGAACTTTATTCGTGAGTGCTATCCAACATCAAGCTATCAAAATCAACCAAAGCACTACGCATTGTTTGGCCCACAAAGCTCTGCTCCTCTGTATTTGTCGTTCATGGTTGGGCCAACTCCAGATCAGAACTACAGTGTTGAGCTGCATTACTTTTACTATCCAGATTCAATCATCCAGTCTCCAATCACTGCGCTAGGAAGCATTTCAAGTGGTGGCTCTGGGTATATAAGCGGTACATATTACAACGTTCCCTTGTCTGGAGGCACAGGGACATTTGCTTATGCCACGATTGTTGTTACGTCTGGATCTGTGTCTTCTGTAACGCTAACGTCTGGTGGAACTGGTTATGTAGTTGGCGATTCTTTGACTGTTGCAAATACGTATTTGGGTGGCGTAGGCTTTGGGTTTTCCGTTCCAGTTTCCACGATTACCAATCCACTTGGTGAATCATGGCTTGGAAATAACTTTGATTCTGTTCTTTTGTATGGCACGCTTGTTGAAGCGTACACCTATCAAAAGGGCGACAAAGATCTTATTGCTTTCTACGACAACAAGTACAAGGAAGCATTGGCAATTGCTAAACGCCTTGGGGATGGTTTGGATCGTGAAGATGCCTACCGCTCTGGTCAAACACGGATTCAACCCATACCATGAGCATAGTCCAAGGCCAAACCACAAGTTTCAAATACCAGCTTTATCAAGGTGGTGTTTTCAACCTGTCTACAGATTCAATTTACATGGCCTTGTATACGGGCAATGCAAATATGAATCAAACGGTTACAGCATACACATCGACAAATGAAGTAGTTGGCACGGGCTACACGGCAGGCGGTCAATTGATGACTGGCATCAGCATTAACTTTGACGCAAACAGTGGCGTAGCCTATATCAACTGGAACAACGTGGTTTGGTCGCCAGCTGCATTTACAGCTCGTTGCGCATTGATCTACGATCAAACTGCCAGCAATGCTTCTATTGCCGTAATTGACTTTGGATCAGACAAAACCTGTTCCAATACTTTCACGGTAACGATGCCAGCCAATGCCTACAATACAGCTTTGATCAGGAGCGCATGATGCTAATCACAACCACCAAAGGCGAAATGGATGACTCTCTTCTCTTGAAAAAAGAAGGCTCCATTGACAATGAAGACGAATACACGACTTGGGTTGAATACTACTTGGATGACGAGTTGGTACATCGTTCTGCCCACGTTACTTTGAAAAAATCACCATTCATGGATTTAGTCGCCGCATCGCTGGCATAAGGAGAACCCCGTGGCAAATACCCAATCAATGTGCACTTCTTTCTTGGGTCAGCTGATGACGGCTACCCATAACTTTGGCACGTCACCCATTCGCGCCGCAAGCACGGCAGATACATTCAAGGCGGCCTTGTATGTGACCACGGCCACCATCAATGCGGCCACAACAGCTTACTCTGCAACCAACGAAGTAAGCGGTACAGGTTATACAGCAGGCGGCATCACGGTTACAAACGCTACGGCCCCCTCCTCAACCAACTCATCATCCACTGCTGGTGTTGGTTACTGGACTCCTTCTGGTAACTTGGTTTACTCAACAGTTACTTTGACAACTGCGTTTGATACTGTGTTGATCTACAACTCATCTCAAAGTAATGCTGCTGTAAGCGTCCATACGTTTGGTTCTCAAACTATTACCGCTGGCACATTTACTTTGACAATGCCATCAAACACTACGACAACTGCTTTGTTGCGCTTGTCCACCACCTAATAGGTGATCTATGGCCTTCGGCTGGGGTTCCGGCAATTGGGGTGACGGCCTGTGGGGTGGATCCCTTCCACTCACGGGTAACTCCGCCTCTGGAAATACCGGAACGGTCACGCCGAATATCACCATTTCCATTACTGGAGTTGGTGCTTCTGGCTTCGTAGGAACGGTAACACAATCTAATTCGGTAACGCTTACCGGAAATAACGCCCAAGGGGGAACCGGAACTACTGGTGTCAACATAACTGTTGCATTAACTGGAGTTGGCGGATCTGGCAATGTAGGAACCGTTTCATTTGGCATATCTCGGACACTTACGGGAGATGCTGCATCTGGATTTGCGGGAACGGTATCAGTATCTAATTTGCAGGCTTTGTCTGGCGTATTGGCGTCTGGCTCTGTTGGAACAGTATCAAACGGAGCAAGCAAAGCAATTACAGGCGTGGCAGCATCTGGAGCTGTCGGCTCTGTCTCTGCGTCAAATACAAATAGCATTTCAGGTGTAAATGCCAACGGCTTGGTTGGCGCATTATCTGTTCCAGTGGGCGGGGATTTTGCATCCGGCTCTGTTGGATCTGTAAGCACAAACATTACAGTTTCCATTACTGGCATCAATGCAAATGGTATTGTTGGAACTGTAACGATGGGCGCAAGAACTGCGCAGCTAACGGGCGTTGGATCATCTGGTTTTGCTCAATCACTTGGCGTTAGCTACTGGGGTTTAGTCGTTGATGATGAAACGGCTTCATGGCAAAATGTGGATAACAGTGACACCCCCGGTTGGACCAGTGTTTCTGATGATGAATCACCAAACTGGGCACCCGTTCAAACTCAATAGGAACTGACATGACGATTAACTACACAGCATTATTGGGCTTGGCAGAGCCGGTAACAGGAACCGAAAGCGGTAACTGGGGTGATGACGTTAACCTTGGCTTGACTTCTTATCTTGACATTGGTATTGCTGGCACGAACAACATTACCCAAGATTCAGATATAACGCTCACCATTACTAACGGCAGCAGCGCAGGATCAAACATTGTTGCCTCGCCCAACTCAACCACTGCTCAATATATGCAGCTGTTGTGTACGGGTTCGAGAACCGCCAACAGAAACATCAACGCACCAAACTCAAGCAAGATGTTTGTGGTCAACAACTCCACAACTGGCGGATACAGCATTGTTGTTCGTGGTGCAACAGGGCCGACTACAGGCGTGACGATTGCCAACGGCGAAAAAGCCATTGTGTTTTGGAGTAGCGTAGCATCTGACTTCGTAAAGATTTCAACAAGCCTGATTAGCCAGATGGGCGGTATTCTTTCGGGAACTAACGGTGGCACAGGTGTAAATAACGGCTCAAACACAATCACTTTGGGCGGCAACTTAACCACAAGCGGAGCCTACGGTACAACCCTTTCGGTTACCAATACCACCAGTGTCACCCTTCCCACATCTGGAACTCTGGCTACATTAGCTAATGCAGAAACATTTACAAACAAACGCATTGACCCACGTGTCAGCAGCACCACTTCTGCTTCGTCTGTCACTCCGACTATTGCTTCGTATGACATCTATGCGTTCACGGCTCAAGCCGCAACTCTGACCATCAACGCTCCGACTGGAACACCAGTCGATGGTGACAAGTTGATTTTCCGCATCTTGGACAACGGCACACCTCAAACCTTGTCTTGGAACGCCACATATACAATTATTGGTGTTACTTTGCCAACCACAACGACAGCAAACAAAACAACTTATGTGGGTTGCATTTACAACTCAAACAACACTCGTTGGGACGTTGTAGCAGTGACCACACAAGCATAAGGAGCAGACATGAAGATCGACTTCGCATTCAATACCAAGTACGGCACATTTTCGGACGCATTAAATTTTGAGGATGACCAACCTTTGCCATCCGATGTTGAAATTGAAGCAATGAAGGCTCAACGCTTGGCAAACTGGATTTCTCATGTAACCGCACCACAACCCAACTATGTTTTGGATGCTGATGGCAACATTGTTTTTGATGCAGACGGCAATGCGTTGATTCAGGGGTAAAGCATGGCTAACAGATATTGGGTAACAGGCGGTACTGGAAACTGGAATAGTACAACCAACTGGTCTACAGCTACAGGGGGCGCTAGTGGCGCATCTGTTCCAAGCACGGGTGATGCTGCTATTTTTGATACAAGCTCTGGTTCAGGTACAGCTACGCTTGACATTAGCCCAACCGTTCAAACTGTTAACTTAACTGGATTTGCTGGAACTTTAGCATTTGGCACAAACAATATCTCAGTTAATTCAACCGGCACTGTTTGGACGCAAACTACATCTTGTACTATTACTGGAACACCAGTTGTTAACATAACTAACAATAGTTCAACAACAATAAATGCAGTTTGTACATCGGTAACGGAATCAAATTCCGTCAGCATAAACATTACCGCAGCAACGGGTCAAGTTGGAACTTCTGGAAGTTTTAAAAATATAGATTGCACTGGTTTTTCTGGAACCTTCTCTAACAGCGTTAGAACAATTTATGGAAATCTTAAATTGGTTTCTGCAGTTACCGTAGCTTCTGGAACAAACTTAACAACATTTGCAGCGACATCTGGAACTCAACAAGTAACCACTGCTGGTTTGACATTGGATTTTCCAATTACTTTATCTGGAACAGCTACGGTTCAGTTGCAAGATGCAATTACTCTTGGAACAGCAAGGGCATTTACATTTACTGCTGGCACTCTTGATTTAAACAACAAAACATTAAGCACAGGAACGTTTGCTTCAAGTAACACAAATACACGAACTCTTGCATTTGGTACAGGGAACATTACATGCACTGGAACTAGTTCAGCTTGGAATACGGGAACAGTTACTGGGTTAACAATTACAGGAAATCCTGTCGTGAACGTAACAAATTCTGGTTCTACTGGTATTATTGTTACGACTGGCGCTCTGTCAGAGGCAAACTCTATTAGTTACAACTTTACTGGTGGAACTTATGCTTTGACATTTTTAAATGCTGCTGGATATACGGCTAAAAACGTAGACTTTACTGGTTTTGCTGGAACATTGAACGCTATATCGTCCACAATCATTTATGGAAACTTGAATATATCAAGCGGCATGACAATAACTGCAAGTGGCGGTGCATTGTCATTTGGCGCAACTAGCGGCACAAAAACTATTACGACTAATGGAAAAACGTTGGATTTTCCAATCACCATTAACGGTTCTGGCGGCACGTTTCAACTTCAAGATGCTCTTACACAAGGTTCTACACGGCAATTTACTTTGCAAAACGGTACTTTGGATTTGAATGGTAAAACGCTTACTGTGGGAACTGGATTTGTCACAGGTGTTGGAACAAAAAATCTGACATTTAACAGTGGAACTCTTGTTTGTCCAGCTGCAACAACTACAGCATTTAGTAATACCAATGCAACTGGATTTACTACAACAGCTGGTACAGGTGCAGGCACGATCAGCATGACTGCTGCAACTGCAAAAACTTTTGTTGGCAACAACATAAACTATGCAGCAACACTTCAAAATGCAGGTGCTGGTGCATTGACTGTTAGTGGCTCAAACACGTTTACGGGTATCAGCAACTCCGTTCAACCAACCACGTTTACATTTACCTCTGGAACCACTCAGACCGTAACAAACTGGAACGTCAGCGGCACATCTGGTAACTTGGTGACCATCAATGCTACAAGTACAACTGCGGCTACATTGTCTAAATCAACTGGCATCGTAAGTTCAGACTTTTTGGCAATTGACCATTCGACTGCGACTGGTGGTGCTACTTGGTATGCTGGTGCGAACTCTACAAACAATGGCACTAACACTGGATGGATTTTTAGTGCGGCTCCTAGTGGAAACAAGGGCAACTTTTTGATGTTCTTTTAAAAAGATGTGGACCCAATCAGCCTGCTTCTCATGGCGCAAAGCGCGGTGGCTGCTATCAAAAGCGGTTGCCAAATGCTCTCCGAAGGCCGGGCTGAGATCAGCAACTTCAAGAAAGGTGTTGAGCAAACCATTGGAGACGCCAAGGCCATCTACAAAGAGATCACTGGGATTTGGGGGTGGTTCAAATCACTGTTTGGTGCTAAGCCTGTTGCCGTGGAAAAGGCGGCAGCAAGTGTTGTGGTTAGTGAAAAACCTAAAGCCACAAAACGCCAACCCGAGCCAGAGCTTACCTATGAACAGTTTCAGTCAAGGGCTGTCCACGAGATTTGCGAGCACCTAAAGGTTTACTTTGAGGCAATCAGGGAGCTGAACGTTCACTGCCAAGAGCTGGAAGCCGACTCCAGCACAACGGAAAAAGTGGCAACGAATGCCATCGACCTGATTGAGATTCGCTGGCAGTTGAAACAAATGGGTGTGCAGGTTAGGGAGGCAATGGTGTACACACCGGAGGAGTTGGGGCTACAGGACTTGTACTCTAACTTCTTAAAAACGTACAATGAAATTCTGGAAGAGCAGGAGTTTGCTCGGCAAGTCAAGCAGAAGAAAGAAACGGACGCAAAATGGCGACGCGAACTCCTCAGAAACCACAGAATAGACCGGGCGTTAATAGTGGCTACGGTGACTCTGCTGGTGGCATGGATGTGGGGCTTTCTACTGTCGTTCAAATGGCTCGTGACGACACGCGCTGGTTTGTGGTCGGGATAACTGTGTTGGCCGTGATCATCTTTTTGATTGTGCCCATCGGCGTGCTGATTGCGATTGACAACGAAAAGCGCCTGAACGCTGCGGAGCGTCGGATTGACAGAAAGATTCAAAGGCTTGAAAAGCTGGAGAAAGAACTGCAAGAGCAAAGGGATAAATGATGAAATGGATTCTGCTTTTATTGTTGCTTGCCGGCTGCGAAGATCGCTATCGCTACCATTGCCAAGACCCAAAAAATTGGGGAAATGAAGAATGCAAACCGCCTTTGTGTGTCGCCACGCAAACCTGTCCTGAATACTTCAATAAGCCGTCAAATGTCAAACCAAACCCCTGAACTAAAAAACGCAGACACCGCTCGATTTGTCGTCAGATCGTTTTGCGTGGCATTGGTGTTTTTGATCATGCTGTTCGGATACAGCATCGTCTTTACTGAGCAACCACTGTTCAACGAAGCGCCTGCGGACAAACAGATTTTTGGCGTGCTGATTTTGGTGGTCGGTCAAATCCTAACCATCTTGGCTAACTATTTGTCTCGTACTACTGGCAGTGCTGCAACTTCAACGCCTCCAACACCCATAAACCCGTGTCAATCTCAGCTTGGGTATCAGCCTTTGTCGCCCATAATGAATCAGTATTCATCGCCTATGGGTATACAGCCGATGGCGAATAACTTTACAACTGCACAGAATAACTATCCAATCCCTGACAACGTAGGAATGGCTTGGACACCACCTGCTGGACCAACAAACCCGCCTCACCACCTTGAGCCGGATGAAGAGCGAGCAGCCATTGCAGCCGCTCGTCAAAGCGTGAAAGGCCAATGATGTTTAGTTTGTTCAACCCCTACGTTCTCATTGGCATCGTTGCCATAGTGGTTGCCTCCTTCTTTGAGGGGCACCACATTGCCTACCTTGAGCAAGAGGCCGAGATTGCCAAGCTCAACGAGAAGGCGCGTGGGCTTGAACAAGAGGCTGCCCAGCGTGTGACCGACCTATCAACTCAACTTGTG
>TBL_comb47_HYPODRAFT_10007616_pt1 | contig 11292 bp, 17 predicted proteins | sample TroBogypolimnion_40_FD_10682 | JGI IMG/M metagenome (IMG submission 10682) | reverse complement strand
TTTCTATCGCCATCCTAACCCATCTAGTTTCTTCGGCAGATAATGGGGCTATTTCAGCAACCGCATCTTTAATCGCTTCTTTAACTGTATCTAAGATTTCGTCTTTAGTTAGGTTATCTAGGCTCATCAGCATTTCCATCTTGCTAAGCTTGCTGCTTTACGGGTGGGTTTCCCTTTCTCGTCTTTCATAGGGCCGGGCATACCACTCATTCTGGCGCAAAATGATTTTTTACGAGGCCCACCTTCGGGCTGTGGGGCTTTTAGGTTAGAGCCTGTAGCTGCATTGTATTTATCTCTGCCTTTTGCGGTCAAACCAGCACCTTGCTTTGTAGGTAGTTTTTCACCACGACCAATTGCGAGAACCGGAGCTTTTTTAGCCATTAATCGCTCCTGTTATCATCTGTAAATTATTAACAGCCAGAGCTTCCTGCCAGTCAGTACCGAAGTACATCAGCTTTGCCCATGCGACTGAATTCGCCATTTGGTTCATCTCAGTGTTTGACCAAGGGCCTGCGCTGAAATAATTCGTAGCAGGTTCAGCCCCTGTCGGTGACGCACCAGTCGTAAAGAAGTCTGCACCCATATCTGCCTGTGCTGCTGCTTGATCTTGGGCTGCGATGATTACTGTGCTTTGTGTGAAGTTGCTCATACTGATTCCCAATCTTCTGACAGCATATCTGTTTGACTTGCAAGCCATCCGGGAAGCATGGCTTTGCGACCTTGAGCGTTAACCGTCCACATATCAATGTGGGGCAATATTTCACACTCAATAAGATCAGGCAATGCTTTTCCGTATGGAGATTCTGGGCGTAACGTAACTGTAGAACCCGGAATAAGGATTAACCACATACCCTTGCCGTTCCAGCCTTGACGGGCAACTTTGCCACCAGCTTTCAATACTTCTATTGCTTGTCCGAAGTTCATCATTTAATAAGCCTTGGTCTTAGAATTTGTGTACGCCTCAGAAGCAGCAATCTGCGCTGCTGTCAGGGTTTTGCCGACGATGATCATTTGGTATTCTTGACCGTTGAGAAAATAAGATGACCCAGCCCTTGCGCCAAAATATAAAGGGTAGTTGCCAAAATTGACCGTTCCTGCTACTGAACCAACAAACGTAATTGCTGCGGATGAGTTATTGACTTTTAACTGCACAATTGAAGCATTTACAGATTGAGTTAAATCTATAAATTCAGCTAATGTTTTGGTTTTTGGGGCAGGAAATGATGATGAGTCACCGTATAAAAGAAAACTTCCCCTTACTGCAACAAAAAAATCAGTTGGTGTTGTGCCGCTTGTTCCCAAAACAAATGTTCCGCTATTTAATGTAGTGCTTACACTTAATTCAGCAAGCATTTGGTACGTTGAATCTGCTAATTTCCGCACCCCCGCAAACACCGACATCTGAGCAGTAGCAGTAAAGTCAACGCTTGAAGTCGAGAGGAATTGATTCGAGCCGTTGTACTTGATGTATTGGGGAAACCCTGCTGTGTCATAGACTGTGCTTGTGTCTACGCGCTGGTATGCGGGGAGGGTTACGGTTTGGTCTGTTGGTCGTAGGTCTGCACCCCAAATGTAGATGCCGCTTGTGCCATTGCCTAAATAACTTCTTGCTGCATTATAAATTCCGCAAACAACACTAAGCGTTGTTGTTGTTGCCACAGTAGTTAAAACTAACGTGCATTTATAAAAATCATTCGCCACAAGCACCATTGATGCACTTTGGCTAGTTAACCCCGCAACTAAATCTGTTACCGCAGAAGCAACACCTGAACCAAGATCAAACCATGCAAAACAAGCACCGCCAACACCGCCTCCGTTATTATTTACTTGTATATACCCGTTACGAGTTCCTGTTGCACGTTTAAAATATGCAATTGTGGTGTATGAAACAGAGGCGGATGCGTTTTGATTTTGAATGACTACATGGGTATTATTAGTTGCATCTTCAGTTAAAAGATTAGCTGTATTAGTGTTGTTGGGAGCAGTAGTTGAATTTGCTGTAGCTGTTGCGGCAGTTTTACTCCACGCCGCATTACTAAAATCCTCAGTCTTAGTCAACAAATTATATCGAGCCGACAGCAAAGGCCGGTTAGCTGAGGTGGCTTGTGAGCGGTGATTGCCTCGACCAGATAGGTCTAGCTGCTTACCGACAGGCGATTCCAGCACAGCATGCGTAGTCCCCGCCGAGTCTTGAAACAGCGTAGACATATTGCTATCGTCATACCAAACACCTTGGCTACCGTCAGCAAACAATGACATGATTGTGGCGTACAGCGAATTCTGCTGTAGCGCAGGGAGAGCTAGAGCGAATCCGAATGACATTAGTAAATCCCAACCATGCTGGTTGCAGTTGTGCCTGTTGACCAAACCTGAATGACCTGAACAGGAATTACTCCACCACCAAGTACGCCTGTGAAGGCCAGCTTAGTACCCTGTGCGGTCGTTACGGTAACGTTGCCACCACCACCCACATAAATAACCGCGTTGGTCAGAAGGCGTACAGTGTCACTGGGAACAATAACCACGGCATCGCCGGGGAACATGGGGAATGTAGGGCTGTAGTTAGTTTTTGACATAATTAATCTCCAATGAAAACGGGGCCGAAGCCCCAAAGACTATTAGTCGAAGTTACCATATGGGTACGTTGTCAAGTTACCGATGTTATTATCTGGCTGTGAGTATTGCAGGGTGAAGTTATATTTACCAGTCAGTGAAGTACGTGTATCCAGTGCCGTACCAACAATAGCAATGGTAATAACAATTTGAGATACGTTCGCATGTCCGTTTGCTTGCAAGATGTCTGTAGACGTAGCTGTTTGGTTACCCAGCTGTGTAGCGGTAAATGTAGCAAGTGCTTGGCGACCGATAGCTGAAACTGCACCTGTAGCGAAATATGTAGGGGTACCAGCGGCGGCGGTATAGTTGTTCGATACGTACACAGTTTGCGAAGTAATCGCAGCAGAACCACCAGCAACGGCAACTAGTGCTAAGGTATCTGCGTAAATATTATCGAGGTCAGAACCTGTTGGCACATACAATACTGCACCACGGTAAATGTTGGTAGCTGTGTCAGCAGGAATTGTCTGGACTACAGAGGGGAAAACACTTGCTGAAGGTTGATATACAACTCCGGCGATGTTGGGAATATTATTAGAAACGGCAAAAACACCCGCGCTACCACCATATGTAGGGGTACCGGCTACTGTGTTTGAGAAATCTAAATCAATGTTCTGTACTAATTGGGAATATCCAACGTTACGAAAAGGACCAAAACGCTTATCGCCGGATAAAATTGGACCTTCAAAGGTTGCGCGAGCCATATTACTTCCTTATGCAAAAGAACCTCACCAATCGTTGCATCGTCTGCTGGGGCAGTGCGGTAAGGTTAAAATCCCAGATATGCTAATAATACACTAATTTAGAATAGGTGCAAGTATTTTTGCAAAAGAAAACCCACCCGTACATTTCTGCAGAGGGGTGAGCCATGTTGGTATTGATTATATCTTAAGCGTGGTCGGAGACTTTGCGTTACGCGCCGCCATCATTTTTGCTTTCCATACTGGGTCTGCCCACAATGCCTTTGCTGCTGCTTTCTTAGCGGCTTTTACCTCTTCTCGGTTAGCAATCTCTTTATTGTTAGCAGTTTGTTTAGCCGCATATTCGGGGTCAGCCCACTGTGCCTTAGCCTGCTGACTAGTTTTGGCTTTAGATTCTTTGGTACTACGTGCGGCTTTGATAGCGTTACTCATTACTTCAGGCTGTTCCTGCCATAACTTCTTGCTGTTTTCAGACTTGGTAGCTAAAGCTTCAGGGGTATTTTGGGCTATGGTCTGTGCGGCTACAACTTTTGCTCGATATTCNGGGCGCTGCCAATTATCTAACGTTTTTTTACGGTTTACCGTTTTTTCTTTTATAGTACGTATTGCCCCACTTGCCCCCTCACCGCCAGCAGTGCGGTTAAATAATGTACCTGTTTTTGAATCCCTACGCCCATATAGTTTAATTAACTCAATTTCCTTAACAAAGGCTTCTTCTTCTATTTTAGTTTCAAAAACTCGTTCACACACGGCAATAAGATTCCGCTGTTTTAAGTGTGATATGAAGTCTTGAAAGGGTTTGTTGTGCGAACCTCGTGACCAATGAGATATATCTCTATCCCCTGTTCCTTTACCTACATATACAGGTTGGTTTAATTTGAGGGGGCGGGGGTCGTAATAAACGTATACATAAAACATTTACTTCTCCTTAAGGGTTAATAAGACTATAATACTATGGATGGGGATTGGCAAATGTTTTTTCGTAACGCTTTTCGAAAATTAAATTATTGGGTTACGCTACAGGTAATGGATTTTTATACCCGCGCAAAAAGAAAAAGGCCCCCACCTTGTGAGTGGAGGCCCCGCTAAGCCCTTGATTTACAAGGCTTTTAGTTAAAACGAACCACTTGAACCCCAAGCGCCGAGGGCATCGCTCCAACCAAATGAGTACCGTTCCCTACTTTTATAACGAACGTTGCCGGTGTCAAAATCCCCATCCATTGAGTTTTGGAGTGGTGTACGGACAAAGTGCTTCAGACCGTTAGGCACATCAGTAAGCAAGAACCAAGCATTAACGTCAGTCAAGAAGTGGTTAACAATGTAACCTTCAGGAACCGAACCGTTGTTGTTGATCGCGCTGATATCGTTGCTGTTAGTACCAACACGGAGTTTGGTTTCCAACAGGCGAGTAGCAACAAACTGCAGAGCAGGTGGGATCACCATTTTCTTAGGTTTTGCAGCAATCAACAGACCACGCTCATCCGTCCATGCAGCGATTTGAATGATTGCGGCTTCGAGCGAAGTCTCGTTCAAGTCAACAGCAGTAGATGGGGTATTTGAGTTAGTATTGCCACTAACCAAAGGATGAGCAGTGCTGAACAGGGGTACGCCATCGCCGCCGTAGTAGGCTGATGAGTTTGTAAAGCCGTTGTTCAGAACCGAAGCAGCTTTTACTTGCTTGGTATAGGACATAGCACGAGCCAAAGACTTGGTATAACGTGCAGACAGTGAGTCATACAGGTTATCTTCAATTGCTTCTTCAGTAATAGAGAAGCCAAGTGCAATAGTTTCGTGCGAGTAGCGAGTAGTCCATGCTTCTTGTGCATTATCATAAGCGATAGCGGCACCTTCAGACTTGACTGGAGCAGCATTGAAACCAGACAATTTCGTTTCTTCTTCAAATGAACGCTCTGAAGATTCGATTTCGTACAATTCTTTATGCTCTTCGCCGTAGCGGGCATACTCAAGGCCAAACAAAGCGTTGAGTCCGGGGAGTAGCTCTTTAAGAAGCTGCGAACGTGAAATAGCCATTTTTTAGCTCCTTATTAAGCAGTTGTACCAGCTGACTGATAATACGCATGTACGCCAAAGTTTAGTTTGACAATACAGTCCGTATAAGCATCACCGGGGTTAGATGGGAAGTTGCCACCGAAAGTCGAGTTGGCGTTAACCAGATCAACAATCTTACAAGCCAACGCACTAGTATTAGCTACCGTAGCAGACAGCGCAACAACTGAGTTACCCGTTGCAGTATTGCCAGTCGTACTACCAGTACCACCAGTAAAGTTAGCCAGCGCGATAGTCTTACCGATAGATGCAACAGTAATTGCGCCCAAAGATTGGACTTGGAACAGAGCATCTGGGTCATCCATCACACGAATGTAGATGTTTGTATAGCCAGCAGTGACTGCGTTGACAGGCAAGTACTGAGCATACAGAGGATAACCAAGCTGTTGACCCGCCAGTTGGTAACGTACACCTACACACACGCCAGTAACACCGACAGATGAAGTAGTAGGGGTAGTAGTAACAACCGTAGGTTGACCAGCGGCAGCAGCACCGATTTGGACCAGATCACCAAAGAAAATTGGCGCGGTGTTGTTTGTGGTCATCAGGATTTCACGGATTACTCCACCGTTAAAAGCTTGACCTCCAATCAAATTGATTGGTTTTAGTCCGTAAGGACCAGATACTGTAGACATTTAAGACCTCCGAAATTAAATTTAAGAACCTTTTCCGAAAGTAACTTTAGTAGACCGTTCTTTAAACATTGGCATACGTGAGTCGCTTTCTTTCAAATAATTATTATCAACCGATTCCATCTGTGAGCTATTCAACTGAGCATAATGTGTACTACGCTGTTGCATATTCTCTTTAGGGGCACGGCATAAAACTAAACCACCAATCTCAATCGAACCTTTGAATTGCCCGTCAATAGACGCATGGGTCATTAGCTCAGGATAGTCTTCTGCCTTTACAGGTTCAAACCCCTCCCTACGCCTCCCAGAAAGGTTCATGGGGTCAGCTACTCCTAAAGTAGAAAAACGAACATAGCGATGTGTCCATCCGGGCCGGTCATCTGGCTGTGGTAGCGTTTCAGGCGGTGCCCAAGCAGCAATTGGTCGTTCATCACGTGTGCGGGAATCTAGTTCGCGGTCAAGCTTAGTCATTATCTTTCTCCATTCATTTGTTCTGCAACCTTACGGGCGTATAACTCAAGCGGAACACCAAGACGCTTAGCAATCTGCACTTGCGTTGGGGTTAGTTGAATTTTCTTGGGTGCTGTAGAGCGAGTAGCCGGGGCTACTACATTCGCTGCAGGCTTTGCGCGGTTTTGAGGTTTGGCCTCTACCGGTTTGTCTTCAATTTCAAGTGTGCTCCCGAAATAATCGGGGTATCTTTTACGGATTGTACTACTAATTTTATCGTAGTATTCATCTGTACCTACATATTTTTCACCAAATTCACGTGAAAGACGGTTATGTATAGATATAGCAAGCCCTGTCATCTCATCTTCTTCACCCTTTTCCCCGCCATACCACTCGTTATCATCGAGCCAAGTAGTTAATTTAGGGTCTTGAGACTGTTGTTTTACAGCAACAGGGGGCACATGGTCAGGATGTTCCTTGACTTCAATAGGGCGTAAATTTTTAACCCTATCTACTTTAAGGGTAGCTTCCGCCATTCGTTGTTGTGCATCAGCAAGGGCATCACCGTCACCGCTATCGTAAGCATCTTTAAAGGCTTTTTTGGCAGCAAGCATTTCTGCATCCGCGCCAGTTTTACCCTGCTCTATAAAGATTTTGCTACCTTCATGTAGCTGTGATTGAAGTTTTTTGTTCTCCTCAACCATAACCTGAGCAACACGAATAGCNTCATCCTGCATACGGATAGCTTCTTCCTTAGCCCTACGCTCGTCGTGATAACCCTTACCCAACTTCTTGATGCGCTTTTGAACCTTCTCATCATANGAGTCAAGTTCATCATCTGTAACATCNTCAGGGGCTTGCGCCATAGCCTTGCGACCACGATCTTTTACAGGGGTATCATCGACAATTTCAATNTCAAAATCATCGGCTTCCGCTTTTACCTTTACTTTAGCCTTAGCAGCTACTTCATCAGGAAACTCAAAGGTATCACTTTCACCTTCAATCGGAACCATCTTTCCATCTTTATAGATGGACGCTCCATATTCTTCAGACATTTAAAACTCCTTATGCTCTTGAAATTCCTCTCGGATCGAGAACTACTGCTTCAACTGAATCGTCGTTTATCACTCGAAACTCTTGTCCATGAATCTTGATACGTGAACCTGAGTTAGGACGAATAAGAATGAAGTCACCTTGCTTACATAAAGGACCGCTTGGGAACCTTTGGGTATCTTTATAAGCGTCAGGACCGATAGATACTACAAAAAGAACAGGGGATAAAACTTCTTCATAGTGCCGAACTTGTTCAGCCTTTACTAGCCCACTTTCATACTCATTATCTGCTGCGGGGACCATACACAAAATATGATAGCCTGCTGGTTGTGGGAGTTGTGTTGCTTTTTCTTCCTGTTTTTCAGGTAGTTGGGAAATGTTGCCCATAGCGTCACTAATCAATAATTCACTCATCGTAATCCTTTACTTTTTGCTCACGGTCTTTAATTAAATTTATAGCAAGGGTAAGACCACGGATAACCCCTGTTACATGCTTGTACTCGTCAAAACTTTTGCAATTGCCTGCAGCAATGAACTCCGCTTTAAGCGCTATATCTTCTTGAAGTTCTTTGCGGATGTACTCATATTCTGTCATTTAGTTTCCTTAGGTTGTGGAGTAACCTTATTCTTACTTGCGTGTTGCATATGCGCTTGATCTTTAATAGCATCAACTACCATCTTACCCGCAGCAATACGGCTAGTAGATTTAGTTTTCTGGTTCTGAATCTGTGCATTAGCCATTAACTTACCAGCCTCGATACGGTTCTGTGACTGCAGGCGTTCTTGTTCAAGCTTAAGTTGCTCCATCTTGATAGCTGCATCTGACTGATCTTTCTGGTTCTTACGTTGTTGTTCCTGCTGTTTAATCTGAAGCTCTTGCATCTGCATCTGGATGATGGGGTCTTGAGCTTGCTGCTGAGCTTGCTGCTGTGCGGCTTGTTGTTTGTTCTGTGCAAGTAGGCGTTGTGCAGCCTGTGCCAGCATTGGTGACATCTGCGCTTCAGTCTCAGGGGTCATGTTAACTTCTTCCTCCGCACCCATATCATCCATCTGCTGTGCGGGCAAGTTAGCGCCAAGTTGTTTCTCAATTTCTTTGCGGTACTGGAACCCGATATGCTCGTTTACGTGCGCCATCATAGCGGCTTCAAGCTGTGGAGTTTGTGGGTTTTTTTGTAACAGCATCATAATCTTGGGGTCTTGCATAGCTGCCATATGTACAGCAATATGTGACTCGTGGTCTTGATAACTAAAAGCTTTAACAGGCTTCATCATCAGGATGTTTTGATTTTCTGTAACAGGGTCAGCAGGTTTTTGGTCAATCGCCATAGGAATAAGTTTATTGACGTTTTTAACCCCTAGTACTTCAATCATTTGGCGATGTAAGAGTGGCAAGTTATAAAGCTGCGGTGCTTGTTGTGCGAGTTGGAGTACTGCTTGGTACTGCACAATCTTTTGCGCCATCGTGCTAGCGTTTGGATCACTAACAGGGATAACATCACAAGTATCGTAGTCAGATTGCTTGGCTAAACGACTCCCCTCTTCCGGTTCGTATTCATATTCTTCTGGGGTATAGTCAGCAATAATACCTTTAAGCAGGCGGAACTCTTGGCGCATTGCATAGTGCAAACGTGCTTGGATCGCACTCATTACTTTCAGGGTGCGCTCAAGGATAGCTAGCGTAGTACCAACTGGGGCATTACCACCCATATCCGAGACTTGTAAATCACCAGCAGAGATGAAGTTGCGCCCCTCTTGCACAATCTGGTTGAATAGCTGGAACAATGTCTGGCTAGGTTCTTTGTAGGGGAGCAACATAATGTTGTCTTTTACTGTGCCACTAGGTACATCTACGTCTCTAAATTCTCCGGGGCTAATGGGGGTATCGTCGCCTTTGATACGCAGTCCACGTGCTTTAAGTCCACCGGGAAGGTTTGATAATGTTCCTGCATCCACCAACTGCCGAACAATGGACGTAGCACTACGAGCGTAACCCCCGATAAGATGAATAAGACCATAGCCGTAAAATCCAAACCCCGGAACATATTGGTAATGAACAAAATGAACTCTCTTAGTTTTAAGTGTGTCGTCTTCATACCAATTACGGCGGATGCTAAGACCTTGCCTGAAGTCTTTTCAATAGTAATAACGTAGGGGAGGGCGATACCCGTAAGTTCACCATGTTTATCTTCATCTTCAAAACCGGGCAGATCGTAATCGACATGAATTTCTAAAATACGAAACCTATTGTCATTAATAGCTGTGAAGCCTTGCTCTTCTGCTTTACGTTTCTCAATATCATCAAGCACAGCCATAGGCTCACCAAGTTCCACATCTCTATAGAACCCTGCTACCATTAACTTACGCACTTCATTTTTTGTCTTACGCATGATGTGTGTCATACGTTCCGCAGTATCCAGATTGCTCGCACCATAGGGCACAACAAAATCTTCTGCAGGGATAAACATCGCAACTTGCCGATCTAAACTAGGATCAAAGTAGACTTTCTTAAACGCTGAACCCGCTAGTGGTAAGTTCCATAATAGCTTCTCATGCTCAGGGCGATACTCAGTCATTTGCTCTGTAAGCTTATAGTTCATATCTTCTTGAACACGACTACTAGCTTCTCTTTTTTCGCCTGTTTCTTTGCCAATAATTTGTGTCTTAACCGGCCCCATTGCTGGGAATGTTTCCATAATAGCTTCTGACTGAAACCGTACAACGGCCTCTGCTAACATCGGGTGATACACACCGCAAGCACCAGCCCAAGGCTCTGTAGTCTCTTCGTACTTCAAGCCAAGTAACTTAAGACCTTCTACATACGTATCTGCCCAATCTTTACGTGCGGATTGATCTGCTTCAAATAGGGAGGTAAGCTCACTACCTAATACCATCAATTCTGATTCAGACATTTCTTCAGCAAGGTTATCGCTAAAACTTTCATCCTCATCTACACCAATACTAATATCTAAACCCCCCGCATGAATATTTACTTCCTCTGGGTCTACAATCTCTATCTCGATAGGTTCTTGTGATGCACCCGTAATACCTTGTGGGGCTTGATATACACTTTTTTCCATAGCCATAGTAATTAACCTTTTCGACGAGCTGTATTTGTTTTTGGATTGTATTTAAACTGTGAAGCAGTACCACCTTGGCTTTTCACAGCCCTATCTTTTGCACGTTCTTCTGCAGTCATATCGTTACGCTTAGCACCTGCGGCAGTGAATGTTTTACCGTCTGCTTTCAAATGCCCACGATCTTGTAACGTCTTGATCGCCATATCTCTATTACCCATCTGAGCAGCAAGCCTATCTATTAACTGGCCCTTACCCATAAATTTTTGCGTAGTCATCATTCGCCCTAAATATTTCTTATTACGTTTCTATACGTTACTTTGTTTACTTTGGTGATCGCGCAGGTATTAAGATCAACTGCGGTTATCCTGAATTCTTTTAATGCGTATGCTACTTCATCAAGCGTTGGTGGAACATGTGGTGGTAGCATTGAATCATGCCTAGCTTGCGCCAAAAATGTTTTATTTAACTTACGTACTTTCCACCAAAATTTAACGGTCTTAAACATTGTAGTACCCCGCATTACGCTTAGACTTAAAGTATTTAACCTCTTCTGGCTCATCTGAATCTAGCCGAATAAACCCGCCACGCCTAAACCTAAGAAGGGCTTGTGATGTGGAGTCTACCAAGTCGTCATGTTCGCCTGAGGGAAAGCTAGCTACTTCTTCTACAAGCTCATCAGCCCAATGCGTATTTGGT
>TBL_comb47_HYPODRAFT_10007615_pt1 | contig 11293 bp, 7 predicted proteins | sample TroBogypolimnion_40_FD_10682 | JGI IMG/M metagenome (IMG submission 10682) | reverse complement strand
AAAGCCCGGTTTGGCGGGTCGGTTTCTTAAAATCAGCCGGTTTTGGATTGTACCTATATTCGATCAAGTCAATAGGGAATCCATTTTGGCCAAATCGGCGCGCATCCCAAGCCCGACAGGCTGCTAGTATTGGGGAGGTTGCTTTTCAAGCGGTCGCTTGGAAGGTGAAGAACCCGTTAACAAACAACTGCCAAAAGGTTAAACTAAAACACAAATCCAATGAGAAGATTACATTCAATGCCACCACGGCCCTTGGCGCACAAGGGCAGGTTTGGCTCCGTATCCACCCGGGTGCAATGTTGCGCCGCTCTGGGGCTGGCTGTTCTCGGCCTGGCTTCCGCCGCCTCCGCCGCCCTCACGCCCATCACCTACACTGCCGCCGGCTTATCCACCACCATCAACGGCCTGACTCTAAACTTCGCCTCGACGACGAAGACCCTTCAACTTGCGGCCGACGTGCCGACGTCCGTCACGGATTTCCAGAATTACACTTGGAGCGAAGAAACCTCGCTGCCTACGGCACAGGATAGCTCCGGGTCTCTGAACCGGAATCTAACCGTGTCTTCGGTCGTTGGCAGCCAGACGATCAGCCAAAGCGCCGACGTGGCCCAAATCGGGTTGCTGTCCAAAGGCTATTTCCAAATCAGCACCGCCGCTCCGCTCACCTACACCATCACCGGCGTCGGAACCGTGACGTTCACGCTCTGGTCCGATAGCTTCACCTCGGCGCCAGGCGGGAGCGGTTCGCGCAACCTCGGGGCTACCGCGGAATTCGTTCCTGTGCCTGAGGCTTCCACCACCGTCGCTGGCTTAGGCACCACGGCCCTCGTGGTAACGCTGCTGGTGTCGTCCCGCAAGCGTCTCCACGCCCGCCAACCGCAGGCTTAAGGTGCTACGCTACGCCTATGAGTGTAGCCGAAAGGCCACACTCCTGGCTGTTGTCCCCACAGCAACCCATCAGGACGCGGATAGTTCACCGCAAATCACCGAGGTAATGCTCGTTTAGCTCATCGGCTTGGCACCGCTTCGCACCCGGGCCAGCCAAATCCCCACCCCCTCGGCCGAACGTATCTCCGGCCGAGGGGGTTTTCTTTGCGCAGGGCCTCCAGCGCTACGCCGGCGGCAAGCGCAGCAGCTCCTGGGCGTTGTATTCGCTGGCCAGGAGCAGGAGTGCCCGGCCCAGCCTGAGATTAGCGACTGGAATGTGCGCCATGTACATGGTACGACCACCTGCGGCAGCCCGTAGCCCCCCCGGCGGATCCCCCATTCAGGCGGTCACCCCCGGCTGGAGGTCGCCGGGCACCCGCTTAAGCTGGACCACCAGCCGGAGGCCCGGTGGCGCGAGGTTCTCCACCGACATGCGGCCGCCATAGAGGCTGACGATGCGCTCCGCAAGGGCGGGGCCCAGGCCGAGGTCGCCGCAGGGAAGCGGCTCGGCCACGGCTAACAAGTCGAAGAAATGGGGCAGCAAAGCTGGCGGTGCCGTCCGACCAACGGTTTCGATACTGACCAGAACGGCGTCAGCTTGGACGCTACCGATCAACCGCACGGGCGAAGCCGCCGGCGAGAACTTCACCGCCGTTTCGAGGAGTGAGCGCAGCGCCCGGACAAGGTCCTCGGCCACGCCTTGAACCCGCCCAAACCCGGTGGGCGCAGGGGCTAGTGGGACGTTCTGAGAATCCGCGAAGGGCAGCGCCCCCGCCCGCGCTGCCCGCAGGAGTTCGTCCAGGGGGCTCACGCTCCCAGCGCTTGCGCCGGAGCCCACGCCGATTTGCGTCAGCAGCAGAGCGTCATCAACCAGGGTCATCAGCCGGTCTCGGCTTTGCTCGTAGATTGCCTTGTAACTATCGGCGTGCGGGTCGGCACAGCTCCCGGCGAGCAGCTCAGTAGCGCCCAACAGACCGTGCAACGGCGTACGCAGTTCATGGGAGATGAGGTTAAGGAAGTCGCTCTTGGCGCGGTCCAGAATGGCCAGGCGATCCTTGGCCTCCGCCAGCTCCCGGGTACGCACCACCACGGCGGCCTCGAGTTGGGCTACTTGGTGCGCCTGCGCGCGGCGCAAGCAGGCGAGCTCCAGATGCGTGCGCACCCGGACCTCCACTTCCTCGAAATTGAACGGCTTGGTGATATAGTCCACCGCGCCCGCGTTGAACCCGCGCACTTTGTCGGACACGTCCTGGTGGGCGGTAACGAAAATGACCGGCACCTCCGCCAGCTTGGGATGGCGCTTCAGACGGGCGCAAAGTTCGTACCCATCCATTCCCGGCATGGTGATGTCCAGCAGCGCCAAATCCGGCACCTGCGCCTCGGCGGCACGAAGCGCCAGCTCGCCACTCCGCAGCGGGCGGGCTTTATAACCCTGTTTCTGCAAAATACTGCTCAGCACCTGCAAGTTGGCCGGCGTGTCGTCCACCACCAGGATATTGGGGATGGCACTGGAAACGGTCGGGGTATTCATGCGTCAATTCCTTTGGGATTCAGGGCGGTTTCGAGGGCGGTATAGTCGTAGGTTTCGATCCATTGGCGAAACTGGCGGCCCAGGGGCTCGTCCCCCACCAAGGACCGCTCCAACCCGGCGCCTCGTTCCACCCTGAACGCCGTGCCCTGCGTCTCGGCGCGCAGGCGGAACATGGCCTCAATATCTTCCACCAGGCCGGCGGGGTCGAAGGGAGCCGGATGGAGGGTGACCTGGCCGGTCTCGAGACGGGCCATTTCGAGGATGCCATTGATGATGCTCATCAGGTGTTCGCTGGCGCGCATGATGTGACGCACCTGCTGGCGCTCGCCGGGGCTGAGGTCAGCGCCCCGCAGCAGGAGTTGGGCGAAACCGAAGATGGCGTTCATGGGGGTGCGAATCTCATGCGACATGTTCGCCAGGAAGATGCTCTTGGCGCGGTTGGCCGGGGCCATGCTCCCGCCACCGAAAGGAGCTTGCGCAGCCTGAGGGAATCGCTCATGGCTCCGGGAACAGCCGCAGCAGTTCTTCGGCGTTGTACTCGGCCGCCAAATCCTGGAGCGCGGCGCCCAGGGCAGGGCGCAACTGGCGCACCGTTTGCAGCAACGACGAGACGGTCTCAAAATCGCCCACCACCAACGCCGTCCGCATCGCCTGGCGCAACTCGGCCGGCAACTGGCCGACGGTTTCGGGGGTGAACTCCGGCGCCGCGGTTGGCTCCGCCGCCGGCACCGCGAGCGTTTCGTATTCACAACCAAGTTGCGCCGAAATATGCTCCAGCAACTCTCGCTCGCGAATCGGTTTAGCCAGAAAGTCATTGGCTCCAGCCGCGAGCGCCAACCGGTGGTCCTCCGCGTAAGCCGAGGCGCTAACCATGATAATCCGGGGCTGCGCGCCGTCCCGCGCGCGCAGCCGCCGGATGGTTTCAAAGCCATCCAGCCCCGGCATCCGGGCATCCATCAAGATCAATTGCGGGTGCCAAGCCTGATTGATCTGCAACGCTTCCCAGCCCGTGGCGGCGAGTTGCACCGCGAAGCCCACCCGCGCCAGCACCAACCGCAACAGCTCGCAGTTGTCCGCCAAGTCATCCACCACCAGGACGCGATACTCCGGGAGGCCGGCCCCGGAGCGCAGCACCAAACCTCCCTGTGGGCGGGGTGCCAGCGCCGGGAGCGCGGCCCGTTTCACGGGCACTTTGAACTGGAACACGCTGCCCACGCCAGGCTCACTCCGCGCCGTCAACTCGCCGCCCATCAACCGGGCATACCCCTGGCTGAGATGCAGGCCCAGGCCCGACCCGACGCCCGTGGCGCGGCCGCTGCTGGTCTGTTCAAACCGTCCGAAAAGCTCGTCCAGTTCCGCCGCCGCGATCCCCGGACCGGTGTCCTTGACTTCCACCACCAGCCAGAGCTCACCCGGGGCTGGGGCAACGCTGGCGACGCAGAGTTCCACGCCGCCTTGCCGCGTGAACTTGATGGCGTTGCTGAGCAAGTTCGCCACCGCCTGCCGGAGCTTTCCCGGATCCGCCTCGATGAACTCGGGCAGCTCCGGCCCCAGGGAGGCGGTCAAGGTTATTTGTTTCGCCTGCGCCCGCTCGCAGAACAGGGTGGTGAGTTCCTGGCACAGGCCGGGCAGGCTGAACACCTCGGGTTGCAGGGGGAGTTGCCCGGCTTCGAGGCGGGACAAATCCAGGATGCCGTTGAGCAATGACAACAGGGCCTCGCTGCTCCGGTGGATGGTTTGAGCTTGGTTCCGGAGGTCTCCCGGCAGCGCGGGGTCCCGCAGCAAAAGCTGGGCGTGGCCCATGATGGCATTCATCGGCGTGCGAATCTCATGCGACATGTTGGCCAGAAACTCCGAATTGGACCGGTTCGCGGCCGCGACCGAGGCCAAAGCCTGGCGCAGCTTCCGATGCACCCCCATCCGTTCGGTGTTGTCGAACACCGTGGTGCGGTTCTGGATGAAGTTGCCCGCGGCATCCATCTCGGCCACGCTGTTGATCAGGGCCGGAAACACCGTGCCGTCTTTGCGCTGGTACTCGATGTGCACGTTGCTGATGCTCTTCTCCGCTTTCAAGGCCGCGAAACCGCGCGCGAACGCCGCGCGCCCGGCCGGGGAGAAAAACTCCGTCAGGGGGTGGCCGAGCACTTCCTCACGGGCATAACCCAGCCACCGCAACTCCGTATCGTTCATCCGCAGCACTATCCCGTCATCGTCCAGCGTGTGGTAACCACACGGCGCCAGGTTATACAGGTTTTCCAACTCCTGGGAGTAATGCTCTAGGAGCGCGCGCGTCCGGTTCCGTTCCGTAATATCCACAGTGTTCATGAGCAGGCCCCGCACGGCTTCCACCTGGATTTCTTCTGCAGCAACGAGGATGTCAAACACTTGGCCGGATTTCTTCTGGGCCCGGGCTTCGTAGTTCCGGATGTGCCTCGCCTGGTCCATGGCCGCCATAAAGAGTGCGGCGTTAGCGTCGCTCCCGTAGACATTCAGTTCAAACACCGTCCGCCCCACCATCTCCGGGACGGCATAGCCAAACATGGCCGCGTAGGCCGGATTGACATTGAGGAACTGCCGGTCGCTCCGCCGCGTGATGCACACCCCCACCGGCGAAGCCTCAAAAATGTCCTCAAAACGCGTTCGGGCCTCCCCCAGTTCCCGCGTGCGCTCCCCCACGAGTCGCTCCAGTTCGAGGTTCAACTGGGCCAGTCGCGCGTGGCTCTGCCGGACTTGCCGCTCCGCCTGTTTCCTGGCGGTGATGTCTTCCTGGATGGCAATGAAATGAGCGCCTGATCCCACAGTGGCGCCCACCGGCGAAATGGTCATCGAGACATCGTAGAGGGTGCCGTTCTTGCGGCGGTTGATCAAATCCCCGGACCAGCGCTCACCCCGGCGCAAGGTCTGCCACATCGCCGCGTAAAACTCCGGGGACTGCTGGCCCGATTGGAGCCGGTTCAGTTTCCGGCCGAGGATTTCGCCGGCCTCGTACCCGTTCATCGCCAAAAAGGCCCGGTTAACCCAGGTCGCCTGGCCGGCGGCGTCCGTGATCACAATGCCATTGACGGCGGTTTCCGCGGCCGTTTGCAGGAGCCGGATTTGCTCCTCACTCGCCCGGCGCGCCGTGATGTCCCGGATGTTGCTCACCAGCAGGCGCATCCCGTCCACCTCCACCGCCCGGGTGCTCACCTCGACCGGGAAGGTGCTGCCGTCTTTCCGGCAGTGCCTGGTTTCAAAGAGCAACCCGTCCGTAATCCCGCTCATTTGCGCCAATAACTCCCCATGATCCGCGGCCATCCGCAGGTTATGGAGCCGCAACGCCAGGAGTTCCTCCCGGCGGTAGCCGTAGGTCCCCACCGCGGCGGCATTGGCGTCCACAATCCGGCCGTCTGCGCACCGGATGACGAGGATCGCGTCCCGGTTGCCATTGGCCATCAGCTCCGCATGGCGCAGCGTGTTTGCCAGCGCCTGGACCGCGGTGGCCTCAAGGGCGCGGTCTCCGCCCCCAAGTGGCGCTTGGCTCTGAGGCACAGCAGGTTCAGGTTCCATACATAGTTGGTTAGCGAGTGGTGCGGGCGGGGAGATCAGATCACGTCTCGGGCCGCACAACCCACACTCCGCGACGGCGCGTCCTCTTTTACCACGCTTCCCTCGCGCCGGGGTAGCACAAAGATTACCATCCCAATGGTAGTACTGCCTGCCGTAGGCAGAAAGCGCTTGCTTTTCTTAAGCCGCAGGTTCTAATGGGGCTAGCAGAATCACCATCACATTGTGAAACCAGCACGTCTTAGTTCCCCAAGCCCGGCAGCCGCCAGCCAAACTTCCGTGGCCCCGCCCGCTCCAGCGCCCGCCCCGCCCGCGGGCTCGCCGGCCGCCGAGGCCATTTCGCTGGTCGGGATTGGCGCTTCCGCCGGGGGGCTCGAAGCGTTAGTGCAATTCCTGGAGGCGGTGCCGCTGGCCAGCGGTTTGGCGTTCGTCATTGTCCAGCACCTGGACCCGACGCGCAAGGGGCTCATGGTCGATTTGCTCCAGCGCGCCACGCCCATGAAGGTCCTCGAGATCACCGACCGCATGAAGGTCGAACGGGATCAGGTCTATGTCATCCCGCCCAACCGGGATTTGTCCATCCTCCATGGAGCGCTGCACCTGCTGGAGCCAGTCGCCGCGCGGGGTCTGCGGTTGCCCATTGATTACTTTTTTCGCTCCCTGGCCGAGGACCAGCAGGAGCGCAGCCTGGGGGTCATCCTCTCGGGGATGGGCTCGGACGGCACGCTGGGCCTGCGCGCCATCAAGGAGAAAGCCGGGGCCGTATTTGTCCAAACCCCCGCCTCGGCCAAAAGCGACAGTATGCCGCGCAGCGCCATCAATGCGGGGTTGGCGGATATCGTGGCGCCGCCGGAGGAACTGCCCGCCCGGATTCTCGCCTACCTCCAGCATGTCCCGATGCTCAAGCCTCGGCCTCCGGGGTTGAGCATAGCGGATGCGGACCTCACCGGCCTGGAGAAGGTCGTGCTACTGCTGCGCGCCAAGACCGGCCACGATTTCTCCCTCTACAAGAAGAGCACTCTCTACCGCCGCATTGAGCGGCGCATGGGCCTCCAGCAACTGAACCGGATCACCGACTACATCCGCGCCCTGCGGGAGAACCCCCAGGAGTTGGACCTGCTCTTCAACGAACTGCTCATCGGGGTGACCAGCTTCTTCCGGGACCCGCCGGTGTGGGAACAGTTGCAAAAGGAGGTCATCCCCGCGCTCCTGGCCCAGTACCCGGACGGGGGCATGTTGCGGGCCTGGGTCCCGGCCTGTTCCACCGGCGAGGAGGCCTATTCACTGGCCATCGTCTTCCGCGAAGCGCTGGACCAGGCGCACCCCGGCGCCCGCCTGGCCTTGCAAATCTTTGCCACCGACCTCGACAAAGACGCCATCAATAAAGCTCGCGGCGGCCTCTATCCCGCCAACATCGCCACCGATGTCTCCGCGGCGCGGCTGCGCCGGTTCTTCGTCGAGGAGGGCATCGGATTCAAAGTCGGCAAGGAAATCCGCGAGATGGTGATCTTCGCCCCCCAGAACCTGGTGATGGCCCCCCCCTTCACCAAGCTCGATGTGTTGAGCTGCCGCAATTTGCTCATTTACCTGGAAACCGAGTTGCAGAAACGGCTCTTCCCCCTGTTTCACTACAGCCTCAATCCCGGGGGCATCCTCGTGCTCGGCAGCGCCGAGTCCATCGGCGGCGCGACCGACCTGTTTGAGCCGGTGCCCGGCAAGACGCGGCTCTACCGCCGCACCAGTGTCAGCCCGCGGGCGGAGCAGATTGATTTTCCTTCCACCCTGCCCCGCGCCCACGGCAGCGTGCCCCTGGTCCTCCCCCTGCCCGCCCGGCCCCAGCCGGTCATTCCCAACCTCCAAGCGGTCGTTGATCGCCTGCTCCAGAGTTATGCCCCCGCGGCGGTGCTGACCACCCAACAGGGCGACATCCTCTTCTTCAGCGGCAAGACCGCCCCCTACCTCGAACCGCCCGCCGGCAAGACCAATTTCAACCTCTTCGCCATGGCCCAACCCAGTCTCAACGTGGCGCTCAATGAAGTCTTTCACAAGGCGGTCCGCGAGCAGCGCGAGCTCACCCTCAAAGCCGTCCCGGTCGGGTTGGACCGCAGTGTGCCGGTCATCGATATTCGTGTCCGGCCGCTGGCCGAACCCGCCAGCGTCCGGGGCCTCGTGCTCGTGGTCTTCGAGCAACCAGCCACGCCGGCCAGGCCGCCGGGGCGGCGGGGCCGCCACGCCGAGACCACGGGCGTCCAGTTGACCACGCTGGCCCAGGAACTGCAACAGGCCCGCCAGGAACTGCAACAGGCCCGCCAGGAACTGCAAAACACGCGCGAAGAAATGCAAGCCTCGCAGGAGGAACTCAAATCCGCCAACGAAGAACTCCAGTCCACCAACGAGGAATTGCAGAGCACCAACGAGGAACTGACGACCTCGAAAGAGGAGATGCAGTCCATGAATGAGGAGATGCAGACCACCAACCATGAACTCCGCAGCAAGGTCGAGGAGTTGGGGCGCGCCAGCGACGACCTGCGCAACATGCTCAATAGCACCGACATCGCCACCTTGTTCCTGGACACCGAACTGCGCGTGCGGCGCTTCACCTCCCAGACGGCGCGGCTCATCAAGCTCATCCCCGGCGATACGGGACGCCTCATCACCGACCTGGCTACGGAGTTGGACTATCCCCAGTTGGCGGAGGATGCCCGGGAGTCACTGCGGTCCCTCGCCTCCCATGAACGCCAGGTCCCCGCCCGCGATGGACATTGGTTCACCGTCCGCATCCTCCCGTACCGCACCCAGGACAACCGCATTGACGGTGTCGTCATCACCTTTGTGGATATCGGGCCGATCAAGGCGCTCGAAGTGGCGGTACGCGAAGCCCTGCCGGCACTCCACAGCCACTTGGCGGATCCAGCCCGACCGCCGGAGGTAGCCCGTCGCCTGGGGCAGGTCCTGCGCCAGGCGGAGGCCGTGTTGCAACCCCGCCGGCCGGGCTCCGCCCAGCCGGTAGGCGGGGTATCTGCCGAGCCGCCGTCCGCTCCGAAAGGAAAAACATGAGCGCTGACCGACTGACCCAAGCCGCCGCGTTGCGGCGCCGCGCCCTGGATCGCCTGGCGGCCCACCCGGCACCCGCGCTAGATCTCAGCTTGCCGGAGGAGCATCAACGGCTGCTCCACGAGTTGCAGGTCCACCAGATCGAGTTGGAGATGCAGAATGAGGAACTGCTGACGGAGCGCGACCGCGCGGAGGCGGCGGTCGCGCGCTACACCGACCTCTACGACTTCGCCCCCCTGGCCTACTTCACGCTGGGACGAGATGGGAAACTCCTCCGCGTCAACCTAACCGGCGCCCGCCTGTTCGGGATGGATCGCGTCCGCCTGCTCGACCGCTCGTTCCGTGACTTCGTGGCGGCGGGGGATCGCCCCCGCTTCGAGGCTTGCCTCCAACACATCTTCGCCGACCAGCCGAGTCAAACCTGTGAAATAACGCTCGCGACCAAAAGCCCGGCGCCCATCCGGGCACGGATCGAGATGACCCTGGCCCCCAACGGTCTGGAGTGTAGTTTCCTGGTGGTGGACATCACCGAGATCATCCGGACGGCCACCGCCCTCCGCCAGACGCAATTCTCTATGGACCATGCGCCCGACATGATCGTCTGGATCCGGGCGGAGGGCACGTATGCCTACGCCAACCAAGCGACCTGCCGGCTACTGGGCTATGCGCAGGCGGAGCTGCTCGGCAAGAGCGTCGCCGAGATCAACCCGGAGATGACCCTGCTGAAATGGCAAACCAACTGGTCGCTGCTCAAGCAACTGGGCGCCCTCAGTTATGAGGCGGTCTTCCTAACGAGCGACGGCCGCCGGGTGCCGGTCGAGCTCACGGCCAACTACCTGGAGTTTGAGGGCCGGGAGTTCTGCTGTGGCTTCGCGCGGGACATCCGCGAGCGGAAGCGGGCCGAAGCGGAGAAATCCGCCCTGGAGGCCGCGTTTCACCAGGCCCAAAAGGCGGAATTAGTGGGGCAATTAGCGGGCGGGGTAGCCCACGATTTCAACAACATCCTGTGCGCCATCACCATGGAGTCTGGCCTCTTGCTGGGAAACGCCAGCCTCGACCGCCCGACGCGCGAGGGGATCGAGGAAATGGCGCGGAACGCGCAGCGCGCCGCCGCCGTGGCCCGGCGCTTGCTCCTGTTCAGCCGCCGCGCCGTCGTGGAAATGGAGCCGCTCGACCTCAATGCAGTCGTGACCGATCTGGTCAAAATGCTCCGCCGGCTGGTGAGCGAACAGATCCGCCTGCAGTTCGACCCCTGCGCCGGCTCGCCCCGGGTGGAAGGGGATGCGGGGCTGATCGAGCAGGTGTTGACGAATCTCGTCTTGAACGCCCGGGATGCCCTGGCCAGCCGGATCAGCCTCACGCTCACCTCCACCCCGGTGGACGCGGAACGGGTCCGCGGCAAAGCGGACGTCGCGCCGGGCCCGTTCGTTTGCCTGGCGGTAAGTGATAACGGCTCCGGCATGGACGCCGCCACGCGCCAGCGTATCTTCGAGCCTTACTTCACCACCAAGCCCGTCGGCCAGGGCACCGGCCTGGGGCTGGCCACGGTCGCCGGCATCGTGGCCCAGCATAAGGGCTGGGTGGAGGTGGAAAGTGAACCGAGCCGGGGCACGACGTTCCGCGTCTTCTTGCCGGCGACCACCCAACCAGCCCTCGCGGCCGCCGCGGCCATGCCCGCCACGCTGCCCGGCGGCACCGCGACCATTCTGCTGGTGGAGGATGAGGCCAGCGTCCGGCGGGGGGTGGCGCAGGTGCTGCGCCGGTGGGGCTACACGGTGCTCGAGGCGGAGCACGGCCCGCAAGCCCTGCAAACCTGGCGCGCCCACCCCGGCCCCATTGACTTGCTGTTCGCTGACATGATCATGCCCGGCGAACTCACCGGCCTGGACCTCGCCGCCGCCTTAAGGCGGGAGCGACCCGGTCTGTCCATCATCCTCTCCAGCGGCTACAGCACGGAGCTCAACCAGGCGGAGAGCCTGGCCGCCGTGCAGGGTCTTAGGTATCTGCACAAGCCCTACGATTTGCCGTTGCTGGCACTCACCCTCAGGGAGTGTCTGCCGAAGGGACCATCATGAGAATTCTCGCCATCCAGCAAACGCTGGACGCCCCCAGCGCCCTAGCAGCCTGTCGGGCTTGGGATGCGCGCCGATTTGGCCAAAATGGATTCCCTATTGACTTGATCGAATATAGGTACAATCCAAAACCGGCTGATTTTAAGAAACCGACCCGCCAAACCGG
>TBL_comb47_HYPODRAFT_10007613_pt1 | contig 11294 bp, 5 predicted proteins | sample TroBogypolimnion_40_FD_10682 | JGI IMG/M metagenome (IMG submission 10682) | reverse complement strand
CGTACTCCCACGGGTCATTGGAATTTTGCCAGTTGGCCAGGTTGCCCGTGGCGTTGGTGTCGTTGCCCCACGGGAACATATAATAAGGATTATATTGGCCACCGCGCGCGGCATATTCCCACTCGGCTTCGGTCGGCAGGCGATAGCCGTTCTGGTTGAAATCGCAATTCCCGGTCGTGAGGTCATAGCAGTTGGTGTAGCCATCGCGTGCGCTCAACCAGTTGCAGTAAGCGATGGCTCCGAACCAGCGGACGCCGGTGATGGGATGCAGGTCGCGTCCGCTGCGGACCGTGAACGCGCTGCCGTCATACTGGATGGTCGTGTAGGGATCCACCGTCGTCGTGTCGGAGAAAATATTTGTCCCACCGACGGCATACACATAACCGGAGCGCACTTCGATCTGGCTGTTCGAGAGCGCGCTGTTGAGGTAGTCGCAATATTCGCGGCAGGTCAGCAGCGTCGTGGACATATAGAACGGGCTGATGTAGACGGTGTGAATCGGGATTTCGTCGGTGTAATGCTTGAGGTCAACGTACTCATAGTGATCGCCCATGGCATAGCTGCCGCCGGGGATGCGCACGAATTGCGGTGTGAACGAAACGCTGGTGGCGGCGTTGCTGACGACGAAGGCATATTGATAACCGGGCGCGCCGCTTGGGCTGACGTTCGTCGCGCCATAAAGGTCGAGCGTGGTGATGTAGAAACTGATCGGCGTGCCCACCGACTGCGCCGGAATCTGCGCGCCAAAAATGCCATCGCCAGCGGCCAGATCGCCGTGCGCGCCATCGTCCAGCATCGTGACAGCCGTCGTGACGTTGCTGGAGGTGAGCGTCGTGAGCGCAATCTGATCGAGATAGATCCGGGAGTTCGTGGAGCTGCCGTTGAACTGGAAACGCAGTAGCAAATTGCTGACGAGATCGCCGGCCTGCAAAGTGTAGCTGTAGAGCTGCCACGCGTGGTTGGAGCCGTTCGTCTCGGTCAAGCGCGTGGTGTAGCCGGAGCCGGGATTGAGCTGCATCGCCCAGCCGTTGTTGTTGGTCAGGCCGGTGCTCGAGAGATAGAACGACAGCGTGGCATTGGTGACGCGCGCATCCACACCGGAGGCCAGCGTGACCATGCTGTCGATGAGGTTGGTCGTGCCGGTTTTGAACAACAGCCCGTTGGTGTTGCCGGTGCCATAATTGGCGCTGCCGTTTTGCTCGAAGGGATTGGGCGCGACGAAGGAGACGTTCCACGACTTGACACAACCGCCGCCGGCCCACGGTTTGACGGCATTGGTCGCCATCGTTTCGCGGAAGAGGGTGTTGGTCATCGTCGCCACGCCGGTGTAGTTGAGCGTGGCCGAGGCGATGCCGACATCGTCGGTGATGAGTGCGCGCACCCAGGTGGCATAACCGGCGACCGGCGTGCCCGGCGAGGTGGTCACGGAAACAATCTGCGGCGCCTGATTTGAGTAGAGCACGGAGTACGACAGCCAGTTCGTCGGCGCGCCGCTGGGATAGCTGCCGCTGCGGCCCGCGTTGTCTTGCGCGGTGATGAAATAATTCACGAGCGTGCCGCCGGGGAGCGCAGGAATCTGTGCGCCGAAGGTCGCGTCGCCCGCCGCGCTATCGTGATGCGCGCCATCATCCACCATGCTCGCGAAGTTGGTGATGCCGCCGGTGATATAGGTCAGCGTGACAAAGGCGACGTTCGTGTTCGGCAGCGTGGCCGTCACCCAGACGGAATTCGTAGGGAGCGGCGGCACGGGCGTGGCCGTCACATTGCTGATGGCGAGCTGCGTGAACGGCAGGAGGTTGTAGGCATAGCTGACCATGCGGTTGGTTTTGCCGGAACCTTCGTCCGAGGGCCGATAGGAGCGGACATATTCGACCGCCGCGTTCGTCGCCGAAACCGTGATGCGCAAGTGACCGGCGCTGCCGAAGAAAACACCGCTCTGATAATTGTAATCAACGTTGGTGCCCGTCGCGTAGGCGTAGGAATCGTAGGGGTAATGGCTGGGTTGCGGTACTTCCTGATAAACGAGGTCGGGTTGACCGTTGGTGATGCCATTGGCGTAGTAATCCTGTTTGCAGAACAGATGATCGTGGCCGTGGAAGAACGCCTGCACGCCGTTGGCGAGCAGGAGATTTTGGATCGGCATCGGCCAGCCGGGCCGGTTGGTGGCGAACCCCGAAACACCATTCGTATTGCAACCGCCCCACTCGAAATATTTCGCGTACTCCATACCGCCGCGCGCGTCGGTGTCGAAGCTGCCGCCGACCAGATGATGGCAGAAGACGAACTTGAAGGTGGCCGTGCTTTTTTCGAGCGTGGACTTCAGCCAGTAATATTGGTTCGTGCCCAGCGTCCACGCCCACGGATCTTTGGATTTCGCGGTGCCTTGGTTGCTGTACCAGAACGGATCGAGCACGACGAAGAGCGCATTGCCCCACTCGAAGGAATAATAGGCGTCGCGCGGTGCTTGTTGATAGTAATCGGTGTTCGTCGCGCCGGAATAGAAGCTGCCGGGAATCGGGCACGGATAATAGGACTCGCGATCGGTGGTCGCCCAGATCGGCGGATTGTCGTGCGGCACGGTGTTGGTCAGCCACCAGCCCAGTTCGGGATCGTGGTTGCCGTTCACGAGGAATAGCGGCACGGAGTGACCGGAGATGTTGAAGAACTGATTGCGACAGGCAAGGCACGCGGCTTGGATGCCCGCTTGTGTCATCGCATTAGTGTCGCCGTAGGTGATGTACATCTTTTCGCCCATGAACGTGTCGCCGAGATCAATGAAGAAATCCGGTTGGTCGGCCACAACGTTGGTGAGCGTCTGCTGCCAGACCGCGGGAATCCAGCCACCAGCCGTGTCGTTGTAATGTGGGTCGGCTTCGATATCGAAGGTGAACGTGCTGCCTCGGGCGCGTTGCGTGTGGAAGGTGCGCTCGGTACCCGCCGTGTAGTTGGTCGCGCCGATCAAGGCATATTGCAGGCGATAAAAATACTGCGTGTTGGACAACAGCGAAGAAAGCGTGATGACCGCCGGGATGTTGGCGCTGATGTTGGTGACCACCGATTGTCCCGTGTAGCTGCCCGACTGCGTGCCGTATTGGCAATATACTTGCAGGTTGGTGGATGACATCACGCTGACGGCAATGGAAGTATCCGTCGGTCGGCCGAGCAAGACGTCATAGGTGAAACTCGGCGCATTGGTCACCGTGAACGAAAGCGCGCCGCCCGCTCCCGCCGTCGGATAGTTGGTCGAGGCGCCCTCGCTGTCGCTGGCGCTGACGAAATAGCTCACCACGGTGCCGACGGTCTGCGTCGGGATTTGCGCGCCGAAAATGCCGTCGCCGGCCGCGCCGTCGTTGTGCAAGCCGTCGTCGGCCATCACGACGTTGGTCCAGCCGCTGCTGCCGGTGATGGTCTTCAGGGAAAGTTGATCAAGGAAGATGCGATTGCTGACGCTGCCGGAGCAGAACTGGAAGCGCAATATAAGATTACTGACGAGTTCACTGGATTGCAGGGAATAGCTATATGCTTGAAAACTATGATTTGTGGTGGTGGTCTCGCTGATGCGCGTGACGAAACCGGTGCCCGCGTTGAGCTGCATCGCCCATGCGCCGTAGTTGGTGACGATGCTCGCTTGCACATAGAACGAAAGGGTCCCGCTGTTGCCGCGCGCGTCAATGCCGTTGGTCGCCGTGACCATGCTGTCGGTGAGATTGGTCGTGCCGCCTTTGAACGAGAGGCCGTTGCTGTTTCCGCTGCCATAGTTGGCGTTGGCATTTTGCTCGAACGGATTGCCGCCGCTGAAATTCACCAGCCATGTGTTTTGACAAAGGCTGCCCGCCCAAGGTTTGACGCTGTTGGTGCCCATGGTTTCCGTGAACACACTGTTGGTCTGATAGGTCGCGCCGCCCACACTGTAGTTCAACAGCACCGCCGTCAAGCCGACGCCATCGCTCACGCGCGCCGTGATCCATATCGGATTCCCTGCGGTGGGTAGCACCGGCGACACCACGACATTCGTGATCACGAGTCCCTGATTCGCCAACACGGTGTAGGTCTGCGCCGCATTCGTGGTCGTGTTCCCATAATCATCCGCGGCGGTGATGAAATAGCGCACCAGCGTGCCCGCCGCGTACGCGGGGATGTTCGCGCTGTAGAGCGCGCCGGCGTGCGTCATCGCGACCGTGGTCGTGCTCGCGCCGATGACGTAGGCGAGCGAAGCGGACGCGACGTTTTGATTGTTGGTGATCGTGGCGCTGATCGCGACGCTATTGCTGGAATAAACTGTTGCCGGATTTTGCGTCGTGCCGGTGATGCTCGGCGCGGAAATATATTGCGGCGCGCTGCCCGCAATCGTGTTCGTTCCCGTCAGCACGTGACCGGATAGGGCGGGAGCCGTGGCGCTGATGCGCGTCGCACGGTACACCGGATTGTATAAAGGCCAGTTGTCCCGCTTGTAACTGACGATCCCGTTGGTGGTCACCGGATTGATATATTCCCAGACCACTTCGCCCGCCGGGGTCGCCTCGAAAATATGTCCTTCCGCGGCGGCGCACACGAGCAGGTTGCTGTTGCTCAACCGCTGCGCGCTGCCGCCGGCGTAGCTGAAGAAAGCCTGGTTCGCCATCGAGTAGAACATCGAGACCACCTGCAACGAAATGCTCTTGGTTTGATGGTCGGTATCGTGGCCCGGCGCCGGCCAGTTATAGTAACCGGCGCTCGGCGGACTCACATAGGCGCCCGTGTCGTTGCTGCTGGAGTTGATGAAGCCGTTGACTTCAAAGATATAGGATTGCGGCGTCGTCTCGAACAAATCCTGTCCGTTGTTGAACACCAGAAAATGTCCCGCGCCCGGCAGGCCCGCGGGAATCCACGACACCTGACCGAGGCCGCCGGTCTGTTTGTTGCCGGTCCTGGAGACCGTCCAGTTGGATTGAATCGAAGGCGCGCTGCCGGCGTTGTAGCGGGCGGGATCGCCGAAACGATAGAGGAAATCGCCGTTGGTGCTGGCCGCCAGCGCGATGCTGGTCGTCGGATTGCCGGCGACGAAGGTGTTGCCGTGATCAATCACATAGAATTCGCCGCCAGCCGCCGAGATGACGACCTGATCGAGGTTCGTGTTGAAGTCGAGCGACGTGCAGTGCAGCCAGTCGTTGGTCAGCGGCCGGCCCGGCAGGTTGAAGTTGATCCGGCCCGGCGCGTTGGAGATGACCGCGACATAATTGGATTTGCCCGCGTCGTAGTTTTGCACGCCGTGATCGAAGAAGCACCACTCCCAGATCACGGAACCGGCGGCGTTCACCTCGACCAGCGCGTCCACCGTGACGTTGGTGTAGGGCGCGCTCGCTGGGTTGCAACCGGCAGCGATGCACTGGCTGAAACTGATGGCTTTATTGGCGATGTAGAGCGTCGTGTTGGTTCCGAGCTTCTTGTTGTAGATGCGCAGAAAGTCATGGTGCGGGAAATAATTTGTGCGCGTTTCCGTGTAGTTCCAAGCATTGGAACCGTTCCAGTCTATTTCTTCCAATCCTTGGAAACCGTTGATATTTCCACCCACCGCATCCAACAAATTGCCGTTATCCAGCAGCCGCGGATTGATGCCGAGCGGCCAAGTATGCACCACGCTGCCTTCCATGTTGATCAGATAGTTGGTGCCTTGCGCGCCGAACAGCGTGTAGCCGTCGGCCGTCTTGGTCCGGTCCCAGTAGATCAACTGTGTCGGGCCTTGCAGTCGCTCATAGGCCAGCGAGCAAGTTGCGCCACTCGCCAAGAGGAGCGCGAGGCCGAAAATTCTGTGAAGAGTTTTCATGTCGTGTCTCGTTGGTTACGGAGCATAGGAAGGCGTGCGGCCCGTGATGGTGGCGCCCGGCGTGAGCGTGCGCCCGGTCAGTGGCGGATCGCTGGCGCGGTAGCGGTAAGCGCGGAAGAGGCCGTTTTGCATCGGCCAGTTGTCGCGCTTGAATTTTTGGATGCCATCAACGGACACCGGATTGATATATTCCCACACCACCTCGCCCGCGTCGGTGACCTCGATGATATGTCCTTCCTGATCGGAGCAGATCAGCGTGTTGCCATTGGCGAGGCGCTGCACGCTGCCGCCGATGTGATTGAACATCCCGTGGTTCGCCTTGGAATACCAAAACCAGACGAACTGGTTGGAAAGCAGTCGCGGCGCTTTGCCGGTGTTGTTGCCGGGCGTCCACGTGTAGTAGCCGGCGTCCGGCGGATTCACATAGGCGCTGGTGTTGTTGGTGTTCGCATCGAGATAGGGATTGATCTCCATTGCGTAGGATTGCTGGGTGTGCTCGAAAAGATTTTGCGCGTTGTTGAAGATCAGGATGTTCCCCGCGCGCGGAAAGCCCGCCGGAATCCAGCTCACATGATGGTTGCCGCCGAGCTGCTTGTTGCCGCTTGTGGACTCGGTCCAGTTGGTCAGGATGGAGGGTACAGCGCCTTGGTTGTAGCGGCCGGGATCGCCGAAGCGGTAGAGAAAGTTCCCGGCGGAACTTGCGGCCAGCGCGATGCTCGCCGTTGGATTGTTGCTCACGAACGTACCGCCGTGGTCAATGATGTAGAACTCGCCGCGCACCGAGCTGATGGCGATCTGGTCCAGCGCTTGGTTGTAATCAATCCCGTTGCAGTGCAGCCAGTCGCTCTGAATCGGCAGTCCGGGAATATTCGCATTCAACCGATTCGGATAATTCGAGATGGTTTGGCCCGAGCCCACCCAGTTGGATTTGCTCGCGTCGAAGTTCTGGATCAGATGGTCGAAAAAGCCCCACTCCCAGACGATGGTGCCGGACATGTCCACCTCGGTGATCGTGTCCACCTGTGCGTTGTTATACGTATTGGAATAGGCCGGGTCGCAACCCGCGGCAATGCACTGCGCCGCGGTGAAGTTTTTCCGGGCGATAAACAGGACGGTGTTCGAGCCGAGCTTGGGATTGAAAATCTGCGTGAAGTCGTGATGGAGAAAGTAGCTGTTCGTTCGCGTGTTGGTGTAGGACCAAACGTTGCTGCCGGTCCAATCCACTTTCACGAAGCCGGTGAAGTCGCTGTTGCCCTGGCTCTGGGTCGCGTCGAGCACGCTGCCATCGTCGAGCAGGTGCGGGTTGTTGCCCACGTTCCACGTGTGCATCACGCGTCCCAGCATGTCCACGAGGTAGGAGTGGCCGCCGACGCCGAAGAATGTGTAGCCATCGTAGGCCTTGGTGTTGTCCCAATACAGCAGTTCCGTCGGCCCCTGAAACGCCTCATAGGCGGGTGCCGTCGTCGCCAGGAGCGCGCCCAGCAGCAGTGTGCGCATGATGTTCATCGCCATGGTCCTTTCGTCGGCGCACAGTTCACACCCGCCGGGTTACACCAGCATGCGGGTTTTCATTACAAGGTTGTCATCAGAATTCCTTCGACTTCCGGCCACGCGCGGCGGTAGGTTGGGTGCATGAAAATCCTCGTCGTGGAAGATGACAAAAAACTCGGCGGGTTCCTGCGCAAGGGGCTGGAGGCGCAGGGCTTCGTCGTGGATTATTGCGATCATGGCGACAAGGGCTATACGCTCGCCACGACGCGCTCCTACGACGCGCTGGTGTTGGACATCATGTTGCCAGGCCGCGACGGCTTGAGCATCCTGCGTAATCTGCGCGACCAGCACTCTGCGGTGCCGGTGATTTTGCTGACGGCCCGCAGCGCGCTCAACGAGCGGCTCGATGGATTGAATCTCGGCGCGGATGACTATCTGACGAAGCCGTTCTTCATCGAGGAACTCGTCGCGCGGCTGCACGCGCTGATGCGGCGCTCCTCCGGCCAGCAGTTGACGACGATCCAGCACGGCGAGGTGACGGTGGATCTGTTGACGCGCGAGGTGAGGCGCGGCACGGAAAAAGTGGAACTGACCGCGCGCGAATTTGCGCTGCTCACCTATCTGCTGCGCGCGCCGGGCCGCACATTCAGCCGCACGCAGATTTGCGAGCACGTGTGGAACTATCACTTCGATCCCGGCACGAATCTCGTGGATGTCTATGTGCAGCGGCTGCGCAAAAAGTTGAGCAGCGATCCCGAGCGGCCGCTCATCGAAACCGTGCGCAGCGTCGGCTATCGCATCTGCGCCGAGGAAAAATCTGCGTGAGCCCGAATTCCTTCCGCCTGAAAATCGCGTTGCTTTCCGGTGTGCTCACCGGTCTGTTGCTCCTGGCCTCCGGCGTCTTCCTCTGGCAGCTCACCTATCGGATGGAAGTCGCTCACATGGACCGCGAGCTCCGCAACCTCGTCGCGCCGCCGCTGGAGCGCGTGCTGGGGGGCGATCACTGGGTGCGCTTCGAGGACGCGCTCCGCTTTATCGCCGGCACCAACGGCGCGTCGTCGTTCATCCTGTGGGTGCAGGATGGCGACCGCGTGCTGCATCAATCGAGCAACTGGCCCGCGGGCCTCGCGCCAGAAACTTTTCTGCCGCTGGCGGCGAACTACGAAGGGCCCGACGGACCCAAACCCGGCGAGCCGTTGCCGCCGCCGCCGCGGCGCGGCGAGGAAATTTCGTCGCACAACCCCGCGCTGCCCCGCAAGGTGGCGCAGTTTTATACACGCGACGATGGCGGCAAGACGTGGCGGATCGGCGTGATGGGGAATCCCTACATGACGATCATCCTCGGCACCGACATGAACGAGGTCAACGCCGGCATGGCGCAACTGCGCAACACCTATTTGCTGGCGCTGCCGGTCGCGCTGCTGCTCGTCGGACTCGGCGCGTGGTTTTTGGCGTCGCGCGCGTTGCGTCCCGTGACCGCGCTTACGCGCATGGCGGAAAGCGTCACTGCCCAGGGACTCGATCAGCGCATCCCCGCGATGACGCGCGACCAGGAATTCAACCGGTTGATCACGGTCTTCAACGAGATGCTGAACCGGCTGGAAACCAGCTTCCAGCAGGCGACGCGTTTCAGCGCCGACGCCTCGCACGAACTCAAGACACCGCTCGCGCGGCTGCAAGCCGAACTCGAGCAGGCGTTGCAAGCCACCGGCGACGAACTCCCGCCGCAGCAGGTCTACAGCAGCTTGCTGGAAGAAATTCACCGGCTGAAATCCATCGTGCAAAAACTCCTGCTGCTCTCGCTCGCCGACGCGGGCCGCTTGCAGCTCAAACTGGAATCGGCCGACGTGAGCGCGATGCTCGCGAACGTCGTCGAGGACGCGCAAGCGCAGGCGCCGGAGCTGAACATCACAGCGGAAATGCCCGCCGGCGTCTACGTCAACGCCGACGCCGAACTGCTGGAGCAGGCGCTGCAGAATCTGGCGAGCAACGCGATCAAGTACAACCGCGAGGGTGGGGCGATCGCGTTCTCGCTCGCGCTGGAGCACGAGCGCGTGGTCGTGCGCGTGAGCAATACCGGTGAGCCGATTCCAGCGGATGATCGCGAGCGGATTTTTGTGCGCTTCCATCGCGCCGATCCAGCGCGCAGCGGCAACGTGGAAGGCGTCGGCCTAGGCTTGAGCCTCGCCCGCGAAATCGTCCGCGCGCATCACGGCGAGCTTGTCCTCGAAGGCAGCGACGAGCAGCGCACCACCTTCGCGCTCACGCTGCCAGCGAACGGTTGAGGGCGACGCGCGGTGCTTCAGCCGATGGGCAGGACGATCTTCTGGTATTTCTCGTTGAGCACTTCGGCCATCGCCAGATAGATGGCGCTCGCGCCGCAGACGAGGCCTTCCCAGCCGGCGATCTTCCCGATGAGCGCGCTCTCGAACCAGTCGCGGCAGGCGAGCAGCGCGAAGAGGATCGTCAACGAGAGGAACACGAATTGCAGGGCCTTGTTGCCTTTGAGCGTGCCGAGCCACATGAAGAACGTGAAGACGCCCCACATGAACAGATACCAGCCCATGAACGCCTCGGGCGTTTTCTCCGCCCAGCCGAATTTGGGCAACAGCAGCAGGCCGACGAGCGTCAGCCAGAACGAGCCGTAGGAAATGAACGCGGTCATGCCGAACGTGTTGCCCTTCTTGAATTCCAGGATGCCGGCGATGATCTGCGCGATGCCGCCATAAAAAAAGCCCATCGCCAGGATCATCGAACTGACCGGAAAAAAGCCGGCGTTGTGAATATTCAGCAGCACGGTCGTCATTCCAAAACCCATCAGCCCGAGCGGCGCGGGGTTGGCATAGTTGTCGGACATGTTCATGTTCTCCATCGCTGGTTCAGCGGTAACCGTCGCAGCCTTGTTGCTGCGGCGCGAAAAGCGGGCAGGTGCGCGAATTCACCCACCGTCGGCGCGTTCACGGTGCTTGCGCCGACGCCGAAAATGCGCGCGGATTCTCGCGATCTGCCCGGCGAAGTCAAGCGCGCCGAGGTGTCAGGTCTGGTAGACGCGGAGTTCGTCGGCGACGCGGGCGGCGTCGCGGGTGGGGGCGACGTCGTGCGTGCGGAGGATGCGCGCGCCGCGCAGGATGGCGGCGGTGATGGCGGCGAGTCCGCCGTGGACGCGCTGCTCCGGTTTCTTCTGGCCGGTGAGCGTGCCGAGCATCGCCTTGCGCGAGAGGCCGACGAGGATCGGACGGCCGAGCCGCGTGAACTGATCGAGGTTCCGCAGCAGCGTCAAATTATGTTCGAGCGTTTTGCCGAAGCCGAAGCCGGGATCCACCGCGAGATTTTCGCGCGGCAGTCCGGCGGCGATCAACGCCTCGATGCGCGCGCCAAGAAAGTCGCGCACCTCGCTGACGACATCGGCGTACTGCGGTTCCTGTTGCATCGTCTCAGGCGTGCCCTGGCAGTGCATCAGGATAAGGCCAGCTTGGAACTCGGTGACCGCGGCAGGCATCTCTTCGTCCCACGTGGCGGCGGAGATGTCGTTGATGATGTGTGCGCCGGCTTTCAGCGCGGCGCGCGCGACGCTGGCCTTGTTGGTGTCCACAGAGATCGCGCAACTGGTGCGCTCGGCGAGCGTGCGTACGACGGGCACGACGCGCCGCAGTTCTTCTTCCTCGTCCACGGCGGCGGCGCCGGGGCGCGTGGATTCGCCGCCGATGTCAATGATGTCCGCGCCTTCGTTGGCAATTTTCAAACCGCGCACGACAGCCTGCGCGAGGTCAAAATAATTGCCGCCATCGGAGAACGAATCGGGCGTGATGTTCAGGATGCCCATGATGAGCGTACGGTCGCATCGCAAGGTGCGTTCGCGACAGCGCCAAAGTGTGGAGGGCAGTTCCATGGCCGTCGTCAGGCTTGAGGCGCGGCATCCTGCGGAGGCAGCTCGATGGCGGGCGTCGCCAACGGCGGCGGCACCGCAGCCGGCGCGACAGGGGCAGCAGGAGGCGGAGGC
>TBL_comb47_HYPODRAFT_10007612_pt1 | contig 11296 bp, 4 predicted proteins | sample TroBogypolimnion_40_FD_10682 | JGI IMG/M metagenome (IMG submission 10682) | reverse complement strand
CGGCGCCGCGCATGTGCAGATGCAAATCGCCGCGCAAGACCTGCCGGCGGCGACGTTGCAGTTGTGATTTCTTTCCCGCCGCCGGCGGCAACATCGTTCGCGAATCGCGGGGGTTCGACGACCTTCCGGGGCGAATTCCGCCGACGTCCCCAATAATTGCGATGGACTTTGCTAGCCGGCGGGTTCTAACCTTTCGGCATGAACCTGTTCTCCCCTGCCCGCTGCCGGCTGGCGTTTGCCCGCGGCATTTTGTGTTTATCCGTCCTGACCGTGACCGCTGCGGTCCGCGCGGAAGTGCCCGTCATCCAAATCCAGGCGGAGCGGGTGATGTCCCACTTGTCCCCGACTTTTTACGGGCTGATGACCGAGGAGATTAATTATTCCTACGAGGGCGGCCTCTACGGCGAACTCATCCGCAACCGCGCGTTCAAGGCCGACGCCCTGCCGAAAATCATCAAGCTGGAAAATTACGATCCGGCGAAACATTATCCGCTGGAATTTCCCGCCAACACCGCCCCGAAATTCTGGAGCGCCCTCGGCAACGCCAGACTCGTGCTCGATACCAACAATCCGCTCAACGCCGCGCTCAACGTCAGCCTCCGGCTCGACCTCAGCGGCGCGTCAAAAAATACTCCAGCAGGCATCGCCAACGGCGGCTACTGGGGCATCGCCGTCAAACCGAACACGACGTATCACGCGTCATTTTTTGCCAAAGCCAAGCACTTCACCGGCCCGCTGACGATTGCGCTGACCAGCGCGGACGGCCAGAAGATTTACGCGCAAGCCACGGTGACCGGTGTCGGCGGCGATTGGAAACAATTCACCGCCGCGCTCACCACTGGAGGCGACTTCACGCCCTCGAAAGAAAATCGCTTCGTCCTTTCCGCCACCAGTTCGGGCACCTTCTTCCATCCGCACGGCACGCTGTGGTTGCAACAGGTTTCGCTGATGCCGCCGACCTTCAAAGGCCGTCCGAACGGCGACCGCGCGGATATTTCGCAATTGCTGGCCGACGCGCATCCGAAATTTCTACGCTGCCCCGGCGGCAATTATGTGGAAGGCGATTATTTTAACGAGCGCTTCAACTGGAAAGAAACCATCGGCCCCGTCGAACAGCGTCCGGGCCACCGCAGTTGCTGGGGTTACTGGTCCACGGACGGTTTTGGTTTGCCGGAATATCTCGGCTGGTGTCAGGACCTCGGCATGGAACCCGTCCTCGCGGTTTTCGCCGGTTACGTTTTGAAACATGAATATATTCCCGCCGGACCGAAGCTCGCACCTTACGTCCAAGAAGCGCTGGAAGAAATTGAATACGTCACCGGTGACGCCTCGACTCAATGGGGCGCGCAACGCATCAAGGACGGTTACCCGCAGCCCTTCCCGCTGCACTACGTTGAAATCGGGAATGAAGATTGGTTCGATAAATCCGGGAGCTACGACGGACGGTTTGCGCAATTTTACGACGCCATTAAGGCCAAATATCCGCAATTAAAAATCATCGCCACCACGCCGGTCAAAAGCCGCGTCGCCGACCTCGATGACGAACATTTCTACAAATCCGAGGAAGAAATGGAATCCCAGTCCTTCCTCTACGACACTCGCGATCGGGCCAGCAAGACGAAAGTTTTCGTCGGCGAATGGGCCACGCGCGTCGGCTCGCCCACGCCCAATCTCGCCGGTGCGCTTGGCGACGCCGCGTGGATGTGCTGCCTCGAACGCAACGCCGACCTCGTTCTGATGCATTGTTACGCGCCGCTCTTCGTCAACGTCAGCGACCTCGGCGCTGGCCGTTCCATGCAATGGAAATCCGACCTCATCGGCTACGACGCGCTGACCAGTTACGGTTCACCATCCTATTATGCGCAGCAAATGTTCAGCCGCCACACCGGCGATGCAGTGCTGGGCACGGCGGCGGAAAATCTCCCGACTTACACTTGGGTGCAAACCGGCCGGACGCGCAACGGGGTACCGCAAGCACCGCGCACCAACAGCGTGAAGTCCGTTTTCTATTCCGCCACCCGCGATTCCCGCAGCGGAAAAATCATTGTAAAAATCGTCAACCGCGCCGATCACGAACAAGCCGTGGCCGTAGAAATCACCGGCGTCAACACCGTTGCCGCCGAGGGCACTGCCATCGTGCTCCAGGGGGAAAACCGCGATGCGACCAACACAATCGAAGAACCGAAGAAAGTCGTTCCCACCACGGAAATCGTAAGGGGTCTCGGCCGCACGTTTACGCGCACTTACCCGCCTTGCTCCATTACGATTCTGGAAATACCCGCGCAATAATAATCAGGGTTATCCGCCAGACAGCTTAGCCCGCAGTCACATCGGCTCTGCCGGGTGCGCAGCCAGCCAGTCGCTGAACTTTGGCAGCGGCGTGCTCAGCATGCGTTGCGCCTTGGCGATGTTCAGCGTCACATCCAGCGCGCGGGGCGGACCGGGAAATTCCGTGGCCAATCCGGCCTCGATTTTGGCCGTGACCTCCGGCCAGCGCGCGAGCAGCAATTGCCCGATCTGCCAGCGTGATAATTTTTCCGCGCCCGCCACGTGATAAATGCCAGCGCAATTTTTTTGCGCCAATTCCCAAACCGCCCGCGCCGTTGCCGCCGCCGCAATCGGACAGCGGAATTCATCGGTGAACAATTTCATACCCGCGCCGGCCCGCTGCAACGCGTGGCGCAACTGCTCGTTGAATGCGCGGTTGCCCGTCCGCGAAACGCCGCCGTTGATGGACGTGCGGACGACAAGATGACGCGGGTTTTGCAGCACAACCTGCTCCGCCGCCACTTTGGTTTCACCATAAACATGCAACGGATTCGGCGCGGCGTCCTCGGCATAATTGCCGGTGCGCCCGTCAAAAATGATGTCCGTGGAAAACAAAACGAAGGGAATTTCCGCCGCCAGTTCGGCGAGTTGTTGCGTGGCCTCCACATTCACGCGCCGCGCCAGCGCGGGATTTTTTTGCGCCTCCGCCACCACAGTGATTGCAGCGCAATGCAACACCATCGCCGGTGCTTCCTGCGCAAACGCACGGCGCACGGCGGCGAAATCGAGCAAATCAAAATCCGCCCGTGCCAGCGCCCGCACGCGCCAACCGGGGGCGCACTGCGGCGCCGATTGCACAAGATACTGGCCGATCAGCCCCTGCGCGCCGGTGATCCAGACGGTTTTCATCATTTCGCACCGGAGATTACGGAGAATTGCCGCGCGGCAAAATCTTTTTTCGCCGCTCACGCCGCAGTGTTTGCTTTCCAACGGACGGCTTCTGTGGAAATCTGTCGCGAAACTTTATGGCTGAAAAACCAATTGTCATCTGCACTCGAGGCAGCGCGCTAGCGCTGGCGCAGGCTAACTTGATCGCAGCGCAATGCCGCGCCGCGTTTCCCGCGCTGACATTTTTATTGAAGGTCATCAAGACCACCGGTGATAAATTGCAAAAAGCCTCGATGGCCAAAACGGATCCCAGCCTGCCAAAAGGTCTCTTCACCAAAGAACTCGAAGTCGCGCTGATGAAAGGCGAAGCCGACCTTGCCGTACACAGCTTGAAAGATTTGCCCACCGAACTGCCCGCCGGCCTCGTGCTTGCCGCCACGCCCAAGCGCGAAGATGTTCGCGACGTGCTGATTTATCGCGCAACGGAATTGAATGGCCAACCGAATCCCAAGCGCGGTTTCCCGGCGCATTTGCAACTGGCTGATCTGCCCGCCGGCGCCACCATCGCCACCAGCAGCACGCGCCGCAAGATGTCGTTACTGGCGATCCGTCCGGATTTGCACATTGAAGAAATTCGCGGCAACGTGGCCACGCGGATGCAAAAAGTGGCCGACCGCGCCGAAGTGGACGCTACCATTCTCGCCCTCGCGGGCCTGACGCGGCTGCATTTTTCGATTCAGCCCGACGGCACCATTCTCGGCGACGCGGTGCCGGCCGGCCTGCGCGCTTCGGTGTTGGGATTGGATGTGATGCTGCCGTGCGTTGGTCAGGGCGCCATCGGTCTGGAAATTCGTGCCGGCGACGAGCGCATTGGCAACATTGTCGCGCGGCTGAATCACCCGGAGACGTTTCATGCCGTGACCGCCGAGCGCGCGTTTCTGCGCGGAATGGGCGGCGGCTGCCAAAGTCCGGTCGGCGCGCATGGCGTGGTGACCGGCGACACGATTTCCCTCAAGGCCATTTCCTTCCGTGAAGCCTCGGTCAAAAGCGGCGAAGGAAAACGCCCGCTGGCGGAAGCTGCCGCGCTGGGCGAACAGCTCGCCGCCCAATTGAAATAAAGAATTATTGCAGCAACGCCTCGGCGTGTTTGCGCGCGGCGTCGCTTTGTCCGCCGAGCATCCGCGCGAGTTCCGTGACGCGCGCTTTTTTATCGAGCAAGGTGATGGCCGAAATGGTTCGGCCGTTTTTCACCTGCTTGGTCACGACGTAATGCGCGTCGGCTGGCGCCGCCACTTGCGGCAAATGCGTGATGCACAAAACCTGCCGCTGGGCCGCGATCTGCTGCATCTTCTGGCCGACGACGTTGGCGGTTTCGCCGCCGACATTGGCGTCCACTTCATCAAACACCAGCACGGGAATTTCGTCTTCCGCGGCGAGCACCGTTTTGAGCGCGAGCATCACACGCGCCATTTCGCCGGACGACGCAATCGCCCGCAGCGGTTTCGCCGGCTCGCCGGGATTGGGCGCAAACTGAAATTCGACGACGTCGAATCCTGTCGCCGGCGGCGGTGAAAATTGGGCGTTGGCGGCTGGCGAATCCAGCTTCCAATTTCCGGCTTCCAGCTTCTGCGCGATGTCAAATTTACTCTGTTTGAAACCCAAATCTTCCAGTTGTTTGCTGACGGCTTTGGCCAGCGACGGAATAATTTTTTTGCGCGCGGCGGAAAGTTTTTTGCCGGCGGCAATTATTTCCGCATCCAGTTTTTCTAGCGCGGCGTTGAGGCGGGCCAGTTCGGCGTCGCGGCCTTCGAGCGCGGATAATTTTTCTTTCGCCTCCGCGCCGAACGCGATGACCTCGGCGAGCGTCGCGCCATATTTGCGCTTGAGGGCATGCAGTAGATTCAATCGCTCTTCCAACTCGGCGAGCCGCGCGGGATCCACGTCCACCTTATCGGCGTAGCGGGAAAGCTGCGTCTGCAATTCGCGCCAGATCTCGCCAGCCTGCGCGTGCAATTCCGCCAACCCGGCCGCAGCGGCATCCACCCGCTGGAGTTCCGCAAGCACGCGGCCGACGGCGCCGGCTTGCGTGAGCAACGAATCCTCATTTTCACTTAACGCCGCGAGCGCCGCCTGACTCAACTGCAGCAGTTTGGCGGCATTGCTGGCGCGGAGAAATTCCTGTTCGATGGTTTCGTCCTCGCCGGTTTGTAGCCGCGCGGCGGAAATTTCCTGCACTTGAAAGCGCAGCAGATCGAGCTGTTGCGCGTAAGTTTTTTCGTCCACAACGAGCGCGGCTTTCGCGGCGGTCAGGCCGGCGCGGCGGTGGATGAGTTCGCCAAAAGCCACGCGCTCGGCTTCCAATTTGCCAAAGGCGTCAAGAATGGCGAGCTGTTTGGCGGGATGTAGCAACGACTGGTGATCGTGCGGTCCGTGCATATCCACCAACCATTCGCCAAGCGTGGCGAGCGTGGCGAGCGTGGTGGGTGAGCCGTTGACGAACTGGCGATTGGTGCCGGCTGCGGTAAATGTGCGCTTGAGGACGAGTTGGTGTTCGTCGCCGGGTTCGAGGCCGTTTTCGTCGAGAAAAGTTTTCAGCGGCGCGCGGAGTTTTTTTACGTCGAAGACAGCTTCGACGGCGCAACTCTCCTCGCCGCTGCGGATGAGCGAGCGGTCGGCGCGTTCGCCGAGGACGAGATTGAGCGCGCCGAGGATGATGGATTTGCCGGCGCCGGTCTCGCCGGTGATGACGTTGCCGCCGGGGCGAAGCTCCAGCGTGAGATCGTCCACGAGGGCGAGATTTTTGATGCGCAACGTCGTCAGCATGGCCCAAAGATTCCGGGGCCGCGCGGCGGATTGCAAACCGAAAATGGCGCTTACCTCCGCCAAAAGACGGGGAAAGCGATAACCATCACCATAATTGGCGATAGTAATTATTACGGAATGGAATATGTTTCCATCAAACCAGTTTTGATAACCATGCAACCGCATTATTTTATGCCCGTTCATCCCAACAACCCCACCATGAAAAAACCCACTCCCACAAAGAAAAAAAACGCCGGACGCCGGACGCAAATCTGCGCCGCGCTGCTGGCAATTTATGCCGGCTGCTCGATGGCCAGTGCATCCCAAAACAAGGCTAACAACACGATTCAGCTGGCGAATGGCGGGTCGTGGGTCAGCGGCACGGTTCCCGGTTCAGGCGATACGGCCATCTGGGACAGCACGGTCACGGCGGCGAATTCAGTGGTGCTCAGCAACAGCATGACTTGGAAGGGAATTCTCATTTCCAATCCCGGCGGCAAAGTGACCATCAGCGCCAGCATCACCAATCCGGTGGCGGCGGCCAACTTGACTTTGAATAGCGGCGGCATTGACCTGTCGGCGGCCACGCAGGATTTGACCGTGAGCAACTCGGTGGTAGTGGGGCCATATTACCAAGCGTGGAATGTGGCGGCGGGCCGCACTTTGAAAATTGGGGCTTTGGTTAACAAACCGGGAACAGGTACCGCCACTGAAGGCATTGTTCAGTTCAGCACCACGGGCACAACCACGTTAACAAATTTGAACAACCTGACGATCGCTGATTCGCAAGGCAATCCGTGGGCGACGTATGGCTTGAGCGACTGGGCGGCCACTGATGCTTCTGGAAATGTGATTCCGGTGACCTACACCGCAGTGAGTGCCAGCACATCGACCACCTTCATTCAAAACGCCGATATCACCGGTGGCTATACTCAAAGTGGGAATGGTGTTTTCGGTTCCATGCGGTTTGCAGACCCGGGCACCGCTTATATCGTAAACTGCGGCAACACTACTTTTACGCCTCGAGGCGTGCTCATGGCACCCGGATGCGCAGGTGGCACCATAACTAATGGTTTCATGCGACCGAATCGCTCTTCCACGGCGGCGGCAACGTCTTTTGATTTCATTCAAAACAGCACCGCCGGTGATTTGACGGTTGCCGTCAACCTCGCCAACGCTTCTTCCGGAGCGCCGGTTAAGTTGGTGAAAGCCGGTCCCGGTAAAATGATTGTCGCCGTTGCCGGCGGCTACACCGGCGGCACTGTGGTTCACGCTGGCACGCTGCAAGTCAACACTGGGGCTACTCTGGGAGCCACGACGGGCGCGGGCGCGGTGGTGATTAATTCCGGTCGGTTGCTTTTCCTCACGGGCGCAAACCAAGGCTTGCCGCTGGTCACGGTTAACTCCGGCGGCACGAATGCCATCCGGGTGGCTACTGCCAATGGCAGTTCTTTTGTGGGAACGAATCTCCTGTTGGCGGCCGGCACGACCCATCTTGAGTTTGGCTGGAACACCGGCATCGCTTTGAGCACCACCACCGCGCCGATGCAAGCTTCGACCCTGACCAATGCCGGCACCGCAGTGATTGACATTTATGCGGCCAGTCTGACCGTCGGCCAATATCCGCTGGTGAAGTATTCCTCGCTCATCGGCGGTGCGGGCAACTACATCATTGGCGCCCTGCCCTTGCGCACCACCGGCCATATCGTAACCAATGCGGTAAACAGCTCGATTGACTTGGTGGTGGACTCAACCTACCAACCGCTGTTCTGGGCCACGGGTTCCGGCAATTGGGATACGGCCACGACGGCCAACTGGGTGACTAACGCGGTCAACACCACCTATCAAGAAGTGACCACCCCCTTCGGTACTTTCGGCGATTCGGTTAAATTTGAAGATTCGGCCAGCGGCACGGCACCGATCACGGTCAACGTGGCAAACAACGTTTCCCCCTCCAGCGTCGCGGTCAGTGCCAGCAAGGCCTACACCATCAGCGGCAACAATGCCATCAATGGCGCTGGCACCTTGGTGAAATCCGGCACTGGCACCTTGACCTTGCGAACTACAAATAATTTCAGCGGTGGCCTCTATGTCAGCAACGGTATTGTCAACTTCGCCAGCATCACCAACTTGGGCAACGGTGCCATCAATCTGGTCGGCGGCACCTTGCAATATGCTGCCGGCAATGTGGACGACATCTCGGTGCGCGGCGTCTGGTTCGGCCCCGGCGGCGGTACGATTGACGATGGCGGCAACACGCTCACCTTTGCTAGTGCCGTCGGCACCAGCGGCCCCGGTGGACTCACCAAGACCGGCAGCGGTTCCCTCACGCTGACCGGCACCAACAAATATTCCGGCAACACCGTGGTCAATCAAGGCACGTTGGCCTTGGCCGCCAGCACCTACATTACCAACAGCGCGGCAATCATCGTGAACAGTGGCGCCTTGCTGGATTCGGCGGCGAGCGGCGTCGGCCTGACGCTGGCGGGAACATCGGCACAAATCGTGGCCGGCACCGGCACGATCAATGGCAACGTCATCAGCAGCAATGGCATCATCACGCCGGGAACCAACGGCGTGGTTGGCACTTTGACCTTTGCTGGAAATCTCACACTCGCGGGCGGTTCGCTGGTGCTGGATCTGGCCACCAATTCATCGCAGCGGGATCTGCTCTCGGTCGGCGGTGCCCTGACGATTAATGCCGGCACCGTGCAATTGAATGTCACCGGCACCTTGACGAATGGTGTGTACAAGCTGATCCAATACGGTTCTTTGAGCAGCCCGGCGGGATCGTCGGCTAACCTGATTGTTGCCGGTTATTCCCAACCGGGCAAAGTGCTGCAACTCTCCGACAGCACCAGCGGGGAAATTGATCTGGTGGTCACCTCCTTGGGCGGTGCCAGCACCGTTTGGCAAGGCAATGATGCCTCGAATCCTAACAATTGGGACATCGAAACCACGGCCAACTTTACCAACAGCGCTGGCGCGCCGGTGGTGTTCGTTCAAGGCGACAAACCGACCTTTGACGACACTTCCTCCAATCCCAGCGTGAGCCTGATGGCGGCGGTGCAACCCAGTTCCGTGACGGTCAATTCCAGCGTGAATAATTACGTCTTTCAAGACGGCACCGGCAGCGGTGCGGGCAAACTCACGGGAGCGGTCGGCATCACCAAGAACGGTTCCAGCACGTTGACCATCGCCACGGCCAACTTGAATTCCGGCCCAACGGTCATCAATGGCGGCACCGTGCAGGTCGGCAACGGCGGTACGCTGGGCGATTTGGGCATCGGCAATATCACCAACAATGCCACGCTGGTTTTCTACCAATCCGACAGCCACGCGGTCAACGGCATCATCAGCGGTACCGGTAGCCTCACGCAACAAGGCAGCGGTACCCTGACGCTGGCGGGCAATAATGCGTACAGCGGATTCACCTACGTCACCGCCTCCGGTTCCTTGCAAGTGGGTACGGGCGGTGCTGCTGGCGCTCTCGGTTCCGGGGCCATCACCAATGACGGCACGCTTATTTTCAACCACACCGGCAGTTTTGCCGTGGGCGGAATTAAGACCGGGCCTTCCTCCGCCGGTACGGTGGATTTCAACGGTGCCGCCACCGTCACACTAAACGCTGGCAACACCTACATGAACAATACCTACGTCAACAACGGCACCGTCAAATTGGCGGCCGCCGAAGCCGTCCCCAGCGGCGCAACCGTTGCCGGCTCCAGCGGTTGGTTGGTGTTGGATGGTGGCGTCACTGGCGGCACGTTCGACTTGAACGGGTTCAACCAAAGCGTCAATGCCCTCTCCGGCATTGCGGGCACGGTCAATGGGTTGATTACCAACAGCAGCGCTTCGGCCACCACCACGAACGTGTTAAACGTCTTGAACGGAAACGGAAACACCTATAACGGTCTCATCGGCGACAATGCCAGCGGCGCGAAAGTCCAACTGACCCTCGGCGGCACCACCGAGTTGATCTTGAACGGCATCAACACCTACAGCGCTGGCACCATTGTTGGCGGCACGGCCACCATCGGCGTTGGCCGTTCCGGGCAAATTGGCACCGGTGGCATCACGTTGAGCAACGGCACAACCTTCTTCCTGCACGGTGCCAGCAGCGCCCCGCAGCCATTCCCCGGAAATCAAATCACCATTCCGGACGGGCACGCAGCGACCTTTAACAACTCCGGCGGGCTGGGTGGTTCGGCCTACAACGGATCGGTTTATGGCGGGCCGAACAGCACCAACTTTATTGCCGGTTCGATCTCCGAACAGGCGGCCAGCCTCCAGCAATATGCCAATTTCCCCGGCACTGTGCAGATCCTAACCGGCGCCACGCTGCGCTACTCGGCCACCGCCAATCTCAATAACGGCGGCCCCAACACTACCTTCGATATTGAAGGCACCGGTGTCCTTCAAACCCGCAACGCGGGCACCGTTTGGGTGGGGGCGTTGACGGGCAACGGCTTTATTAATAATCCGCAGGCAAACACCGGCACCGGCACCTTCATCATCGGCACCAAAAATGTTGATTCCACTTTCTCCGGAACCATTTCGGGTACCAATAACCTCGTCAAGGCCGGTACTGCCAAACTCACCCTCGACGGAACTTTGAGCTACGTCGGCACCACCACCGTCAGCAACGGCATTCTGGTTGTGGCCGATGCCAGCAACAACAGTGTTTCGCTGGACAACAGTCCCTCCCTCACCTTGGCCGGCAGCACCGCCACCATTGATGTGTCTGGTCGGACTGATGGCACCTTGAATCTCGGCAACACCCAAGCCCAGACACTCACGGGCTTCGGCAACATCTACGGCTCGCTCTTTGAAGCTGCGACGACCATCAACAACCTCTGGCTGGGCGTGCTCACCGTGACCAACGTCGCCACCATTGACGGTCAGCTAAACCTGCAAATCAACGACACGAACTCCCCCAACTGCTCCGAGTTGGCGGCTCATGCCTTCGTCAACGGCGGTTCGCTTAACCTCACGGTGGCCAATGTGGGATCAACCAACTTGGTTGCCGGCGATACCTTCCACTTGTTCAATCAGGGCCTTCCGGGTAGTTTCACCCTCACGCTTCCGCCCCTGCCGTCCACCCAACTTTACTGGACCAATACTCTGGCCACCGACGGCACCATCGCCGTCAAATCCCTGGTCGCCACCAACCCGACGAACCTTACTGCCAGCGTCAGCGGCGGCGTGTTGACGCTCTCCTGGCCGGCGGACCATACCGGTTGGCGCCTGCTGGTGCAGACCAACAACCTCGCCAACGGCATCAGCACCAATGCCGCCGATTGGTCGTCCGTGGCCGGCTCCGCCAGCCTCAACAGCA
>TBL_comb47_HYPODRAFT_10007611_pt1 | contig 11298 bp, 8 predicted proteins | sample TroBogypolimnion_40_FD_10682 | JGI IMG/M metagenome (IMG submission 10682) | reverse complement strand
GGTTGGTGCTGGGCACGAAATCCTATGTGGACGGCGTGTTTGAGACCTATCGCGGGCATTTCGGGCCGAAGCGAACGAGCGGCGCGCGCGCCTTGCACGAAGACGCCCAAGGCAGCCTGTTCACCGCGCGCCAGTTGGCAGTGAGAACGGTGGGGTAAGCTCCTGATGTTCAAGCCGGGCGGTTTGGTTTGCCGGGGCAATAGCTAACATGACGGAATCAGCCCAGATGTTGAGCCAAAACGCAAGAAGCTTGGCGGTTCCTTGAACAGAGGCTGATTAAGCCAATCGCCCTGCTCGGCGGGTAGGATTGTGGAGGCAACCCGAAACCCGTGACAATGATTCGACTTGCGGAAACCCTCCGGCAACGGCCAACATCGCCGCGTGACCCCCGAACTTGAAGATCTGTTTGCCTTTCTCCGTTTTCCGAGTGTTTCGACCGATTCGCGCCACGCGGGCGACGTGCGCGCCTGCGCCGGATGGTTGCTGGCCAAACTCGCCGCCATGGGCCTGAACGCGGAACTACACGAGACGCCGCGCCATCCGCTTGTGCTTGCCCGAAACGTCCACGTCGCCGGTCGCCGCACGGTTCTCATCTACGGCCACTACGACGTGCAACCGGTCGATCCGCTCGCGCTGTGGCACAGCGCGCCGTTCGCCCCGGAAATCCGCGACGGCAAAATCTGGGCGCGCGGCGCGGCCGACAACAAGGGCCAGATGCTCGCCCATGTGTTAGGCGTGGAGCAATCCCTGCGCGACCAAGGCGAACTGCCGGTGAACCTCATTTTCCTGTTTGAAGGCGAGGAGGAAATCGGCAGCCCCAACCTCGCGCCGTTTTTGCTAGAGCAGCGCGAAGCCTTGCGCTGCGACGTGATCGCCATCTCCGATACCGGCATGGTGGCGCCCGGTGTGCCCACCCTCGGTTATGGTCTGCGCGGCATCACCTGTTGCGAAGCGATCATCCGCGGGCCTAGGGGCGACCTGCACTCCGGCCTGTTCGGGGGGGTGGTGGCCAACCCCGCCACCGCCATCGCCCGCTTGGTTGCCAGTCTGCACGATGCCGATGGGCGGGTAGCCATCGCGGGGTTTTACGATGAAGTGCGCCCCTTGGAAACCTGGGAACGCGAGATGTGGGCAACAATCCCCGGCGTGAGCGACGCGGATTTCCAGCGTGCCGCCGGTTCACCCGGCCTGTTCGGCGAGCCGGGCTATTCCTCGGCCGAGCGCACCTGGGCGCGGCCCACCGCCGAGGTCAACGGCATCGGTGGCGGCTATCAGGGCGAGGGCTCAAAGACCGTCATTCCCGCCGAGGCCTTCGTCAAACTCTCCTTCCGCCTCGTCCCCGATCAATCGCCACCTGATATCATGGCCAAGGTCACCCGTCACCTCCTCGCCCATTGCCCGCCCGGCGTTACCGTCGAGGTGCTTCCCGGCCACGACGGCAAACCCTACGCCACCGACCCCCATTCCCGCTTCGGCCTGGCCGCCCAAGCCGCGCTACGAAGCGTGTTTGACGCCGAGCCGGTGCTCATCCGCGAGGGCGGCAGCATCCCCATCGTGCAAACGTTCCGCGAAATCCTCGGCGCCGACACGCTGTTGTTAGGCCTGGCCCTCTCCGACGCCCAGGTCCACGCCCCCAACGAGAATTTCCCGCTCGCCAACTTCCAGGCCGGCATCTGCCTCAACCAAGCCCTCCTCAACCAGCTCGCCAGCGCATGAGAAGACAGAAGACAGAAGACCGCTGCGCTCCCAGACAGAAGATCGGAGCCCCTGGGCACTCTTTTTCTTGTCTTCTGTCTATTCCCCAATAACTGATAACTGATAACCGTTTCCCTTATGTCCGATCCAGCCCCCGAACCCCGCCCGGCCAAGCTCGACTTCATCCGCGAGATCATCGCCGCGGATCTGGCCAGCGGCAAGCATGCCACCACCATCACCCGCTTCCCGCCCGAACCCAACGGCTACCTCCACATCGGTCACGCCAAGTCGATCTGCCTGAACTTTGGCATCGCCGAGGAAAACGCTGCCACCGGCGCGCGCTGCCACCTGCGCTTCGATGACACCAACCCGGAGAAGGAGGAACAGGAATACGTTGAAAGCATCAAGACCGATGTGAAGTGGCTCGGCTTCGATTGGGGCGAGCACCTGTATTTTGCCAGCGACTATTTCGAGTTCTACTATCAATGCGCGGTGCATCTCATCGAGCACGGCAAGGCGTACGTGGAACAACAAAGCGCCGAGGACATGCGCGCCAGCCGCGGCAACCTCACCCAACCCGGCATGCACTCGCCCCACCGCGAGCGCCCGCTGCAGGAAAACCTCGACCTCTTCGCCCGCATGCGCGCCGGCGAGTTCAAGGAAGGTGATTGTGTGCTGCGCGCCAAAATTGACATGGCCTCGCCCAATCTCAACATGCGCGATCCGGTGATCTATCGGATCCTGCACGCCGAGCATCACAACACCGGCGACGCGTGGTGCATCTATCCGATGTATGACTTCGCCCATCCGCTTGAAGACGCCCTCGAGCACATCACCCACTCGTTGTGCACGCTGGAGTTTGAGAACCACCGGCCGCTCTATGATTGGTTCATCGACAACTGCCCGGTGCCCTCCAAGCCGCGGCAAATCGAGTTCGCGCGGCTCAACCTGAGTTATACCATCATGAGCAAGCGCAAGTTGCTCCAACTCGTCCAGGAAGGTCACGTCAGCGGTTGGGATGATCCGCGCCTGCCCACCATTTCCGGCATCCGCCGCCGCGGCTACCCGGCCGCCGCCTTGCGCCATTTCTGCAGGCGCGTGGGCATCACCAAGTTCAATGGCACCACCGACGTCGCGCTGCTGGAGTTTGATGTTAGGGATTTCCTCAACGCCAGCGCCCCGCGCCGCATGGCCGTGCTCGATCCGCTCAAGGTCGTGTTGGAAAACCTCCCCGCCGGCAGCGCCGAAGTCGTGGACATCCCCAACCATCCGCAAAACCCCGACGCCGGCGTGCGCCAGGTCGCCCTCAGCAATGAGATCTGGATCGAGCGCGACGACTTCATGGAAGAGCCGCCGAAAAAATTCCACCGTCTCGGTCCCGGCCGCCATGTGCGCCTGCGCGGCGCCCATATCATCCGTTGCACCAGTTTTGAAAAAGACGCAGCCGGCAACATCACCCTCATCCGCGCCGAAGTGCTGCCCGGCACCTTGGGCGCCAGCACTCCCGAGGGCGTGGAATGCCGCGCCGCCATCCATTGGGTCGATGCCACCCACGGCAGCGACGCGGAGGTGCGCATCTACGACCGTCTCTTCAGCGTCGAGGATCCCGATGCCGCCGAGGGCGGATTCCTCGCGGTGATCAACCCGCAGTCTCTAACAACAATCGCCGCCAAGATCGAGCCCTCCCTCGCCTCGGCGCAGCCCGGTTTCTCCTGTCAGTTCGAGCGCATCGGTTATTTCGTGGCCGACGCCATCGATCACCAACCCGGCACCAAGCCCGTGTTCAACCGCACCGTGGCCCTCCGCGATTCCTGGACCAAGAAGGCCGGAAGTTAACTGTGGAGCGCCAACGGGCTGGGGAGCGCCGATGTCCCGCCGACCGTGTTTGGCATCCTGCCAAACACTCTTCCGTCCATGCGGATCCCTTGCGGATCCCCTCGCTTCCGCCACAGGAAACCCCTTCCTGTTAGGACATCCTGACGTCCGATCGGACGCCAGGATGTCCAGATAGAAGGCGTCGGTCAGGGATTGGCAAAGCCGGATTTTCGCCGGAATGCGGGAGCCGCGGGGTGACGGCGACTCCCGCCGACGCGGCGAATCAGTTCACCGCCACTTCGATATGTTGCGGTCTTTTCTCCTCAGTCTTGGTAAGGTGGACTTGGAGCAAGCCTTCCTTGAAATCGGCCGAGACCTTGTCCGGGGCGGCATCCTCAGGAATTGAGAAGCTCCGCTCGAAGCAGCCGTAGCTGCGCTCGATGCGGTGGAATTTCCTGTTCTTCTCTTCTTTTTCCAGCTTGCGTTCGCCCTTGATGGTGACCACGCCGTTTTCCAAGGTGACCTTGACGTCGTCCTTGTTGACTTCCGGCAGCTCGGCTTTGATCAGGTATTCGTGCTCATCCTCGACGATGTCCACCGAGGGAGCCCATTCTGAGGTGGTGAGCGGTTGTTGGCCTTCGGGGATGCGGCGGCTCAAGCCCATACCGAAGTTGCGCAGCACGCGGTCCTGCATTTCTTCCAAATCCCGCAGGGGATTCCAGAGTGTCATTGTGTTCATGGCTGTTGATTGGGACAGGAGGTTGGTTGGTTACCAGCCGACGGGTGCCCGTCCGTTGCACCTGCCATGCCGGGCCACCTGCCGACGCACCCATGCGGGCCAATGCGGCAGGCTGACAAGAGACTTCTTCGCAAATCGCGTGCCACTTTGAAAACCGCGGAAAATCCCGGCAAAATCAGCATTTGGCGAGCCATGATCGGCGGATGTCGCGTCATTCTGTCCCTCTGCCGCGCGAAAAATCGGCCGGGCCATGCGTCAGTTTGCCCCAAGTGCCAGGCGGGGCACCCCCCGACCGCGTGGCTGCGGCGTCCTCGCCGCAGGCCGTGATTGCTGCGTCTCGCAGCAAGTGTGGCCATGTCTGACCTGAGCGCTCAACCCTATCCTCCGCCAGCGCCGAAACACGCCGGCTGAAGCCGGCGCTCCTCACTCGTGTACCTCCGGCGCTGCATTTACCTGCGGCTTTCGCGCCAATCGTTGAAGGCGGCGCCGAGGCGGGCGAGGACATCGGTTGGTGTTAGGGACTGCTCGGAGGCGGCGTGTTCGGCGAGGGCGAGTTCGGCGGCGCGGCCGCACAGCCAGGCTGCGATGGCGGCGGCGGGCACGGGTGGGATGGCGGCGGCGAGCTGCGCGCCTAACACGCCGGCGAGCAGATCGCCGTGGCCGCCGGTGGCCATCGCCGGGCTGCCGGTGGCGTTGCACCACAGCGGTTCGCCGCGCCGGGTCACCAACGTACGGCAGCCTTTGAGGAGCAAGGTCGCCGGATGGCGGGCGACGAACAGGCGGGCCGCGACCTCGCGCGGCAGGTCCGCCAGGTCGGGCGCGAGCCGGCGAAATTCGCCCGGATGCGGCGTGAGCACGTGGTTTTCCCGCAGCCGGCTGAGCATGCCGCGCTGCGCCAGGAGGTTGAGTGCGTCGGCATCCACCACGACAGGCACCGTGGCGCGCTCCAGCAGATCTAGCAGGCCGTCGGCAAACGCGCCGTCCAGCGTGCCGAGGCCGGGACCGATGACCAGGGCGTCGGGTCGGTTTTCCAACACCTCAAGCGGATGGCCGCAGGCGCGCACGATGATTTCGCTTGGGCACTTGGCGGCGATCAGCGGCGCGGCGGCGGCTGGCGCATGCAACTCGATCATGCCCGCGCCGCCGCGCAAGGCACCGCTGGCGGCCAGCACCGCCGCGCCGGTGTAGGCGGCGGAACCGGCCAGCAGATGAACCCGTCCGGCCATGCCCTTGTGGAAATCAAACGGCCGCGGCGCTTTGCCGGCGTCCATGGCAAGCGGGCAGATCAGTTCGAGGTCGCCGCCCGGCGGCGCGGTGAGCGGTTCCAGCGGCACCACCGCCAGCGCACCGGTGGCGGCGGCCGCCGTGGCTGTTAGAAGGCCGCGCTTCGCCGCGCCGATCATGAAGGTGACGTCGGCCGTCACCGCTCCGGCGAAAATTTCGCCCGTGTTCGGATCGACGCCGGACGGCAGGTCCACGGCCGCCACACGCGCCCCGGCTTGCTCGCGCAACCAGGCCATTTCACGGGCGAGGCCGGCCAGCGGCTTGCGCAACGCACCACTGGCACCGATGCCGAGCAGTCCGTCTAACAGAACGAGCGGGCGCCGCAGCTCGCGCCAGTCGGGCGGCGCATCTAGCAAGCTTGCGGGCGGCGCTTCGAGCCATTTCGAGCGGGTCAGCGGTGCCCAGGAGTCCAGCGGGAATCCGGCGCGCGCGGCGGTGTGCCAGCCGTGGTCCTCCTCTAACAATCGCATCGCGACAAGCGCGTCCCCGGCGTTGTGGCCTTTGCCGAGGTAGCCAATAAGGGTGCCGGGGCAGGGGAAAAACGCCGCCAGGGCGTGGCCGAGACGTCGGCCGGCGAGGGTGAGCAAGCGCTCCTCGCTCCAGCCGAGTTCCGCCGCCCGCGCTTCCAGCGCCCGCATTTCCGCTGTCGTCACTGCGCCCATGGCGGCACCCTAGCGCATTGCGGCGGCGATGGGCAGCGGAAAATCTCGCCGGGTGTGTGGCGGCAGATGCATGGAGCGCTGGCATCAGCCAGCGTGTAATTGACGAGACCGGCTGTGGCGACTGCAACGTGTGAGCGGACTCGTCCCCCGCATTCTGACGAATGCGCCTACGGGGGTACTCTCGCCGGCTGAGGCCGTCATTCCGAATTGGCGCTGGCAAAATGCCCACCCGCGTGTATCGCTTGGCCGTGCTGACGTTCGATCCCTACAACATTCTGGCCGGCATCATTTTCAGTACGCTGGGGTTTGGGGCGTTTGCGTACGGCAAGAAGCTCGAGTTGTGGCAGCCCAAGGCCATCGGGCTGGGCCTGATGATTTATCCGTACTTTGTCGGCAACCTGTGGCTGCTGTGGGGCATCGGGGTGGGCCTGCTGGTGTTGCTGTGGTATTACCACGACGAATGAGCCCGCGGATGCCACTAAGGTGGTGAGACTTTCATGGTTTTCGGGGCGAATCTTACCACTGAGGCACTGAGGACCACTGAAACCACTGAAAAAATCACCCATTCTTCTCAGTGACCTCAGTGCCACTCAGTACCTCAGTGGTTTCTTAGGCACGATTGTCCGGAACCCGAGGCTTTTCGACCCTCTTCCCATTCACCTGAGCCGCATGGCCGCGGGCATTGAAAATGCGGCGAAATTGGGCTGTTTTTTTGTCGGATTTGTGCGATTCTTCCCGCGCATGGCTAGACAACGCGACCCGGACGAGCCGAAAATCTACTTTTTGCCCAACTTGATGACGGCAGGCAACCTCGCTTGCGGTTTTTTCGCGGTGCTGATGATTTTGAAAGGCCTCATCGAGGTGCAGGTGGAAGCCCAAAAGATGCCCTTCGGCCTGCCGTTGCCGGCCAAGGCGTATTTTGAGATATCGCGGCAGTACTACGAATACGCGATTCTGCTGATCTTCGGCTCGTGCCTGTTCGACCTGTTAGACGGACGGCTGGCGCGCCTGGGCGGGCATGATTCGCCATTTGGCCGGGAGTTTGATTCGCTGGCCGACATCGTGTCGTTTGGGATGGCCCCGGCGATGCTGGTGTCCAAGGCGGTGTTGTTTCCGCTGGGTGACATCGGCTGGGGGATTGCCTTCGTCTATCTGCTGTGTGGGGCGATGCGCCTGGCCCGCTTCAACTGCCTCGCCGCGCTGCCCAAGAAACCGGGGGAAGTGGCCGAATTTCGCGGCATTCCCATTCCAATGGCCGCCGGGTTCATCGCGTCGCTGACGTTCCTGATCATTCAAATCTACGACAATGACCGCGAGCTGGGCCCGTGGAAATACGCCCTCGCCGGTGCCATGCTCGGCCTGTCGTGGCTGATGATCAGCGACGTGCGCTACCCCAGCTTCAAGAAAGTCGGCTGGCGCACCCGCGGCACCTTGGGCGCGCTGGTCGTCGCGGCGCTGATTCTGGTCATGGCCGTCAAATTCCACTACATCACCCCGGTGGTGGTGTTCAGCAGCTATCTCATCTATGGTTTGATCCGCCCGTGGCTGTCGCAAGCCTGGCGCAAGGAAATCGAAGTGGAGGCCGAACCCGAGCACGAGGCGGAAACCGAGGCGGAAACCGAAGCCGCAACCGAGGCCGAAGCCGACCGCGAGCCCGAAAACGCCGCCGCGAACAAGTAATCCAACCTCCTCATCCCCATGTCCGACATCACGTTCCGCTCGCATGCGCCCGGTTATTGGCCGGCTGAGGCCATGCCCCAATGGCACGAGGCCCGCTGGCAACTGCGCAACCGCGTCGATTCGCTCGCCGGGCTGGAGGCGCGCCTGAATCTATCTGACACTGAGCGCGCCGGCGTGCTGTTGGCGGGCCACAAGCTGGCCATGTCCATCACGCCGCATTTCTTCAATTTGATTGACCGCGATGATCCGGACTGTCCGATCCGCCGCCAGGTCATTCCGCGCATTGAGGAAGGCTGGAACGCGCCCGAAGAGTACAGTGACCCCTGCGGCGAGGATTCCCACATGCCGGTGCCAGGGTTGGTGCACCGTTACCCCGACCGGGTGCTGTTTTTGGTCACCGACCGCTGTGCCTCGTACTGCCGGTATTGCACGCGCTCGCGGGTGGTCTCGGGGGTGGGCGAGCAACATCTCGAAACCCAGTGGGAAGCGGCTTTCAAGTACCTCGAGCGCACTCCGCAGGTGCGTGACGTGTTGTTGTCCGGGGGGGATCCGCTGGTGTTTTCCGACGAGCGCTTGGACCGCATACTCACGCGTTTGCGGGCGATCCCGCACATCCAATTCCTGCGCATCGGCTCGCGCATACCGATCTTCATGCCGCAGCGGATCACGCCGGAATTGTGTGCTATGTTGAAAAAGCATCACCCGCTGTTTGTGTCGGTTCACACCAACCATCCGCGTGAGTTGACCTCCGAGGTGCGCGACGCTCTCGGCATGCTGGCGGACGCGGGCATCCCGCTGGGCAACCAGTCGGTGTTGCTGCGCGGCGTCAACGACTCGGTGGAAGTCCAGAAAGACCTGGTCCACAAGCTGCTGATGTGCCGGGTGCGCCCCTACTATCTCTATCAATGCGATCTGATCAACGGCTCGTCCCATTTCCGCACGCCGGTGGCCGATGGCATTGCCATCATTGAGGGCCTGCGCGGCCACACCACCGGCTACGCCATCCCGCAATTCGTCATCGACGGGCCCGGCGGCGGTGGCAAAATCCCGCTCAACCCGCAATACATCATCGATAGCGCCCCCGGCAAAGTCACCTTGCGCAACTACGAGGGCGCGGTGTTCGATTATCCCGATCCCTCGCCCATGCCGCCGGCCGTGCTCGAGCGCCTCCACGAGCAAAGCCACGAGCAAAGCCACGAGCAAAGCCACCAGCCGCAGGAAGCGTGAATTCAATGTTGACTCATCAGTCTGCGGTTTAGACGAAACGTAGTTTGTCTAACATATTCGGACGAGGACAACCACTGATCACACTGAGAACCACTGAAAAATATGCATGAACCAGTGTCCTCAGTGGGCTTCAGTGACCTCAGTGGTGATATTAGTCTGTCAAGCGTCTCATAGTCCGTCCTACCGAATCCCCACTAACCCGAACCATCGTCAACCCCCGTGAAATCATCCCGCAAACGCTGTGCCGGCATCCTCCTTCCCGCCTTTTCGCCGCGGCGCAAGGGCGATCTGGGCATCGGCGACACCCTCGCCCTGCGCGAGTGGGTCGATTGGGCTGCGGAACATCAGGTCGGTTTCCTCCAACTCCTGCCCATCAATGAAAACGGGGCCGACGAATGCCCCTACAGCGCGATTTCATCCATCGCCCTGGATCCGATCTATCTGGCCATCGAGGTCGCCGAAATCCCCGGCCTCAGCGCCGCGGAGATCGCCAACGCGCGCCTCAACCTGGCCGCCGCCAGGGCCTCGCGACTCGTCGAGTACCCCAGCGTGCGGGCGGCCAAGCGGACGCTGTTAGAACTGGCGTGGTCGCGCTTCGACGAAGCCTCGCCGGCGCTGCGGGAGGAATGTTCGCGCTTTGCCCGCGAGGAGGCGAAATGGCTGGACGACTACTGCCTGTTCCGCTGGCTGATGGAATGCCACGGGGAATCGCGCACATGGGACCATTGGCCCGAGTCGTGCCAAACCCCGGAAAAAGCCCGCAGCTTCCTCGCCGAGCAACGCGCCCTCGATGCGACGGCCGTGACTTACCGGCTCGGTTATTATGCCTTTGTCCAATGGCTCTGCTTCCGCCAGTGGCGGGCCTTGCGCGCCCACGCCGACAGCCGCGGCGTCAAGCTGATGGGCGATGTGCCCATCGGCGTGAGCTGGCATTCGAGCGACGCGTTTTTCGGCCGCGATTCGTTCCACCTCGATTGGTGGGGTGGCTCGCCGCCTGAAAGCATGTTCGTGCATGACCGCTTTCTCCAGCAATGGGGGCAGAACTGGGGCATTCCGTTGTATCGATGGGATGAGATGGAGGCACAGGGTTTCCCGTGGTGGAAGCAACGCATCCACAGCCTCACCGAGATTTTCCGCATCTTCCGCATCGATCACATCCTCGGCTTCTATCGCATCTACGCTTTCCCATGGCGGCCCGAACACAACGCCGAATTCGCCCACCTCAATCACGAGCAGGCCGCCGCCATCACCGGCGGTCGGCTGCCACGCTGGTTCATGCGCCCCGACGACACCGCCGACAACAAGGCCGCCAACCGCCACGACGGCGACGTGCGCCTGCGCGCCATTGTGGAGGCCGCCGGGACCAACGAAATTGTCGCCGAGGACCTCGGCTGGGTGCCCGATTACGTGCGACCCCATCTGGCGAAGTTGGGCATTGCGGGGTTCCGCATCCCGCATTGGGATTGCAACGCACAGGGCCACCCGCTGCGCGGAAACGCCTTCCCCGAATGCAGCTTCGCCACCTATTCCACTCACGATCACGACCCGCTGGGCGCCGTGTGGAATGCCTGTCACAGCGCCACCAACCGCCACCACGGCCATTACTCGAACCGCGAGGAAGCCGACGCCGCGCGTGACGCCAACCATTCGCTGAGCATTCTCGCCGAATTCGCCGACATCCCCATTCCCGCCAACGGCCTGTGGCCGCGCTTCACCGAGGGCATCCAATGGCGCCTCATCAAGGTGCTCTTCGCCTCCCATTCCCGCTATGTCGCCCTGGTGGTCACTGAACTCTTCGGCCTCGAAGACCGCATCAACCGCCCAGGCACCCACGGCGGCGAGAACTGGCGCTTCCGCCTGCCCTGGAGTCTAACGGAAATCCGCGCCGACCCCGTGCTCAGCTCCGCCTGCACCAAGCTCGCCTCCATCATCGGCATCACCCGCAGGTAAGACCGAAGACAAGAGGGGTACGGGCGGCTCGCCGTGTCGCGGAGCGCTTGGAGCGCCGGCTCCAGCCGGCGTGTGATGGGATGCGGAAGAAGGGTTCTAACCGATCGGCCTGCTGCGCTCAATGGTCCTGGGTTCCGGGGCAATGGGTCCATGTTCGGCCATACGGCTTGGCAAGGGTTTTTCCGGGCTGGCGCAATCAATCAAACGCGCTGCCGCCGATGAACTCGCGCAGCAGGGAGGTGGGGG
>TBL_comb47_HYPODRAFT_10007610_pt1 | contig 11298 bp, 11 predicted proteins | sample TroBogypolimnion_40_FD_10682 | JGI IMG/M metagenome (IMG submission 10682) | reverse complement strand
TCGATGCCATCAACACGCTCATCGACAGACATCCTCGCTGGGGTTTCTGGAAATGTTGTAAATATCTCCGCAGTCGACATAACTGGAACCATAAGCGGATATATCGGGTTTACTGCAAACTGAACCTGAATCAGAAACGCCGGGCCAAGAAGCGATTGCCAAAACGTGTTCAGCAACCGTTACTTGTGCCGCTGCAACCGAACCAGGTCTGGTCCGCCGACTTTATGAGCGATTCGCTCTATGCCGGTCGTCGATTCCGGACCTTCAACGTGATCGACGATTTCAACCGCGAACTATTGCATGTTGAGATCGATACCTCGATCACCGGAAAACGATTGATTCGGGTCTTTGAACGTCTTCGCTTGGAGCGGGGCCTGCCCGATGTCCTAAGAACTGATAACGGACCCGAGTTTCTCAGTGGTGAATTCATTGCCTGGGCCGAAGAGGCCGGGGTGACGATTCAATACATTCAACCCGGCAAACCGAACCAGAATGCGTTCATTGAACGCTTTAACAAGACATATCGAAACGAAGTCCTCGACCTGTATCTGTTCCGCAACCTCAACGAGGTACGGGAAAACCACCTATTGGTGGAAGATTGAATACAACGAACAGCGGCCACATTATTCCCTCGGGGGATCTGACGCCTACGGATTATCTGTCAAAAAACGCTGGAAACTCTATTTTTCAACTGTCTACTTGACGGGGAAGCCTACGCTCGTACTTGGTGGCGGGGCTATCTATCCACTCATGGACTTCACGGTATTCTTTACCGGTACGCTTGACACTTGACTGTATGTGAACGGGCAAATCAAGCATGGTTTTTCTTTTCCATGAGGTATTAATGCATTGTTAAAGAGATGCGCTAAACGTTTCCCGTCTCCGGTTCTCCCCGAACCGTGGCTAGGAACACGGATACTAAGGCAATGAGCAGGGCGGCTACTATAAGAAAAGCCATCTAGCCCAAGAAGGTGCCGGCAATACAGACCGAAGAAAACCAGCTGAGCAACTTGCCTTTCCGGTTCCCTGCAACATCGGCAACCACCGCCATGGCTACTGAGCCGTAAATGGCTGCCAATCCTTTTCCTTCCGGCCCGGCCCCCAGCGAAACAGCAAAAAGGGGGAGAACGGGCGAGAAAGTCTATAGAACACAGAGTACTGACCAATCCCGACTTAGCGGAAACCTAATCCGCTATTAGAGTGGCAGTATGCATTAGGATGTACCTTTTAAAGTATTTGTATAGCCCGCATGAAGGGCATCAAACAGCACGAGAGCCTGCTCCATCAGATGGTGGTCGTCGCTGGTAATGGCAACCAGTCCATCAATCAGAGTTTTTATAAGACCGGCATCATCCGGCAGAGTAGGGCCTCCTTGGATATCGATGAACCTTACGAGATGGCCGATCTTCACGACTGGACCATCAATCAGAGCAAAGCCTCGGGCGATGACCTCAAAGGTGATCAACTCGCCCTGATGCGAAAACTCAGCGTCGACCATATCAAAAGGAATTTCTCCGGCCATATTACTCCAATACAGGCTTTGAAAAACTGGAAGAAGACTCACCCAAATCTTTTTAAAAAATCAGTTTACAATCTCACGGGACCTGACACTTAGGGAAGGATACTACGATGTATGAAGAGACAAAACGTGGTGTTTTTGAAAAAGAAAATTTCTCGCCGACAGAGTCGGAGAATCCATCTCTTTTGTATTGACCAGCCCTTTGCGAGAGGGGGGCTGCATATATCAGAAATAGGTGTGAACCTATGATTATACGAAGAAAAAAGGTGAAACCAATCAATCAGTGACGGTATTCGCAACGAACTGGCTCGCGACAGACGAGCACACCATGCAATATTGCAAAGAAGAATAAAAGTGCGCGATCCGGTCAGCGAAACCTGCCCACTGAAAACAAGAAAAGACCCGCTGACACGCTCAGGTTTTCGACGAGAGCGCAAAAAAGTTGCATGAGGAACCGATACGATGAAAGGTAATTACAATTTTTCGTCCTGCTCGTTCTCTACTTGCTCGTTTTCTAACAGCTCGTTTTCGTTCTCATCTGGCGACATCTTGTCTTTGTTCATTTTCCGCTCTTTCTTTGCTTCTTTCTTTTTCTGTTTATCCAGTTCTTTGGACCGTTTTTCATTTTTATAGTTAGTGCGTCTGACCAAAACATCCTCCTTTTGACAGCGATAAAGACAAGCAAAATAAAAACAACAAACCCCGCCAGAGGCGGGGTTCTATATCACGACAGACTCTCAGCTATCAGCGTTTTACAACGTTTGCAGCTGATGGGCCCTTGGCGCCATCGACCACATTGAAGCTCACGCGTTCCCCTTCTTGAAGAGATTTGAACCCGTCAGCCTGAATAGCGGAATGATGTACGAATACATCTTTGCCGCCATCTTGCTCGATAAAGCCAAAACCCTTAGAATCATTAAACCATTTTACAGTTCCTTCAGCCATTGTAACTACTCCTTTTTTCGTTGTGCGAATGTGTCACACAGTTGTGTGTTGGCCCCACTTTGGGACCATTGGTAATACACTGAATCATCAAAATGACAATTCAGTAATATATTCTTGTATCAAGCCTTCATCCTTTGGAACGCCCGGAAAAACCGAAAACACCCGTTGCGGTTGATCGGTTACGAGGACGTTGCGAGCTTGCAGAGGTTTTAGGTTTATTGCCGGCCGGCACTCTTTTCCTTTCAACGGAACGAGTCTCCGGTTCTGCATGCCGGGAGGCGAGAACGACGGGATCGACGGCTTGGCGATTCATCTTACCGTCCAGGGACTGTTCAATCGTCCGAATCATCCGACTGTCTTCAGCAGTAGCAAACGTCAACGCTTCACCGGTGCAGGAGGCCCTTCCGGTCCGACCGGTCCGATGGATATAGGCCTCGGCGGTGTCGGGCATGTCGTAATTGATGACATGCGAGATACCGGTGACATCAATCCCCCGTGCAGCGATATCAGTTGCCACCAGGATGTTAAAAGTGCCGTCTTTAAAGCCATCGAGCGCCTGCTGTCGCTTGCTCTGCGACAGATTTCCCTGTAAAGAAGTGGCCTTGAAACCTGATTGTGCCAGTTTCTGCGCCAGATTTTTTGCTTTAAATTTAGTGCGGGTAAAAACCAAGGTGGTCTCAATATGCTCAAGTTTGAGCAAATGCACAAGTAATTCCGTCTTCTGTCCCTGTGCGATGGAATACACCTGGTGGGTAACACTTTTTACCGAGCGGGTGTGATTGATCTGAACGGTTACCGGATTGTTAAGGATATCCTCGGCAAGATGCCTGATTTCACTCGGCATTGTTGCCGAAAAAACAAGCGATTGCCTTTCTTTGGGAAGTTGCCGCAATATCCGGCGGATGTCAGGTAAGAATCCCTTGTCAAACATGTGATCAGCTTCATCAAGGATCAGCGTTTCAACATGACTCAGATTGATTTCTTTATCATTGAGGATGTCCAAAAGACGTCCGGGGCAAGCGACCACGATATCAACGCCGTTACGAATTTTTGCAACCTGAACCGACTTGCTGACGCCCCCGTAGATGGCGACACTGCGCAGACGAGTATCCTGAATGATTTTTTTGGTAAATTCATTGATCTGTTCTGCAAGTTCTCTGGTCGGGGCAACAATCAAAACTCTGACCTGTTTCCCGGTGGTTTCCATGAGGTGTTGTACTGTCGGCAACACGAATGCTGCCGTTTTTCCCGTTCCGGTCTGCGCCAGCCCCAGAAGATCGCGCCGTTCAAGGATAGGTGCTATAGCTTGTTTCTGGATTGGTGTAGGTGCGGTATAACCGCAACGCTGAATTGCGCCGGAAATGTGGGTGTTAAAATTAAAATCGTTAAAACTCATTACTACTCCTGCAATCAAGCAGATATTGCATCCATGATCAGTTCGCGGCACATTGTTACAGCGCAGGACCTCTGGTGTTAGTTCGTCGTTGATTGCTAAAATTTGGATAAAAGCCTGTCACTATAGCGGCAGAATGACCGTGCGCAATACACCAAGCGACCCAAAACAGGCCGACTCGATTAAATTCATCAGTACAATGTCCGATGATGAGCACGTATTTAGATTTTGATGTCAGGGGGAGGGAGAGGAAGACGAATGCTTTATCTGCTACGGCGCTGGCCTTTTTTCACCGGGGGCTTTGCCTCATTACATACTAGCGTACGATGGTTGTATTCCTTGCCGTTTAATCCATCCATCGCCTTATGCCCTTCAGACCTGCTGGACATCTCGACAAAGCCGAAGCCTTTGGATTGCCCCGAGAATTGATCGACAATAAGCTTGGCGCTGACCACGCTGCCAAACTTACCGCAAAGTTCAGAAAGCTCAGGTTCGGTAATATTATAAGGAAGGCTACCAATAAAAAGTTTCATGCTCATTCTTCCGGGGGTAACAAGCAAAAACTTTTAAGGTATCGAATGATATGAAATTACAGCGTAAGATAACAGAAAAAGAAAATGCTATTTAAGGAATGTTATAAATATACATCATAAAATCCATTTTTGCAAGCTTATAATTTTCACCTTTAGAGATGCTTGCACATTCAGCGCAACCATTATTGTCAAATTTGGCTTTCCAAAAATTACAATCTAATTCGTGGTATTATTTTGATAGTGCGCCGAAGGAACACTTTTCTTCGCAATTGAAAAGACCTAACTATAGGCAAAAGTCCAATTAAATCTTCAGGCCAGAGCGCAAAGAACAATCCCCCCACCCTTCTCTTCCAATTGCTCAACGGCAGTAAGGTTTAGGACATTCTCCTGTTCATAAACACACGCTACCTTAGTTATTCCCATAACCCGGCAACAATGCTATATTATGAGATTAAAAATTAACCTTTGGCAAGAACTACCCAGCCAACAAGCGAAATTTCAATACTATTCCTGATTTTCACTTTGCTTCATTATGGCTGGATTGACCACATCGAGCAACGTATTCCTCTTACCACACAGAAACCATGAATGAAAAACTGAACATCCCACAGGTACGGGAACGCATTGACCAGATAGATGATACCATCCTGGATTTATTGAAGGAACGTCTGGATTGCGCCAAGACCATTGGCCTCCTCAAAAGCGAAACCAATAGAGCCAAATGGGACCCGCAGCGGGAATTGGAGATTTACGAACGGCTTCGCAAAGACAATAATGACATCTTCCCGTACAAGGCACTCCGCTCGATCTTCCACGAGATCATCACCACTTGCCGCCTGTCGCAACGTAAGGCGACCGTTGCCTATCTCGGCCCGGAAGCCACTTTCTCCCATCTGGCCGGAGTCAAGTATTTCGGGCAGACCGCGGAATACCGGCCGATGGAATCGATTGCAGAGGTTTTCGAAGAAGTCGAAAAAGAACGGGTGCAGTACGGCATCGTACCGGTTGAAAATTCCATCGAAGGCGCGGTCACCTATTCGCTTGATGCCTTTCTCAAGTACAAGGTCAAAATAAGCGGCGAAATCCAGTTGGCCATCACCCACAACCTGGTCAACCGCTCGGGCAACATAGAGGACATCCAGACCGTGGCCTCCCACTCCCAACCGCTGGCCCAGTGCCGGGAATGGCTGAAGAAAAACCTGCCCAAGATCCCGACGCTGGATGTCTTTTCCACCGGTACCGCTGCCCAGATGGCGGCCAACAACCCCAACATCGGCGCCATCGCCAGCTCACTCGCCGTCAATACCTACGGTCTGCAGGTGGTTGTCAAGGGTATTGAGGATTATCAGGGTAACACCACCCGTTTCCTGGTTATCGGCCGCAGATCACCGAAAAAGAGCGGCTGCGATAAGACCTCGATCCTTATTGGTCTTATCAATCGTCCCGGCGCCCTCAACGAAATCCTGACCATTCTCTCGGCCAAGAACATCGACCTGGCCAAGATTGAATCCCGACCCACAAAGGATAAGCAATGGAAATATCTCTTTTTCCTCGACATGATCGGTCATATCGAAGACCCAATCATCTATGAGGCCGGTAATATTCTCAAACAAATCTGTGCCTATTACGAGGTACTCGGTTCCTATCCACGAGCCGATGACATCAACCTCAACGGCGATATTGCCTGACCGAACAGAAGCTGTCACAACCGAAATTCTGCATACCAGCCCGAGACCACCATGTGCGCCCTACTCAGCTGCCAGGGCCTGACCAAGGCCTTTGGCGCCCAGACCCTGTTTACCGATATCACCCTGATGCTCAGTGCCGGCGACAAAGCCGGCCTGATTGGCCCCAATGGTTCGGGCAAATCGACCCTGCTCAAGATCTTCTGCGGTCTTGAACACGCCGACAGCGGCACGGTTTTCGCCCAGAAACTGAGCCGTGTCAGCTATGTCGCCCAGGACGACCTCTTTACCGAGGAGGCCAGCTGTATCGACAACCTCTACCAGGCGGTACGCACCCTGGATATTGAGGAGGCGGAACAGTATAACCGGGTGCACGCCATGTGCAGCCGTGCCCAATTCATTGATCCGCAACAGCCGGTCCACCTGCTTTCCGGCGGCTGGCGCAAGCGGCTGGCCATCTGTCGGGCCCTAGTCACCCGGCCCGATGTCCTGATCATGGATGAACCCACCAACCACCTGGACATTGAGGGCATCCTCTGGCTAGAAAGACTGATGGGCTCAACCCTACCTGAGAGTCCAGCCGCGGTGCTCATGGTCAGCCATGATCGTCGTTTTCTTGAAAACACGGTCAACCGGGTGATTGAACTGGCCCCGATCTACCCAGAAGGTTCATTCCAGGTCCGGGGGAGCTACACCGACTTCCTTGAAAAAAAATCGGACTACCTGCTGCAGCGGCAAAACTTGGAAGAACGGCTGGCCAATAAGGTCAAACGGGAGACCGAATGGCTGCGCCGCGGCCCCAAGGCCCGCACCACCAAGGCCAAATTCCGGATCGAGGAGGCGGGACGACTACAGGAGGAACTGGGCGATGTGCGCACCAGAAATCGTTCCGCCGGCCAGGTGGGCATCGCCTTTGAAAGCACCCTGCGCAAGACCAGAAAACTGCTGACAGCTATCGGCATGACAAAAGGTTTTCACGGGCCACCGCTGTTTTCAGGTCTCGACGTCACCCTCACGCCCGGCATGCGCCTGGGACTGCTCGGCCGCAACGGCAGCGGCAAATCAACCCTGATGCACATCCTCGCCGGAGCTAGTCACCCCAACGGCCCCAAGCCGGATCAGGGGACGATTACCTGTGCCGAAAACGTGCGGATCGTTAGCTTCGATCAGCGTCGCGAACAGCTGGACACCTCGGTGACCCTGCGCCGCGCCTTGGCCCCGGATGGCGACAGCGTTATCTATCAAGGCCAGAGCCAGCATGTGGTAACCTGGGCGAAACGGTTTCTCTTCCGCACCGATCAACTCGAGACCCCGGTGAACCGCCTCTCCGGAGGGGAACAGGCCCGTATCCTTATCGCCCGCTTGATGCGCCAACCCGCTGACATTCTGCTGCTCGATGAACCCACCAACGATCTTGACATCCCCTCGCTGGATGTCCTTGAGGAAAGCCTAGCTGAATTCCCCGGTGCCTTAGTACTGGTGACCCATGACCGCTTCCTCCTGGACAGGGTCTGTAACCTAGTGCTAGGCTTCGACGGTCAAGGTAACGCTGAATATTTCGCGGATTACGATCAGTGGCTGGCGATGCTGCAGCAGCAGGAGCGGGAAGAACAGAAAAAAATTTCGACCGCCGCCAAAGATAAACAGGCCGCCAAGCCCAAATCCGGCAAACTTTCCTATATGGACCAGCGCGAGTACGACCAGATGGAGGCGGCTATCCTTGCCGCCGAGTCCCGGCTGGAAATACTTGGTCAGCTGATGAATGCCCCCGAGGTCATGGCCAATCCAACCCAATTACAGCAATTCTGGCAGGAACAGCAAAGCCTCCAAACGAAAACCGAGCACCTTTATGACCGCTGGGACGAACTCGAACGACGCAAGCAAAATTAGTCGGTGTTCTGCAAAGAGAAGTCTTCAGTTACCAGCAGAAGCCTTATACACTGAAGGACTGGGGGGAAATGTTTTATAAAATCTTCATCGTGAGACTACGCCCACACGATAACGAGGGGGTGACGAACCTCGTTGCCCAAAAACTTACCCGCCGATACGCGACATCCGGCCGTGACAGTCGCTGCCGGAACGGCGCATCCGTTCTTCCAGCTGATGTCCTTGCGGCTTATTGCGAATAGCCGCCAGCAGGGCCTCCCGGATTGCGGGATCTGCCCCTGGCCCCCTAAGTACGGATCGCAGATCGATTTCCTCATCATGAAGCAGACAGGAGCGGAGGGCGCCAGCTGAGGTCAGACGCAGCCGGTTGCAACGGTCACAGAAGTGATGGCTGAGGGGGCTGATGAACCCGAGCGAGCCGATGGCATCCGCACCGAGTCGGAAAACCTGAGCCGGGCCGTCATTTCTACCTTGCTGCAAGGGAATGAGTTCGCCCAGCTCGCTGATCCTGGCCATGATCTCATCAGTGCTGATATAGGTATCGGGGTTCCAACGGCTGGTGGCACCGATGGGCATGAATTCGATAAATCGAATCTGAAGCGGCAGCTGACGTGACAGCCGGGCAAAATCAAGAATTTCATCGTCGTTGATGTGCCGCATGGCAACCATATTGAGTTTCACCGGAGAAAAACCAAGGGCAAGCACGGTCTCAATGCCCCGCCAGACCTGATTAAAACAGTCGAACCCAGTGATCTCGGCGACCCTCTCAGGGCGCAGGCTATCAAGGCTGATATTGACCTTGGCCACCCCAGCATCGAACAGTTCCAGGCCATAGCGTTCCAGAAGGACACCATTGGTGGTGATGCGAATATCGTTCAGACCCTCGATCCGGGTCAGATCGCGGATAAACCCGAGCACATTCCGCCGCACCAGAGGTTCACCGCCGGTAAGTCGGACCTTGGTTATCCCCATGGCCACAGCTACTCGGACAACCCGCAGCAGTTCCTCGTAGGTGAGGAGGTCGTTGTGCCCCAATTTGGAAAGACAGCCGTTGGATTCATCCTCGGTGACGCAGTACAGGCACCGTAGATTGCAACGGTCGGTCAGGCTGAGGCGCAGGTAGGAAATGGGGCGGGAAAATAAATCGGTCAATCCATTGCCATCGGGAGCATAACTGGTATTTTCTGGTTTCATCGGGTATGTTGCTCTCAAAAAAAGGCTGTCGCTCGGAATTCGGACGAACTACAACCGCATATGCATACTTACTGATACCACCGAACAAGACGGATTGCAACCGACGGCCTCATGCTTATCCTTGCTATAGAAAGTTCCTGCGACGACACAGCGGCCGCTATCCTGGAAACTAACGGTGGCCTGCGGTCCTCCGTCATCAGCAGCCAGAATGAAATCCATTCCCGCTACGGCGGCATCGTCCCCGAGTTGGCTTCGCGCCGCCATATAGAGATGATCCGGCCGGTGATCGATGAAGCGCTAACGCAGGCTGGGGTGCGGTTGGCCGACATCGACCTCATCGCCGCCACCCAGGGTCCGGGTCTGGTTGGATCCCTCCTGGTCGGTTTCACTTTTGCCAAGGCCCTGGCCCTGGTGCTAGGCCGCCCCTGCGTCGGGGTCGATCATATGGCCGGACACCTGCTATCGTGCCTGCTTGAGCCGGACAAACCAGACTTCCCCTACACCGCCCTGATTGTCTCCGGCGGCAACACCTCATTGTTTTCGGTTGAGAATCCGCTGACCTCTACCCGTCTGGGCAGAACCCGCGACGATGCGGCCGGTGAGGCTTTTGACAAGGTCGCTAAGTTACTTGATCTCGGGTATCCTGGTGGACCGGTGATCAGCAGACTAGCCGTCGAAGGTGACCCAGCCGCCATTGCCTTTCCCCGCGCCTGGCTGGGGACAGACAGTTTGGATTTCAGTTTCAGTGGCCTCAAGACCTCGGTTGTCCACCATGTGGACAGCCAACGGCGTACAGGACACACTTTGGCGTTGACCGATATCTGCGCCTCTTTTCAGGAGGCGGTGGTCGAGGTCCTCGTAAAAAAGACACTGGCAGCGAGCGCCCGGACTGGCCACACGCGCATTGTCCTCGGAGGCGGCGTAGCGGCCAACTCCCGACTGCGGCTTGTTATGCAGCAATGTTGCGAGGACCGAGGTTTAAAACTTTTTATGCCCTCCCCAATTTTCTGTACCGACAATGCCGCCATGATCGCGGTGGCAGGCTATCACCAGTTTCTCCAGGGCAACCGGGTCGATCCCGACACCGACGCCTATTCTCGTTCTCCGCTCAATTAGGCCACCGATGACCCACGAAAAAACCAGAAAAATGCTTAAACGCAAGGGGCTGGCCCCGAACAAGAAACTTGGCCAGAACTTTTTGGTGCACGAACATACGCCCCGACGGATCGTCGAATTGGCTGGGCTTAACCCCGAGGATCAAGTAGTCGAGGTTGGCGTCGGTCTGGGCGCACTGACTCGACCGTTGGCCGCGGCAGTGGCAAGCGTCATCGGCCTGGAGGCAGATTCAGGAATCATCAGGCTACACCAAGAACAGCAAGATCTGCCCACCAACGTACAACTGATCCACGCCGATGTCCTTAAGGTTAATTTTGCCGACCTGATCGGACCGGAACAGCGACTGAAGATCGTCGCCAACCTGCCCTACTCAATCTCGACCCCCTTTCTCTTCCGCCTGATCGACCATGCTGATCTGATGGATTTTGCGGTGGTCATGCTGCAAAAAGAAGTGGCCCTGCGATTAATGGCGCACCCGAATACCAAAGAATACGGCGCACCCACCGTCCTCCTGGCGAGCTGCGCTGAAATACGGTTGCTTCTCAAGGTCCACCCTACAGATTTCCACCCCCGGCCCAAGGTCGACTCCGTGGTGGTCCGCATCGAGTTTCATCCGCAACCGAATCAAGTGCAGGCCCTAGGCGCCTTCGACCGCAAGCACTTCAGTCGGGTGGTGCATGCCGCCTTTGGACAGCGACGCAAGACTCTGCTCAATGCCCTGGACAGCGCCGCCCTAGTTGCCGACAAAAAAGAGCTGGCACGATGCATTGAAGCTGCCGGCATCGCTCCCTCAGTGCGGGCGGAGACGCTCACTCTAGAAAATTTTGTACAATTAAGTCGCACGATCATGGCATAGTTTTTCCATTCCTGTGTTGACCCCAGGCACATGCTTGGCAAGAGTACCGGAACAAACGACTTCCGCCATCATTGCCCACCATCCGCAGGCTAAATATTTTGCGGTGTAGTCAATGACAGCAGCAACAACCGGCCGGTACATCTGCGCTAACTGCGGGTACGTCTATGATC
>TBL_comb47_HYPODRAFT_10007608_pt1 | contig 11302 bp, 9 predicted proteins | sample TroBogypolimnion_40_FD_10682 | JGI IMG/M metagenome (IMG submission 10682) | reverse complement strand
TTGAAGCGGAAGGTATTGTGTATGATTTTGAATCATCTCAATCAAATAACGATACAATAATTACATTTCCAATTGTAAGGTTTATTTAGGACGAGACATTTGGAATTTCGCCCCTCAAAAGTTATTAGTACAACTCTTTTATACAGACCAGCCATTTACTCTGAGATAAAAACCTTTAGTTCTTTTTTATCTTTATCTGTACATATTAATCTTAGAATGAGTAAAAAATAATATAGCATTGAAAAACAATTAATATTATGATTTAAGATTAGTTTCAAATAATCCAATTCAATCAAAATGAAAAAGCAAATTGAAATATTATTCGTATTGAGTTTAACGCTTCTAATATTTTGTTATGCGAAATGTAATAAAGAGAGTTCATCAGTAAATATCACTTTGTTTGATAAGGATACAACAACTATTAATTCATATATTATGGGTAAATGGAAAGTCCATTATCAATATGGAGGTATTTGTGGGAGTTGTAAAAGTGATAGAGAAAACCTCAACGAATTCTATGAATTCAAATCTAATAATGGGATAGCCTACACTTTTCAAAATGTGTTAGAGTTTGAAACAAAATATGCATGGCTGTTTTATCAATCATATCCAGCAGATTATATGCATCATATTCTTGAATATAGTGTAAACCCTGCCTCTCTTGTACCAACCTCTCATTTCGAAGTAGTTAAAATAAAGAATGACACTTTAATTTTAGCACAACCACTGATAGACAGCCCCGATTATTCAGAGTTTTTCTTGACAAGGGTAAAGTAATAAGGATGCCATTGAAAGGTTCGGGGATGGGTTTGAGATATAATTTGCTCAACATTTTGTTTATGACTAAATTAATTTTAAGGTTTAGAATTCATTTTCAGATGAAGTGATATAACTTGATTACCTAAAATGTAATTAAATGAAGTTTGTTTTATGTTTAGTTATTCAAGTATTTCTACTTACTACATTAGGGAAAACGCAAAACAAGTTTTTTGTTGAACCTTCATTAATTGTTAAGGTAACTGGTGATTTTAAAAGGATTATGGGAAACAATGAAATAGGAAATGCTTTTACATTAGTTGTTTTTAATCTTGACTCAGCAGGTAAATTTTCAAAAATCAGTGTGGTTTCAACTAATAAAGTAGCACAGAAGGTTATCGAAAGCTATTTAGACTCTATGCCCAACCCATTTGAATTTTATGATAAAAAGGTTGGAAATTTTGCTCTTCCAATTGTACAGATAGTTTTAACTGAAACATCAGAAGAAGAAGTAATGAGTTGGAAAAATAATAATACTTGGGCATTAGCAAGATTTGCAAAACAACTTCAACTCCCCCAACAAACTATCTTATTAAATCCTATATATACTGCTGGTGATGTTTCAATTCATCATTAAAATTTATAGAATAGTACCATCAAGAAACCCACTTCCTTTATTTAAAAACGAAGTATAATTCACTAATCTGCTGCACACCCTGCTACACAAATAACAATCCATAATAATATCACCTACTCCTTTAAAAACAAAAAACCCTTGACAATCAAGGGTTCTGAGATAAATGTGGTCCCGCCAAGAATCGAACTTGGATCTAGAGTTTAGGAAACTTCTATTCTATCCATTGAACTACGGGACCGCGATAAAAAATTTTATCGAGCCGCAAAAATAACAGTTTCTCTCCTTTATTAATCCCACCTTTTTAAATAGTTGAATCGAATGCTGTATTTTCAACAAACAAATAACCATATGAAATTTAACCCATCCCTACTTTGCCTCCTCATCACATTCGGCTTTATTACAAATACAAAAGCTCAAAATAATAAACCCAGAGTTACCATCGACCACGTAGCCATTTTTGTGGCTGACCTGCAAAAAGAAGCCAGTTTCTATCGCGATATCATGCAATTAGATACTTTGGCTGAACCCTTTCATGATCAAAAACACGCCTGGTTTACCATCGGCAATGGCATCGCCATGCACCTTATTCAAGGAGCCGAGCATCCTAAAGAATATTTTAAAAACCATCATATTTGCTTTAGCGTGCCATCACTCACAGATTTTACAGCAAAATTAACCACCCTTAAATTGCCCTTTGAAGACGTGAGCGGAAAACAAAATACCATCACTACCCGTATCGATGGGGTTCATCAAATCTGGCTTAAAGATCCAGAAGGATATTGGCTCGAAGTAAACGATGCGAAACACTAGATTACAGGATTTCGGAAATCAGATTCCGAAAAACCCTATTTCCCTTTATCTTTGCCCACTCTCAATTAATTAGGGTTATGCAATTTTATAATATCATTATTAAGTATCGCTTTTGGTTAAGCATTGTGGCTGTTGCTTTAGGGTTGACTTTAAACCTTACTGGAACCAGTTTCTGGCCCATTTTCCCAATCTACTTTATTGGTTTAATAGGCTTTGCTAGTCATTTCTTTATTGGACCAATGCGCCTGATCCAAGGCCCCATGGAAGCCGGCAATATTGAGGAAGTGGAAAAAATCCTTTCTACCATTTGGTTCCCAGGACTTCTATACAAACCAGTTCGCTCAACCTACTATACCATTAAAGGTAACTTGGCTATGATGAAGCAAGACTTCGATTCAGCCGAAAAACACCTGAAAATGAGCTCTTCCCTGGGTTCGCCAATGCCAGAAGCGGAAGGAGCAAATAAGCTTCAATTAGGTATGATGGCCATGCAAAAGGGCGACCTGAAACAAGGAGAAACCTATATTCGTGCAGCAATCCGTCTAGGGATTCCCGATAAAGAAAGTGAAGCCGTAGCTTATTTAAGTATGTGTCAGATCTTTATGAATAAACGCGAGTTCCGCGCAGCAAAAGACTTTTTCCGTAGGGCAAAAGCTTGTAAACCAACTACCAAACAGGTTTTGGACCAAGTAAAAGAAATTGAAAAATACATTTCCCGCGTACCGGGATAGAGATACTAACCCCACCAAAAAAGTCCTGAGCCAATCGCTCAGGACTTTTTTTATGCACTATTTTGATTTTTGAATTTTTACTTTTGATGTAATAATGTGACAAAACTCATTGTATATATTAAAAACTAATGTTTACTTTGTAGTAGAAAGCCTACACCGCTATGCTGATTTCTCATCTTTTTTAGGCTTTCTGTAGTTTAGAAACTTATTAAAAACAATTAAATAAAACCTAATGAAAAATAACATTGGATACATTGATAGGTTTGTTAGGATCATTCTATCAGTTGTCTTTGCAGCACTATATTTTATGGAGGTAATTACAGGAACTATTGGATTAATATTACTGATTGCCGGCGGCGTTTTATTAGCAACGGCATTGATTGATTTTTGCCCTATATATAAAATTTTAGGAATTAATACAATACCCCCGGAAGAGAAAGATTGATAATAAAAAAATCCTCTGAATTTTTCAGAGGATTTTTTATATAAAATTGTTTTCAAATTCATTTGTTTAACCACCTCGTCTTTTCGCTAAGCCGGTCCAACCACCTATCCATCGCGAGTGCTCAATATCAAGTGGAAACCTTTAAATGAAAATTGAATTCAACCTATCTATTTTTTTACTTTTGAATTTTGATTTTTTCTTTTTTATTGCAACGCCTCATAAACCTGCACTTTAAATTTCTCATTAATATCACCATGACTTGCAGGTAACATCTGCAAAACAAATTGAGCTACAATTTTTTCTTTTGGATCAATCCAATAACTTGAGGCAAACATCCCACCCCAACTATATGTATCCATCGAACAATAATTCTTTCCATAATTGCCTGCTGTTACTAATTCAAATCCTAAACCAAATTTTGTATCCAAACCATTAGATCCATTTCTTGAAAGATTTCCAATTTGATTTGTAGTCATTAATCGAATACTCGCCTTACTCAAAATATGTTTTCCATTATAATCTCCGCCATTCAATAACATTTGCATAAAAATGGCATAGTCGTAAGCTGTAGAAACTAATCCACCACCACCAGAATAAAAACTTCCATCTTTGATATTTGGATAATCTCTATAAAAATTTCCATTCAATTGAATCGTCTCAGGCATCTTCACAATATGTTGTAAACTATCTTCTGCATATAAGTTGGCTAAGCGCGATTGTTTTTCTTTCGGGATATAAAAATAAGTATCCTTCATTCCCAATGGTTCGAATATTTTTTTCTTGAAATATTCGTCCAAACTCAATCCAGTTAATACTTCTACCAGATATCCCAATACATCAGTATTTAAACCATAGGTCCATTTTTCACCCGGACTATGCATTAATGGCAACTTTGCCAAACGTAAAATATTTGTAGATAATTTCGTTCCTGCCGGTAACCCAATTCCTCCATACACACCTGCTTTAGCATAAATCGCATTCATTTGCGGTGCACCAATTTGTGCATATCCAATTCCAGAAGTATGTGTCATTAAATCTCGAATAGTGATTTCTTTTTTTGCAGGAACGGTAGTATAAGAACTATCCTTAGGATTAAATTTATCAAGCACAACTGGCATTCTAAAACCGGGAATATATTTCCATATTTGATCATCCAGCAAAATTTTTCCCTCTTCTACCAATTGCATAATTGCAACACTGGTAATTGCTTTTGTTTGCGATGCAATACGAAAGATGGCATCCTTTTTCATGGGCTGTTTTTGCTCTTTATCATCATAACCAAGACCCTTGTAATAAACAATTTTTCCATTGCGAGCAACAAGTGCAATAGCACCATTAATCCAACCACTATCTACATATTGTTGAACTATTTTATCAATTCGAGCAAGCCGCTCTGATGAAAAATTACTTTGTTCGGGTATCCCAATAGTTAATGTTGTACCACTATTTGTTTGTGCAGATAATTGAAATACTCTAAATAATAAAATAACCGTGCTGATGCCTAATATTTTTTTCATGCAATTTGTTTGAATACTCAATTTAATTTTTTGATTTCATTTCCTTTGAAAAATTATTGAGTAATTATTTTGTTTGAGCACTCAATAATTGATCAATCTGTTTTGGAAAATGGGTATACTCCAGATCATGAATTTTTGCAGCTAATGAATCGGGTGTATCAGTTGAATCAATGGTACAATATGCCTGAAAAATAGTTGCTCCATCATCATAATGCTCGTTCACAAAATGAATAGTTATACCACTCTCTTTTTCTCCAGCTGCAATAACAGCTTCATGCACTTTTGCTCCATACATTCCTTTACCTCCGTATTTTGGTAAAAGCGCTGGATGAATATTGATGATTTTATTCGGGTAACCGTTAATTAATGCGATGGGAACCTTCCATAAAAAACCCGCTAAGACGATAAAGTCGATTCCCGCATTTTTTAATTCAGGTAAATAGGCATTTCCATTCGTAAATCGTTCTTTTTTAATGAGAAGCGTTGGGATCTTATTTTTTTCTGCAATAGTTAGCACTCCAGCGCCAGGTTTATTACATACTATCAAATTGATCGATACGTCTGATCGATTTGCAAAATACTGGATGATATTGGCTGCATTTGAACCTGCCCCTGAAGCAAAAACGGCTATTTTGATGGGTTTTCGACTATCTTTTGTCATATCTGAGGCTATAATACCTAATTTTTGAAGTAATAATTTTTCGTATTTCCAGAAAAATGCCCACTGCCCTAAAAGCCATCCATAAGTCAACAATATTAACTGATAACCTAAAACCAGCATGACAATTCTTGCTAAAATCATCCATGGCCAGAATGATGTCGCTCCTAGTCCTAACCAACCTGTGATATATTTTGTGATGATCGCAGTAGTGATGCCTGTTAATCCAAAAACAATAAATATCACCCAAAACTGAGTTCCATTGATCCCCCATTTTTGCTGTAATCTTTTAAACATCCGCCAAAAATGAGATAAAAACTTGACTATTATTCTACGGTCTTCAAAAAAAGGAAATCTGCAAAAAAATACACTAATTCATTTATATTATTATATGTAATACACCATAATTTGCTGAAACGCAAGCCAGACAAGGATAATTTTTTTTTTTTAAAGGTTTAGCTTTTGTCATGTTCGTATCATATTTTTGCAGCCGTTAACGGTTATTTTTCCACACCAGAACCACCGTTTGTGAATATGATATCTTATAGAAGCATAGCCAAAACACTCATTTTAAGCGCAGTATTATTATTGGGTTCTTCTTTTGCGATGAATTTGTCAGCGCAAGACGGGAAAACACTATTTAGTACCAATTGTGCTGCATGTCACGCTGTTAATAAACGCTCAACAGGTCCAGCTCTAGCAGGAGTGGAAGATCGTTGGTCAGACAAAACCAAGCTGCATGCATGGGTAAAAAATAGTGCGGCATTCCTTAAAACAGGGGATGTTTACGCAAACAATCTGTACAACGAGTACAATAAAACAGCCATGAACCTGTTTCCTGGTCTGTCTGATAAAGACATTGACGCGATTCTGGCATATATCAAAACTGTTCCAGCTCCTGGTGCCGATAAGCCAGTGGGTTCTGCTGCTCCAGTTGCAGAAGGCGATAATAGTTTATTATTTGGAGTACTTACTTTAGTATTAGCTGTTGTTGCTCTTATCTTATTAAGAGTAAATAGTAACCTTAGAAAATTATCCATAGAGCGTTCTGGCGAGGAAACTGAAGCAGAAATTCCTTTCTGGAAGCACAAATCTTATATTGCGCTTATCGCTGTAGTATTATTTATTGCAGGAGGATACTTAACTACCAAGGGTGCTATGGGATTAGGTCGCTCTCAGAATTACCAACCAGTTCAACCTATTTACTATTCTCATAAAGTTCATGCTGGTACCAATCAGATTAACTGTTTGTACTGCCATGGCGGTGCTCAAGAAGGTAAACATTCTAATATTCCAAGCGTGAATATTTGTATGAATTGCCACATGAATATCAATGAATATAAAGGCGAAAAAATTTATACCGAAGAAGGGGTAGAAGTTGACGGAACCAAAGAAATTCAAAAATTGTATAAATACGCTGGATTCACTGTTGGGAAACCTTTCGATGCTAGTGCAGCTAAACCAATTGAATGGACTCGTATCCACAACTTGCCAGATCACGTTTACTTTAACCACTCACAACACGTGAAAGCGGGTAAAGTACAGTGCCAAACTTGTCATGGTGATATTACTAAAATGGATGAAGTGAAACAATTTGCCGACTTGAGCATGGGATGGTGTATTAACTGTCACCGTACAACTCAGGTACAATTTAAAGACAATGGTTTCTACAGTATCTATGAAAAATTCCACCAGGATTTAAAATCTGGAAAGATCGACAGTACCAAAGGGATTACGGTAGAAAAAATCGGTGGTACGGAATGTCAAAAATGTCACTATTAATCTAGGATACTTACAAATGGTTCATCCGTTTGTTTTGATCATAAATACATAAGAAAGCGGGGTTGCCACAAACAATCTACTGCTATCAACCAAACATATTATGGAGCAAAAAAAGATCTGGCAAAGTTTTGGTGAGCTGAATCAGTCTGAAGCTTTTAACAAAGATGTAAAAGACGAATTCAAAGAAGAATTACCGTTTGTTGCAGAAGATGACAAAAGTTTTTTAGAAGCTAAAGCACCACGTAGAGACTTTTTAAAATACTTGGGTTTTAGTACAGCCGCAGCCGCTGCTGCAGCAAGCTGCGAAATGCCGGTAAGGAAGTCAATACCTTTTGCAAACAGACCAGAAGAAATCGTCCCCGGTGTTTCTAAATACTATGCTACAACCTATGTACAAGATGGTGATGTAGTGGCAGTATTAGCAAAAGTGCGCGATGGTAGACCAATCAAGTTAGAGGGTAACGACTTAAGTCCGGTAACTGGTGGCGGTACATCTGCTCGAGTTCAGGCTTCTGTCTTAGACTTATATGATACTGCTCGTTTACGTTTCCCAACCATCGATGGTAAAGAAGTAACTTTTGAAGCAGCTGATATGTCAATCGGTGATGCTATTAAAGGAGCAACGGGTGCTGTTATTTTAACTAGTACTGTTACTTCCATCACAACAAAAGAAATAATTGCTCAATTCCTTGCAAAATTCCCTGGTAGCCGTCACGTAACTTATGATGCGGTTTCTTATTCTGGAATCTTGCAAGCAAACGAATTAACCTTCGGTAAAAAAGCCATTCCATCATATTCGTTCCAAAACGCAAAAGCTATTGTTAGCTTAGGCGCAGACTTTTTAGGAACCTGGTTGAGCCCGGTTGAATTTGCTAAGCAATATGCGAATGGCAAAAAAATCAACGAGAAAAATCCAGAAATGAGCAAACACATTCATTTTGAAAGTGTAGCAAGTTTAACAGGTTCTAATGCAGATGAAAAATTCTTGCACCGCCCTTCTGAAACAGCTGCTATCGCTGCTGCTTTATTGAGTGCTGTGAAAGGTTCTGAAATTTCTATCGCTGATAAGAAATTGAAAGAAGGCATTGAAAAAGCTGCTAAAGCATTAACTGCAAATAAAGGGGCTGCCTTAGTGGTAAGCGGAAGCAATGATGTGAATGTTCAAGTGATTGTAAATGCCATCAACGATGTTATCGGTGCTTATGGTGTTACCATTGATTGGGCTAGCACATCAAATTATCGTGCCGGTATCGATGCTGATTTTGTAAAATTAGTAGAAGATATGAACGCTGGAACTGTGGGAGCTTTATTGATCCACGGTGCTAATCCTTCTTACTCTTGGTTCGCTGCCGATAAATTTAATGCAGGTCTTAAAAAAGTTAAAACAAGCATTTCTTTCAACACTAAATTGGATGAAACAAGTGTATTGTGTAAATATGTATTACCTGATCATCACTTCTTAGAAAGTTGGGGTGATGCAGAAGGTAAATCTGGTTATATTTCATTGATACAACCTACTATTAATCCGTTATTCAAAACACGTCAGTGGCAGGATAGCTTATTAAAATGGAGTGGCGCTGCGGCTGATTATTCATCTTTCGTTAAGACTTATTGGTCGGCTAAAGTTGGTGGCGAAACTGGTTGGGATAAAGCTTTACAAATTGGTGTGATCAATCCTCCTGCAGTACCTGCTTCAGTTAAAGGATCTTTCAATAGCAGTCCGCTTGCAGCAGCAATAACTGCAGCAACTTCTGGTAAGAAAGGTGGTCCGGTAGAAATAGTATTGTATGAGAAAGTAGGTATCGGTGCCGGACAAGGTGCTTCTAATCCTTGGTTACAAGAATTACCAGATCCAATCACTCGTGCTACTTGGGATAACTACGTGGTAGTTTCTCCTAAGATGGCTAAAGAATTAGTGATGATCGATTTAAATAACAATGGTCAGGCAGATGCTTACGAAGTAAATCCTCCAAAGCCCTGCGTGAAAGTTACTGTGAACGGTAAAAGCATCGAATTACCTGTATTGATTATTCCTGGAACTCAGGAAAATACGATTGGTATCGCTCTTGGTTACGGTCGCTCTGAAAATATTGGTAAAGCTGCTGCAGGTGTAGGTAAAAACGCCTTCATTTTTGCAGGTTTATCTGGTGCAACGGTAAGTTTCTCTGCTGATGCAACAGTTACTGCAACTGGCGAAAAATATCCTGTTGCGTTAACTCAAACTCATAGCCGTTACGATACAGCACAAGGTAATCGTACAGAAGTGATGAAAGAACTTTCTTTAGCGGAATACATGGCTAACCCTAAAGAAATTTTAAATGATCGTGAAGAAGAATTAAAACCTTACGGTGGTATCGAGAAGTTTGAAGGTCAGGGTAGTATATATCCTGTTTACAACAGACCAGGTATCAAATGGGGAATGAGCGTTGACTTAAATAGTTGTAACGGATGTGGTGCTTGCGTAGTTGCATGCAGTGCTGAAAATAACGTTGCAGTAGTTGGAAAGCCCGAAGTATTACGCGGTCATGAAATGCATTGGTTACGTATCGATCGATATTTCAGCGGTGATATGGAAAATCCAAATGTAGTTTTCCAACCATTGATGTGTCAGCATTGCGATAACGCTCCTTGTGAGAACGTTTGTCCAGTTGCTGCAACCAACCATAGTACTGAAGGTTTAAATCAAATGACTTATAACCGTTGTATCGGTACCAGATATTGTGCAAACAACTGTCCTTATAAAGTACGTCGTTTCAACTGGGCTGATTACACAGGAGCAGATAGTTTCCCTGATAACCAGGAAGGTATTGTTAATGATGTGGTATTGAACATGAACGACGACTTAACCCGTATGGTGTTGAATCCAGATGTTACAGTTCGTTCTCGTGGAGTGATCGAAAAATGTTCTTTCTGCGTACAACGTTTGCAGGAAGCTAAATTGACTGCAAAAAAAGATAGCCGTCCTCTTGAAGATGGTGATCTGAAAGTAGCTTGTCAACAAGCATGTCCTACACACGCAATCACTTTTGGTAACGCTAACAATAAAGAAAGTGCTATCTCTAAAGTTCGTGTAGACAATCCTAATCGTTCTTTCTATGTGTTAGAGCAATTACACGTTTTACCTGGTGTTACTTACCTGGCCAAAGTGCGTAACGCAGAAGAAGCGAAAGCAGGAAAAACAGAAGAAAAGAAAGCAGAAAAAGCATAGACAAAATAAAATAACTTGGTTAACCTAGGTTAGCTAATTAAATACGAAGATCAGATGCATTTAAAGTACGAATCACAGCTTAGGGAACCATTGGTGTATGGTGATAAAAACTACCACCAGGTAACAGAAGATATTGTACGCCCCATTGAAGCTAAGCCTACCAAATTATGGTATGTTGGTTTTTATATCGCGGTGTGCTTATTAATGTTTGGGGTATACTCTATTTACAGAGATGTAACTTATGGTATCGGACAGTGGAACCTAAACAAGACAGTGGGTTGGGGTTGGGATATCACCAACTTCGTATGGTGGGTTGGTATCGGTCACGCCGGAACACTTATCTCCGCAATTTTATTATTGTTTCGTCAGGGTTGGAGAACAGGTGTTAACCGTGCTGCAGAAGCAATGACCATCTTCGCTGTAATGTGTGCGGGTCAGTTTCCAATCTGGCATATGGGTCGTGTATGGATGGCTTTCTTCGTATTACCTTATCCAAATACTCGCGGACCATTATGGGTGAACTTTAACTCTCCTTTGTTATGGGACGTATTTGCAATCTCTACATACTTTACCGTTTCATTATTGTTCTGGTATAGTGGATTGTTGCCTGATTTTGCAACTGTTCGTGACCGCGCTTTCACCAAATTGCGCAAGCGTTTATATGGTGTTGCGGCTTTCGGTTGGACAGGTTCTACCAAACACTGGCAGCGTCACGAATCTTTATCATTGGTATTAGCAGGTTTGAGTACACCGTTGGT
>TBL_comb47_HYPODRAFT_10007605_pt1 | contig 11309 bp, 10 predicted proteins | sample TroBogypolimnion_40_FD_10682 | JGI IMG/M metagenome (IMG submission 10682) | reverse complement strand
CCTCCTTGGTTGTGGCTCTGTGCCGTGGTGGATTTGACGATCTCTACAGCATAACCCACGTTACAAGGAGTGCAGGTTTTTTCGATTTTTTTCGCTTCTGCTTCACCTGACAACCATTATGTCTACGGATATGCCCGAGGATGCGGAGAGTTGGCTACTTCTTGCAGCTCTCCATGACGAAGCGCTCGAAGAGGGCGTCCGCCCTCCCCCCCGACTTGAACGCCAGGTCCAGGTCAAGCATCCGCTCGAAGACGACCTGCAACTCGCCCACCTTGTAGTTGCGCGCCTGGTCCAGCACCTTCTTCAGAAAATAGGGGTTGATCCCGGAAGCCTTGGCCAGGTCGGCCGAGGGGACCTTGCGGTCCAGGAGCTCCCGCACCTGCCAGAGCTGCCGGTAATGGCGCGCGACGCCGCCCAGGATCTTCAGAGGCGCCTCGCCGTCACCGAGCAGGGTGGTCAGCATGCGCAGCGCGCGGCCGGTGTCCTTGGCGCCCAGGGCATCGGTGAACTCGAAGACGCTCTCCACCTTGGTGTCGGACACGATCGCCTTCACGTCGGCGACCCCGATCACTTCCTTTTTCCCGCAGTAAACGCAGAGCTTCTCGATCTGGGAGACCAGCTCCTGCAGGTTGTTGCCGACCAGGTAGGCGAGGAGTTCGGCGGCGGTGCCGTCGATTTTTTTGCCGGCGGCCCGCACCTCGTCGCGCACGTAGGGTCCCAGCTGGTTCTCGTAGGGGCGCTTGAACTCGACGACTTCGCCGCGCTTCTTGAACTCGGCGAAGAACTTCTTGCGGCCGTCGACCTTTTCCGCCTGCAGGATCAAGCAGGTCGAGGGGCAGGGGTCCTGCAGGTAGGAGAGCAGCACCTCCATGGCTCCGGCGGAGAGGTCACCCCCTTTTTTCACCAAAACGACACGCAGCTCGGCGAACATCGGGAGCGTCTGCGCCGCGGAGAACACCTCGTCCCCCTTGCACTCGTTGCCGTAGAAGACGTTCAGGTTGAAGTCGCGAAACCCCGGGTCAACCGCCCGGTCCAGCAGCTTCTTCACCGCGCGCTCCACGAGATACGGTTCGTCACCGCACAAAAGATAAAGGGGAGCAAACTCCCCGTTGTCCACCGACCTGTTGAAATCTTCCGGTTTCATCCAATTACCTCGTCCTGCCGTACACTGTTATTCATGTTCTCTGGCATAGAGCACGATTCCCAGCCTATCGATGTGCTCGATAAGGCGTGGCTCTGCAATGGCTTCGTAGTGCAGCACGTCGAAATAGTACGGCAGTGGTTTTTCCTCATTCAGCATGTCAGCCAATCTGAGGACGGTATCATAGGAAACGGACGCGCCTTTGATAGCCAGGTCCACGTCGGAACCGGCTTTGTAATTACCTTTAGCCCTGGAACCAAAGAGAACCAGCTCGGAGACCTCAGGAAAGGATCTGACTGATTGAAGGATCAGGTTGATATCTCTTTCGAGCAGACCGTAGGGCATCTGTTTAACTCATCTTTATGGTGAAATCTTGGTGCACCTGGAGCAGTAAAGGAAAATACTTTTCACGGATTTTACTTTCTATGGCAACTGCAGTTTCTTCGTTATAGGTATGGGTCGTGAGGTTCCTGTCTTCCAGCGCATCGATCCAGTCGTGTCCAGAGCTGATGAGGTTGGTTTGGAAAGCCCGCTTGATGGCCCCCCGAGGGCTTGTCTCGATGAAACCTTCCGCTTCTTCGAAATCCTTCAAGAGTTTCCACCCCTGCTCAAAGGCCATTTCAAAGAAGTGAATCAAGGCAGCCCGGTCGTTCACCGTAGGATTTTCAAGTTTGATTACATCCTGCAGCAATGTAAAAGCTTTCTCGAAGTGAGCAAACCGCTGCTGCCAGCGAATATCCAGGTCTGCCATTGATAACCTCGCTGCGGAAGATTGTCGCTAACCGGGAACTGAAATGGACGGTCTGAAGGGCTTGTGGCGATCTACGGTTTAGCTCAGAAGCGCTCGCCGATCTTTTGCCAGATATTTTCGGAGAGCCTGCGGCAGATCTTGGCGACGGCAGCCTCTTCGGCGTTCAACTGCAGGGCGAGGTTCGCATTCACCGGATAAACCTGCGCCTCGGCAAGCTCCCCCCTCCAGAGCACCTTCTGGGTTACATGCTCGCGCAGGACCGCTTCCACCTTGATGTTCAGCTGGTATTCCCTGATCGCGTCCAGGGAGGTGTACGATACCGCGCCGGACGTGTAGGAGAGCACCGCACCGGTCAGTTCCAACTGCGCCTGGTCGCCGGAAAGCACCTTGCCGCCGGTGCGCAGCGCCAGCTCGTCCACCAGGTCCCTCGCCAGCACGGCTTCCACGCCGGGGCGGTAGCTCTTGTTGGCGAACATGATGACGTTCACCCCGTTAGCCCCGGAGATCGGATCGCGCACGGCCGCGGAATGGTAGCCGCAACCGCCGAGCAGGCTGAGCAAAAGCAGGGCGCTGAATAATCTCATCACGTGGATGACCTCTTGTTTCTCATCGTTCACTGATGGGGTTGGATCGAATTTGCAGTAGTCCCCCCTGTGGAACAGGGGGGACTAAAATGCAAACGTCGCTGAAAGCTTCTGCTAGCCTACCACGATGTTGATCAGCTTGCCGGGGACGTAGATCACTTTCTTGACGCTTTTCCCCTCGGTGAACACCTGCACCTTCTCGTCGGCGAGGGCCGCCGCCTTCAGCGCTTCCTCCTGCGCGTCGGGGGCGACGGTGAGCTTGCTCCTCAGCTTGCCGTTTACCTGGATCACGACGGTCAGCTCCTCGTCGACGGTGGCGTCGGCGTCGTAGCCGGGCCAGCCCGCCTTCTCCAGGCTCTCGGCGTGGCCGAGCTCGGACCAGAGCTCCTCGGCGAAGTGCGGCACGAAGGGCGCCAGCAGGCGCACCACCGACTCGATCGCCTCGCGCACGACGGCGACATTTTGCGGAGCCCCCTTCTGGTCGAAGGCCTGGATGGAGTTCACCAGCTCCATGACCGCAGCGATCGCGGTGTTGAAATGGAAGCGCCCGTCGATGTCCTCGGTCACCTTCTTGATGGTCTTGTGCACCGCGCGCCTGAGGTTCTTCCCCTCTGCACTGAGCTTCTCGGGATCGGCGGGACCGGCTCCCTTGATGGAGGGGAGCACGTCGTACACCAGACGCCAGACGCGGTTCAGGAAGCGGTAGCTACCGTCGACTCCCTGATCGCTCCAGTCCAGGTCCTTCTCGGGCGGGGCGGCGAAAAGCGAGAAGAGCCGCGCCGTGTCCGCGCCGTAACGCTCGATGAGGCCGTTGGGGTCGACCACGTTCCCCTTGGACTTGCTCATCTTCGCCCCGTCCTTGATCACCATCCCCTGGGTCAGCAGGTTGGAGAACGGCTCATCGACGTTGCAGTAGCCGAGGTCGCGCAGCACCTTGGTGAAGAAACGGGCGTACAGAAGGTGCAGCACCGCGTGCTCGATGCCGCCGATGTACTGGTCCACCGGCATCCAGGCCTCGACCTTCTCGCGGTTCAGCGGGCCGCCCTGGTATTTCGGGGAGCAGTAGCGCAGGAAATACCAGGAGGACTGCACGAAGGTGTCCATGGTGTCGGTCTCGCGCCGGGCCGCCTCGCCGCACTGGGGGCAGCTGCAGTTCACGAAGCTCGGCACGGACGCCAGGGGGTTGCCACCCTCGCCGGTGAAGGCCGCGTCCATCGGGAGCACGACCGGAAGGTCGGTCAGCGGCACGGCGACCACGCCGCACAGGTCGCAGTTGATGACGGGGATGGGATTGCCCCAGTAGCGCTGGCGCGAGATGCCCCAGTCGCGCAGGCGGAAGTTGACGGTCTTCTTGCCGATCCCTTCCTGCTCCAGGAAGTCGGCGATCGCCTCCTTGGCCTCCGTGTTGGCCATGCCGTCGAAGCGGCCGGAGTGCACCATGATCCCTTCGCCGGTGAAGGCCTCGGTCATGGTCGCGGGATCCAGATCCTCCCCCTCGGGGGCGATCACCAGCTGCATCGGCAATTCGTACTTGCGGGCGAACTCGAAGTCGCGCTGGTCGTGGGTGGGAACCGCCATGACGGCGCCGGTGCCGTAGTCCATCAGCACGAAGTTGGCGAGGTAGATCGGCATCTTCGCCTTGGTGACCGGGTTGATGCAGTAGGAGCCGGTGAAGACCCCTTCCTTCTCCAGGTCCTCGGCGGAGCGCTTGATGCGGTCGGTCTTCCTGACCTTGTCGATGAACGCCTCCACCTGCGGGCGCTGGGCCTCGGTGGCGAGCTCCAGGGCAAGCGGGTGCTCGGCGGCAAGCGACATGAAGGTGGCGCCGAACAGGGTGTCCTGCCTGGTGGTGAACACCTTGATCTTGGAGCGTCCCCCCTCCTGCGGGAACTCGATCTCGCAACCGACGGAGCGTCCGATCCAGTTTCTCTGCATGGTGAGGACGCGCTCGGGCCAGCCGGTCAGCTTGTAGGTGTCATCCAGGAGTTCCTGGGCATAGGCGGTGATCCGGAAGGACCACTGCTCCAGCTCCTTCTGGGCGACCAGGGAGTCGCAGCGCCAGCAGCAGCCGTCCTCCACCTGCTCGTTGGCGAGCACCGTCTCGCACTTGGGGCACCAGTTGACAGCGGAGACCTTCTTGTAGGCCAGCCCCTTCTTGTACATCTCCAGGAAGATCTGCTGCTCCCACTTGTAGTAGTCGACGTCGCAGGTGGCGAGCTCGCGGGCCCAGTCGTAGGAAAGCCCCAGCCGCTTCAGCTGGCCGCGCATGTAGTCGATGTTCTCGTAGGTCCACTTTGCCGGGTGGCTCTTGTTCTGGATCGCCGCGTTCTCGGCCGGCATGCCGAAGGCGTCCCAGCCCATCGGGTGCAGCACGTTGAAGCCCTGCAGCCTTTTAAAGCGCGCCACGACGTCGCCGATCGAGTAGTTCCTGACGTGCCCCATGTGGATCCTGCCCGACGGGTAGGGGAACATTTCCAGCAGGTAGTACTTCTGACGGTCCGGGTTCTCGACCGCCACGAAGCTCTCGTTCGCCGCCCAGAAGCTCTGCCACTTATCCTCAACACCCTTGGGGTTGTATCTCTCTTCCATTTATGCACCTCCGGCGGCTGTTTCCTGCCGCATGACTATCTCTATTTTTTTCGCGTGCCGATGCTGGCGGCAAACTTTAGGCTGGCAATGAGAGTCCCCCTCAAAAAGGGGGAGGGGGGCATTTGCTTTTAAATCAAAGGCAAATCCCCCCTGCCCCCCTTTGCAAAGGGGGAAAATTCGTGGAGCCCTACTCCTTTGGAAAAGGAGCAGGGTCCGCCAAAACTGCTTGTTGCAGACCGCCCCTAGGTTATCTTCAAAAGGGTGCGCGCCACCTCGAGGATCTTGGTGGGCTGGATCGGCTTGGTGATGTAGTCGTTGGCTCCCAGCGCCAGCGCCCGCTCACGATCCTCCTGCGCACCCTCGGTCGTGATCACCACGATCGGGATGGTCCGGTAGTTGGCGTCGTTACGGACCAGGCTCACCAGCTTCAACCCGTCCATAATCGGCATGTTGATATCGGTGAGGATCAGGTCGAAACGCTCGGAGGAGAGCTTCTTCAGCCCGTCGACACCGTCGCTTGCTTCCACTATCCTGACCCCGCGAATCCTCTTCAAGGCAAACGCGATGAGTTGCCTCATCGTCGGCGAGTCCTCGACTATCAAAACGTTGTATTCTGACATCTGAGCTGTATCCCCCATGGCATAACTGATTATTTGGTCAAGAGATCAATGAATCCCTGAATGGTCGACAGCTTGCGCTCCGAATCGCTGTACAGCCGGGAGCTGAAGATGGCCGTAGCGGCGTGCCCTGCCAAGAGCGTAAAGAGCTCGTAATCGACGGGGGCAAACTCTTTTTTCTGGATCAGCAGCTTGTAGATGGCGAGCACACCGATCACGTGTTCCTTGATCTTGAGCGGTATGCAGACCATCGGGTTCACGAAGTCCCGCGCATAGGCGTCGACGTCTTCCACGAAATAGCTCTCGCCGCTCTCCGCCACCTTCCCGATGACCCCCTTGCCCAAACGCACGTGGGGGATCTCCTCGCGCTCCACCCCCTCGGTCGCCACGGCCTGGATCTCGTCGCTCTTCTCGTCCAGGAGCATGATGGCGAACTCCTCGGCGCCGATCAGGTTGATGATGATCTCCGTGATGATCTGGAGCACCTCTCTGAAGTCGAGCGTCGAATGGAGCTGGTAGCTCGCGATGTACAGGTTCGCGAGGTTGTTGTTCTCGTCCTCGATCTCCAGGTAGCGCGCGGCGAAGTCCTGGTTCTCCTCCTCGACCTGCTTGATGCGGTCCAGGATCTCCTGCTTCTCATGCTCCAAGTTCGCAATCCGCTCGGCGAGCTTCCTCACCTCCACGGCGGGCAGGGGCTCACTCCCCGGCGCCTGCTGCTTCTCCAGCTCCAGCACCCGGAATCTGAGCCGCTCGTTCTCCCGCAGCAGATCCTGGGTGAACTCGGCCCCCTTTTTGAAAACCTGCAGGAACTCTTCGCCCCTGTTGTGTACCAACCGCTCGTCATCCTTTTGCATACGCTCTCCGGAACTTCAAGGTTTAATCATCCAAATCGCGGCATCAGGCCGCAGCGGTACACGACCTCCCGCGCCATCGCGTCTATGGGGGCCACCCGGTCCACCAGGCCCGTCGCTATCGCCTCGCGCGGCATGCCGAACACGACGGCGCTCTCCTCGCTCTCGGCGAGCACCTGGGCGCCCAGCCGCTTGGCCTCCCGCACCCCCTTGGCGCCGTCGTTCCCCATGCCGGTCAGTACGACCGCCAGCATGCGGACGCGGTAGATCTCGGCGAGGCTTGCGAACATGGCGTCCACCGACGGCACGTAGCGGTCCTTGGGCCCCGGCGGCACCACGCGCGCCAGCACCTTGCCACCCGAGACGACGAAGACCAGGTTCTTGCCGCCCGGCGCGATCAGCGCCCGCCCGGGGAGCATCTCGTCGCCGTCCTTGGCCTCCCTGACCTCGAACCCGGTGCTGCGGTTCAGCCGCTCGGCAAAGGTCGCGGTGAATCCCGGCGGCATGTGCTGGGAGACGGCGATGGCGAAGGGGAGCGCCTCGCTGAACGCTGAGAAGATGCGCTGCAGCGCGGGGGGACCGCCGGTGGAGGAGCCGATGGCGACCAGGTCGATGCTCGCGGCGCCCCCGGCCTGCGCCAGCGGGATCTCCACCGGGGGCGCGGCCGGCTCGCTTCTTTTTTGCACCCGCGCCATGTTCAGCTTGAAGACCGCCTGCACTTTCTGGTGCAGGTCCTGCTGTATCTTCAGTAGCTCGTCGGAGATGATGTTGGTCGGCTTGGCGATGAAGTCCACCGCACCGAGCTCCAGCGCCTTGAACACCTTCTCGTCGCCGCTCGTGGAGCTGATGACGATGGCCGGGACCGGCGTGCTCGCCATCAGGATACGCAGCATGGTGAAGCCGTCCATGCGCGGCATCTCCAGGTCGAGCGTCACCAGGTCCGGCGTCAGGTCGATGACCCTGCGGATCCCCTCCTCGCCGTTGGTCGCGTACCCCACCACCTCGACGCCGGGGAGTTCCTCCAGCATCCTGGTGATGGCGCGCCTGTTGTAGGCCGAATCGTCGACGACGACTACCCGTATCTTTCTCATGATGCCGCTCCCCCGTAGGTCGCAGCCGTTTTCTGGTAGACCATGTCGTTTTTCAAGTGCCTCAGGGCGAATGCCGTCGTCAGGTTCATGAGTGACTCGGAGTGCCCGAGCAGCAGAAATCCTCCGCCGCGCAGCGTGTTATAGAAGGTATCGATGACCCGCTTCTTCGAGTCAAGGTCGAAATAGATTATCACGTTGCGGCAAAATATCAGATCCATCTTGCCCAAAAGGGCCAGACGGTTGGCATCGAAGAGGTTCATGTGATTGATGGAGACCAGTTCGCGCACCTGGTCGCAGACCCGGTAGCCGTCTTCGGTCTCGGTGAAGAAGCGCTTCAGGTACTTCTCCTCGGTGCAGCGGAAGGAGGACTTGCCGTAGACCCCCTTGCGCGCGTGCTGGACCACCCGCTGGCTGATGTCGCTCCCGACGATCTCGATCCGCCAGCCGGGGAACAGGTTCTGCTCCAGCATCAGCATGGCGATGGTGTAGGGTTCCTCGCCGGTGGAGCAGCCGGCGCTCCAGATGCGCAGGGTGCGCTCCCGCTCCTTCAAGGCCTTGAGCTCGGGCAGGATCTCGTCGGTGAACGCCTTGAGCTGGAACCCCTCCCGGAAGAAGTAGGTCTCGTTGGTGGTGAGGATATCCATGATGTCGGAGAGCTCCTCATCCTTCCTGCGGTCGTACTTGAGAAACTGGTAATACTCCCTGAACCCCGGCAGGCTGTGATGGGCGAGCCGTCGGACCAGGCGCTTGTCCAGCAGGTACTTGCTGTCATTGTCGAAGAAAAGTCCGCAGTGGCTGTAGATCAGGTCCCTGATCAGGCGGAATTCCTCCTCGGTAAGCTGCAGTTCCGGTTCCAGGCCGAACATCAGCTTAACCTGCCCAGGAGGCCGGCGATCTCGCCCTTGACGAGCGTGTCGGACTCCTTTGCCAGGGCTTCCTGGAGATAGGGAAGCGCCTGCGGCCCGAGCGCTTCGGCCACCGCCCGCGCGAAGCAGCGGCGCACCCCCCAGTGCGGGTGGTTGAACAGGCTGTCGCGGTGCCCGGCGATCCAGTCGCTGCCGGTGCCCGCCAGGATGCCGATGGCGGCCTGCACCACCTCTTCATCGCTGTCGGCAAGGGCGTTCCGCACCAGCGCCAGGTGGTCTCCGTCGCCCAGGGCGGCCAAAGTCGCGAGACCCTGGATCAGCACGGGCCCCCGTGCGCCGGCGAGCAGGGAGGTCACGCCGGGAAGCGCCCTCGGGTCGCCCAGCGCCGCCAGTCCTTTCAGGGAGGCGGTCTGCACCCAGGGGTCGCTGTCGTTCAGGGCGATCAGCAGCGGTTCCAGCACCTCGGGGCCACCCACCTCGCCCAGGGCCAGGGTCGCGGCGACCCGCACCTGCGGCTCCTCGTCCACCAGCGCCATGACCAGGTGCCCCACCGCCTGCGGCAGGTTAACCCGAGCCAGGGAGCCCACGGCCGCCGTGCGTACCGAGGCGTCCTCGTCCTTGGCCAGAAGTGAAAGCCGGTCCCCGTCCGAAAGGCTCGCCAGCAGCAGCGCCGCATCGCGCCTTCTCTCGGGGCTTGCGGACTGGGCGAGCTCCGCGCAAAGCCGCACCAGTTCGGCCGGTTCCGCCGCGCTCAGGCGCTGCAGCGCTTCCAGGGCGGCGTCGCGCACCTCGACCGCGGGGTCGTCCAGGAAGCGCGCGATGCTGGCCGGCGCGCCGGGAGGGGCCAGCTTGCCGAGCGCCGTGGCGCAAGCTGCGCGCAGCTGCGGGGAATCGTCCGTGAGCCCTTCGCGGACCAGGTCCGTCCCCTGGGTCAAACCGAGATCCCCGATCACCTGCGCTATGAAGGCGCGTTCCGGGGCGTGCGCCTCCGGGAACCGGGCAAGAAGCTGCGGCAGCGCCGCCTCCCCGATACCCCGGAAGGCCCGTAGGCAGCTCCCTCGGAGCCTTTCCTGGCGCGAGACGCCGAGCAGCCCGAGCACCCCGCGCTCCTCGCCCATGATGCCGATGATGCGCGTCAGAGCCTCCAGCACCCCCGGGTCGTTGCCGTCCAGAGACGCGATCAGCCCGGCGACCCCGGCACTTCCCTTGAGCGCCCGCAGCGGCTGGTCCACCAGAAGGGGTGCCGCGTCCTCGCCAAGGCGCGAGCGCACCCGCATCAGCGCCAGCGCCGCGGCCTCGCGGGCGTTGCGGGCGTGTTCCTGCACCCCCTTGAATAAAAGCGGCAGACATTGAGCGTCGCCCAGTGCGCCCAGGCAATCGTAGACCGCCCGGCGCAGCAGGGTTTCCTGGAGAAGCGGCGCCAGCACCGCGAGCGGCACGGGGGTGCCGATCAGCGAGAGCGCGTCCAGCACCGTGAACTTGAGCCAGAGATCGCCCCCCTCCAGCACCTTCAAAAGATGCGGCAGCGCGGATGGGTCGCCGATCTTTCCAAGGTTTTCCGCGGCGGCGACCCGCACGTTGGGGTCGGAGTCGTCCAGGGCGGCGACCAGCAGCGGCAGACAGGAGCTGGAGCCAATGCTCCCCAGGATGTCGATCACGAACTTCCTGAGGTCGTGGTCCGGATCGCCCAGGTGTCCGCACAAGCAATCGACCGCGCTGGCGCCCAGGCGCTCCAGCAGCTCGACGGCAGAGGAGCGCAGCCCCGCGTTTTCCGAGGAGCGCAGCAGCTCGATCACCCCTTCGATAGCCGCGCGGCTCAGCGGCTGCGCCGCGATGAGGACCGCGACCGCGTCCTTCCGGACCCGCCAGCTCTGGTCCCCCATGGCGAGGAAAAGAAGCTCCATGGCCTGGCTGAACGGCTGGCGCGCCAGTCCGACGACGGCGGTACGCCGCGCCTCCTCGTCCGGCTCACGGAGTTGCCTTGAGATTTCTTCCAAAGTACTCTGCAGGGGCCTCTCCTTCTAAATGCGCAGTTCCGCGCGTTTCTTGGCGATGAGATCCTCGAAAGCATCCGTCAGGTATGAGCTGGTTTCCCGCACCGATTCTGCCACCCGTTGCCGGTAAAGCAGCTCGCCCTCGCGGATGTCGTCGGCCAGGACGACGTAGAAATTACCGTCCCGCACTCCCTGCTCCACCTTCGCCTGGCTGTACAGCGAGATGTCAGAGACGATGATGCGGGCCAGGCGGCGCGCCTTCAGCTGAGCCTCGGAAAGCTCCGTCTGCCGGGTGTCCTGGCGCTCCTGCTGCTCGCCCTGGGTCTGGCTAACCTCGGCCTGCCGGATCTCCGTGCGGCTTCTCTCCTGGAGCTCGAGCTCGCGTGGGGAAGGGGAGGTCGGCGGCGGGGCGCTCCCGGAGACCAGGCGATAGATCATCGGGACCAGGGAGTCAGGGATATGATGCTTCTCCAGATAGTCGTCCGCGCCGTACAGCGAGTTCGGGGACCTCTTGTAGCGGGTCTTGTCGTAGATGGAGGCGATCAGCACGATCTTCACCCCGGAGAGCGCCGGGTTTTGCCGCACCCGCTCGCACACCTCGAAGCCGAACATGGTGGGGAGCGCGACATCCAGGAGGAGCAGATGGGGGCAGACCCGCTCCACGGTTTCCAGTGCCTCCTTGCCGTCGGTGCAGACCAGGATGTCGAAGGGCTGGTCCGCCAGGATTTTGGCGACCGCATCGCAAAAGGGAAGGCTCTCGTTGGCGACCACCACCTTGATCCTGCCGGCAGGCGGCGTGGCGCTGACGCCAGCCGGAGCCGCCGC
>TBL_comb47_HYPODRAFT_10007604_pt1 | contig 11314 bp, 8 predicted proteins | sample TroBogypolimnion_40_FD_10682 | JGI IMG/M metagenome (IMG submission 10682) | reverse complement strand
GGCGAGGTCGAAGCCCGCGCCTGGTGCGAGGCGGTGATCCAGCGCCTGCCGGATTTCGTCGATCCGGCCGACGCCGCGGAAACCGCCGCCACCGCCCTCACCCGCCCAATGAACCAGACCTTCGGCCGCCGCTTCCAACTCGTCGCCTTCCGCTGGCTCAACCCCTCGGAACTCTAACCCTCCCGAGCAACATGCAGATTTACCGCGAAGCCGCCAAGGACGCAAAGTGGCGCAAAGGGAGATGGATTTCCACTAAAATCCTGCCTTACTCCGCGTTCCTTTGCGCCCTTTGCGGCTTTGCGGTAATGGTTTCGCTATTAACATAACTCATGCGCTCTGCCCCACCTCTCGTCGTCCTCGCCTGCCTCGCCCCCGTGTTCCTGCCCCTCGCAGCGCACGCAGCCACTTCCGTCCGCGCCGAACTGCGCTTGCTCGCGTTCCAACCCGACCAGGCCATCGACGAAGCCTTCGCCCACGATCCCACCGCACCGCCGCCCGCCGCCAACGCGGCGCCTGCCGCCGGCGTCAAGGTGCCTGTCAAATCCTATCTGAATCACGAGTTCGCCGCCGTGGTCCTAACAGGGCGGCGGATCGTCCTCACCACCCGCCCGGAACGCGAGTCGCTGACGCGCGCCGACGAGTTGTTAGGCGAGGCCACCCTGCCCGACGGCGTCCGCTCCGCCATCTTGCTGTGTCTTCCGGCGGCACCCGGCGACAAGGCCCGCTTCAGGATTTTGGTCATCGATGATTCCAAGCGGGCTTTTCCCGCGGGCACCTTTCGCGTCTCCAATCTCAGCTCGCAGCCCGTGCGCATCGTGCTGGAGGACAAGACCTATCAATTCAAGCCGGGCGAAATCCAACTCATCACCGATCCGCCGGTGCGCGCGGGCAACCAATCCGGCATGAAGGCCTTCGCCTTCCACGACGACGTCTGGCAACGCATCGGCTCGGGCATCTGGCCCCATCCCGGCAAAAACCGTGTCGTGCAAGTCCTCTTCGCCAACCCCAGCACCGGCCAGGTCCAACTGCGCGCCTACGACGACGTGCCGCCCCGCGAGCCCGCGCCCTAACGGAGTTCCGGCCTCAGCCGGCGAGTCTATCTCCCCGTAGGCGCATTCGTCAGAATGCGTGGGGGGCGAGTCGCGGTAGTGCCTGGGCATGGCTTGGGTGGGAAAGGCCTCCTGGTCTAACGAAGTGACGAGCACGGCGATCTTGCCGCTCCAGGGAGTGGCTTGGGCATCCCATCCGGTGCCGAGGGCGTTGGGCAGGAGCTTTTGGCGGTCTTTGCCACGTCGGACCTTGCCGTGTTCCGCCACAGGGGCGCGGGAGGGACCTTCACGCACGAGGATGACGCGCCGCTGGCGAGTCCAACCGCTGAGCCGGATGGTGGTTTCAAGTGCCTGCCATCCGTCGCCGCAATCCTGCCAGAGCGCTCCCTGACGCATCATGCGGCTGACGAGTTCCCTGACCTTGTTGGTGTGGCGCAGTTTGAAAAGAAACGGCAGGCCGCGCGCCTCATGCTCTAACATAACCGCCTCGCTGCCATAACCGCAGTCGCCACGGGTGCAGGCGGGCCATTGGTGACGGGGCAGTTTTTCGAGGTTTTGCCAGAGTCCGGCCGTTTCCTCGATCCGATACATCGCCATGCGCACGACATCCTCGCTGACAGTGCCGCACATGCCTAACAGTCCAGGATTGATGCCGTCGCCTCGCACGGCGCTAATGTGGGCATAGCGCCAATGGCCGCACAGTCCCACCGTTCTTCCAGCACGGATCAGGATGCCTGAGCCTGTCCCGCGGCGCGGGGGGCCGAGCGGCCTACACGGCGGCCAGCAGCCAGCGCAGATAGGGCTGCGCGACGGCGCTTGGCTCGAGGGCGACAATTTCGGGCACCTCGTAGGGATGAGCGGCGGCCAAGGCCTCGGCGAAGGCCGGAAAGTGGTGGCGGGCGGTCTTGAAAATCCCCAACACTTCCGCGGCTTGCTCGACTTGGCCGTGCCAGCGATAGATGGATTGGACCCCTGGCAGCAAATTCACGCATGCCGCGAGTTGCCTTTCCACCAGGACTGTGGCAATTTGTCGCGCCTGCTCCACATCCGGAAACGTACACAGCACCAGAATCATCGTCTGCATGCCGAAATTCCTACCAGATTCCCGCAAACTTGCCAGTCATTCCATGAAATCCGGTTTTCTCGAAAAGCTCGTGACGCGCCTCGACCGGGTGGAACCGGGCGAGGTCCAACAAATCGTCACCCGCCTGATTCGCGAAAAGGGCTTCCTCGAAAAAGTCTTCGAGGCCCTTCGCGAAGGCGTCATCATCCTCGATCCGCAGGGCATCATCGGCTTCCTCAACCACGCCGCCTGCCAGTTTTTCGGACTCGATCCGGACCGCTCCATCGGCGACACCCTCGCGTCGCAAGTGCGCGGCTTGGATTGGGAAAACCTCGCCAAGCCCGGCCGCTCGATCAGCCGCGACCTGGAGGTGTTCTATCCGGAGAACCGCTACCTCAATTTCTATCTGGCGCCCATCGACGACCACGGTCACTCGGCCGAGAGCCTCGGCTACGTGATGCTGGTGCGGGATCTGACCAGCACCCGCGCGGAAGCCGAGGAAACCCTGGAATCCGAGAGCCTCAACGCCCTGACCCTGTTGGCCGCCGGGGTGGCGCACGAGATTGGCAATCCGCTCAATTCGCTTGACATCCACCTCCAGCTCCTCGGCCGCAAATTCCGCAAACTGCCCCCCGGTGATCGGGCGCCGCTGGAGGATAGCCTGGCCACCGCGCGCGAGGAAATCCACCGCCTCGACACCATCCTGAAGAATTTCCTCCACGCCGTGCGCCCGACCGCCCCGCGGCGCGAACGCCACGACCTCCACGCCCTGCTCCACGCAACCCTGCGCCTGCTCGAACCCGAACTGTCGTCCCGCCACATCGCCGTGCAACTCGATCTCGCCGCGTCGCTGCCCCCGGCGATGATCGACTCGGGCCAGTTCCAACAGGTATTCTACAACCTGATCCGCAACGCCTATCAAGCGCTCCCGCCCGCCGACGGCCGCATCACCGTGCGCACCCAATGCAACGACTACGCGTATCAGATTGCCATCGAGGACAATGGCAGCGGCATCTCGCCCGAGATCATGGGCGCCATCTTCGAGCCCTACCGCAGCACCAAACCCTCCGGCTCCGGCCTCGGCCTGCTCATCGTGCGGCGCATCGTGCGCCAGCACGGCGGCGAAATCGAAATCGATAGCGAAGAACACCGCGGCACCCGCGTCATCATCCACCTGCCGCGCAGCGAGCGCACCGTCCGACTCCTGAGCAACCCGGCCATCGAATTATGAAGAAGACGCAAGAGATCGGTCGGATCGGTCGGATCCTCTTCCCTGAAAACCAGCACCTCTAACTGAGAACTCTACCGCCCCATGCTCCCCACCCTGCTCATCGTCGATGACGAACGCGCCACCCGCGAGGGGCTGCGCAGTGCGCTGGAGGAGGAGTTCGATGTGTACACCGCGGCCGGCACTGCCGAGGCGATGAAAATCCTCAAGTCCGAGCCCATCGCGTTGCTGCTGACCGATTTGCGCCTCGGCGCGGACTCCGGCATGGACTTGTTAGCCTCGGCGCTCGCCCTGCCCGAGCCGCCGGTGGCCATCATGATGACGGCCTACGGTTCGGTGGATACGGCGGTGGAGGCGATGCGTCGCGGGGCCTGGCACTTTGTCACCAAGCCGCTCAACCTCGACGAGGTGGAGATGCTGCTCAAACGCGCCTTGCGCAACCGCAGCCTGGAATCGGAAAACCGCCAGCTCACCCGCCAGGTCCAACAGACGCACAAGATCGACCGGCTCATTGGCAAATCCGCCGCCATGGGCGAGGTGTCCGAAATGATCCAGCAGGTGGCCCCGACCCGCGCCACGGTACTCATCGAAGGCGAATCGGGCACCGGCAAGGAGGTCGTCGCCCACACGCTGCACCACCTGTCCGGGCGGCCCGCCGCCAAGCTCGTCATCGTGCACTGCGCGGCGCTCTCGCCCCAACTGCTCGAAAGCGAACTCTTCGGCCACGAAAAGGGCGCCTTCACCGGTGCCGCCCAACGCCGCATCGGCCGCTTCGAGCAAGCCGATGGCGGCAGCATTTTCCTCGATGAAATCGGCGAAATCGATCCATCCACCCAGGTCAAGCTCCTGCGCATTCTCTCCGAACGCACCCTCGAGCGGGTCGGCTCCAACACGCCCATCAAAATCGACGTGCGGGTCATTGCCGCCACCAACAAGAGCCTGCGCTCGCTGGTGGATGCGGGCCGCTTCCGCGAGGACCTGTTTTTCCGGCTCAACGTGGTGCGCATTCACATGCCGCCGTTGCGCGCCCGCCGCGAGGACATTGTGCTGCTGGCCAACAGTTTTCTCCAGGAATTCGCCAAGGAAAACCACCGCCCGCTCAAACCGCTCAGCGACGCCGCGCTCCACACGCTGCTGGCCTATGACTGGCCGGGCAACGTGCGCGAACTGCGCACCGTCATCGAACACGGCGTGGTCATGAGCAATGAGCCGCTCATCGACACCCGCCACCTGCCGCAATTCCTGCTCGCCGCACCCGCGGCGGGCGAGGAATCCTCGCCGTCGGGCAAAATCGCCCTTGAAAACCTCCCCGGTTTCAACTTGCATGCGCTCGAAGCCGATGCCATACGTTGCGCCCTGGCCGCCGCCAACGGCAACCGCACCCATGCGGCGGAGCTTCTGGGCCTGAGCCGCCGCACCCTCCAACGCAAATTGAAAGATCTCCACCCCTAATGTCACCGTTCCTCCCACTCCCATGAGCGCCCTTTCCCCGGCCATCGATACGGGCATCATCATTCGCCGCAGCCTGTTTTTCCTGGTGCTCATCGCCCTGACGCTTGGCAATCTGTTCCTGCTGTTCCGCGGTCTCAGCTCGCCCCAGGCCATGGATCAAGCCCAAATCGCCCGCGAAATCGCCCGCGGCAACGGCTTCACCACCAAACTCATCCGCCCGGCCGCCTACTCCCAAGCGGAAAGCGCCAAGAAATCCGTCGTCGCGTTCACCCTGTTTGAAGACACCTACCACTCGCCCCTCAACCCGCTGTTTACCGCGGCCATCCTCAAACTGGTTGGGGCGGTGGACGGGGGCAAATTCAAAATGACCGACAAGGAACTCATCTTTCCGCTCGACCGGGTCATCGCCGCCATCAGCACCATGTTCTTCCTGATGGCCATCGGGGTGAACTATCTGCTCATTTCGCGGGTGTTCGACGCCAAGATCGCCGCCGTGTGTGCCATCCTGATGCTCTTCTGCGAATCGTTCTGGACCTACGCGCTCAGCGGCCTGCCCCAGATGTTGATGCTGATGCTCTTCTCCTGCGCCATCTACTTTGTGTATCGCGCGATTGAGGCAGCCTCCGAAGGGCGCGTTGCCATGACCCCGGCGGTCATCGCGGGAGTGTTTTTCACCCTGCTGGCCCTCACCCACTGGATGACGGTGTGGATCGCGCTGGGCTACATCATTTTCGCCGCCTTCGCCTTCCGGCCCCGCGGCATCGTCGCTGGCGCGGTGCTGGTGCTGCTCCTCGTGCCCGCCACCTTCGTGATGATGCGCAACTCCGGCATCAGCGGCAACCCGTTCGGCACCGCCTATCTGACCCTCTACAACGGCCTGGCCGGCTCCGAGGATGAGATCATGCGCACCGTCAACCTTCAGGAAAACCTCAACCTCAACGGCTTGCTGTCCAAAATCATTCGCGTCGCCTTGCTGCAAACCGGCGACATCATCCCGTTTCTGGCCGGCATCATCGTCGCTCCCTTGTTCTTCATCTCCCTGTTGCACCCGTTCAAGCGCCGGCCCATCGCCACCTTCCGCTGGGCCATCCTGTTGATGTGGTGCACCACGGCCGTGGGGCTCGCCTTTTTCGGGGTCACTCCCAAAGGCTTGGATCCAAACCAACTGCACCTCGTGTTTGCCCCCATCATGACGGCCTACGGGCTGGCCTTCCTCTCGATCCTATGGAGCCGCCTGGACTTTGTGGCCTCCACCCCGCAACTGCGCAACGTCCACTACATCGTCATTGTCATTATCAGCTCGCTGCCCCTGCTGCTGTCGTTGCCCCAAAAAATCAACTCCGGCATGCAAAACCGCGACAAGGGCGGCTTCCCCAACTGGCCGCCCTACTGGCCCCACGCCCTCAATTTCGACCTCCGCAAGATTGTCCCGGACAACCAGGTCGTGTTTTCCGACCAACCGTGGGCCGTCGCCTGGTATGCCGATCGCATGAGCGTTTGGCTGCCACCGGATCGCGCCGGCTTTGAGAAACTCGACAACGCCGCCACCGACCTGGACACCGCGGCCGCCGGAATTCTCATCACGCCGTCGTCCTACGCCACCAACAACATGTTGGAAATTTCCGCCAAGTACAGGGACTTCACCTCGCTCGTCATCGACGGTCAAGCCATGCTTGCCACCGGCACCACCCTGAACTCGCTCTACGACAAGGACAAAAAACTGGAAGGCGTTTACAAACACTTCCCAAATGTCGTTCCACTGGTAGGGTATTTCGTGACCTTTTACAGTGCCAAGCCCGTCAAAGTTTCCGAAACTCCGGACAGCAAGTGATGCCACGCAAGAAAGACCCCCTCGCCCCCGCCCCTGCCGAACCGTCGTTTGAAGACGCGCTGGCAGGCCTCGAAGCCATTGTTGAGTCCATGGAGCATGAGCAACTGCCGCTCGAAGAGCTGGTTGCCAGCTACGAAAAAGGCTCCGCCCTGCTCAATCACTGCGAATCGATCCTCAAGACCGCCCGCGGGAGGATTGAACTCATCACCCTGCGCAATCACCACGAAAGCCTGCCGGAAGCCGCAGCCGCAGCCGCCCACGCTCCCGCCCCCCCGCCGGCCATGGCGGAGGATCCCAACGACGATGACGACATCCGCCTGTTCTGAACCCCCTGCGCTCGGTCCCCTGCTTTCGGCCATTGATTCTCCCGACGACGTCAAGAAACTCGCCGATGAGGAGTTGGTGACGCTGGCTGCCGAAATCCGCCACTCCCTCATCACCTCGCTGTCCAAAACCGGCGGCCACCTCGGCCCCAATCTCGGGGTCGTCGAACTAACCATCGCCCTGCACCGTGTGTTCTCCACTCCCGACGACACCCTGGTGTTCGACGTGGCGCATCAGGGATACGTCCACAAAATGCTCACCGGGCGCGCCTCGCGCATCCACACGATCCGCACCTTTCAAGGCCTCAACGGCTTTTTGCTGCGCAGCGAATCCCCGCATGACGCCTACGGTGCGGGGCATGCCGGCACCGCCCTGTCCGCCGCGCTGGGCATCGCCGCCGCGCGCGATCTGGCCGGCGAAAGCAATCACGTGGTGGCCGTCGCCGGGGATGCCGCCTTCACCTGCGGCCCGACCCTCGAAGCGCTCAACAACATCGCCGAAACCACCCGCAATTTCATTGTCGTGCTCAACGACAACGAATGGTCCATTGACAAGAACGTCGGCGCCATCGCCCGCTATTTCAACGCCTTGCAGACCCACTCGACCTACGCCGCGGTGCGCAGCAAGGCCGCCGAATTTGTCGAGAAAATCGCCGGCAAGGCCGCCCGCAGCCTGGCCCACAAGGTCGAGGAAAGCGCCAAGAACCTGTTGTTTCCCAACGTCCTGTTTGAAAAATTCGGACTGCGTTACTTCGGTCCCATCGATGGCCACGACTTGCGCCTGTTGATCCGCACCTTCGAGCACCTCAAGACCCTCCACGAACCCGTCATCCTCCACATCATCACCGAGAAAGGCCGTGGCTATCAACCCGCCCTCGACGACCCCGGCAAATTCCACGGTCTGGGTGCCTACAAGCTGGAGGACGGCTCCACCAGCAGCACCAATGTTCCCACCTGTTCGGAGATATTCGGCCGCACTCTAACCGACATGGCGAAGACCGATGCGCGCATCGTCGCCATCACCGCCGCCATGCCCGGCGGCACCAAGCTGGATGTGTTCAAGAACGAGGTGCCGGGCCGCTACTTCGATGTCGGCATCGCCGAGGAGCATGCCGCGCTGTTTGCCGCCGGCCTTGCCTCCAAAGGCTTCCGGCCGTTCCTGGCGATCTATTCGACGTTCATGCAGCGCGCCTACGACATGATCATCCATGACATCGCGCTGCAAGGCCTGCCGGTGCGCCTGTGCATGGACCGTGGCGGCCTCTCCGGCGATGACGGCCCCACCCACCACGGCCTCTTCGACATCGGCTTCCTCCGCCTCATTCCCGGCATCATCCACATGCAGCCCAAGGATGAGGATGAGTTTGTCGATATGCTCCACACCATGGCCGCCTACGATGCCGGCCCCTCCGCCATCCGTTATCCCCGCGGCATCATCAAGGGCACGCCGATCAAGCCCACCCCGCAGATCCTCGAAATCGGCAAGGCCGAAATCGTCGCCGACGGCTGCGACGTCGCCCTCATCGGTCTGGGCACCCTGTTTGAAATGGCCGAACACACCAAGACCCTGCTCGAAGCCAAGGGCCTCTCGGTCGCGCTCATCAACCCGCGTTTCATCAAGCCGCTGGACACCGCCGTGCTCGAAACCTACGCCGCCAAGTGCCGCGTCCTGTGCACCTTCGAAGACCACGTCCTAACCAACGGGTTCGGCGCCGCCGTCATCGAGCACCTCCACACCGCCGGCCTCCACACCCCCGTCGAGCGCATCGGCTGGCCCGACGCCTTCATCCAACACGGCAAACCCGATACCCTCCGCGCCCTCCACGGCCTCACCGCCGCCCACGCCGCCGCCATGGTGGCGCGGCATTTCCACCTTGATTGAGGGGTTCCCACCGCAACGCCTTGGAGATGCGGTGGCTTGCCACCGCCGTGGACTGGCAGCCTGCTGCCGCTGTGGTGCCGCAGCCTCAGACATCCTCATCCGTGCCGTGAAATGGTGGAATTCGAGGAAACTGGATGAGCCCATCTGCATCCGGGCTGGATGCCCGGACCACGGTGGCGCGGGCCTCCTTGCCCGCTGCCAAGCTGCTGATAAGCTCAGCCATTTTTCCCTGGGATGAGGATGTCTGAGCCTGCTGCGGCGTGTCTAGCAGAAACAAAGCCGTGAGCAAGCGGCAAGCCTCCCTCGCCAGCAGGCTGGCGAGCTAACGGCGGCAGCGATCTGCCAGTCCACGGTGTCGCATCGGCCGCGCCGCGGGGGGGCGGTAATTAGGCTTGTCAAGGCGGCGGCAGGTCATAGCCTCGCGCCGTGGAAGCTGTCTCCTCCGAGCCGTCATGGCGTGTGTTGCTGGCCTCGGCCGTGGGCTGCGGGCTGTGCGTTTTGCTGGGAATTTACTTCGACCGCTTTCCGGAGCTGCACAACCTGTCGCACGCCTGTTATGCCACGGCATTTCTGCTAGGCGGGTGGGATGCCGCGGTCGATACCTTCGACCGCTTGAAGCGGTATCATCTGGACATCCACTTCCTGATGTTGGCGGTGGCAATCGGCGCTGCGGCCATCGGGGCCTGGTGGGAAGGTGGCGCGCTGTTGTTTTTGTTCTCGCTGAGCAACGGGCTCGAAGCCCTGGCGCTGGCCCGCACCGAACGGGAGATCCGCAGCCTCTTCCACGATGCCCCCAAGACCGCCACGCTGGTGGCCGCCGACGGCAGCGAACGCGAGGTGCATGCCGACGGCCTGATGGCCGGCCAGTCGATTCGCATTCTGCCCGACCATCAGTTTCCCGTCGATGCCCGCATCCTCAGCGGTCAGTCTGCCGCCGATGAATCGTCGCTGACCGGCGAGTCCATGCCGGTGGAAAAGCAGCCCGGCGACACGGTTTTCAGCGGCACGCTCAACACCTACGGCCCGCTGCTGGCGGAAGTCTTGCGCCCGCCCTCGGAAAGCGCCCACGCCCGCATCATCTGCCTCATCCGCGACGCCCAGGCCAGCAAGGCGCCGTCGCAGCGCTTCACCGACCGCTTCGGCACCCGCTATACCATCGGCCTGCTCGGCCTAACGATCGCGATGTTCTTCGTCTGGCACTTCGACCTGGGCCAGCCCGCGTTCAACTCCAGCGCCACCACCCGCTCCGCCTTCTATCGCGCCATGACCCTGCTGGTGGTGTGCTCGCCGTGTGCGCTGGTCATTTCCATCCCATCGGCCGTGCTAACCGGAATTGCTGCCGGCGCCCGCCGCGGCATCCTGTTTCGCGGCGGCATCGCCCTGGAAAACCTCGCCACCATCCAGCGCCTCGCCGTGGACAAGACCGGCACTCTAACCAAAGGGGAACTCGGCCTCATCGCCATGGATTCCTCCGGCCCCGGCGAGGACGACGCGGTCCTGGGCCTCGCCGCCGCGCTGTCGCGCCAATCGAAGCACCCGGTGTCGCGCGCCATTGCCAACGCCTATCTGCTCCAGCACGGCCACGACGCGCCGCCCGCCGCCACCCTCACCTCACTGCCCGGTCAAGGCCTGCGCGGCGAGGTGAACGGCCAGGTCGTCGTGTTAGGCCGGCGCTCGCTGTTCGCGGACCATCCCTGGATCCAGTCGCTGCCGGATCCGGCGCCCGGCCTAACCGAAGTGCTGGTGGCCTCGCCCACCCGCGCCGGACGCATCCTGTTCCGCGACGCCCTGCGCCCGGAGGCCGCCGCGCTCATCGACCAACTCCACGGCCAAAACATCCGCGTCACCATGCTCACCGGCGACCGCCCCCAGGCCGCCGAACTCGTCGCCCGCGAACTGCACCTCGACGACACCCGGGCGGGTCTAACACCCGAGGGCAAGGTCGCCGCCATTCAGGCATGGCGGGCGGCCGGCGAGCGCGTCGCGATGGTCGGCGATGGGGTCAACGATGCGCCGAGCCTCGCCGCGGCGGATGTTTCCATCGGCATGGGCTTGCGCGGGTCGGATGCCGTGCTCGAACAAGCCGACGTGATCCTCACCCAGGACAAACTCGAACGCGTGCTCGAAGCGCTCGTGCTGTCACGGCGCTGCCGCGCCATCATCCGGCAAAACGTCGCCATCTCGCTGGGCGTGGTGGTTTTGTTAGCCATTTCCGCGCTCGGCTCCTGGATTCCGCTGCCCCTCGGCGTGCTCGGCCACGAGGGCTCCACCGTCATCGTCGTCCTCAACAGCCTGCGCCTGCTGTGGCGGTGAAACTCCATGCGGGTCATGTTTAGGGAAATTGATTGAGCCCGTTCGAATCCGGGCAGGATGCCCGGACCACTGATAGAGGTAGGGACGGCGCATTGATTTGCGCCGCCCCCCCCTCCGAACCGGACGGGCGGATCTCCCGCATCCGGCTCTCCAGTCAGTGGTTTGCTCCATGA
>TBL_comb47_HYPODRAFT_10007602_pt1 | contig 11315 bp, 7 predicted proteins | sample TroBogypolimnion_40_FD_10682 | JGI IMG/M metagenome (IMG submission 10682) | reverse complement strand
TCCGCTTTTGGTCATCTGTAATACGAAACCAGAACGGTTGCTTGCTTGCCATGGTAACCCCTTTGGTACGATCTTATGGCCACTCGCAGGATGCACGCGGCTTCTTCCCTGCCCTTATGCAATCATCGCACATTCCTATTTCAAGCCGATCACCAAATGGATTTGAGGTGGTCTCATGTCAGCCCATCAAGCAGTTACCAGGTTGTTCATGTAGAGCCCTATATTTATCGGCCCTATACTGAATTTTCTGATTCGAACAGGAGTGAGGCTGGGGGTCTTGGCTTTTTGCTGCCCCAACTGATTACAGGTTCAAAAAGACGTGTTGATAGGGCTAATTGCATTGTGGGCTCGCGTTAATTCTTTTCCAATTTGAGATATCAAAATAAAAATCAAGGCTACCCGTCCACATATGGCGGATGTTCCACAAAGCCGACTTGAAACTGTCATTGTCTGTGACGTCATCCAGAAGAACTAATAGCTGAGGAATGCTCAAAAACCAGCAATTGAAGAAAGGCTGCCTTTGGGAATCGGTAACCTGCGCCAGAGCTTCTGTTTGCTCCCGCAGTTTCTGAACTTTTGCATTTAAGTCACTTAGTTTTTTATGAAATTGCGCGTGATGGGTTGAAAAATTCAGAGTGAGGTGAGCTTCTAGAAATTGTTTTAGTAGCATCCGATCTTGTAGGCCACCATAGTCAAAAAGAGTTACAGCAATCCTTTCTACATCCCTCCCCTTTAAAGAGACCCGAGTGCACGACGATTGCTTGTTATGTAAGTCTAGGTAGCCTGCTTTCCTTAATCTTATTTCATGCCACCCCGTTTGAAGTTGAGCGTCGAGAAGGCTTCCAGCAAGATCAACAAGAAGGGCTATGTCAGAGCCAGCCCGCGCCTTTCTTGTGAGCGGCTTCTTTTTAATTTCCAAGAATATGATATTATCAGATGTCTCTATAACTAGATCGCATTCACCATTCTGGCCACCTGAAACATATTGCCCCTGACAAAAGGTCACGCCTTTCTTCTCCAACTCACTGCTCAAAAATAATTCTAGTTGTGCACCCAAGCTATCGTCAAGCCCAGGATGCACCTCTCGTAACTGAGCAAGTAAAGCTTCAATTAGGGACGAGGCACAGGCTGATTTGTCGATAAGACAATAATGGTCATTGGTTAGAGCCAAAAGAGGTCGTTTGAAAAAATCAGGTCCTGGAACATCTGTAGGTTTTTTAAAATCTTGGTTTGCTCCCTGAATTGGATGACTGAATACACGTTTCAGAATTCTAGAAACTTGTTTTGGGTTCAAAAGATCAATTTTTTTAGCTAAAGCTTTTGCGTTAAAACAGATTGGCTCATGTTTTAAAGGCTCAATTTCAAAGACTTTACCAGCGACCATCAAAGCCTCAGCAATAGAGCAACCACATGGAAGTTTTTTATTGATATCGAGCCAACCGAAAATTCCACGTGCGATTTTTATAGCGTCTTGTGACCTCATTTGAGGGATCGTAAAAAATGCGTCGTAAAGGACAATCTCTTGGAGAAACGAAACCAATGTGTTGCCATCTTTAAACATCAGCTCATACTGATTGTAGGGCTGAACGTCACAAAGCGCAGCATAATCAGTGCTTAACTCGATCAGCTGCTGCCATTTTGCCTTGATGTCAGGCCTGGATCGAGGGAGAAAAGGGTGTTTGATAGCAAGCAACAGCAAATACCCGAATGGACAAGCCGGTTCAGTAACACTACCAAACGGAGCAAAAGTCCTAACTAAGTGATATCTTTTTTGGGTTAAATCAAAACGCGGTTTTATAATTGCAAAAATCTGTGCTGCAACGGCAATGCCTCCCATGTCCTGAACTAGACCGCCCAACTTATCAGTGAGGGCGAGCTCGGACGTTTCCTCTAGATAGACATTTCCATCTTTCAAATATATTTTGTAACCATGATCACGTAAACGTCGAGCAGCTTTAGCGGCTTGAAATTGCCGCGCATAGACATAGAGATTTGAATTGCCAAAAGACTGGAGTCTTACGTGGTCATGCGCGGCAGTAATTGCCTTTTCCCAATCGTTATGAAGTGATGGGGTTGCTGGCGGTTTACGAAGAGCATCTTGCATTCGGCATAATATAGAAAGATATGGCTCAAGAGTTTCATTAAAAATAACATGATTCAATATCAATTCATTTCTTAACTGCTTGCAATGTAGCCAAATGATAGTTGTGCCTGATGCAAAACAATTCCTTATTGTTTCGTAGAGTTTTTCTGAAACAGCTGAAGATTGGAATGATGAGCTTGGCAATAGATCAACATATTTGCCAAGGGCAACTATGTCTTGAAGAATCGGTGAGATGTTGTCTGGGGTATCGTCAACAATTTTACGAAATGTTGTGATATCAACCATCAATTAACCATAGATAGAGCTAGTGGGGGATTATAAAAAAAAATACCAAGGGTATCACGCCCATTCAGCACATAAGCTTTCCGCTTGTTCAAGAACCAACTGTACAGCTTCATCCTGCTTTACTGGTGGGTATTTGTATTTGCGCAAGATGCGTTTCACCATCAGCCGCAGTTTGGCGCGCACGTTATCCCGCACTGCCCAATCCACCGTGACGTTCTGACGTAAACTCTCTGCCAATTCATGCGCTATTTTCTTAAGCGTTTCATCACCCAGCTCGCGTACAGATTCCTCGTTATTTGCCAATGCATCGTAAAAGGCCAGCTCGTCATTGTTGAGGCCAAGATTGACACCTCGTTCCGCCGCTTCCTTGAACTTCTTGGCCATTTGAATCAGTTCTTCCATTACCTGAGCGGTTTCAATAGAACGATTCTGGTAACGCTTGATGACGTTGGCGAGCAATTCAGAGAATTTGTTATGTTGAACGACATTAGTGGCAAAGCGGGTTTTTATTTCGTCTTCCATCAAACGTTCCAGCAATTCAACAGCAAGATTTCGTTCTGGCAAGTTGCGTATATCGTTCAGGAAGCCTTCGTCAAGAATGCCGATGTTCGGTTTTTCTAGCCCAGCAGCATTGAAAATATCTACGACCTCTTCCGATACCACAGCTGAGCCGATGATTTGACGGATGGCAAGCTCGCGCTCTTCAGTGGTTTTCTTTTTGCTGCTGATCTCTTTTTTAGTCAGCAACACTTTGACAGCTTGAAAGAAAGCGACTTCCTCACGCACGGCTTTGGCTTCATCAAGTGTGCAGCATAGGGAAAAAGCCTTGGTCATCGACAGCGCTGTATCACAAAACCGCTTTTTGCCATCATTGATACCGAGCACATGATTGGCAGTTTTTGCCAGTATGCTGTGGCCTCCGGTCAGGAATCCGCTGAAGTCAAATTCGTGCAGCATGGCATGCAGTATATCAAGCTTTTCTTCAAGTACGGCATAAGCTTCATGGGTATCAACTGTCGGGCGTCCGCGTCCTTTACTGGCAGTGTATTCCTTTAATGCTTGTTTCAGGTCATTGGCGATTCCGATGTAATCGACAACAAGACCTCCTTGCTTGTCTCGAAATACGCGATTAACCCTAGCGATGGCTTGCATCAGGTTGTGCCCCTTCATAGGCTTATCTACGTACATTGTATGTACACAAGGCGCATCAAAGCCAGTGAGCCACATATCTCGCACTATCACTAGCCGCATTGGGTCTTCGGGATCTTTGAAACGTTTTTCAAGCCGTTTTTTGACCTGTTTGGCATAAATATGCGGTCGCAGTAATGGCTTGTCGCTTGCAGAGCCAGTCATCACAACCTTGATAGCACCTTTTTCTGGGTCATCGTCATGCCATTCTGGTCTCAAGGCAATTATAGCGTTGTACAGATGCACGCAGATTTCGCGGCTCATGGCTACGATCATGGCTTTACCAGATTGGGCCTTGCTGCGTTCTTCAAAGTGATCAACCAGATCAGCGGCGACTTGCTGTATGCGTGGGGCGGCACCAACGATTTTTTCCAGCGCCGCCCATTTGCTTTTTAACAGTGCCTTCTGGTCATCCTCTTCATCCTCTGCCAGTTCATCCACTTCGGCATCGATGTCCGGTAAGGATTCTTTTCTCAGCCCTAACTTGGCAAGGCGTGATTCAAAATAAATCGCGACGGTTGCGCCATCATCGCGTGCTTGCTGCATGTCGTAGATATGAATATAATCGCCAAACACAGTGCGGGTATCGCGGTCTTCAGATGAAACCGGTGTTCCAGTGAATGCAACAAACGTGGCATTCGGCAGGGCATCGCGTAAATGCTGAGCATATCCAACCTGATAGCCCTTGGTATCGCCTTTAAACTTAGCCTCGAAGCCGTACTGAGTGCGATGTGCTTCATCAGCAATCACCACGATGTTGTGACGATTGGACAATACTGGGTAAATGTCTTCATCTTCACCAGGCATGAACTTCTGAATCGTCGCGAACACAATACCGCCGGAAGGACGATTGGCTAACTTGGCCCGTAAGTCTTGCCGGGTTTCACCTTGCACTGGCCTTTCTCTCAACAAATCCTCTGATAATGAAAACACGCCAAACAGTTGTCCGTCCAGATCGTTACGGTCTGTAATTACGACAATGGTCGGGTTTTCCATTGCAGCTTCGCGCATAACGCGGGCAGCAAAGCAAGTCATGGTAATACTCTTGCCTGATCCTTGTGTATGCCAGACTACGCCACCTTTGTGACTGCCATCGGGACGCGACGCAATCACGACGTGGTTGATTGCCGCACGTACTGCATGGAATTGGTGATAACCGGCAATTTTCTTAACTAGTGTGCCGTCATCTTCAAACAGTACAAAAAAACGAAGAAAATCTAGGAAGTAAACTGGAGATAATGCACCTCGTATCAGGGTTTCTAACTCGTTGAATTGCCCAAGCGGGTCGAGTGTAACACCGTCTATGGTACGCCATGCCATAAACCGCTCGGCATTACTGGAAAGTGCACCCATGAGTGCTTCTGTGCCGTCTGTGATAACCAGCGCTTCATTATACTGGAAAACATCGGGGATTTGTTCTTTGTAGGTCTCGATCTGGTCAAAGGCCTTCCAGATATAGGCTTTTTCATCGGCGGGGTTATTGAGTTCCATCAACACTAAAGGCAAACCGTTGACGAAAAGGATAATATCGGGGCGGCGGGTATATTTTTGACCTTTAATGGAAAATTGATTAATTGCCAGCCATTCATTGGCGGTGACATCGGCAAATTCGATCAGACGGACAAAATCACCTCTTGTCTCCCCATCCTTTTGGTATTGAACCGGCACACCGTTGATCAACAGACGGTGAAACTGGCGATTGGCGGCCAGCAATACTGGCGTGTCCAGATTCAAAATCTGTTGCAAAGCATCTTCGCGGGCAGCCAGAGGGACTAGGGGATTAAGCCGGTTGATCGCCTTGCGTAAGCGTTCAACCAATAAGACCTGCGTATAGTTATTGCGTTCTGGCGAATTGCCATCTACCGCAATCTCTGGGCCGTAAATATGGGTGTATCCCACATCAGCCAGCCAGCCCAGGGTTTCTTGTTCCAATTGGTCTTCGGTCATTAAGGCCGCCTTATTTCAACTTGATTCATTCATCATCCGGCGTGGCAATCGTCCATATTCGCTTCAGAGGAATTTCGGCCCGAATGTCTTGGTCAAGCTTCTCATAGACTTCAAGGAGTTGTTCGATCAGATCGTTTTGATTCCAAAGCCGAACCTTGAAAAATTGAGCGGGAACCTCTTTGTAAACAGTTGTCTTGAAATCTGACCACGAGACGAACAATCCTTGATCTGCGTTGACATTCTGCATTGCACCAATCAACTGAGTTAACTCAGGGCGATCAGCAGGGGTGTCGCCTGACTTAACTTGTACACAAATTTTAGGTCGATCAAAACCGAAGGGGCCTCCGGCAGCTAAAATGTCAATTCCCTTATCCGGACCTTCTGGACTTAGATAAGTTGTAAAACCCTGTGCTTGAAGAACAGCTTCCACCAACCGCGCCATCCCATGGCCCTTGAATTTCTGAATGATGAGTTTTGCGATGGAGTCACGGGCTAACTGTTCCAGGTCAATGGTAGTCTCTTGCTGTGTGATATCAGAAGAATCACCGTTTTTTGTAGGTATTGTAGGGATGAACGCCGATGTCTTCCAAGCATTAAGTGCCATGGCCCGGACACGTTTTTCGGCATCATTACGTTTGATTTCACAAACAGTCAGAAATGCCCCAAAAGAATACAACAGATCCTGGTCAAAAGCGGTTCGTGGAATATCTAAACTCAGCCATTTTACATCGCGATAATAGCAATACACATCAGTTGCCAGGGCGTCGAATTTGTAAGAGCTTTTGATTTCACCGACGGCAATGGATGCGGTATGCTTCCGCGGCATAACAACCCAGTCACCAACTTTCATTGCCAAAACAAATGCCCATATCTGACCAGACCAGTTTCCGATTTTTCGGGCAGGTTCACCAGGGCATTACTGTTGGACAAGCTGCTTGACCCCCTCGTAGTCAGGGATGTTTGCCATGTCAATTTTGGCAAGCGCTTCCCATGTCAGATAAATCCGATTTTCATCGATAAACTTATTTTCATGTTCACCGTATTTCCCGGCGCGAACTAACCACAATGACATGTTGGTCCTTTACTGATTGATGATGAGTTCTTCAACCTCAGGCAGGCGTAATTGGCCGGAGATCAGGCGGGGGAGAAGGGTGTCGCGGAGGGCAGTTAGAGTTTGAACTTGTTGATCTACGATGAAGGCCCGTTCAAGCAGTGGATCAATAATTTCATTCCACCGTTCGAGTAATAAATCGCAGGGATGAATAACTTGTAGCCGCTTTAAATCAGAAACCGTAACATGACCCAACCCAGTGGTCTGTTTGTTTCTCGCAATTTCCGCAAACACAGGTTTAAAATATTTGAGCGTGAGAATAACAAAAGATCGCTTTTGAACTGTAGTCGGGACAACGCGGAATATATGTTGATTGAGCCAAGCCTCACTATGAGACCAAACAAAAGTGTCAATTGATGTATCCGGGTTACCAGACCAGGAAAACAATATATCTCTTGTTTTTATTTTGTACTTTGAGGGCATTGTTATATCAGAAAAACCGGTTTGTGAGGTAACCCCAGCTTTCAACTCGGCAATTTTGATAATCGGCAATCCTCTTCGTTCTAAGTTTGGCTCAAACGCTCGATATGCTGCACCATTAATGTATTGAGCCAAGTTGTAAACAGCACCAACCTGCCAACCTCTCGGTACTAGGCCCAGTTCTGATTCTTCGAAGCTGTCAGGAAAAAGCGCGGCAGTAGCTGAGTCCATGCCTTCCGGCTCGCGGCCTTCCAGTTTGGCACGGACGGGATCGAAGTCCACGAACCAGGATTTGAACAGGGCTTGGGCGATGGCTTCAAGGGTGGTATTGGTTTCTCGTAGCAAGTTGATACGATCATCCATGCTGCGCAATATAGCAATAATATCGTCTTGCTCTTCTAAGCGAGGTACCGCAACTTTCATCTTTTTAGCGGCACCAACATTGAAATGCTGCTGAACCGCACCAACTAAATGGGACGAAATATGATGGGACGCGACGGAGTTTACCCAATAACAAAGAAAGTGTGGCCGAATTTGTGTGCCACAACGAACAATCACAAGATCGGAACAATTAGCATCTATTAACCAATCCGGAATCACCGCACACGTGCCAGGCTTGCCAGTTCTAACAATCACAACATCTTGCGGCTTAAGCGAAGATTTTTTTATCTTTTGATGAAATTCCTGACTGATAAATTTCAAGTCATTCTTCTTTATTCCAAATTGTTCGATGTTGAGTGAACGTAAAAAAGGAATGCCTTGTTCAATGTATTCTGTCGCCATCGAACCAACAAAGCCAACCGTTACGTCAGATGCGACCGATTCCAGATCTTTAAGTGGCCAATCAGAACTCATACCCCAGTCCTCCTAGTTTCTGGCGTATCAACTGATCCAATTCCGCACCTTTGGCCATTTGCTCACCCAGCGTTTCAGTCAGCTTGAGCATCTTCTCGGCAAAACTCTCATCGTCATTCTCAATGGCTTCTGCGCCGACATAGCGACCAGGCGTGAGGACATGGCCATGTTCAGCAATCTCAGCCAGGGGGACACTGCGGCAGTAGCCTGCGACATCGGCATATTTTTCGCCCGATATGCTATCGCCACGCCAAGCGGTGACGGTACCAGCGATCTTCTCGATTACTTCATCGGTAAACTCACATTGTACACGACTGATCATGCTACCAAGTTTACGGGCGTCGATGAATAACACTTCGCCTTGCCTAGCGCGTTTTTCTTTAACCAGAAACCATAGGCAAGCAGGAATCTGAGTATTGAAGAACAACTGGCCGGGTAATGCGATCATGACTTCGACTTTATCAGCATCAACCATGGCGCGGCGAATATCACCTTCGCTGTTCTGGCTTGAAGACATGGAACCATTGGCAAGTACGATACCAGCTCTACCTGTAGGTTTAAGGTGGTGTAGCATGTGTTGCAGCCAAGCATAGTTGGCATTGCCTTGCGGTGGGGTACCATATACCCAGCGCGGGTCACCTTCCAGGCTACCATGCCACCAATCAGAGATATTAAAGGGGGGATTAGCCAGTATAAAATCTGCACGCAAATCTGGGTGCTGATTGCGAACGAAGGTATCTGCTGGCTCTTTACCCAGATTAAAGTCAATACCGCGAATAGCTAGGTTCATCGCAGCAAGTCGCCAAGTTGTAGGGTTGGCTTCCTGGCCATAGATTGAGACGTCGCCGATCTTGCCGCCATGGGCTTCAATGAATCTTTCTGATTGAACAAACATGCCGCCAGACCCACAACAAGGGTCATAAACCTGGCCATGATGTGGGGCAAGAACAGCAACCAATGTTTTGACGATTGAGGCTGGTGTATAAAACTGGCCGCCGCGTTTGCCTTCGGCACTGGCAAACTGACCGAGGAAATATTCATAAACCTGACCGAGCAGATCACGGGCATGATTCTTGGCCGTATCGCCTGATTCACCAAAACCGATTTGTGATACCAGGTCTACCAGTTCGCCCAGCTTACCATCGGGCAGTTGTACGCGAGCATACCGTTTGTCGAGGATACCTTTGAGCTTGGGGTTTTCGGTTTCGATCAGTGCCAGTGCATCATCAATACGTTTACCAATATCGGCTTGTTTAGCTTGAGCGCGCAGACTTTCCCAACGTGCCGTTTCAGGCACCCAGAACACGTTGACTTCCTTGTAGTAATCACGGTCTTCCAGCTCTGCGGCCATCAAAGCAACGTCAGTATCTTGCAAAAAATAGTCATCGCCGGTATCGACAAAGCGGCGCATCAGCTCGTCACGGCGTGACTGAAAGGTGTCAGAAATATATTTGACAAAAATAAGACCGAGTACAATATGCTTGTATTCGGCGGCATCCATATTGGCGCGCAGCTTGTCGGCTGTGGCCCAGAGTGTCTTTTTTATATCTTCAATCATGCGATAGATAGCTGTTAAAGGTTGGTGCATTCCCGGCTAGGGCAAGCCTGACCTGCAGACTGTTTCGCATTTAGACCAATTATCATCACAACGCAATGCAGCTCAAAACAATCCATAGTTCATTGTTGCAGGATACCATTCTCTTGCCATTTAGCCAGGTAATACCTTGTTTTTTTTGTTGCTTGTCGCTGGTCAGCCCTGCTTGACCCGGGGTATTAGAAAAACGTAAATTTTGCAAATACGAAAAATTTACGTTTTCTTACTGTCAATGATTGAAACACCTAGTCGGAGAGTGTACACCCAGACAAAAGACATTAGCGACGTTAATTCTGCTTAATCCTCGTAATGGTTTCTACCACATGCTAATGGAATTGATACATGGGCCGAAGAAACTTTAAGGAGTAATAATCACCAAGTGTGCCTTGTGCACATCTGATTTTTGAGAGAAAAGAGCAGGATTTTACGAACGAGTAAAATGGTGGATGCTGCATAAAAAAGTTGATTTCAAACGAAAGGATACCCTATAATTTGAGCGTGGCGCTTATTCGGCTTTTTTCTCGATCTATATGACAAGATAAGGTGAGGCAAGGTAAGGCAAGATAAGGCATGAGAAAATAAATAGTTGTATTTATTAGTTAACCATTTATCGAAAGAGGTACCTCATGTCGTTCATTCCTAATGAAAATATTTTTGCTTATTACAATGAGAGCGGTCAGCTCATCTGCCCAGAATGTGCATCATCTCTGCTTGATCTTGATACGATCAGCAGAGGTCAAATCTTAACCAGGGACGAGGCCGCAGAAAGTGAAGGTTTTTACTTCTGCGAAGTTCACCCTGACGATAAAAACGATCAAATCGTTTAATCCCCCGAGATAGCCACAGCAAGCCACACTTGAGCCCTCTCTTGATTTGATTCAAGAGAGGGTTCATTTTTTTGCTACAAAGTTGCTTGTGTGCCAGGATTGAGTTGCTGAACAAGCATAATTTGATTTGCCGCAATATAGGCTAAGCTAAGCCGACCGCCTGGCTATGGCTTGAAATACGAAGTTTTGCCCAACCGTAGACCACCTGGCAAGGTGCAGCATATTCATCATCCTGCTCTCATTGAACCATTGAGTCATACTCCTCTGCCGTTTCATCCGCATCCTCGCAACTGGTAATGTCTTCAGGCCCGAGTTGATCGTATAACCGCTGGTAATATTCTTTAGCAAAGGTTCCGTCATCTAAGCCTTTTTGAAGAAAGTCACTCGGTTCAAGTTCTCCAATTATCTTGCTGATCCGCCTTGCTTCCCACTGCTCTGCAAGAATACCCTCATCCTCGCAGCTAATAAAGTCTTCAGGCCCGAGTTGTTCAAGCAGCCACCGGTCGTACTCTTCAGGCAAGGTTCCATCGTCAACTCGTTTCACGTGCTTTACATACCTGTCACCGTTCTGGTCTTCGAGTGTGATTTTAGCCATTATAGCAATGTCATGGGTGACAATATTCTTGCGGTTTCCTTTGAAATATCTCGTTTCCTTTAAAAACTTTTCTCTGTCAAATGGGAGTCCTATGTCTACGACCTCTCTCACGTCCTTGAGCTCGTAGGTAAATTCATCAACAATCCTGATAACAATTGGCAAAATATCAAGTTTCGATGATTTGCAGTTAAGAAGCTGGTTAACATTGGCATGGACGATATTTTTCTTAAGCCTTTCTCTAAAATTACTTAATAATAACAGTAATTCATCAACTATTTTCATGTTGTAACTTTCAACATTTATCTGCTGAAATTTAAAGAAAAAATTCTGCGCTTCGCAGCTACCAATATCAACATTACCGCTTACTATCTCTTTTCTTATTATATTTA
>TBL_comb47_HYPODRAFT_10007598_pt1 | contig 11325 bp, 7 predicted proteins | sample TroBogypolimnion_40_FD_10682 | JGI IMG/M metagenome (IMG submission 10682) | reverse complement strand
AAACCGGATGTACTTTATCAATTTGCTATTCTTGGTTCAATCTATATGAAAACCATCCTCAATGTTAGTAACCCAAGAGTTGGGCTACTTAATATTGGTGAGGAAGAAGAAAAAGGTAATTTACAATGTCAAGCTGCATTTCAATTAATGCAGGGCACAAACGAGTTTAATTTTATTGGTAATGTAGAAAGTCGTGAGCTTTTTAAAGATAAAGTTGACATTATTGTTTGTGATGGATTTATTGGAAATATAGTTTTAAAACAAATTGAAGCAATGTATCGTCTGATGGAAAAAAGAAATCTTACAGACGATTATTTTAAGAAATTTAATTATGAAAACTACGGCGGAACTCCAATAATTGGAGTCAATATGCCAGTAGTTATAGGTCATGGAATATCGAGCGACATTGCTATAAAAAATATGATCTTGCAATCGCGTGAGATCTGTGTTAATAAGTTAGCTCACAAAATAAAATTAGCATTAGCTAAACATTCTCAGGTTTAGTAAATAAATTAAGAACTATCTAAATGACAAAAATCAGAGCCGCAATAACCGGTGTAGGTGCCTACCTACCTGAATATATCCTCAATAATGAAGAATTAAGTAAAATGGTAGATACCTCTGACGAATGGATAATGACTCGCATTGGTATCAAAGAAAGAAGAATTATTAAAGAACCGGGTGAAGGTTCAAGTTTTGTAGGTACTGGTGCAGTTCTTGATTTATTAAAGAAAACAAACACAAAACCTGAGGAAATTGATTTATTAATTTGTGCAACTGTAACTCCTGATATGCAATTCCCTGCAACAGCAAATATTATTTGTGATAAGGTTGGGATTAAAAATGCGTTTAGTTATGATTTAAATGCAGGTTGTTCGGGTTTCCTTTTTGCGTTAGCTACAGCTTCTAAATTTGTTGAAACAGGACAATATAAAAAAGTTATTGTTGTAGGTGCCGAAAAAATGTCATCAATAGTTGATTATACTGATAGAGCTACTTGCCCTATCTTTGGTGATGGTTCAGGCGCAGTTCTTTTAGAGCCTACTTTAGAAGAAGAAGGTATGATGGATATGATTCTTCGCTCAGATGGTGCAGGTAGAATACATCTACATCAAAAAGCAGGAGGTTCATGTAAACCTTCATCTCATGAAACAGTTGATGCACGCGAACATTATATTTATCAAGAAGGTCAACCGGTGTTTAAAGCAGCCGTTTCAAATATGGCTGATGTTTCTGTTGAACTTATGGAAAGAAACAATCTTACTTCTGATGATATTGCATGGTTAGCACCACATCAGGCAAATTTGCGTATTATAGATGCTACAGGTAAACGTATGGGATTGCCTAAAGAAAAGGTAATGATCAATATTGAAAAATACGGTAATACTACAGCCGCTACTCTTCCTTTATTATTATGGGAATGGGAACCTCAGCTCAAGAAAGGTGATAATATTATTCTTGCTACTTTTGGTGCAGGATTTACTTGGGGAGCTATCTGGTTGAAATGGTCTTACAACAAGAAATAATAAATTAATATTAGTCTTAAAAATAAAAAAATCGCTGACTGATTTATGCAGTCTCAAAATATTAAGAAGCCGGTTAATACCGGCTTTCTTTTTTATATCTAATAAAAGAAAAAGAATATTCAACTTCATACCGATATATTTGTTGTTATTATAAATTAAATAAATACTAAAGAAAATGCACTACGAAAAACATTTAATGAACTCGGCTTTTATATCTGATTTAGTTATTGGAATGTCAGATGGTTTAACAGTCCCTTTTGCATTGGCAGCAGGTTTAAGTAGTGCTGTTCACTCAAACGCTTTGATTATTACTGCCGGAGCTGCAGAAATAATTGCAGGTTCCATTGCCATGGGATTAGGAGGTTTTTTAGCAGGACAAACTGAGGTAGAACATTATGATAGTGAACTTAAAAAAGAATACTGGGAAATTGATGAATATCCTGAAGTTGAAATAAAAGAAGTTAAAGATATATTTGAAGGGATGGGTTTATCAGTGAATACACAGGAGTTGGCAGTTCAGGAGATGATTAAGGATAAAGATAATTGGGTAAACTTTATGATGAAATATGAATTAGGATTAGAGAAGCCTGATAAAGACCGTGCTCGTAAAAGTGCTTTTAATATAGGGTTTGCATATATAGCAGGAGGCACAATTCCTTTATTATCTTATGTATTTACCTCAACACCTGATGCAGGTTTCAAACTTTCATTTCTGGTAACAGTAGTTTGTTTATTATTATTTGGATACTATAAAAGCAAGGTAACAGGACAAAACCCAGTATGGGGAGCTTTAAAAGTTACATTAATAGGTGTAGTTGCAGCTTTAGCAGCTTATTTCTTGGTAAAAGCATTTAGCTAGAAAATTCAATAAATATTATTCAATTTTTAACATGTTGACAACTCCGTACAACAGGTTGTCATTTTAACATAAATGATTATTTTATTAGTGTAACTTATTGAATAAGTAATATAATATGATTAATTACAGAATTGTTAATTATGCTATCTTATCTAATCATAATTATAAAATAAACATTAGATGCAACATTTATTATTAAGATTTATAATCCTTAATATATAATGTGTTAAAGAATATTACATTCATGCCATAAATTTATATTGTTTTTTAAATGTTAATTAATGGAAATAATTTCATATTAATGCTTTATTTTAGTAATTTTGACATCTTGAAATCAAGTAGTATTTATAATCAATTTAAAATTGAATAAAGCAAGATTTCAAAGGAAAGTTTTATTAAATATCATAATAATTAAATAAATTAAATAATGAAGAAATCTGTATTTTTTATTTTTGCAATGCTTGTTGTATTTCAAGTGTCATTTGTACATGCACAAATGGTAACACATACCTACGATTTTAATAGTCTGACAATGGGCAATCTTAACGGACAAGACAATTGGACTACAGTTATTAACTCCAATACAGCCTGTACCGACGATTTTACAGTTGGTTATAATATGGGTGGTAATACCAATGTACCCGATAATAGTTTAGGTATTTTATATAATAGTAGTGGCGGTAATTACGGAAGAACTGCCTCCAGAACAACTACTACGGCTTTTCCATTTAGTTTCACAATTGGTGGAATTATGGAGATTGATGTAGATATTCATACTGCTTGTTGGGGTACTTTCTTTGGTTTTGGATATGATGTAAATAACAATGGTTATATTTTAAAAGGGCAAGAACAAGTAACTCCAGCTTGGGAAACAAATGAAGGCGGTTTTGGTATTAATCTCAATGTCTGCAATACAAGCGAAAATTATTTCATGAAACCTGATGGAACAAAAGCAGCTATTGTCTATGATAGTTTAAGCGGATGGAATACATGGAAAATATTTATTGATTTAGATGCTAACAGTGGTGCAGGTGCAGTAAGTTTATATGCTAAAAAACCCGGTGGAAACTGGATAAGTATTCCTGCTGTTCAAGGGATCAATCTTGGAATGACTCCTGGATCAGGTGATAAGAAAGACCCCGCTAAATGGACTAAGCTGTTTCTTCAGGCATTGGGAGGTTATTCAGCTTTTGATAATGTAAGTATTAGTCAACCTAATACAGGTGGTTTAATTTATCAATATATTACTTTCACAAATCCTCCGGTAAATCATCTTACTACTGATGCTCCTTTTACAGTTCATGCAATCTCGAGCAAAAGTTTACCTGTTAGTTGTTCAATTAGTGGACCTGCAACTTTAGTTGGAGATACATTGATAACTTTAACCGGTAGTGCAGGTGTTGTTACAATTGTTGGAAGTCAAGCAGGTAATGCTACAATTGCTCCTGCTACAAACGATACTATTACATTCAATGTCTTTGATCCATCAACAGTTGTTCCACAATTAGATATTAAAAACCCTGTTGTTGGAAATGTAGTTCGTGCACCTCATCTTGATGCGATACCAATATCTGTTGCTACTTCAATAGATCACACGGATCTATTACATGTATCGCAAGTAAGCTTATTAATTAATAGTCAAACAATCATTGCAAAACCAACTACTAGTGGATATTATATTGGATACTGGACTCCTCCTGCTTTTGGTACTTATACTGTAACAGCAACAGCAGTTAGTTCAACAGGTGTAACTAATTCTCAAAGTGTAACATTTCAAGTAGTACCTGATTCAGCAGCTATAAATTATATAGTGATAGATACTTTACATTTTGCTAATGTGCCGGGTAATTTATTGGATACAACTTTAATTTTCCCAAGTTTTACAGGCATTTATCCTAAGATTACAGCTATTTTAAAATATGATTGCCCTCCCGAAGGTTGTGAAGCCTGGGATACTGATGGACATATAAATATAAGAGGAGCTAATGGTGGCTGGGTTGAGCTAATGAGATATATTACACCTTATGCTTTAGCTTGTGGTGATAGTTTAGATGTTACTGATTTTGCTTCACAGTTGCAAGGAAAGATTGATGTCTCTATTAATTTTCCGGCTGCTTCAAAAGTAACTATTACATTGAAATACTATGCTGGAACACCAACATATAAATATTCATGGATGGATAAATTATGGTTAGGTTCTTACGCTTTCGGCACATGGACCACAGGTGGAGTTGCATTACAACCTGTTGAAGTTCGTCAGTTGAACCTCGGTGATACCAATATTAATTCTGCAATTTTAAGAGTAGTGTCAACAGGGCATAGCGGACCAAACAATACTAGTAATGCGGCTGAGTTTTATGAAGCTATTCATCATTTTAAAATTAATGGAGCTACTGCTTTCTCACAAGATTTATGGAGAACATGTAACCCAAACCCAACAGGATGCAGTCCTCAGAGTGGTACTTGGCAATATAGCCGTGCAGGTTGGTGCCCGGGTTCTATTCCAATGTTGTGGCGATATAATATGTCTTCTAATATAGGTCAAAATATTAGTTTAATGTATGAATTTGCTCCTACTTATGTTGATTTATGTAGTCTGTTTAATCCTGCTTGTGTTACAAGTTCATCTTGCGATTGTTCAAATACTGAAAATCCTCTTATTAGGGTAGCAGGTGAACTGATAACTTTTTCTAATACCATTCCTAACATTACTGGAATTTCAACTTCTGTTAACTACAGTCAAGATTTCTTTAAATTAAATGTTTATCCTAATCCTTCTTCTAAAGGGATATTTAATCTAACTGCCGGAAGACGTTTTAATGGAAATGCTGATGTAAGAGTCTATAACTTACAGGGAGTGTTGTTAAACGAATTTAACTGGACTGGTGAGGATACAACTATAAACTTGTCTAATCTTTCAAAAGGTGTTTATATAATGAAAGTTAACAGCGTTAATGGGTTTGAAACAAGAAAACTTATCATACAATAATCAATTTAAGCTCTAAATAAAAAAGGTCATTCTGTTTAGAATGACCTTTTTTATTTTATAAACTAAATTTATCCTCTTTAATGTTTAATTTCATGTAATGCAATAACATTTAGCATTAGATGTCTTTAAATAATACCCTTATTTAAATAAAATATAGTATTTGATATTTATCATTAAATAAAGTGAACTTAGCTTAAGAATTATTGTTATTTTTACCGATTCTAAATAAGAATAATTAAAAACTATAATGAGTTATACAACAGACCAAATAAAACAAGCTTTAAGTCATGTTAATGATCCAGATCTAAAAAAAGATCTTGTAAGTTTAAATATGATTGAAAATATAAAGATAGAAGGAACTACTGTTTCTTTTGATCTAGTGCTTACAACGCCGGCATGTCCGATGAAGAACATGATGAAAAACGATTGCATTAATGCGATAAAGGAATATGTGGATGCAAATGCAATTGTTGATGTTAATCTTACATCAAAAGTTACTACCAAAAGGAATACAGATGATGAGTTTCTGAAGAATATAAAGAACATTATTGCTGTTGCTTCAGGCAAAGGCGGTGTAGGAAAATCAACGGTGGCAGTTAATCTTGCTGTAGCTTTAGCTAATACCGGTGCAAAGGTAGGCTTGGTGGATGCTGACATTTATGGACCTTCAATTCCATTGATGTTTAATGCGACAAACGAAAAACCTAAAGCTTTTGAAAGCGATGGAAAAACAAAGATTGTTCCTATAGAAAAGTATGGTGTAAAGATTTTATCAATAGGCTTCTTTGTAGATCCTGCAAAAGCATTGGTTTGGAGAGGTCCTATGGCATCGGGTGCTTTAAAACAGTTGTTTTCGGATGGTGATTGGGGCGAACTTGATTATATGGTAATTGATTTGCCTCCAGGCACAGGCGATATGCATTTAACAATGGTACAAACTGTTCCTGTTACCGGGGCTGTTATTGTTAGCACACCTCAACAAGTAGCTATTGCCGATGTTATTAAAGCCACCAGCATGTTTGAGCAAGATGGTATTAACATCCCTATTTTAGGCATGGTCGAAAATATGTCGTACTTTACACCTGCCGAATTGCCTGATAATAAATACTATTTATTTGGCAAAGATGGTTGCAAAAAGCTAGCCGAACAATTAAATGTTCCTCTTTTAAGTCAGATACCAATAGTACAATCTATATCTGAATCAGGTGATAGCGGAGTACCTGTAGCATGTAATACTGATTCGATAGAAGGAGAAGCTTTTATGCAGCTTGCCGAAAATGTGGCTCAACAAATTGCTATTAGAAATGCAAGCATTAGTCCTACTAAAGTAGTTGAGTTAAAGAATTAATATAAATATTCATTTTAAGAATTTTAATAAATAAACAACATGACAGTAGAAAACAAATTAGAAATGACTGCAAAAGTTCAGAATGCAATCGAACAAATCAGACCTTATCTTCAGGCAGATGGAGGAGATATAGCTTTTGTAGAACTTACAGATGATTTAACAGTTAAAGTTGAATTACAAGGCTCATGCGGCTCATGTCCTTATAGTTTAATGACTTTAAAGAATGGCGTAGAAACCGCTGTTAGAAATGCTATTCCTGAAATTAAAGCAGTAGAATCTATTTAATGCAATTACTGAATTCATAAATTCATAATTGATTTATAAATCAGAACTTACCTCTTAGTTGTTTATACAACTAAGAGGTTTTTTTATGCATTTAGCTCTAATTGTTAATAAGATTAAGATTTGGATAAATAAAAATCCATTAATTTTATGTTTTTCTAAATAAATCATTGAAAAAGCCTCCAAAATGCTATGTAGTTATAAACATGAGCTTTAAAAAGTTACTTTGCCAGTTTCTCTCAGAGAGATGGACTTCCGAACATTACTTTGCCCTTCGCTGATGTGGCGAAGGGCTTCCGAACGTTGGTTTGCCCTTCGCTGATGTGGCGAAGGACTTCCGAACGTTACTTTACCCTTCGCTGATGTGGCGAAGGGCTTCCGAACGTTACTTTGCCCTTCGCTGGTTCGGCGAAGGACTTCCGAACGTTACTTTACCCTTCGCTGATGTGGCGAAGGACTTCCGAACGTTACTTTACCCTTCGCTGGCTCAGCGAAGCACTTCCGAACGTTACTTTACTCATTGCTCCGTTCGGCGAAGGACTTCCGAACATTACTTTGCCCTTCGCTGGCTCGGCGAAGGACTTCCGAACGTTACTTTACTCATTGTTGTTTTCGGCGATGAGCTTCCGAACCTTACTTTGCCCTTCGCTGTGGCGGCGAAGGGCTTCCGAACGTTACTTTGCCCTTCGCCAAACGGAGCAGTGGCATTCCGAACATTACTTTGCCCTTCGCCCGACTTTATAAAACACTAAGTAATTATCATTAGCTCTATATTACAAAAATAATCAGCTGTTTAGCTGTAGCTAATAAATTAATTTTATTTTTAATGATAATAATAATGTTAAAAAGCTAACGAATCTCGATTATACTCATTTTTTGTTGTATCTTTGTTCTCTAATATCAAAATATTCTTATTATGAAAAAGTTTTATATCCTTTTAATTGCAATCTTTACAATGAATGTTGCTAATGCACAGTGGCAACAGACAAGTCTAAATAGTGGAAATTTCGATGCAATTGTTATTAATGATGGTAATATCTATGCAGCAGCTGATGATTTATTCTTATCAACTGATTATGGAAACAGTTGGACTTCTAAAGGGTTTCCTTATCTTCCAGGTGGAATTAATACATTTGTGATAAAGGGTAATAATATTATTCTTGGGACATTCTATGGCGTCTACTTATCAACAATTAATGATAGCAATTGGACAACCGGAAATACTGGATTAGTTGGCTATCCATTATACATCAATTCGCTATTTGTAAAAGATAGTAATATTTATTTAGGTTCTTATGGTATATATATGTCAACAAACAATGGGAGCAATTGGATTGGGTTAGATACAGCTTTATTAAAATATTCTGATATTGATGCATTTGTAGTAAAAGATAGCATCATTTTTGCAGGTGTTTCAAATGAAGGAGGCGTATATCTATCAACAAATAATGGAATAAGTTGGACAAATAGTAGTGCAGGGTTAAATGCTAACAGTAGTAGTATAACTTCATTAGCCATATTTGGCAACTATATAATAGCAGGAACATTAAATAATGGTGTGTTTTTGTCACCAAATAATGGAAGTAGTTGGATAGCTTCCTATTTACAAAATGTTAAAGTTAAAACATTATTAATATATGGAAACACAATTTTTGCCGGATGTGATGGCGATGGTGTATTAATATCAAATGATGGTTACAATTGGGCTGCCATTAATTCAGGTCTAGATTATCCATATGTTAGTTCACTTGGCATAGCTGGAGGGTACTTATTTGCAGGAACTATGTATAATGGAGTTTGGAAGCGTCCTCTTTCAGAAATAGGAATATACGGTATTAAAGATAACTTTGTAGACAATAACATATCTATCTACCCCAATCCCACCAAAGACAATCTTACTATAGAAACCAACGCTAATCAAGAACAAAGATTAGAAATACTAAACCTTTTTGGGCAAACCGTATATACTAATAGTATTAATAAGAAAGCTGTAGTTAATACTTCCGCTTTCGCGAATGGTGTTTATATCTTAAAAATCTATTCAGATAAAGAAACAATAGTGAGGAAATTTATAAAAGAATAGCCCCTCGACTCCGCTCGGGGACCGTCAAATCAAGCGGTCACCAAGAGGAGGTGGGAAAGGTGAGGTTGATAGAATTACTCGGATTAAATTACTGAAATTCATTATTCCTACCTACCGGCAGACAGGTATAATTCATAATTCATGATTCATAATTCATAATTTTAAGTTTATACCAATTTTATTTTGTACTTTTGTCAGATATTAAAATCATAAGGCAAAATGCTTAACAACTTAGATACTAGCAAACGTAATAATATTATAATAGCTATTAATTCAACTATTATATATATATTTACATTTCTTATTACATACATCATCTATCAGTTAATTACTGCAACTGTAGCTTCAGAGTACAGAGTTGACACTGTATTTTATCTTGATAATTTAAAGTTCCTCACACCAGATAATAACTTTGAAATCTGGAATAGAGACTCTGCAATAACTGTCTTTGGCGCAGCTCCTATAATATCATTAGTACTAGCATTTATAAGTATAATGATGTACAGACGCTTTTCAGAAGACAACAGCATCATAAAATTATTCTTCTTATGGGGCGCTTTACATTTTATTAATAGAGTATTAGGTTCATTTATCATTGGAACTATCTTCTTCTTATATGGCTCAAATTTAATTGCCGACTGGATGTATTTAGGAACCGAAATGAAAATAGTATTAACAGCCATAGCACTTATCGTCCAGATAATAATAGGTGCTTACACTGTATTACCTATCTTAACATCAGCCAATACCAGTTCGTTAGTAAAAGGAGAAAACCGTCGTTCGTTTATCTTTAATCAAATTTATTTACCATGGTTAATAGGCAGCGTTTCTCTTTTAATATTCTTTTTACCAAAAGTACCTTTACAGGAAAATCTTATCAATGTAACCATGCTTATTATGTTGATTCCTCTTTACTTTAGATATCGTTCACCTCAGCTTCCGGGAGCAGAAGAAGCCCAAGAAGAAGTAGTGTATAAATTCTCGTGGAGGTTTATTATTTTCCTATTAATCTTTGTGGTTTTTTTAAAGCTTGTATTTATCGAAGGCATTCATTTTGGTGGCAAAGATGGTAGCGATATGGATTATATCTGGGTATTTATACTTATCATTGCTATTGTTTCAGGTTTAATCTATCAATTTATTAAAACTTCGAATGATAGAAAAAGAGAGATACGTAAGATAATGGGTAATGATGAAAGAACTTATTAGAAGTGAATACATAAAGTAACTATAGCTTACTGTTTAAAAGTTTTATTTATGGATAAAAATGTTTCAACTCTAGGCACTCCAAACTCCCAACTTTAGGCACTCTTATATGTTTTATAATAAGAAGAAATACATAGCATCGGGTTCATTATCATCCATTGCCTGGAAACGTTTTATAAGAAATAAATTATCTTTAACTTCATTATTATTAATTGTCTTTATAACATTAACAGCAATCCTTGGATATCTTATTTCTCCTGATAGCACACCATTTGCCAATGAACAACATCTGGAATTAACTACAAAAAAGCCCGGCTTTAGTATTAAGATGCTTAAGATAATAAGACCTGAACAAGAACAGCATTCTAATTTTATTCATAAGATGTTGTATGGCGAAAGATCCGCTTGCACAACTATCCCAATATTTAAGTATCATTTTCGTGGTGATAAATTAGTCTATGAAACTTACTCAGGAGCCACACCTAATGATGGTGATACGATCATTATTAATCTTGCAAAAGTAATTTATCCTATTAATAATGATATTGAGATTAAAACAGAAGGCAATTTTATCATCTTTACAGATATAAATGGTATTAATCACAAGGAATCGATACCTGATTTACAAAAGAAAATATCAGAAGATTATTTAATAAATAAAAGATTTATTCTTGGCACCGATCGTTACGGAAGAGATGTATTAAGCCAGCTTATAATTGGTACACGTGTAAGTCTTTCCGTAGGATTTATCTCTGTATTGATATCTTTAGTGATAGGAATATTATTAGGAGCATTATCAGGCTTCTTCAAAGGCTGGCTTGATAATTTAATAGTATGGTTTATTAATGTTGTTTGGTCAATTCCCACATTATTATTAGTAATTGCCATAACATTTGCTTTAGGAAAAGGCTTCTGGCAGGTATTTATTGCAGTGGGTTTAACCATGTGGGTTGAAGTAGCTCGTGTTGTTAGAGGACAGATTCTAAGTATAAGAGAAAAGGAGTTTGTTGAGGCAGGTAGAGCCCTTGGGTT